>Ga0209382_10010957_pt1 | contig 11280 bp, 13 predicted proteins | sample SoiMetdeltSBSDD5_FD_187599 | JGI IMG/M metagenome (GOLD analysis project Ga0209382, IMG submission 187599) | Bulk soil microbial communities from a Populus tree surrounding site in Tennessee, USA - Soil MetaG P. deltoides SBSDD5 (SPAdes) (version 2) | ecosystem: Environmental > Terrestrial >...
GCTCCCGGGAACCGCTGCACGCCGCGGGCCGCGCCGTCGCCGCCTACGTCGCCGGGTTGCCGGTCTACGCCGACGCCTGAGCCGCGCCCAGCTCCCGGCGGCCGTCCCGCCGTCGTGTCCGGCCCTGGTCAGCCGCTCGTCCACCCACCCGCGATGCGCCTCGCCGATGGGCATGGCCATCGACACGGACCTCCGCGAGGAGATGGTGCCAGAGCGGAACGAGGCGGCTGGACGGCCACGACTGTACGGTTGCCGACCTCGACGGTGGCGACCATCGCCGATCGCCGCGAGGTGGAGGTCCGCATGAGAACCGGTGACGTGGTGCCCGACTTCAGCCTGCCCGCGGACGACGGGACCACGGTGACGTTGTCGGACGTGTTGGCCCAGGGGCCGGTGGTGCTGTTCTTCTATCCCAAGGCGATGACCACTGGCTGCACGAAGGAGAGCTGCCATTTCCGCGACCTGGGCGCCGAGTTCGACGCCGCCGGCGCGATCCGGCTCGGCATCAGCGCCGACGCAGTCGACCGGCAGCAGGAGTTCAGCGCCAAGCACGGCTTCGACTATCGGCTGCTGTCCGACACCGACAGGAGCGTGGCCAAGACCTTCGGCGTCAAGCGCCCGGGCCCGCTGTTCAACAAGCGCTCGACCTTCGTCATCGACCAGGACCGGCGCGTCCTCGCCAGCATCTCCTCGGAGATCAACATGGACAAGCATGCGGACGAGGCGCTCGCCGTCCTGAAGGCACGGCGCACGGAGGCCTGAGACCCAAGCCATCGGCTTGGGCTCAGATACCACCACATCTTCGGAGCCCGTTCGACGAGGCGCGCTCGCCGGTGGAGGATCGCTCAGTGGAGGATGGGCGGGAGCGCACCGGTGAGCGTCCCGCTGATGGGACCGGGCACGTTGGGAGCCCCGGGTGAGCACCAGTTGCCGGCGAACGCGATCGGCGGGCGCGGTTGCCCGTGGGCGCGCACTGGCGTGAGCTCGAGGTCGATCGGCACTGGTATTCCGCTCGCGCACGGGCTGGGCGCGTGCGCGGGCGTGGTTGTGACGGTCCCCGTGACGCTGCGTCGCTGTGACCACGCGATCGTAAAGGTGCCGGTGAAGCGGATGTTCGAGGCATTGCTGAGGTCGACGCACCCCTCGATGCGCAAGGTGGCGGCCTTCTTGCCGATGATGGTGGCGTCGATGTCCTGATGGGGACCTGCGACGCATTCGGGCGACCCGAAGAAGGTGGCGGTTCCGGTGAATGGCGCCGTGCCAACCCGTCCACCGGCAGCCGCTCCGGCGGCGGGCAGGCCGGTCAGGCCCGATCCGAACAGTGTCGCTATGGCCATCGCTCCGACGATCTTGCGCATGACGCCCTCCTGCTGAGCGATATCAATCACGCACAGTGAAACATGCCAGACATCCCCGTGCGGGAGTCAGCCGGGTCGTCACTGGACCCGGCTGGCGATGCCGGGATAGTCGAGCACGAGCCCTGACGCGTCGTAGACGAGCTGAGCCTCGAAGCCGAATGCCGGGGAGCGGTACTGGTATCGCTGACGGTCGCCGTCGTCGTCGACTCGCATGTAGGTCTGCTCGAGTCGCTCGACGCGTAGGTCCAGGGCACGCACATAGGCCGCGGGAGCCTCCACCGACTGGCCCACGCGCAGCTTCAGGCGGTGCACCGGGATGGTGTTCGTGCACGCCGACGACTCGAGATCGACATCGAGACATCCTTGGAGCTCGGGTACATCTGAGCCGTCGATCTCCCAGTTGCCCGCTCCGTCGGCATCGAGCCGCGTGTCGTGCTCACCGTTGCGGGACCGGCCGGAGATCCGGGCTGCTCGGGTGACCCAGCGCCCATCGACGATGATCGTGTAGCGGACGGCCCAGATCTCGCCGTCCTCGACCGCCGCGGTGTGCCCGTCGAACCGGTAGCCGGAACCATCCGAGCGGACGAACACCGACTCGAAGCCGTCGCGTGCCACCTCGTGCCGCCAGGCAGCGCCCGCCGGGAGGTCCCTGAACCTCATCCGCTCTCATGGTCCTCTCCGCCAGCTGCCCTGGGCGCGGTGAAAATAGCAAGAGTGAGGAGTCACAGCGACGAGCGCGTGGCCGGCCGGGCCGTGGGGCGCGACCCGGCCGGCGCGGTGGTCAGCTGACGGCGGTCCGGCTGAACACTCGAACCGAGGCCGCCGTGAGCGCGGCGGCGAAGAGGCCGACGAAGGCGAGGCTGAGGGTGGCCATCGCGGTGGTGTTGTTCATGCCCCAGATGTCGTGGAGCCCCTGACCGCTGCGGTCGACGAGCCCGTAGCGCATGAGCGCGAGCACGTGGGTGATGGGGAGCAGCTTGGCCACGACGGTGAGGGCGGCAGGTAGGGCGCTGATGGGGAACAGGCCACCGGCGAAGAAGTAGGGAACGATGGCGACAGCGGGGAGGGCGGCGATGTACTCCTCCTGGGTGGGGAGCCGGTTGGCGAGCACCTCGGCGACGCCGTACATGGCGACGGCGAAGGCCAGGGTCGAGGCCGCGAACCAGCCGGCGCCGGTGAGGCTGACGTCGTACTCGGCGCCGCGCAGCGCCGACGCCCCGACGACGACCGCGACCTGCACCGCGCTGAGGGCGACGGCGACGACGAGGTTGCCGACGACGATCAGCGACCGGCGGATGGGCGCGGCGAGCAGATCGCGCTGGGCGCCACCCAGGCGGTCGACGACGACGCCGAGGCCGGACTGGACGCAGCTGAGTGGTACGAGCAGCCCCAGGGTGGAGACGGCCACGAACGTCATGTAGTCGACGCCTCCGGGCGTTGCGCCGAAGGTGTCCGCCAGGGCCGGGGCGATGACGATGGCGAACAGCAGTGGCGTCAGGATCGGGATCAGCAACTCGCGGGGAGTGCGGGCGCTGAGTGCGAGCCGGCGGCGGGCCAGGGTGGCCACCGCGGCGAGGCTGCCGCGGCGGCGACGCGGGGCGACCGCGGTCCGGGGCGGGCAGGTCCAGGGTGGGCGAGATCGTTGTCATCGTGTGGGCTCCTTCGAGCAGGGTGGATGGGAGGGATGGTTCACGCTGCGAGCGACTCGCCGGTGAGCTGCAGGTAGACGTCATCGAGGGTCGGGGCCCGGCTGGTGATGGCGCGGATGGGCACGTCCAGGTCGGTGATCGCGGCGACGGCGTCGCGGCCGGGGCGGCCGCGCAGCGGGATGTGAACGGTGGCGCCGACCACGAACGTGTCGTCGGCGGCGATGCCGTGGGTGCGCAACGACGCGACGGCGGCCGGGACGTCGCCGTCGACTCGCAGCTCGACGACTTCGGATCCCAGACCGGCGAGCAGCGCGGCAGGGCTGTCGAGGGCGACGATGCGGCCCCCGTGCATGATGGCGACGCGGTCGCAGAGCTGCTCGGCCTCCTCCAGGTAGTGGGTGGTGACGAGGATGGTCATCCCCAGCCGTGCCCGCAGGCCGGCGACATAGTCGAGGAGCTCGAAGCGGATGCGCGGGTCCAGGCCGGCCGTCGGCTCGTCGAGGAACAGCACCTGGGGATCCGAGACCAGCGCCCGGGCGATCTCGAGCCGACGGCGCTGACCCCCGCTGTAGGTGTCCACCGGTCGGTCGACGAGCGCGCCCAGCTCGAACGCGTCGACGACCTCGTCGACGCGCTGCGCCGCGTCGGCCGGCTCCAGGCCCCAGAGCCGGGCGTGCACGGCCAGGTTGCGGCGACCCGTGAGCGGGCGGTCGACCACCGGTTCCTGGAACACGACGGCGCTGACCCGGCGCGCCGCCACCGGGTCGGTCGCCACGTCGAAGCCTGCCAGCCAGGCTCGCCCGGCGGTGGGGGCGATGGTCGTGGTCAGCATGCCGACGGTGGTCGACTTACCTGCCCCGTTCGGGCCCAGCAGCCCGAACACCTCGCCGCGGGCAACGTCGAAGGTGAGGCCCTTCACGGCCTCGACCCCGCCGGGATAGGTCTTGGTCAGGTTGCGGATCTCGATCGCGGACGCGGATGTGGCGGTGATGATGGGATGCATGACCGAGAGGACGCCCGGCCGCTATCGGCTGTGACGTTGCCGATGTCACAGCGCCGCCATGTCACAAATCGTCCCCTGCGTCGTCCTCAGATGTGGGCGACGCCGCGACCGCGGCACACTGGCCCGAGGAGCGCAGCCGATGGAACGACAGCAGCCCGCCACGGACCAACGTGATGTGGATGTCGAGCTCGGCCGGGCTTGGCGCGACCAGCGGCGTCACGTGCTCGACGTCGCCTACCGCATGCTCGGCAACCTGAGCGAGGCCGAGGACGCCGTGCAGGAAGCGTTCGCCCGGCTGGTCCGCGCCGACGTCGATCAGATCGACGACGTCGGCGGCTGGCTCGTGGTCGTGGTCAGCCGGATCTGCCTCGACAAGCTCAGGTCCCAGCGCCGCCACCCCACCGCACCCGACGCGACCGTGGGCGATCGCCCCGCGGTCGGCACGGTCGATCCCGCCGACCGCATCACCCTCGACGACAACGTCCGCATCGCCCTGCACCTCGTGCTCGAACGGCTGTCACCGGCCGAGCGCACCGCATTCGTCCTCCACGACGTGTTCCAGTATCCCTACGACGCCATCGCGGGGATCGTGGGCCGGACCCCCGCAGCCTGCCGGCAGCTGGCCAGCCGGGCGCGCCGCACCATCACCGAGGACGTCGACGGCCCGCGGCGGTTCCGGGTCGAGTCGGCCGAGCAGCGGCTGGTCACCGAGCGCTTCATCGCCGCGTGCACCACCGGCGACCTCGGCGGCCTGCTGGCCATCCTCGACCCGGACGTGGACGGGGTGGCGGACGTCGGGGGCTCGATCGGGGTCGTCACCGTCGTCGGCCCGGACGATGTCGCGGCCGCCGCGCTGCGATTCCTGGGACCCGACTCGGCCACCACCCTGCTCTCGCTACCCACCGACCAGCAGGCCGGGGTCGTGGCGGTGCGCCGCGGCCGGGCCGTGTCGCTGCTCGCGCTCAGCGTGCGGCATGGCCGCATCCACCACGTCGACGGCATCATCGACCCCGTCAAGCTGGCGCCCATCGCCGCCGCACTCGGCCTCTGAGCCCGCAGTCGGACCAGGATCACCCCCACGCCGGCGTCGTCACCGACGCGTCCGACCCCGGCTGACGGGTCAATGGGGATGTCGGAGCGACGGAGCGTCGGGTGGGGTGGGGAATCTAGGCGTCTGGTGGCGGAGGGGGCGCAGCGACGGGAGCTGCAGCCAGAACAGTGCCACCCAGACCACCAGGAAGGCAGCCGCTCCGGCGGCGACCACGGCCGCCCGGGGCGGATCGGCGGTCTGGAGGCCCAGCACGACGATGGCGGCGGCGAGCGCGGCATCGACCGTCGCGATGATGGTGGGGGTGTTGACCAGGAAGTGGACGGTCATCCACTGGCGGGTCGGGCGATCGAGCATGTAGGTGGCGATCACGCCGCGCTCGTCGTCGTGGTGGCCGGTGGTCAGGTAGCCCTCCAGGCCGGGCTCCAGGGTCAGGTATGCGCGTCGGAGCCGGTTCATCGCCAGTACCAACCGGAACTCCTCGGTGTTGATCTGGACCAGGCGGACGTAGGCGGCGATGCCCAGCAGGAGCACCATCGGCAGCAGCACCAGCGCCAGCGTGGTGGTCTCGGAGCCGAACCCGGTGGCGTCGGCCGCCAGGGCCAGCGCGATGATCGACCCCGACAGCACGGTGAGAAAGACCGTGGCGCGGCTCTGGGCCTCGTTCCAGATCAGCGACCGGGCCGCGATCAGGCTCCAGTGCTCGACGGCCAGGAGTGCCGGGGCGTGCGGCCCCAGCTGCCGGTCGTCTCCTGCATCGACCGCCGCGGTGGCCACGCCATCACCGGCGTCGGATGCCTCGGCGGACCGGGCCCCGCTGGCGTCGTGGTCGGTGGTCCCCATCGTGGGCCTCCTCGAAGAGCTCACCCGTTGCTGTCACACCGCGCTTACCGCCTCTCGCCGACTGCGTCGAGCGCGATTCACATCTCGAGGTGGCTCGGGCCCACGGCCACGCCCGCGCCGACGCCACGGCGGGTTGCCCAGCCGATGAGGCCATGACGTCGTCAGCCGTCGAGGTCGGCGATGTCGATGCCGTGGCTTTCGCAGAACCGCTCGTAGGTCTCACGCATCGTTTCGGTCGTATCCCGTCGGATGACGCGGCCATCGTCGTCGACGTACTCCATCGCGCCACGGGTGGCGATGAAGACGGTGCAGGGTCCCTCGCCGACGACTCGCCATGAGTCGGCGTTGCCGGCCGGTTCGTAGACGTAGTCGCCGGCCTTGACGATCTGCCCGTTGTCGATGAGCTCGCGGGACCCTTCGAGGTTGAGCGCGTGGACGTCGCCGGTGTGGCGGTGCGGCGGGACGACGCAACCGACGTCCAGGCGCAACAGCAACACCCGACCTCGGTTGCCCGCGAGGAACCGCAGCGGCTTGAACGACTCGCCCGGTCCGAGCGGGATCCACGGCACCGACTCCGTGTCCGTCAGCAACGAGCCGAAGGCGAAGTCCATCTCGATCGACTCCTGTCTCCACCCGGCGAGCGCCGATCACGGCGCGACCCGAAACCTAGCGGAGCCGGCCAGCTCCTAGCCCCGGAGCTCCGAGTTGTTGACGACCGTGAGGCTGCTAGTCGTCTGGGAGCTGCGATGCGTTGGTGAGGTACGACACCGCCGCGAAGGGAGCCGCCGAGTGCGTGACCACGAGATCGGGCCGCCCGCCGGCGGCGACGTCGGCGAAGACGAGGCCACCCGGCGCCGGGCTCACAGCCCGGTCGACGCGTACGGCGAAGCTGCCGTTGCCCACGCCATGCCACCACGACAGCCGGGTGCCATCGGAAGCCACGAAGTCGACCTTGCTGTCGCCGTCGAGGTCGCCCAGGTGCATGCCGACCGGGCGGGAGGGCAGTGTCGTGAGCGCCCCGCCCTGTCCGAACCCGGTGAAGCCGGTGCCCGTGGACCGCAACAGGCGCACATCCCCGAAGTCGATGCCGACGGGAGGGATGAAGCGCTCGACGGCCACGTCGTCGAGCCCGTCGCCATCGACGTCCGCCGCCGTCACGCCGCTGAACAGCGTGCCCTCCTCCACGTAGCTGGCGATCGACGTGGTCCCGTTCCGGAACGCGAGGACCTGCCCGAAGATGTTCGACAGCCCGAGCCCGCCCTGGACCAGCAGCACCTCCGGCGTGCCGTCGCCGTCGACGTCTCCCGAGCCGAGGCCTCCGACTGATCCACGGGCGGGCAGGATCTGGACGGTGACCGGGGCCGCGAATCCGCCGCTGCCGTCACCGGCGACGAACTCGTAGAGCTGCGAGGCGCTCACCGCGATGTCGGCATCGCCGTCGCCGTCGAAGTCGTCCGCGACGGCCCCGCTCCACGGCTGGAACGTCGGCTGGGCCACCACGACGAAGTCATCGTCCACCAGGCCCTCGGGCCTCCCCGCCGTGGCCGCCCCGCCGAAGTACACGCGCAGGTCCGTCCCGGTGACGACCGCGACGTCCGTCACGCCGTCGCCGTCGAAGTCGGCCGGCGCCAGGTCCAGCACGTCATCGGCCGGCGCGACCTGGTCGCGGCGTTCGAGGCAGCCGCCACCACAGGGCGCCATCCGCACCACGGCGTCCGCCGCCTCGGGCAACGTCGCCGCCACGAGCAGCTCGTCCGCGCCATCACCGGTCACGTCGGCGAACACCGCAGTCTGCGTGCGGGCCGCCTCGACCGTGCTGGCCTGAGACGTCACCGGCGGCGCGAAGTTGATGCACGACACCGCCAGCAGCGACGCAGCCGCCACACCGATGGCCCCGGCACGTTTCCCCCCAGGCCTGAACATGGGAGAACGCTAACTCAGGCGCGACGGCAAGCGTCAGCGCGCGGTCAGCGTGTCACTCCCGCCGCTTCCACGCGTTCCAGTAGGTGACAGCCTCGACCGGCTTGCGGTCGGCGGGTCGGAAGTCGGTGCCCTTGGTGTAGGCCACCGGCAGCAGGCCGGCCATGGTGACCGTGTCCGGGATGCCGAGCAACTCGGCCGACTCCCGCTCGTGGAGCAGGTGCAGGGTGGTGAACACCGAGCCGAGGCCTCGGCTCCGCAGTGCGAGCTGGAAGCTCCATGCCGCCGGCAGGATCGATCCGTAGAACCCGGCGGTGTCCGCCGCGGACGGGCTCTCGGGCAGCCGGCCCAGCAGGCACGGGATGACGTGGACCGGCGCCTCGTGGAGATGCTCGGCGAGGTAGTCGGAGCTGAGGATTATCGCGCTCTGGTCGTCGCCTCCTGCGGCGCGCACGGCCTCCCGCTGCAGCTCGATGTAGGGCCCGTAGCCCCGGCGGTAGAGGTCGGCGAGACCGAGTCGGACGTCGGGATCGTCGACCACCAGCCATCTCCACGGCTGCGTGTTGCCGCCCGACGGCGCCTGGAGGGCGACGCGCAGGCAATCGAGCACCACCTCGCGCTCGACCGGTCGGGTGAAGTCGAGGCGCTTGCGGACGGCCCGCGTGGTCGTGAGCAGGAGATCGGTCTGCTCCAGGTCGAACCCGGCGGTGGTACTGGTCATGGCGTGGGGCTCCTCTGGCAGTCGGCGCCGGCTCGTGTCGACGGTCGCTGCCTTGACTAGCACGCCCGGGCGAAGCACGGACTTCCTCGCCCTTGACAGATTTACACACAGGGTTAATGTGTAAACGTGGACGAGCTGGGGGAGCGGATCCTGGACGCGGCGGTGGAGGCCGCGTCGATCCACGGCATCACCCGGCTGTCGGTGGCCGACGTGGCCAAGCGGGCCGGGTTGTCACGGCCCACCCTGTACAAGCGCTACCCGTCCAAGCAGGCGTTGTTGTCGGCCGCCATTGTGCGGGAGGCGGCCAGGGTCATCGCGGCCGTGCAGCAGGCGGTCGACGCGGTCGACCCCCGCGAGGGCGGCAAGGCCGCGCTGGTCGCGGGCATCGGCACCGCCCTGCGGCTGTTGCGAGAGCATCCGTTGCTCGACCGGATCGTCCGCTCCGAACCGGAGACACTCGTCCCGGCATTGACGACCGACGACGGGCTCGTCCTCTCCGTGGTCCGCCCGCCCATCGAGGCGATGCTCGCCGATCGCTTCGGGCCGCTCGACCCCGTGACGAGCCGCCGTGTCGCCGACATGTTGACCCGCCTGCTGATCAGCTACGCCCTCAACGCCCCGGACGACCCGCCCGAGGTCGTCGCCAATGTGGTCGCCGCCGTCGTGGCCGATGGGGCGTGGTCGCTGGTCACCGACCGCATCCCCCAGGAGGGAACGTGACGACCACCGAGCCCGTGCCGGCGCCTGCCCCCACCTGGCGCGATCCCAAGCGCCGCGGGTGGCTGGTCGGCCTCCTGGTGCCCCTGCTCCCCTTCGCCGGCGCGGGGTTGGCCTGGCTCACCGGGTGGAACGCGCTGTGGTGGATGGGGCCGATCTGGATCCTGTTGATCATCCCCGTGCTCGACACCCTGCGGGGGACCGACGACGCCAACCCGCCCGACTGGGCGGTCGCCCAGTCGGAGGCCGACCGCTACTACCGCTGGTGCGTCTACCTGTACCTGCCGCTGCAGTACCTCGGCTTCGTATGGGCGGCCGGTGTGTTCACGCACGGCGACCTGTCGCCGCTGTCGAAGCTGGGTCTGGCGCTGACGGTGGGCACCGTGGCCGGGATCGGCATCAACACCGCGCACGAGCTGGGTCACAAGCGGCAGCTGATCGAGCGGCGGCTGTCCAAGGTGGCCCTCGCCCAGAGTGGCTACGGCCACTTCTACGTCGAGCACAACCGTGGCCACCACGCCAACGTGTCCACTCCGGCCGACCCGGCCAGCGCCCGTTTCGGCGAGTCCTTCTGGGCCTTCCTGCCCCGCACGATCGCCGGCAGCCTGCGCTCGGCCTGGTCGATCGCCGCCGCCGCCCAGCGGCGCAAAGGCCAGCGGGTCTGGTCGCTCAGCAACGACGTGCTCAACGCGTGGGCCCTGTCGGCGGTGCTCTTCGGGGCCACGATCGCCGCGTTCGGGCCGGCCGTGGTGCCGTTCATCGTGGTGCAGGCCATCTTCGGGTTCTCGCTGCTCGAGGTCGTGAACTACATCGAGCACTACGGGCTGCTACGGCAGAAGCTCCCCAACGGCCGCTACGAGCGCTGCCGCCCCGAGCACAGCTGGAACAGCAACAACGTGGTTTCGAACCTGTTCCTATACCACCTCGAGCGGCACTCCGACCACCACGCCAACCCCACGCGGCGCTACCAGTCCCTGCGTCACTTCGAGGAGGCGCCGCAGCTGCCCTCGGGCTACGCCCTGATGATCGGGCTGGCCTACATGCCGCCCCTGTGGCGCCGGGTCATGGACCACCGGGTCCTCGCCCACTATGGGGGCGACATCAGCCGGGCCAACATCCATCCTCCCCGGCGCCGCCAGGTGCTGGCCCGCTACGCGACCACCACGGGTTAGTCGGCCTGGGGATCCCCGCGGCGCGGTGAGGGTGACCCCTCATGGATCGTGCTCCCGTCTCGCTTCACCGTGTCGGGCGTGGACGGTCAACCACCTGCTGCCGCCGGAAGGCACACCACGATCTCACTGGTACGGCGGAGGCGTCCTCCGCTCGCACCCAGTGAGCGGGCCGCGTTGGCGGTCATCGGCGTGGCCGTGGTTGGCTTCGCCGTGCATGGCGTCATCCACGAGGTGCCCGGCACGCTCGTCTATGTCCTGACGGTCTCGGGCCTGGCGACGTTGGTGTTCACGTTGCGCACGAAGGAGCTTCCCGCGCCGATCGCTCTTGCCGCCGTAGCGTCGGCGGCGGTGCACCTGGCTGGGGGCCTGGTGCGTGTTGGCGACGATGTCCTGTACAACGCCTCACCGGGGCCGGACCTGCTGCGCTACGACCACTTCGCACACGCTCTCGGGATCTTCGTCGGTGCCCTGCTCGTGTGGGAGGTGCTGGTGCGAGACGCGTTCGCGGTGTCCGGGCGAAGATCTTTGGTGGCGGTCACGATGCTGGCGGCTCTCGGTCTCGGGGCCTTGAACGAGGCTGTGGAGTTCGTCGCCACCCTCGCGCACGGGGGAGGCCATGCCGGCGGGTACACGAACACCGGGTGGGACCTGGTGACCAACACGTTTGCCGGGCTGCTCGCCGCGGTGGTGATCCAGTGGCGCGGTAGCGGTGTCGATGTCGACGTCACACTGGTCGGATGACCGTCTCGCTGCATCACATCGTCATCGACGCCCACGACCTGCCGGGGCTGGCTCGGTTCTGGAGCGAGGTGCTCGGTTGGAAGATCCTCTCGGAACGCGAACGAGAGG
>Ga0209382_10010960_pt1 | contig 11277 bp, 7 predicted proteins | sample SoiMetdeltSBSDD5_FD_187599 | JGI IMG/M metagenome (GOLD analysis project Ga0209382, IMG submission 187599) | Bulk soil microbial communities from a Populus tree surrounding site in Tennessee, USA - Soil MetaG P. deltoides SBSDD5 (SPAdes) (version 2) | ecosystem: Environmental > Terrestrial >...
GGCGAACCAGGCCGCCATGCCGGCGCCGACCCCGACTCCCGCGGCGAGGCCCAGCACCGAGGCGATCAGCCCGATCACGACGGCTTCCACCATCACCGAGCCGATCATCTGGGCGCGGCCCGCGCCCAACGCCCGCGCTAGCGCAAGCTCCTTGGTGCGTTGCGCCACGAGGATGGAGAAGGTGTTGAGGATGAGGAAGACGCCGACGAACAGGGCCACTCCGGCGAAGCCGAGCAGGATCATGTTCATGATGTCGAGGACCTCCTTGAAGGAGTTGGCCATCGCCGCGGCCGCCTCCTTGCCGGTCTCGACCTGGTAGCCCTCGCCCAGCTCGGCGTTGATGGCGTCGCGGGCCGCCTCCGGGGTGACCCCGTCCTTGGCGACGACCGTGATGCTGGTGAAGCCCGGCGCCCCGAGCATGAGCTGCTGCGCCGTCGCGGTGGTGAATCGGACCTCGTCCACCGGGCCGCGGCTGTCAAGCCCGCCCTCGTACCCGAAGATGCCCACCAGCTCAAAGGTTTCCTTGGGTTTGGTGGTGAGCACCCCGACCCGGTCATGCAGCTTCAGCCCGGCCTTGTGTGCCAGCGCCGCATTGATGGCGATCTCGTTGTCGTTGACCGGGGCGACGCCTTCGCGCAGCTCGATGCCGCCGGTATCGGTCCAGTTGCCGCCGAAGCGCGGCGGTCCATAGGTGGTGACCACCTTGCCGTCGGAGCCGATGACCCGCGCCCCGTCGACCTGTATCGAGCCGGTCGCCTTGTCCACCACCGACTTCAGGGCGTCGACCTTGGCGACGTCGTCCGGGGTCAGCAGCCCCGGTACCGCCTCACCCTCCATTTCGGACACATCGATGTTCAGCTTGGCCGTGACGATGACGTCCGAGTCCGCGAGCGAGGAGGCGAACATGTTGTCGAACGAGCGGCCGATGGCGTCGGTGAGCACGAACGAGCCCGAGACGAACATGACGCCCAGCAGCACCGCCAGCCCGGACAGGATCAGCCTGACCTTGCGCGCCAGCAGGCTTTTCAGCGTTGCCCTGAGCATCAGTGATCAGCCCCGATGCGCTTGATGGTGTCGAGCACGGTCTCGGCGGTGGGGTTGTCCAGCGAGGAGACGATCCGGCCGTCGGCGAGGAAGATGACCCGGTCGGCATACGACGCCGCGTTGGCGTCATGGGTGACCATCACGATCGTCTGGCCGAACTCGTCGACGCTGCGCTTGAGGAAGCCGAGAATCTCGTTGCCCGAACGGGAGTCGAGGTTGCCCGTCGGCTCGTCGGCGAAGATGACCTCGGGGCGGCTGACGAGCGCCCGCGCGCAGGCCACCCGCTGCTGCTGCCCGCCGGACAGCTGGCTCGGGCGGTGGCCCAGCCGGTCACCCAGACCCACAGTGTCGATCACCGTCTTGAACCAGGCCTTGTCCGGCCTGCGCCCGGCGATCGCCAGCGGCAGCAGGATGTTCTCCTCGGCGGTCAGCGTCGGCAGCAGGTTGAACTGCTGGAAGATGAAGCCCACCTTCTCCCGCCGCAGCCTGGTCAGGCCGGCATCGCTCAGCCCGGTCAGCTTGGTGTCGCCCACATACACGTCCCCGCGCGTCACCGCGTCCAGACCCGCCAGGCAGTGCATCAAAGTCGACTTGCCCGACCCCGACGGTCCCATGATGGCGGTGAAGCGGCCCCGATCGAGCTTGACCGAGACCTCCCGCAGCGCCACGACCTGTGCCTCACCCGAGCCATACACCTTCCACACATCTGCCGCTCTCGCGGCGGCCAACCCGGTGTGCTTTCTGATCACGCTTGCCGTAAGCGTCATGGTCCTCTTCCTCCGACCCAAAGATGGACTGGCCTTCGCATGGCGCCCGGAGGTGACGAATCGCGGCTGGCTGCTCTATCGCAGACCAGCCAAGCGACGCGTCACCACCGGGTGGAAGGCCAGTACACAAAATCTTCGAAGCGGGAAAGGCCGAAAACGTCGGCCCGCAGGGCGAGCTACCCCCGTTCTTTGAGCACGGGTCGCCCCCTACTTAGACATCAGGGTTTGCCCTTATTCGTAGGCAATAGCCTGCAGGACATTGAGTCTGGCGGCTCGGGCGGCGGGAAGCAGCGCCGCGAGCACTCCCACGATGATCGCTGCCACGAGCGTGGTCACCAGGTACCCCCAGGGAATAGTCAATTTCAGGAACTGCCCGCCGAGGATCGTCACCAGCGCGATCCCCAGCCCTGTCCCCAGTACCACGCCCATCAGCGCCCCGAACAGCGAGATCAGCACCGACTCCACGGTGATCATCCAGCCGACCCTGCCCCGGCTCATGCCGACTGCGCGCAGCATGCCCAGCTCGCGCGTGCGCTCGAAGACCGACAGCAGCAACGTGTTGATCACACCGAGCACGGCGACGAGGATCGTCAAGCCCAGCAGGAAGTTGAGGATGAGCAGCAGCAGATCAAGGAACGAGGTCGCCTGCTTGAGCTGGTCGGCGGGGCTGGCGACGCTGACCTCCGGGTTGTTGGCCACGAGCGTGTCCAGCCGGTTGCGGACGCTGCCGATCTGGCTCTCGTCGGTCACTTTCACATATGCCTGCTGGGCCAGGGGCGAGCGGAACCCGGCCGCGTCCTGCGCGCTGATGATCGGCTCGTCGACCAGCTGGTTGGGTTCGATGATGCCGACCACGTGAAGCTCGGTCGATCCTCCCCGCGCGGTCGCCATCGTGGTCGAGGCCCCCACGCCCAGCCCGGTCTGCTCCGCGAACCGGCCGGTCAGGATCACCTCGCCCGGGTTGAGCGTCCTGACCTCGCCGGCCTGCGGCTTGACGCTAAACAGGGTCTGGGCCGCCTCGGCGTCCATCGAGTTGGCGAAGACGTCGCGCCCAGCCATGCGTACCGCGTCGCCCCGGATCGCGGTCGCCGCCAGCACGCCCGGGGTCTCCTTGAGCTGCTTCTCTATCGCTGGGTCGAACCCGGCGGTCGGACCCGCCGCGAAGTCGGCCTGCAAGACCAGATCCGCGTTGAGGTCCTGCCGGAACAGCTCGGTCACCCCGGATTTGACCGACGAGGCGAACACACCCGCGCCCGTGGCCAGCGTCACGCCGATCATCAGCGCGGCCGCGGTCAGGGCCGTGCGGCGCGGGTTGCGGCCAGTGTTGCGCACGCCGAGCCGGCCGGGTACGGCCCAGTCGACGAGCTTGCCGATGCCCCGGGTCACCGGCCGGCTCAGCGCCGGGGCCAGCAGTACCGCGCCCAGAAACGTCAGCAGGCTGCCGCCGCCGAGCGTCAGGACGGCATTGTCGACGGTATCCGTCCCCTTTAGCACCAGCAGGGCGATGCCGGCCGCCAGCAGCACCAGCCCCGTGATAGTCAAGCGGCCCAAAGGTTTGTCCGGCTTGGCCGCCTCGCGCATCGCCTCCAGCGGCGCCACCCGGCTGGCCCGGATCGCGGGCAGCAGCGCGGCGATCATCGTGATCAGCGTGCCGGCCAGCAGCGTGGTGACCACGACGATGGGACGCAGCACGATCCCGGTTCCCGGCAGCGGGGTCCCGCTGGCCGCGCCGAGAGCCCACTTGAGCAGCCAGCCCAGCCCCACGCCGATGCCCAGCCCTACGGTCGAGCTGACCAGTCCCAGCAGGATCGACTCGACCAGCACCGAGTTGAGCACCTGGCGCTTGTTCGCCCCGAAGCTGCGATACAGGGCAAGCTCGCGCGTGCGCTGCGCGACAAGCATCGAGAACGTGTTGAAAATCAGGAAAAGCCCCGTGATCAATCCAAGCAGACCGAAGATCCACAAGGCGGTCTTGAAGACGTTGAGGAAGGTCTGGATCGGCCCGGCCTGCTTGACCGCCGTCTCCTGCGCCGTCAGCACCTCATAGCCGCCGCCCAACGCCCGCTGCACGTTGTCTTTGAGCTGCTCCGGCGACACACCGGGCTGGGCCGTCAGGTCCACATTGGAGTAGACCCCGGTGCGGCCCAGCATCAGGTCCTGCGCCCTGGGCTCGGTGAACACCACATACGTCTCGCCGCCAAGGGAGTCCCGATCCTGCGAGACGCCCACGATCCCGGTGACGGTGAACGGCTGCCGCGGCTGAAGGGTGATCACATCGATTTGACTGCCTATCTGGTACCCGGTGACGTCCGCGAGATTCTTGCTGATGGCGACCTGATTCGGGGCCCTGGGCGGCTCACCGTCGCGCATCACCACCATCGGCTGGCCGCCGGGGTCGGCGGGCCATCCGATGCCCAGGCGCGGCGGCCCGGTCGAGGCGACCGCCTTGCCGTTCTTGTCGATGACCCGCGCACCGTCCGAGGCCACCTGCGGCGTCGCCATCGCCACACCGTCCACTCCGGACAGGCTCCTGGCCACCCCCTCGGGCACGACGGCCGTCACGACCTGGCTGCCGTCCGGCAACCCCGGCACGTCGCTCCTGCCGGTCACCTGCACGTCCAGGTTCTCGTTGATCTGCGAGAACATGTCGTTGAAGCCCTTGGAGATGGTGTCGCCGCCAACGAACGCGGCCGACATGAAGGCCGTGCCGAGCACGATCGCCAGCGCAGACAGCAGCAGCCGCAGTTTGTGCGCGAGCAGCCCGCGCAGCATCGCCTTAATCATCGGCCCTCACCGCTCTATTGATGCTGATCCAGCTTCTTCATGCGGTCGAGGACGCCGTCCGCGGTGGGCTCGCTCAGCTCATCGACGATCTGCCCGTCCGCAAGAAACACCACGCGGTCGGCGAACGACGCCGCGTTGGGGTCGTGCGTGACCATCACGATCGTCTGCCCGTGCCGGCGCACCGAGTCCCGCAGGAAGTTGAGCACGTCCGTCCCGGACCTGCTGTCAAGGTTGCCGGTCGGCTCGTCTGCGAAGATCACCTGGGGGCGGCTGACCAGCGCCCGCGCGCAGGCCACCCGCTGCTGCTGGCCGCCGGAAAGCTCGCTGGGCCGGTGTCTGAGCCGGTCGCCCAACCCCACCGTGTCGATCACCGTCGTGTACCAGTCCGGGTCGGCCTTGCGTCCGGCGATCGCCAGCGGCAGCAGGATGTTCTCTTCGGCGGTCAGCGTCGGGAGCAGGTTGAACTGCTGGAAGACGAAGCCCACCTTGTCTCGGCGCAGCTTGGTCAGGCCGCTGTCGGACAGGCCGGTGACCTTCGTATCCCCGATGTACACCTCGCCCGAGGAGACGTTGTCCAGCCCGGCCAGGCAGTGCATCAGCGTCGACTTGCCCGAGCCGGACGGTCCCATGATCGCCGTGTAGCGGCCGCGTTCGAAGTCGGCGCTCACCCCACGAAGCGCGTGCACGGCCGCCTCGCCCTGGCCGTACACCTTCCAAACCGCTTGCGCGCGGGCAGCGGGCACGGTCGACGTGGTCATGGCAGGATCTTCCCGCCTCACGCCCCGCCTTCGTGGCCGATCCCTCGAATTTGCCTGGCAATCGCCCACTCGCGATCCCTGCGCCGGGCGATTACCTGGCAAATTCGGCACAGGGGTTACTCGTAGGCGATGGCGTCCAGGACGTTGAGCTTCGCGGCCCGCCGCGCCGGCCAAAGCGCGGCGATCACGCCGAAGATCAGCGCGACGCCTACGTAGGTGACGAGGTTCACCCAAGGCAGGGCGAAGGTTGTCATGATCTCGAGGTCGATCAGCGCCTTGACCGCCGCCGCGGCCAGGCCGATGCCGAGCGCGACCCCGAGCAGGCAGCCGAAGACGGCGATGAGCACCGACTCCACGCCGATCATCCGCACGACCCCGCCGCGGCTCAGGCCGATGGCCCGCACCAGGCCCAGCTCGCGCGTCCGCTCCACGATGCTCAGCAGCAGCGTGTTGATGATGCCCAGCAGCGCGATGACCAGCGCCACGCCCAGCAGCACCGTGATGGCGTTGACCAGGAAGTCGAACACCTGCCCGGTCTGCTTGACGTAGGCCGACATGTCGCCGACCGTCACGCCGGGGTAATCCTTCATGATCTCTTCGACCTTGGTGACGGTGGCCGCTACGTCGGCGTTGTCCTCGAGGCTCACGAACCCTTGGTAGGCAAGCTTTCCGGCGAAGTCGTCAACGGCCGGCATGCCCAGGATCGGCCCCTGCACCGTTGGCGAAGCCTTGTAGATGCCGACCAGCGTGTACTGCTTCTGGGTGCGCCCGATTCCGACGTCGAGCTTGTCGCCCACCTTCCACTTCGCCGCCTCGGCCATCTTGTGGTCCACGACTAGCTCCTGCGCGCCAAGGGTTCTCAGCTCGCCGGAGATCGTCTCCAGCTTCCACATCTTCTGCGCCACCGCGACATCGGTGGCGGCGAGGAACGCCGGCTGGCCCTCCAGCGAGGAGTCGATGGTGATGTGCCAGGCCGCCACGTCGGTCACCCCGGGCAGCTGCTTGACCTTCTCCAGCGCCTGCGGGTTAAAGCCGGCCTCGCCGGTCGGCGGTGCTGTCGGCGGCGCCTGGATCATCACCTCGACCCCGAAGTCGCCGCCGAGAATCTCGGTGATGCTGGTCTTGAACGACTGCGCCACGGTCGCGGCCAGGCTGATCAGCGTCACGCCGATCATCAGCGCGGCCGCCGTGACGGCGGTGCGGCGCGGGTTGCGCAGCGCGTTGCGCACCCCGAGCTTGCCCGCCTGCCCGCGCCCGATCAGCGCGCCCACGAGCCGAACGACGGGCTTGGCCAGCAGCGGCGACAGCAGCGCCACGCCGATGAAGATCAGCAGCACGCCCCCGCCGAGCACCAGGGCGGTGAGAGCGCCGATGCCGGTCAGTGCCCAGAACAGAAGAGCGGCACCGGGTACCACGAAAGCCGCCCCGATGATCGAAAGCACGAGAAGCGACTTGTCCGGCCGCACCACCTCACGCATCGCGGCGACGGGCGGCACCATCGAAGCCTTAATCGCCGGGATGAACGCCGCGATCACCGTCACGATCACACCGACGACGTAGGACCAGAGCACGGCCCACGGCGAGACCACGACACCGCCGCTGGGCAGCTGGATCTCCAGGGCGTTGCTGAGCCACGCCTCGGCACCGACGCCGACCCCGATACCGGCCGCGAGCCCGAGGGTGGCGCCGACACCGCCCACTATCAAGGCTTCCAGCAGCACCGCGCCGATCACCTGGCCCCAGCTGGCGCCCATCGCGCGCAGCAACGCCAGCTCCCGCGAGCGCTGGGCAACGATGATGTTGAACGTGTTGTAGATCAGGAAGATGCCGACGAAGGCGGCGATGCCCGCGAACGCCGACAGGATGATGGTGAAGACGCCGAACTGGTCGGCCGCGGCGTTGGACGCCTCCTCGGTCGCCTCCTGCCCGGTCGTGGCTTTGAAACCCTTGGGCAGCTTGGCTTCTATCCGCTTCTTCAGGTCAGCCTGGGACACGCCCTCCTTGGCGCTGAACGACGCCCCGGCATACACGCCGGACTTGTTGTAGAACAGCTGCTGTGCGTGGTCCAGCTGGAACAGGATCAGCGTCTCGCCGGCGAGGGAGTCGCGCCCGCCGGCGAAGCCGACGATGGCGCTGACCCGGTAGGTGCGCGTCTCGCCCAGCCGCGGGATGAAGATCTTGATCTCGTCGTTGAGACCCACCTTGGCGAGCTTGGCGGTGTTGGCCGAGATCGCGACGTCGCCGGAGCTGACCGGCCACTCGCCCCTGCGCTTCTCCACCAGGCCGAGCTGGTCCCCCTCCGGGCCCACGCCCATCGCCAGCGTCGCCTGGGCGGTCACCGCCTTGCCGGTGTCGCTGCGGAAGGGGATGACGCCGTTGGCGCTGACGTCGCCGACGACCTTGTCCACCCCGTCGACCTTCAGGTTGGCCAGGTCGGCGTCGGTGAGCATGGGCGGTGTCTCGCCACGGTCGTCGTTGGGCTGCACCTGCACCGCCACGTTCTCGTTGACCGTGCGGAACAGGCCGGAGAAGCGGGCGTTGAGGGTGTCGCCCAGGACGATGCTGCCGGCGAGAAACCCGACCGACAGCACGATCGCCACCACGGCGAGGGTCAGCCGCAGCTTGCGGTGAAGCAGCCCCCGAAGGCTAGCCTTGATCATTGTCCGCCCCGGCCATCACATCGAGAGACTTAATCTTGTCGAGCACGGCCTCGGCGGTCGGCGCGGTGATCTCGTCGACGATCCGCCCGTCCGCGAGGAAGATCACCCGATCGGCGTAGGACGCGGCGTTGGCGTCGTGCGTGACCATCACGATGGTCTGCCCGAACTCGCTGACGCTGCGGCGCAGGAAGCCCAGGATGTCCGCGCCGGAACGGGAGTCGAGGTTGCCGGTCGGCTCGTCGGCGAAGATGACCTCGGGGCGGCTGACGAGCGCCCGCGCGCAGGCCACCCGCTGCTGCTGGCCGCCGGAAAGCTCGCTGGGCCGGTGCTTGAGCCGGTCGCCCAACCCCACCGTGTCGATCACCGTCTTGAGCCAGTCCGGGTCGGCCTTGCGTCCGGCGATCGCCAGCGGCAGCAGGATGTTCTCCTCGGCGGTCAGCGTCGGCAGCAGGTTGAACTGCTGGAAGACGAAGCCCACCTTCTCCCGGCGCAGCTTGGTCAGGCCGCTGTCGGACAGGCCGGTCACCACGGTGTCTCCCACGGCCACCTGCCCCCGGGTGACCGAGTCCAGCCCGGCCAGGCAGTGCATCAAAGTCGACTTGCCGGAGCCGGAAGGTCCCATGATCGCGGTGTACTTGCCCCGCTCCACCTCGAGGCTCACCCCGCGCAGGGCGATGACCTGCGCCTCACCGGATCCGTAAACCTTCCACACGTCCACCGCGCGCGCGGCGGCGTTCATAGGCGAATTCATGTCACACAGCGTGGCAGCGGACATGCGAAACACCCTCAGACCGCAGCACGGTTCTGGCTACTCTTTAAGGAGGAGTGCCGGGTCGTACCAATCCCGTCTCGTAGGCGAGCACCACCGCCTGCACCCGGTCGCGCAGGCCGAGCTTGGTCAGCATGTGCCCCACATGGGTCTTGACCGTCGTCTCGCTGACCATCAGCACCTGGGCGATCTCGGCGTTGGACAGGCCCCGGGCCACCTGCACCAGCACCTCGCGCTCCCGCTCGGTGAGGGTGGAAAGCTGGTTGGGCAGCGACGAGTTGGGGTCGGGCAGCAGCTCGGCGAAGCGGTCCAGCAGCCGGCGCAGGATCCGTGGCGCCACAACGGCTTCCCCCGCCGCCACGGTGCGGATCGCCGCCACCAGCTCCTCGGCCGGCACATCCTTGGCCAGGAACCCGCTCGCCCCGGCGCGCAACGCCCCGACGACGTACTCGTCGAGGTCGAACGTTGTCAGAATCAGGACACGCACCGGCAGCTTCTGCGCGACGATGTCGGCGGTCGCCGCCACCCCGTCCTTGCGCGGCATGCGCACATCCATCAGCACGACGTCGGGCAGCAGCCGCCTGGCCATATCCACCGCCTCGGCCCCATTGGTGGCCTCCCCGACGATGTCCAGGTCGGGCTCGGTGCCCAGCACCATCTTGAAGCCGGTACGCAGCAGCTGCTGGTCGTCGGCGAGCAGCACTCGGATGGGTCTCAAGCCACCGCCTCCATTTGGTCCTGCGTCTCCACCGGAATCTTGGCGTACACCCGGAATCCTCCTCCGGGCCGGGGGCCGGTTCGCAGGCTTCCGCCGTAAACGGCGACCCGCTCGCGCATGCCGACCAGGCCGTGGCCGGGCGAGTCCGAGCCTTTCGGGCCGGAGCCGGTGTCGAAAACCTCGATCGTCAGCAGCTGCGGATCGAAGATCATGCGCACCTCGGCGGTGGCCTGCCCGGCGTGCTTGAGCGTGTTGGTCAGCGCTTCCTGCACGATGCGGTACGCCGTCAGCGCCACGCCCGGATCCAGCTCCAGCGGCTCGCCCTCCACCCGCAGGCTCGCCGGCAGCCCCGCGTCTCGCACCTGGTCGATGAGGGAGCGGATGCCCTCCAGCCCCGGCTGCGGCGAGAGCTGGGTGTCGGCGTCGGTCTCCACCCGCAGCAGGAACAGCAGCCTGCGCAGCTCGCGCAGGGTGGTGCGGCTGGTCTGCTCGATAGTGCCCAGCGCCTGCTCGGCCGATTCGGGATCGATCTTGAGCACCCGTTTGGCGCCGGTGGCCATCACCCCGATCACGCTCACGTGATGTGCCACCACGTCGTGCAGCTCGCGGGCGATGCGCCGCCGCTCCTCGGCCACGGCCTGCTCGGCGTGCGCCTGCCGACCGGCCTCGGCCGCCGCGGCCCGCTCCGCCAGTGCCGCCGCCGCCTCCCGCCGCGCCCGGATGGTCCGGCCCAGCAGGAAGATCACGACCATCATCACCATGTTGACCAGCAGACCGGTCGAGAGGGAGATGAGCTGCTTGCCGTCGATGCTCTGCACCCAGCCCCGCTGGTACGCGACGACGAAGACCAGGTCGTTGACCAGCCACAGCCCGGCCGACCCGAGCGCAGCCCGCCACCACCGCTCGCTGGTGGCAATCGTGTAGGCCACCACCCACATCGCCACGCCCTGGCTTGACCAGAACGGCAGGTACAGCAGGCCCGCGGCGATGAACACCGCGGTCAGCGCGACCGCCGCCCACAGCCACCGCCGCCGGATCACCACCGGGATCAGGGTCAGCGCCGCCCAAAGCGGCCCCAAGGAGTCGGTATATGCACCCCACTCGTTGGCGCTGGTGTAGAGCAGGAGCACCTCCACCACCCAGATCCCCGCCGCCAGCGCGGTGTCGGCGCGCATCGGCGTCCAGAACGCCGATCGCACGAAGGGCCGCAGCCACGAGGGGAAAGAGGGCACCACTGAACATTAGCCAGGCAAGGCAAGACGATTACGGCTGGGCCGAGTCCAATTTCAGTTGACGGCTGTCGATGGTGGCGACGGTGACCTGCTGCGGGAAAGGCGGGATCTGGCCGCCGAACTCGGGGCAGTGGACCTGGTGGCTGCACCAGCCGCACAGTCTGCTCGGTCTGGGGCGGAAATCCTGCGCCTGGGTGGCGGCCTCGATCGCCCGCCACAGCGCCAGCAGCGTGCGCTCGAAAAGCATCAGCTCCTCGGCATCGGGGGCATAGTCACAGATCTCGGCGTCCTTCAAATAGAGCAGGCGCAGCACCTTGGGCACGATGCCGCGGGTGCGCCACAGGACCAGCGCGTAGAACTTGAGCTGGAACAGCGCCCGCGCCTCGAACGCCTCCCGCGGAGCGCCGCCGGTCTTGTAATCGACCACCCGAAGGTCGCCTCCCGGTGACACATCAAGGCGATCGAGGTACCCCCTGATCAGCAATTGATCTTCAATGATCGCCTCGATGAGCGCCTCGCGCTCGGCCGGCTCGAGGCGGCGCGGA
>Ga0209382_10010964_pt1 | contig 11274 bp, 11 predicted proteins | sample SoiMetdeltSBSDD5_FD_187599 | JGI IMG/M metagenome (GOLD analysis project Ga0209382, IMG submission 187599) | Bulk soil microbial communities from a Populus tree surrounding site in Tennessee, USA - Soil MetaG P. deltoides SBSDD5 (SPAdes) (version 2) | ecosystem: Environmental > Terrestrial >...
CTTGCCTGTCATTCGCCAAAACCTCATCCCGACGCAAAATGCCCCACATTGGTCTACAGTTAACATGTTATATCCGGTTTCCCCAAGCTATTGAGACTAAAGGCGGATGAGGTTTTGGCGAATGACAACGCGCGTCCCGTCCCGACTGGAACAGTCTCCGGATCAATCCCATATCTATTGTAGTACGGCGAAAGTAGAGCCTTCCATGCGGCTTCGCATTCAATATCTGGCGCGGGCGGCGTGTGGCAGAAGAAATTCACATTGAAAGGCCTGTCGGTTTGCGCCTTGATCGTGGCCAGTTCATTGCGCATCGCCTCAAGGCTGAGCATGGCGCAGGGCAGTGAACCGAGGCCGCCGGCGTTCGACACCGCTATTGCCATCGCGCTGCCTTGCGCGCCCGCCATCGGCGCTTGAATGATCGGCAAATCTATACCTAGAAGTTGTCGCAGGGTCATTGGTTGAACTCCAATGCGCCGATTCAAAGCGTCTTGAGAAACGCGATCAGCGCCTTCTTTATCATTTGGTGAAAGCTTCAAACCGAACTCGTGTCCTTAGCGCGGTGATGCCAGGCATGAGCCATGGCGTTGAAAGCTGCCCGGCGCCAGCCAGTCACATATCGCCACCGGACCTCGATTCGCTGGAGTTTCTCCTCCAGCGCCGTCAGAATCGTCAGCAGTCCGACGCGGGCTCCTTCAATCACTGCCTCAGGCGTATTGTAGAAATCGATTTCTTTACCATGCTCCGCGTAACTCCCGTAGCAAAGTGGCGCTTCTGCCGCTCGAACACGCGCTGGAACGAATTCATGGTCGCTTCTTCCTTTCTCGTTTGCCTTTCCATTTTGCCCCGGCGTCCGACCGAGGCCGTTTCCAACTTCCTATCCGGTGAAGCAGGCGCCCATTATTGAGCGCTGTGAGTGATCAGATCGGCGATCTTCTCTGCAATCATGATCGTCGGGGCGTTCGTGTTGCCGCCAGGAATGGTTGGCATGATCGAAGCATCGACAATGCGCAAACCTGCTATTCCATGGACGCGTAACTGCTCATCGACGACGGCCATCGCATCGTGACCCATCTTACAGGTGCCGATGGGATGAAAGAACGTGGTGGCAGTATTCCGTATAAATTCGACGAGATCCTCGTCGCGTTGGATGTGCGACCCTGGGATGTCTTCACTGTGATAAAAGGGAGCATAGGCTTGTGTCTGAGCGAGCTGTCGCGCGAGTTTCACCCCGTCGACGAGCGCTTGCAGATCGGCCTCTGCGCTTAAGTAATTGGCATAGACCACAGGATGCTGTGTCGGATCTGGTGAGCGCAGGGTCAAATACCCCCGGCTTTGGACGCTCACCAGTATCGTGGCGATACTAAAACCAGCTCCCTGGACTACTGGCGGAAAATAGCACGGACCACTGATGATCTGGATATCTGGCTTGAGCAGATCGGGTCGCGTCTTCACGAAGGCCATGTTTTCCGGAACGCTGCCAAATTGCGAGAAAGAGGGCTTCGTCTTGTAATACGTCAGGACGCCTAGATGGTCCTGCAGGTTCTGGCCGACGCCTGGCAGATCAGCCACCACAGGAATAGCGAGTGACTGCAGCAGATCGGCAGGCCCGATCCCCGAAAGCAGGAGCAGTTGTGGAGAATTGATGGTCCCACCGGAGAGGATCACCTCTTTTTTTGCCAGCACATGGCGCTCCGCGCCCTCTTTGCGGTAGGCGACCCCAACAGCGCATGCACCGTTGAAGAGCAGACGCGTCACAAGCGTCTGGGTCCAGGCAGTCAAATTGGAGCGCTTCTCAATGGGATGCAGATATCCATTGGCTGTGCTCTGGCGTTTTCCCTGGCCTATGGTGGATTGTATCAGCCCGAAGCCTTCCTGGGTGGATCCATTGTAGTCGTCGTTGCGTGACCAGCCAAGTTCTACGCCGGCTCCAAGAAAGGCTTGTGTCAGGGGATTACTTGAGGGCGCATCACTGACCGTAATAGGGCCTCCAATGCCGCGATAGTCAGAAGCGCCGCCTTCATAGTTCTCGGCTTTCTTGAAAGAGGGCAGCACGTCTCTGTAGCCCCAACCTGTATTGCCCAGTTCTTGCCAGTGATCATAGTCAGAACGGTTCCCGCGAACATGCATCAACCAGTTGATCGAACTGGAGCCGCCGAGCACTTTGCCACGTGGCCAAAAGATCTTCCGGTTCCCCAGATGCGGTTCTTCTTCCGTGAAGTACGCCCAATCAACGGCAGAGCCAAGCAATTCGAGGAATCTCGTGGGATTGTGGATCGTTTCCATGTCATCATTGCCACCAGCCTCGATTAAGAGAACTGAGGTTCCAGGATTTTCGGTCAAACGGTTAGCCAGCACGCAGCCAGCAGAACCAGCCCCCACAATAATATAGTCGTACATCATCTTATCCTCTCGTTTGCATACCATGTTCTTTCTTAAAGCCACGCCATAAGGGCGATAGACAATACCGAGGCGCCCTGTGGCCGCGAGTGCCCGCGGCACGGGCGCCTCGGTCGGCGCCATCCAATCCTTGAGCGGGCTCTTCTAGACCACGACCTCGCCGAGGCATGCGAGCGACTCGAAGATCCGCTCCTGGCTGGCGGTCTTGAAGTCTTGCGCGACCACTCGCTGGAGCGCCGCCTCGTTCTCCCCGGCAATCCGGGCGGCCGCTTGGCCGAGTGGGACGGTCTCGATCATGGCGGACATGCCGCTCAGCGCACTGACGGCGGTTCACCGAGAGTTCACCTTTGTTGACCATACCACTCAATCCTAGCCTCGACCCGCATTGATGCTCGCAGGCGCGTTTTTGTGGCGCCACTTGAACGCTCACTGAAGTGACGAGTACATTGTCCCGGAAGCTTCAGACGGTGACGTTGCCGACATCGCCTGTCCCGGTAAGATACTGCTGGTGGAACAGCAGGTTTCATTGCCTTTATTTTAAAGACCGAAACAGACATACAAGCGACTTTCACGTCGCGCCAAGCCTGGTTGCCGAACGGACACCGTCGCCTTTGCAGAAGTGGGCGCCCTCAGGCCGAATGCTTGTGGATGACCGCTTTGGTCTCGAGAAATTCACTGAAGGCAACCTCTCCCCATTCACGTCCATTTCCCGACATCTTGTAGCCTCCGAACGGGGCTTGAGGATCTTCCGCCGCGCCATTAATAAACACCATCCCCGCCTCGAGTCTGGCGGCCACGTCATTCGCGCGTTCCTCGCTTGCTGACTGCACATAGGCGGCCAGGCCGTAAATGGTGTCATTGGCGATGCGGACCGCGTCATCGACATCTTCATATCCAATCATACAAAGAACCGGTCCGAAGATCTCCTCGCGTGCGATCGTCATCTCGTTCGTCACGTCCGCGAAAATGGTGGGCTTGACATAGTAGCCTGTCTTAAGTCCGTCGGGATGACCGGGGCCGCCGAAAAGTAATGTCGCCCCTTCTTCGATCCCTTTCTCGATCAGGGATTGAACTCGACCCCATTGATGTTCAGAGACGACCGGCCCCATGTGTACGTCCGTCTGTGGATCTCCATACGTCACCGAAGCGGCGACTTGGCTGGCGATGTTCTTAGCCGCCTCCATTTTGGATAATGGAACCAGCATGCGGGTCGGGGCATGGCAGGTTTGGCCTGAATTGAACATGAGCCGATAAATGTTCTCTGTGATCGCTCGTTCTAGGTCGGCGTCATCCAGGATGATGTTCGGGGATTTGCCGCCGAGTTCCTGATGGACTCTCTTTACACTGTCGGCGGCCCGTTTAGCCACGTCAATCCCGGCCGCTGTCGAGCCGGTGAACGAAACCATGGCGATGCCGCGATGAGCTGAAATTGCGGCGCCTACTGTGGGGCCATCGCCATCGACGAGGTTATAGACGCCTGCAGGCACTCCTGCCTCATGAAAGATTTCAGCCAGTATATGGGCGGTGAACGGAGCCACCTCGGATGGTTTATGCACCAGAGCGCAGCCTGTCGCGAGCGCTGGGAAGGCCTTCACCACGAATTGATTGATCGGCCAATTCCACGGCGTAATAATTCCGACTACCCCGATCGGCTCACGCCGTATGGTTGTACGATCACTTTGAGCATGTTCGAACTTGTAGTCTTTAAGAACCGCGATTGCCGTCTGGAGGTGTAAGAGTCCGACACCAACCTGGACCTCCTTTGCGTGTTTCTTCGGCAATCCGAGCTCTTCCGTCAACGCGTCAGCCAGTTCGACCTGGCGCCTCGCATAGACGCCGAGAATGCTGTTCAACAGATCCAGTCGTTCCTGCCGGGTACTGCGTGAGAAGCTGATAAATGCCTTTCTCGCGGCGGCAACGGCCTGATCAACCTCGGCAGGTGTGCACAGCGTAATCTGACCGGCAGGGCGCTCGGTAGCGGGGTTGACGACGTCGATGACCGTGCCGGCGGCTGGTGTAACCCATGCGCCATTGATGTAGATCTGAGTGTAGTCTCTCATTTACTCCCTCCTTGTTTCTTGCTCTGAGGCTATGCGCGAGACGACCTTTCATAATTGGTACGTCTGCGTGTTGTGATTCCCATTCTAGATGGATCGGGACCTTAAAATTCAATGACAGGCAGGCGCCGGAGTCCATCGATTGCGGATGCATAAATACGCTGGACTAATCCGCTCGGCATCCCATTGACTTGTCTGAGCCCTGAGACTTTCTCGAACCAAGCGCTTTTTCGATCAATTCGGCGGCCAGGGTCAGACCATCGGTCTTGACGATAGCCCGTTGAATACGGCGAGCATTTTCTCGATAGGACGGATCACCATAGACCGTATCGATGAGCGCTGCGAGCCGATTCCAGGTAAGTTGGTCAAAGGGTACGAACTCCCCAACTTGCTTGTCGGCAATTCTTGCCGCCACTCCAGGTTGATCGTTTGTGATCGGAATGGCGACCAGAGGCACGCCTTGGGCCAGCGCCTCAACTACCGTATTTAAGCCTGCGTGTGTAACGCACAATGCCGCACGCTTGAGAAGCTCGAGTTGCGGAGCGTAAGTCACAAGGATGACATTTTCCGGAACGTTCATAAATTGCGCCGGATCCAGCTTATTGCCGACGACAATCACGAATTGCAAATCCTGTCGCGTGCGCGCCGCGTCGATCATCACCTGGAAGACGCGCTCGAGTCCGTTCTGAAGCGTACCCATCGATGCATAAACCAGCGGCGCCTCGATCAATCGTTCCCAGGGGAAAGGAATCTCGGGACGGCCTAAGCCATCATGAAACGGTCCCGTATGCCGGAATTGCGCCGGCCGCTGGGAGCTACTGAAATCAAACTCCTTTGGAGTTTGCGTGAGCCAGGCCAGCTTCGAGATAGTAGTTGCGGGATCATTCCAGTCGACGGTCAGGTCAACTTCGGCGGCATACGCTTTCGCCGCCGCAACGGAGGGTTCAAGGAGTTTTCTGAACCGCGCCACCCCTTCGAGATTTCTGGCCCTTGCTTCTGAAGTATCTTCGTTTGGCCAGTCGAAAAAGCACAGCGGGGTGGCTCCCGAAGTGTCGAAGTGAACCGCATTGGAGACATGAATATAGGGTATCTTCAGATGCAGCGCGGCCAGTTCAAGATATGGCTGATATGTATCGAACACTAGAGCATCGATCTTTTCTCTGCCCACGATCGCCGTCAGAGGCCGCAATAACGCTCCGGTGATTTGGGCCATCAGGTTGAATGTAAATTCGAGTCCACCCGATCCCTCTTGTATACTGAAGAGACGCTCCACTTCCATGAGCGTTCCGGTTGGGAACGCGTCTTCACCAACAGGTACAAACTTCAAACCGGCGGCGAGAACGAAGGGCTCGGTATCTGGAATCGACAAGAAGACAATGTCATGACCGCGCGACTGCAATTTCCTGGCCAACGTGGACATTGGATTCAGGTGACCCGATACTGGAAGACTGACTACACCGATTCTCAAAACAAACTCCTTGCTTAAAAATGAAAGTTTCATACGTTGAAGGATTAGCGAGCCAGAACGCCCGAGTCACGTGGAGCCGCTTGCGAGGCGGCAACGAAGCGTACCGGTCACCATTTGCCCGCGTGCGCGCCGCCATCCACGTGCAGTATTTCACCCGTGGTGAACGTGGCGTCGGTCAGAAACAATGCTGCGTCGACGACTTCTTTGACCTCACCGATCCTGTGGACCGGGTGTAGCCCTTTGAGAAAGTCATGGGTTTCCGGTTTATGCATGGGAGTATTGATCACTCCCGGCGCTATGGTGTTTACACGAATGCCTTCCTTCGCGTATTCAATGGCGAGGGCGCGTGTCACCGCATTCAAGGCGCCCTTCACCATGATTTGAACCGAGGCCCCTAAACCTGCGATCGGTTGATCAACCACGGTAGTTGAGATGTTGATGATGCTGCCCGATTTCTGCCGCAACATTTGCTTTACGGCTAGCTGTGACACGTAGAGAAAGCCTGCAAGCGTCGTGGAGACTAAAGTGTTGAAGTCTTCGGTCGTGTATTCGGTGAAGGGCTTCGGAATAAGAACACCTGCATTGTTTATCAAGACATCGATCCGGCCAAATCGCGATACGGCAGTATCCACAATGGTTGCGGCCGTGCTTGGGTGGGCGATGTCTCCGTCAACCAGCGCGACATTCGCGGCCGCTGCGAATGGATTTGCTTTGGTGATGTTTCGCGAGTTTGCGACTACGCTGTAACCTCGTTTCAGGAACGCTTCGACGAGTCCCGCGCCGATCCCTCGCGAGGCGCCAGTAACAATTACTGTTTTCGCTGCATTTGCCATTTGTAAGCTCCTTTAACGTCAATCTGGCACGGGCCGTATCCCCGTGATGCGCCAGTGATAAACCAGGTTTTCACACCAGTTCTCCGTTTCTCGTTGCGCCGAACCGATCGGCGTTCAACGATGGCGGGAGGATACTCCCGAAAGCCCAGGCGCCGCCGTTCGTGGATTGCGGCGACTATCGCAAGATTGAGATGACAATAAAAAGTTGAGGATAGAGGCGGAAAAATCGCGGCGCGAGTTCCTGCCGAACTCGCCAAGCAACCAGAAAGAGGAGAGTTATAGACTGCGCCGGAAATCGGTTGGCGTCACTCCCACAACCTTCCGGAACGCCGCGGCGAACGCGGAAGGGGTTCCATAGCCGACCGACAGCCCGACTTCCGTGACGCTTAAGGGCCGGTCTTCCAGCAACTTTTTGGAGAAGCCGATTCTTTGAAGGACCAGCCATTCGTGCGGCGTCTTGCCGGTCGCCTGCCGGAAGGCAGTGCAGAAATGAAACCGGCTGAGATGAAGGATTCCGGCCAGTTCATTGAGGCTGAGCTCTTCGCTGATGTGTTCGAGCATGTATTCGGTGACTCGCTTGACCTGCCAGGGAGCAAGACCGCGCCTGATTTCGGGATCCGGCAGCGCTCCAACTGACGAATGCCCTCGGATCAGTTGAGTACAAAGCAGATCGATCGCCTGCTCGACAAAGAGTCTTGATGACGCGTCAATTATAGCGACCTCACGGCTGAGCAATTCCATGATGCGCGCCGCAACCGGATCATCGAATGCGACGCGGTCGAGAAGTTCGATTCGTTGCCCTTTCGCGAGAACATCGGCGATCGGTTGGAGTCGAGACGCCGGTAAGTAGACATGCGACACCTCAATCGAGCCCGCGACGTCCCACCGGCCGTCAGAGCCTTCCGGAATTATGGTGATTGAGCCTGGACGAATTCGTGAGGTGATTCGCCTTCCGGCGCCTTGCAGCATGATCTCTCTTTCCTCGCTGTAGTACGTCATGATGACGTGATCGGCCATGGGCGGAAGAGAGTCGTGAACAGCGCCGTGACTCCAACGTTGAGTAAGCCGTGTGCCGCTTCCCAGCGCCCCTTCGATGAGAACAGGCGGATTGTCGAGGATTAACCCAATCTCCTCGCCTGGGGTACGATCTCCGCCGGCATGTTCAGCTCGGGTTGGATCAAATTTTCGGTGTTGTTCCATGCCGCAGGGTTTCATTAACATGCGAGTGACGCTGCAATCAAGTACCTGGTAAGGACGTCACTACACCTTGCAGATTGCGTCTGATCCAAGAGCAAAGCTGTCACCGGGTTTAGGCGAGATGCCAGGCGCGCCACTCTGCCGAAGGGACACGTTATATTTCCTGCGGCGAAATCTGAAAGGATTCCCCGGCGATCACTCTTCTGTTTTTGCAATATCCGCGCTTTCAAGGCGTCGCTCCCCTCTCCCACCCCCCCTAATGAACGACGCCTCTGTGTTTAAAGAGCCGCGCAATTAACGCCGAAACTAAAAAGGGCTTGCCGTTGGGCGCACGATGATCTCACTGACATCCACGTCAGCGGGCTGCTCGACGGCGAACGCAATGGCGCGGGCGATGGCGTCGGCGCCGATGGCGATCCTGCGGAACTCCCGCATGCCTTCGGCTGTTGTGGGATCCGAGATGGTGTCGGCCAGTTCCGATTCCGTCACGCCGGGCGAAATTACCGTCACACGGATGTTGTCATTCTCCTGGCGCAAGCCTTCCGAGATCGCGATCACGGCGAATTTCGTCGCGCTGTAGACAGCGCTGGTCGGATATACCGCATGTCCGCCGATGGACGAGACATTGACGAACTGGCCGTAGCCTTGTTTCTTCATGACCGGCAGTCCGGCGGCGATGCCATGCAGCACGCCACGGATGTTGACTTCAATCATCTGATCCCATTCGTTCACTTTGAGCGCTTCCAGCGGCGAAAGCGGCATGACGCCGGCGTTGTTGATGACGACGTCCACCTTGCCGAATTCGCTCTGCGCAAAATTGACGAAGGCTTCGACGTCTTCGCGCTTCGTGACGTCGAGCGCCCGATACCGCGCCGAACCGCCTTCGGCGCGGATGGCGGAAACCAGCGCTTCGAGCCTGTCCGTGCGCCTCGCGCCAAGGACTACGTGCGCGCCCTTTTGCGCTAGCAGGCGCGCCGCCGCCTCTCCGATTCCGCTACTCGCCCCGGTGATTGCAATGACTTTTCCTTTAATTGCTGACATTGAACTTTCCCCCATTCAGATCTTTAAATTGTTTTCGCGCTCATCACGATTTCTCGCCTCAAGCGCGGGCGTAATGTACCGGAGTCGGCGTCTGGGGCGGTAATCTGAACCTGCTGAATACTTGCCTAATCCTGCATTCTTTCCTATGGTGTAAAAAGGAAGGGAGAAAATCATAAATGACAGTGTCGACGACCACAGCAAAAAACGGTAAGCGCCCTTTGGGGGAGACAGCCAGCAATCAGCGGTCTGAGTTGGCCGGCCTGATTGAGCGGAACATTGACGCAGACGGCATACACGCCACAGCGATTCCGCGCCTGTTCCTGATACGCTCATCACAGCCTACGGAGCCTACGCCCGCCGTGCACGATCCTGCTTTGTGCCTCGTCGTTCTCGGTCGGAAGCAGGTGATGCTGGCGGATGAAGTCTATATTTACGGTCCGGAACAGTTTCTGATTGTCTCGGTTGATCTGCCGCTAGTGGGCCAGGTGATCGAGGCGACGCCGGCGGAACCGTATCTCTGCCTGAAGCTCAATTTGGATCCGGGACAGCTCAGCGCGTTGATGATGGAGTTGCGGCAGGACGCGCCCCGGAATCGGCGAGCGGAACAGTTGAGACTGGGACTGTCTGTCAGCCCTCTAGCCCTTCCCCTGCTCGACGCGATGGTAAGACTGGCGAGATTGTTGGAAGCGCCGAATGACATTCCTATCCTGGCTCCGCTCGCCGAGCGGGAGGTTCTTTACCGGCTGCTTACCGGCGAATATGGCGATCGCTTGCGACAAATCGCGACGGCCGACCGCCGGCTGGTGGCGGTCAATCGGGCGATCAGTTGGCTTAAACAGAATTACGCGGAGCCCTTTCGGATAGAGACCGTCGCGCGCGAAGCGCGCATGAGCCCGTCAGCGCTCCACCATAGTTTCAAATCCGTCACGGCCATGAGCCCGTTGCAATATCAAAAACATCTTCGGTTGCAGGAAGCGCGCCGGCTGATGTTGGGTCAGGCCATGGACGCGGCGACGGCCGGCCATTACGTGGGATATGAAAGTCCTTCGCAGTTCAGCCGTGAATACAGCCGGCTGTTCGGCGCGCCACCGTCGCGCGACATTGCCCGCCTCAAGGAAAGTGTGCGGGTTCTCTTAGCTGATTAGCTTAACTTTCCTTTGAAATTCCACCACGAAGAAACGAAGAAGATGAGTGGGCTTCAACAAGGATAACCGTATGAATTCCCTTTCAGTCGCCGCAGAGGAATGCGCGGCATTAGGTCGAGGCCAACAAGTTGTCGAAAGCTTCCCCGGTCGGAACACAAATCTCGGGAGCCAGAAGATCCTTAGCGCGCTGCCGATCAAAGGAAAACGACTCGTCGGGCCCTGGCGCCATCTCGACCGGTACGGCCCCTACCTGTTTGCCGAAGGTGAGCCTATGGACGTTGCGCCGCATCCGCATATCGGTCTTCAGACTGTTACCTGGCTGCTCGAAGGAGAGATCGTTCACCATGACAGCCTCGGCTGCGAGGGGTTGATTCGGCCCGGCGGCGTGAACGTCATGACGGCGGGAAACGGCATTTCGTCATCAAGGTAACGATAGATAGGCTTGGCGGCCTCGACATCTTGATCAACGGCGCCGGAGGTTCTTCCGCGCCGGGCGGCGGCGCGCTGGCGTTAAGCGACGAAGTCTGGCGGCAGGAATTCGAGCTGAATCTATTTTCGGCGGCGCGGCTTGACCGCGGCTTTCTTCCCGCGATGATGAAGCAAGGCTCCGGAATTATCGTCCATGTTTCGTCGATCCAGCGAACCCTCCCGCTGTTCGAAGCCACCCTGGCTTACGCCGCCGCCAAAGCCGCTCTTACCAACTACAGCAAAGGGCTCTCCAAGGAGGTCGCCCCGCATGGCATTCGCGTGATTAGTGTCGCGCCTGGATTCACCGAGACGAAAGCCGCCGAGGGGCTGATCGAGCGGTTGGCGATCGAGGAGGGAACTGACACGGACGCCGCGCGTCAGAGTTTGATGAAATCACTGGGCGGGATTCCGCTCGGACGCCCGAACCGGCCCGAGGAAGTCACAGAGTTGGTGGCGTTCCTCGTCTCCGACCGGGCGACTTCGATTACAGGAAGCGAATACGTCATTGACGGCGGAACCATCCCCACAATCTGAGAGATCAAGAAGTGTGTTTAGACCACTTGATTGAGACGCGCCGGCTAACCGTGGTGAGCGCGTGGGCGTGTTTGCCGACGCCGATGCGCAACCGGTCAGAGGCGCGCGGCATTTGCTCGCGTAATGCGGCCGTT
>Ga0209382_10010966_pt1 | contig 11272 bp, 10 predicted proteins | sample SoiMetdeltSBSDD5_FD_187599 | JGI IMG/M metagenome (GOLD analysis project Ga0209382, IMG submission 187599) | Bulk soil microbial communities from a Populus tree surrounding site in Tennessee, USA - Soil MetaG P. deltoides SBSDD5 (SPAdes) (version 2) | ecosystem: Environmental > Terrestrial >...
CTGGTCAAGACGCTGGAGGCCGCCGAGCTGCTGGGCGCCTCCTGCGTGGTGACCCACCTGGGCAGCTCGAAGGGCTCGACGAAGGCCGAGGCGCTGGCCCGGTCCTGCCAGACCTTCGCCGAGATCCTGGAGCAGTACCAGGGCCCGGTCCGTCTCCTCTTTGAGACGAGCGCCGGGGCCGGCGAGACGATGGGCGGCACCTTCGCCGAGCTGGGCGAGATGATCCGGACGCTCGGGGCCCCGGCCAATCTCGGGACCTGCATCGACACGGCCCACATCTTCACGGCCGGCTACGACCTGCGCACCGCCGATGACCTGGAGCGCACGCTGGAGACGTTCGACCGCGAGGTCGGGCTGGACAAGCTCGGTGCGGTCCACCTGAACGACTCCAAGGCGCCATTCGGCTCGAACAAGGACCGCCACGAGAACATCGGGGACGGCGAGATCGGCGCCGAGGCGCTCGGCCGGTTCATCCGCCACCCGGCCCTCGGCGAGACGCCCATCTACCTGGAGGTCCCCGGCTACGACAAGGAGGGACCGGACCGCCCGAACATGGAGCGCCTGTTCGAGCTGGCCGGCCGCCCGTTTCCGCTGCCGCCGGTCGAGTAGCTGCTGAGTAGTGGGCGAATCAGCGATTCGCCCCTGCCATGTGCACGCCGTCATCGTAGGGGCGAGCCGCCGGCTCGCCCGCTTCCCCGGGAGTCTGACATGCTCAAGCTTGGCAATGTCACCTTTGACTGCGAGAACCCGACCCGCCTCGCCGACTTCTGGGGCACGGCCCTCGGCTACAACGTCGAGAAGCACAGCGACGACTTCGCCGTTGCTTCTAACCCGGACGGCTCCCGCCCGTACTTCCTGTTCATCAAGGTGCCGGAGCCCCGGACGGTCAAGAACCGGGTCCACGTCGATCTGGGCGCCGACAACCGCGAGGCCGAGATCGAGCGGCTGATCGGGATGGGGGCGACGCGCGGCGACACCCACAAGATGGCCGAGTACGGCATCACCTGGACGGTCCTCCAGGATCCCGAGGGCAACGAGTTGTGCATCGGCCAGGAGGGCGAGGCCTGACGCGGCGCCCGGCACACAGTAGGGGCAGGTCTCCAGCAGCCTGTGTCGGCAAGTCCCAACCCTAACCTGCCCGCCTCACGGACCACCCGGCGTACGTGCAGGGATTCCGAGAGCGGGCAGGTTAGGATGGTCGGGTCACCTTCTCGTCACGGGCGAACACCAGCACCATCAGCAGCGTCGCGGCGGCGATCAGGAACGTCAGCCCGAAGACCGGCTGCAGCGCGCCCGCCAGCGCCGCCCGCAACCCGGCCTGGGCCGCGCCCGCCGATCCGCCGTGCGGCGCCAGCAGCGAGCCGACCGCCGACGCGTCGAGCCCGGCCGCTGCGATCCGGCTGGTCAGGCCGACGTGGAGGATCGAGCCGAGCAGCGCCACGCCGACCGTGCCGCCGAGGCTGCGGAACAGCTGCGTCGAGGAGGTCGCCACGCCGCGCTGGCTCCAGGGCACCGCCTCCTGAAGCAGGATCAGGAACGCCGACGTGCTCGGCCCGAACCCGAAGCCGAACAGCGCCATCGAGACGTAGAGCACGATCGGCGGGGCGTCCAGGCCAACCAGGACCAGGCCGGCCGCCCCGAGCGCGATCAGCAGCGTCGACCCGATCGCGGTGGCGCGGAAGCCGAAGCGCAGCAGCAGGCGCGGCCCCACGAACCCGCTCAGCGACCAGGTCACCAGCATCGGCGTCAGGGCCGCTCCCGCCCCGGCGGCACCCTCGCCGCGAGCCCCTTGCACGAAGAGCGGCACGTACGAGGTGACCCCGAACAGCACCGCGCCCGAGAGGAAGTTGGCCGCCGACGAGACCGACATCACCCGCAGCTTGAACAGGTCGAGCGGGAGGACGGGGTCGGGGGCGCGCCGCTCCACCACGACGAAGCCGACCAGCATCAGCACGCTCGCGGCGAGCAGCCCCAGCACGAGCGGCGAGGTCCAGCCCGGTCCCTCGGTCCCCTGGGTCAGCGCCAGCAGCAGCGCCGTCAGCCCGACCATCAGTAACAGCGACCCGGCGACGTCGAGCGAGACCTTGCGCGGCTCGACCTTCTCCTTGAAGAAGCAGATGAAGAAGATCGACGCCGCCAGCCCGAACGGCACGCCGACGAAGAAGACGGACCGCCAGGACCAGGTGATCGTTAGCCAGGCCCCGAGCCCCGGCCCGACCAGCGAGGCGATGCCCCAGAGCGTGCTGAAGACGCCCTGGACCCTGGCCCGCTCGTGGAGCCGGTAGAGATCGGCCACCACCGTGAAGATCGACGGCATCACCGCGCCCGCGCCGAGCCCCTGGACCGCTCGGAAGACGACCAGCTCGGTCATACCGCGGGCCAGCCCGCACAGGACGGATCCCGCCAGGAAGACGACCATCCCGAACAGGAAGACTCGCCGCCGCCCGAAGACGTCGGCCAGCTTGCCGTACAACGGCACCGTCACGGTGGAGGTCAGGAGGTACGCCGAGAAGACCCACGGATAGAGGTCGAGCCGATCCAGCTCGCCGGCGATCGTCGGGAGTGCCGTCACGACGACGGTCGTCTCCAGCGCCACCACGGCCATCGCCAGCACCAGGCCGGTAGTAATGATCCGGCGTGCCCGAACGGACGTGGCCGGACGACCGTCCGCTCCGTCCGCCGGTGCAGTCAGGCTCCCTGTCGCCCCGTCGCGCTCCTCAACGGCTCCCTGCTTTGCCAAGCTGCTCCCCTTCCGCGCCACGGCCACGGAACATCGCCGGTCTGCGTTGCCGACCCTTCCGTGGGTGCAACGTGATGACAGATCGGCAGATTCCTGGCCGCGCCAGCCGGGGATGATGCCACGCCCGGCAAATCTGGCGTTGATTCGCGGTACACTGCCGGGAGATCACCATGCCCATGAGGGAGCACGATGCGGCTGCGAGGGGCCTTGCTCTGGGAGCTTGACGGAGAGCCACGCCGCGACGAGGTGCTCATCAGCGATGAGCGGACGAACGGGGCCAACTCGCGCATCGAGATCCTGGACCGGGGCGGGCAGCCGCGTGCGGCGTCTCCGCAAGAAGCTACCAGCGGGCAGCATGCTGGTGCTCCCGGACGACGTGAGCGATCCTGACCTCGATCGCATCCAGGGCTTGGGGTTCGACGCTCGCCGTAACTCCGATGCGGAGGCACGTGAGTTCGAAGAACGGCGCGCAGCCATCGAAGCAGCCCATGCGGAACTGGAAGAGGTCACCGAGCGGCTGACCCGGGTGCTTCGGCAGCGACATCCCCAGCTCTTCGACAGCGACGGAAACATGCGCGAGGACGAGTACGCACGCATGATGCTGGCGAGGACCGGAGGACGAAAGTACCTCAGCCGCGAGGACATCATCGCGTTGGAGGAAGGGCGGCCACTCCCCTCGGACGAGCAGAGTCCCATCGATGCCCCATAGGCTGCGAGACATCGTCGCAGCGCGAGCCGGGTACCGTTGCGAGTACTGTCTGGCGCCCAAGGCCGTCTTCAACAGTCTCTTTGAAGCCGAGCATATCCAACCGCTCGCCCGTGGTGGTGCCGACGAAGTGTGGAACCGGGCACTCGCCTGCCGCGCATGCAATGGTAGGAAGCACGTAGCCACGTCGGCCATCGATCCGACCGATCAACGCCCTGTCCGTTTGTTCAACCCTCGCATCGACATCTGGAGCGACCACGTCGGGCGCGAAGCGCTCACGGCTGAAATCTATGGTCTGACCGACATCGGCCGCGCAACGGTCCTTCGTCTTCACCTGAATTCGCCGGAGCAGATCCGTGCGCGGCGCATCTGGGCGCAGCTCCCCGCATATCCCGAGGAGCCGGCAAATCCGGACCTGGCGTGAGCCTCGATTGAGGATGTGGATTCAGCGCGGGAAGCCCGTCATCTCCTCCTCCGGTGCGGTCGGGTGCGTCTCGTTGAAGCGCTCGGCGGCCCGCTGGCCCAGCGTCGTCGCCGTGTCCAGCAGCCGCGAGTCCAGCCGATCGTCGACCTGGCGGCCGGGCGCCCCCGCCGTCTGGTCGCGGCGTGCTTTGGGGAGCAACCGAGTCATCGATCCGAGCAGCTCGACGGTCGTCCCGGGGAACAGGCCGTGGAAGCGCGCGGCGAGCGTCGCCGTGATGCCCAGGAACCACTCGCTCTCGCCGCGCCGGATCGCGCCGACCACCTGGCGGGCCGCCCGCTCGGCGTCCATCGAGACCAGCGGCATGCTCGCGAGCGGCGTGAACAGGCCGTACTCCAGCTCCTGCTGGCCCTTGAAGATGGCGTGCAGGTGCGATCCCGTCCGCATCAGCCCGGGTACGATCGTCGTGACGGCGATGCCCTGCTGCGCGACCTCGGCGGCCAGCCCCTCGGAGAAGCCGACGGCGGCGAACTTCGCACAGCTGTACGGCAGCAGGTGCGGCACGCTGATCTTGCCGCCGATCGACGTGACGTTGGCGATCCGGCCCTGCTTGCGGGCCTGCATCTGGGGTAGCACGGCCAGCGTCGGGTAGACCACGACCCAGTACATCACGTCCGTCGCCTGCTGGAAGTCGTCGAGCGTCACGGCCGCGAGCGGCCCGACCTGGATGATCCCGGCGTTGTTCACGAGGATGTCGACCCGCCCGAAGCGCTCCGTCGCCTGCTCGACCATCCGCTCGGCCTCGTCGGGCTTGCCGACGTCGGCGACGATCGTCTCGACCTCGACGTGGAACCGTGCGAGGTCGGCCCGGGCGCGCTCCAGCTCCGGCGCGTCGCGGGCGCTGATCGCCAGCCGGCAGCCGGCCTTCGCCAGCTCCCGCGCGATCAGCAGCCCGAGCCCGCGCGAGCCGCCGGTGACTAGCGCGACCTCGCCGCACAGATCGGCCGGCCGGAGCCGGCGCATGACCTCGCGTCCGACGATGCAGGCGCCGCCTGCCAGAAGGGCCGTCTTCAAGGCGCCCATGCTGCTTCTCCTGCCGTGTGGCGTGTTGGCGGGTCGTCCGCACGCGCCGTGCCGCTCGGCGAATCTGGGCCGGTACAATCACCGGCAGCCACGCCGGCGACGGAGGCAGCACCCTGGCCACGTCCATCTCCGACCCCACCGCCACGACGGCCCCGACCGTCCAGGACGCACCCGCCGGGCAGGCCACCCGCGAGGGACGCTCGCCGGGAGCCGGCGACCGACTCGTCGGTCGCGTGTTCTCGACGGTCGCGGCGCTGCCGATCTTCACCAAGGTCATGATCGGCAACGCCGGCGTCGTGATCTTCGGTGCCGTCGTCGGGACGTACGTCACGGCCCACACCGTCCGCTACGAGACGGCCGGGACGCCGCTGGAGCTGGCGTTCGTCTTCGCGGCGATCGGCGCGCTGTTGAGCGTCGCCGTCAACTGGGTGGTGCTGAAGCTGGCGCTCCGGCCGCTCGACGGCATCACCCGGACGATCGCCGAGGTCCGCAGGGGCAGCCTGCGGGCGCGGGCCGAGCGCGACCCGTTCAGCGACCCCCAGATCGAGACGCTCCGCGAGACGCTGAACGCGATGCTCGATCAGCTCGACGAGCACGGCGCCCGGCTGCGCGCCCTCTCGTCCCAGATCATCAAGGCCCAGGAGGAGGAGCGCCTGCGGATCGCCCGCGAGCTGCACGACGAGACGGCCCAGGCGCTCGCCTCGCTGCTGGTGCGCCAGCGCGTCGCCGAGCGCTCGCCGGACCACGAGTCGCTCCAGCGCACGATGGCCGACCTTCGCGTGCTGACGTCCGAGGCGCTGGAGGGCGTCCGGCGGATGGCGCTGGAGCTGCGCCCGACGATGCTCGACGATCTCGGGCTCGTGGCGGCGGTCGAGGCGTTCGCCCGCCAGTTCTCGCACCGGACCGGCATCCCGGTCGACGTCAAGATGACGCGCCGGCCGGAGCGGCTGCCGCCGGAGGTCGAGCTGGTGGCGTTCCGGGTGATCCAGGAGGCGCTCTCGAACGTGGCGCGCCACAGCGGGGCCAGTCGGGCGGAGGTGCGGCTGGGGGCCGGCCCGGGGCTGTTCAGCGTCAGCGTCGCCGACGACGGGCACGGCTTCGAGCTGGAGGCCGCGCTGGACAGTCGGCAGCGCAGCCTCGGCCTGTTCGGGATGCGCGAGCGGGCGGCGCTGGTCGGCGGGCGGCTGAGCCTGGACTCAGCGCCCGGCCGTGGCACCCGGGTCCGCCTGGAGATCCCGGCTCCGGAGCCGCTCCCCAGCCCTCCCCGGGCGAGCGATCGGGAGCCTGCTCCCCCTCGTCGCGCCTGGGGGGGGGCCGGGGGGTGAGGTCGGCCGGCGATGGGGATTTCTCCGGCCGCGGGGTGGCCATCTGGTAGCCTTCAACCGGAGATGCGCGATGCTCGCTGATCCCCCTTCCCAGCTTGACGCCCGGCCGATCCGCGTCATCCTCGCCGACGATCACCCGATCCTCCGGAGCGGCCTGAAGCTGCTGCTCGGCGCCGAGCCCGACCTCGAAGTGGTCGGCGAGGCGAACAACGGGATCGAGGCGGTGGAGCAGACCACCCGACTGCGTCCGGACGTGGTGGTGATGGACATTGCCATGCCGGGCATGAGCGGCCTCGAAGCGACGCGCCGGATCAGCCAGCTCGACACCGGCGCCCGCGTCCTGATCCTGACCGTCCATGCCGAGGAGCAGTACCTGCTGCCGGTCGTGCAGGCGGGCGGGTCCGGGTACGTCCTCAAGAGCCAGGCCGATACCGACCTGCTGGAGGCGATCCGCGCCGTCCACCGCGGCGAGGTCTTCCTGGACCCGCCCGCCCAGAAGATGCTGCTCGAGGACTACTTGAGCCAGGTCAAGGCCGGCAAGGAGGTCGACAGCTACCAGACCCTGTCCGAGCGCGAGCGCGAGGTCTTGAAGCTGACGGCCGAGGGGTACACGGCGCAGGAGATCGCCGACCAGCTCGTGCTGAGCCCGAAGACGGTGGACACCTACCGGGCGCGGGTGATGGACAAGCTGAACCTGCACCACCGCGCCGAGCTGGTCAAGTACGCGCTGCGCAAGGGGCTGCTCCAACCGGGTAGCGAGTAGCGAGTTGTGAGTTGCGAGTGAATCTCCACTCGCTACTAACAACTCGCCCCTCGCAACTCGCCTGTGGGGGTTTTCCCGACAGGCTTGTGGGGAAAAGACGGCTCGCGAAATCGGGAGCCGTCCCGACACGCACCGTCGCCGTCTCCCCCTATCATGCAGGTGGGCGCACGATGGCGAGCCGCTCCCCCTCCGGGCTCGCCGTTCACTCACGGCGTGGCGAAACGCGACGGTGACCGTCGCGGCCCACTTCGCCACCAGCGCCGTGGCCGTGGAAAGCGTCGGTCGTGCCAGCGGCCGAGGTCGCGAGAGCGTGCCCGTGGTGCCCGTCAGGCCCTCTCGTCGCAGCGTCGGCCGCTCAACCCGGGCGGCCGACCAGATTCGCTCATCCGTCAGGCTCTCTCACGGCTCTCCCTCACCTCCGCGTCACGCACTCCCCGCTCTCGGTACCCGGGCATTACGCTATCCTCTGGTGCGCGTCGGGCGACGGCCGTCGCCCGACGCAACCCCGCCCGTGCCGTGCGCGTCCGGGCACCGGGAGCCACCGATGTTGACCGAGGCCACGACCCCGCCCCTCGACCTGCTGCTGGTGGGCGGCACCGTCGTCGATCCGAGCCAGGCGCTGCACGCCAAGAAGGACGTCGGGCTGGCCCAGGGGCGCGTGGCCCTGGTCGAGGACAGCATCCCGACGGCGCGGGCGCGCCAGGTCGTCGACTGCTCCGGCCTGATCGTCACGCCGGGGCTGGTGGACCTGCACGTCCACGTCTACGAGGGCGCCTCGCACTACGGCATCGAGGTCGACTCGACCTGCCTCGCGACCGGCGCCACCACGGTGCTGGACCTGGGCTCGGCGGGTGCCTGGACCTTCTCCGGCTTCCGACGCTCGGTGATCGACGTGGCGCAGACCCGCGTCTACGCCCTCGTCAACCTCTCCACCACCGGGATGGTCTCGCCGGTCGTCGGCGAGCTGGAGGACATCCGCAACGTCGACAACGCGCTGACCGCCCGGGTCGTGCGGGCCAATCGGGACGTCGTGCTCGGGATCAAGCTGCGGATGAGCACGCCGCTGGTCGGCAAGAACGGCGCCGAGGCGCTCCGGCTGGCCCGCGAGCTGTGCGACGACCTCCGGGTGCCGCTGGTGATCCACCCCGGCAACTCCGAGGTCAGCATCGGCCAGATCCTGGAGCACATGACCGCCGGGGACGTCTTGACCCACGCCTACCACGGCCACTCCGAGGGCACCCTGGACGAGAACGGCACGCTGCGCCGGGAAGTCCTGGCGGCGGCCGACCGTGGCGTCCTGTTCGACGTGGGGCACGGCCGGGGCAGCTTCTCCTGGGACGTCGCCGAGCGGGCGATCGGCCAGGGGTTCGTGGCGAACACGATCAGCTCCGACCTGCACGTCTACAACCTGCACGGCCCGGTCTTCGACCTGGCGACGACGGTCATGAAGTTCGTGCACCTGGGCCTCTCGCTGGACGACGCGCTGGCCCGCGCGACCCTCCACTCGGCCCGCGCGATGGGGATCGCGGACGAGGTTGGCGGGCTGCGGGTCGGGATGGCCGGCGTCGTCGCCGCGTTCGAGCTCCAGGAAGGGTCGTTCACGTTCTACGACGCGGCGGACGTCGAGCGGACGGCCCGCCAGCGGCTCGTCCCGAAGGTGGTCGTCAAGGGCGGGCGCGTGGTCCGCTCCTGACGCCGCGTTTGGCCTACACTGTCCGCGACAGGCGTGGTGCGCAGGGTCGCGCGAGGAGCGTGGGCGATGATGCCAGAGATCAGGTACGCCAGGAGCGGCGACGTCCATATCGCCTACCTGGTTGCTGGGAACGGTCCGATCGACCTGGTGCATGTGCCCGGATTCGTCTCCCATCTCGAATCGTTCTGGGAGGATCCGAATTCGAGGCGCTTCTTCGAACGGCTGGCCTCGTTCTCACGGCTGATCATGTTCGACAAGCGCGGGACCGGCATGTCCGACCGCGTGCCCGATCATGCGCTGCCGACGCTCGAGCAGCGGATGGACGACGTGCGGGCCGTCATGGAGGCGGTCGGCTCGGAGCGAGCGTCGTTGCTCGGGGCATCGGAGGGCGGCCCGATGAGCGTGCTGTTCGCTGCGACCTATCCCGAGCGAACCGTGTCGCTGATCCTGTACGGCGCGTATGCGCGCCGGTTGGCGGCGCCGGACTACCCCTGGGCGCCGACCGCCGAGGAGCGACAGGCGTATCATGACGCGATCCTGGACCACTGGGGCACGCCCGAGCTGCTCAAGTACTTTGCGCCGACGATTGCCCGTGACGAGCGTCTGAGCCAGATCGCCGCCCGCCGCATGCGCATGGCCGCCAGTCCGGGCGCTGCGCTCGCAATCGTCCGGATGAATGCCGAGATCGATGTCCGAGCTGTGCTGCCATCCGTGCGCGTGCCGACCCTCATCCTGGCCCGATCGGGCGATCCGCAGTCGCCGCTTGGTGGGAACCGTTACATGGCCGAACGGATCCCCGGGGCGAAACACATCGAGCTGCCCGGCGACGATCATCCACCGTGGGTAGGCGATGAGGATTCGGTCGTCTTCGCGATCGAGGAGTTCCTGACCGGAAGCCATCACCTGGTGGAACCGGACCGGGTGCTGGCGACGGTGCTATTCACCGACATCGTCGGCTCCACCGAGCGCGCCGCAGCTATCGGCGACCGGCAGTGGCGGGTGCTGCTGGAACAGCATCACGCCGCCGTCCGACGCGAGCTTGGCCGCTTCCGCGGCCGCGAGGTCCACACCGCGGGCGACGGCTTCCTGGCGACGTTCGATGGGCCCGCCCGCGCCGTCCGCTGTGCGACTGCCATCAGGCAGGCCGTGCAGCCGCTCGGCCTCGAAGTCCGGGCCGGCGTCCACACCGGCGAGATCGAGATCATGGACGACGACGTCGGCGGGATCGCGGTCCACATCGGCGCTCGGGTTGCATCGCTGGCCGGGCCCGGCGAGGTATTCGTGTCGAGCACCGTCAAAGACCTGGTGGCCGGCGCCGGCCTCGCGTTCGAGCCGCGCGGGACGCACGTGCTCAAGGGCGTGCCCGACGAGTGGAGGCTGTTCGCGGTGGTCGGCGCCTGACGCCCTGCTTCCTCGCGGCCGCTGGCCGGTCGTGCGGTGCCCGTCGATTGGGGTACCGTATCTGGCGTGACGCCGGATCGACGCTAACCGTGGGAGAGCGATCATGAAACTGTGCTACGCGCTGCGGCGCGGCGTGTTCTACCCCAGCCAGCAGGATCTGTTCGGGACGATGCCACAGAAGGAGCATCGGCCGGGGTATCTGAAGCTGGTCAAGTCGTACGGGTTCGACGGCGTCGAGATCCCGGCCGGCGGCCAGTCCGAGATGGACGACGGGCAGACCCGCGATTTCGGCAAGGAGCTGAAGGACGCCGGCCTGCCGGCCCTCTGCATCCGGGCCGGCGGCCCGATCGCCCACCACTCGGCCGGCCCCGAGGCGCGCGCCAGGCTGGAGCGCGCCATCAAAGTCGCGGCTGCGCTCGGCGCAACCGTCGTGAACACGACCTTCGTCACGCCGGCGACCAACCCCGGCGGGCTGGGCTCCGACCGGCGCGGCGAGGTGATCTCGCAGGGCGGCAGCAGACTCGCCAGCGAGGCCGACTTCGAGGCGACGGCGAAGCAGCTCGCCCATTTCGGGAAGCTGGCCGCCGATCACGGCCTCGACATCTCGATCGAGGTCCACCAGGGCTCGATCGCCGACAACTCGACCTCCACGCTGCACCTGCTGGACCTGGTCGGGCTGGACAACGTCGGTGCGAACCCTGACCTGGGCAACGTCTACTGGCACTACGAGTTCCCCGAGGAGACCTCCGAGAAGTGCATCGTGGCGCTGGCGCCGCGCTCGTCCTACTGGCACTGCAAGAACCTGCGCCGGCTCCACATCCCGGAGCTGAACAAGTCCTGGTTCATCCGCGTGCCGCTCGACGACGGCGACATCGACTACCGCTTCGCGATCTCGGCGATGGTGGATGCCGGCTACAAGGGGTACCTGGCCGTCGAGGGCTCGAACCTCGGCGATCAGTTGACCCACGACAAGCGCAGCGCCGACTACGTCCGGAGCGTGCTTAAGGACCTCGGCCAGTAGGCGAGAGGCCCGAGCAGACGAATCAGCAGAGCAGGCCAGCAGCAGGGTCGAGCGGCCCTGATCGCTGGCCTGTATGCGTCAGTCCAGAATGAGGCTGCCGAAGAGCTGATTCACCGTCA
>Ga0209382_10010969_pt1 | contig 11270 bp, 9 predicted proteins | sample SoiMetdeltSBSDD5_FD_187599 | JGI IMG/M metagenome (GOLD analysis project Ga0209382, IMG submission 187599) | Bulk soil microbial communities from a Populus tree surrounding site in Tennessee, USA - Soil MetaG P. deltoides SBSDD5 (SPAdes) (version 2) | ecosystem: Environmental > Terrestrial >...
CGGATTCGGTGCGGCCGCCGAACGGCCGGGCGCGCATCTCGTCCACGATGCCGTCGACGGCACGGGCAGCCGCGCGCAGCGCGTCGACCTCGGCCGGGTCCTTCACCATGCGCAACGGCGCCGTGACCTCACTGGCGTTTCGGAAGGAGGTGCGCGGCAGCGCGCGCTGGAGCTCGAGCAGAAAGCGCGCCCAGGTGTGGTCACCGATGGCGGCGATGGCCGGCGCGCCCGCCAACCGGACGACGATGTCGATCGGGTCGTCGGTCTCGTCCCACGCCGTGATCGAGAAGGCATCCGGGTCCTCATGCACGCGGTCCGCTTCGAGGCGCGGCACGACGAGGGTGGCGTCGCCGTCGCGCGGGAGCACGAGCATCGTGAGTCGCTCGGTCTCGAGCGCCTCGTAGCCGGTCAGCCAGGGCAGGTCGGCGCCGATCGACAGCAGCAGCACCTCGACGCCGAGCTCGTCCATGCGCCCCCGCACCCGCGCCATGCGGTCCGCCGGCATTACAAGTCGGTGGCGCTGAGACCGGGGAGGCCGTCGATGCTGACGGCGTTCTTCTCGTCCCGGTACTCGACGAGGCCCTCGGGCCCGCGACGATCGGCCCATGTCGTCAGCTGGTCGCGCTCGCCCTCGTAGCGCAGCCGCGGGACGCCGTAGCCGCACGACGTCGACACGCGGTCGACCCGCACCCGGATGACCGACCGCGCCCCCGGGTAGCTGCCGAAGCGCGGCCGCAGTGCATCGGCGTCGGGTTCGCCGGTCGGGAGCACCTCGCCCCGCCCGTAGAGGCGCACGATGTTCGGCTTGCCGTCGAAGGCGCAGAACATGATCGTGATACGGCCGTTCTCGCGCAGGTGGGCGATGGTTTCGACGCCGCTGCCGGTGAGATCGAGGTACGCGACCGTGTTCGGGTCGAGGACCGTGAAGGTGTCGAGGCCCTTGGGCGACACGTTCACGTGGCCGCCTTCGCTGGGTGCGGTGGCGACGAAGAACACGCGCTGGGCGGCGATGAAGGTGGCCAGCTCATCGGAGATCGCGTCGAGGACCCGGCCCATTACGAGAAGCCGGCTGCGGCCGGGACGTGCTCGGTCGACGCCGCCGCCTGGCGGGCGTGATAGCTCGAACGCACGAGCGGGCCCGCCTCCACGTGGGTGAAGCCCAGCGCTCGCGCGTACTCGCCCAGGGAGTCGAACTCGGCGGGCGTCCACCACCGGACCACGGGGAGGTGCCGGGCCGTCGGGCGCAGGTACTGCCCCAACGTGAGGATGTCGACGCCGACATTGCGAAGGTCTGCGATCGCCCCGAGCAGCTCGTCTTCCGTCTCGCCCATCCCGAGGATGATCCCCGACTTGGTCGTGAGGCCGGCGTCCTTCGCCCGCGCCAACAGCGCGAGCGACCGGAAGTACGCCGCCGACGGTCGCGCCGCTCGCTGGAGCCGGGCGACCGTCTCGAGGTTGTGGTTCAGGACGTCGGGCCGGGCGTCGAAAACCACCGCCAGCGCGTCGGGGTCGCCCCTGCAGTCGGGGATGAGCACCTCGACCGCGGTGCGCGGCGTGCGGGCGCGCACGGCCCGGATCGAAGCCGCGAACACGCTCGCGCCCCCGTCGGGTACGTCGTCGCGTGCCACGCTCGTGATGACGGCGTGGGCGAGGCCGAGTTGCGCGACGGCGTCGGCGACCCGCTCGGGCTCGTCGTCGTCGAGCGGTTCCGGATGGCGCGTGTCGACGAGGCAGAACCCACACGCACGCGTGCAGCGATCGCCGAGGATCATGAACGTGGCGGTCTTGTCGGCCCAACACTCGTAGATGTTGGGACAGCCGGCCTCCTCGCACACCGTGTGCAGCGACAGGCCCCGCATGAGCCGCTTCGTCTCGCGGTAGTTGGGGCCCAGATCGGCCTTCACCTTCATCCACTCCGGACGGCGGAAGGCAGGATCCTCCGTCGGCGCCTCGACGCCTGCTTCCGCCAGCCGGCCCAGGAGGCGCACCGGAGCCTGTGCCGCGGGCTGCTCGCCCGCTCCCTCGCGCGCATCGCGCGTAAACGCCGACAGGTCGGCGGCGCGTTCGCGCCACACGACGTCCTGGCGTTCCACGTCGGCGTAGGGGAAGTGCTCGACGAAGCGGGCGGTGACGGCGTCGACGACGCGCTGCTTGTCGGGCGCGTCGCCGAGTTGCGCGGCGAGCGAGGTGACGCCCCGGTCGGCGATGCCGCACGGCACGATGTGGCTGAACATCGACAGGTCGGGATCGACGTTGAGGGCGAAGCCGTGGCGGGTCCGCCCGCGCGACACGCGCACGCCGATGGCGGCGATCTTCTCGCCGCCCACCCACACTCCCGTGTACCCGTCGTCACGGCGGGCATCGACGACGCCGAGGTCGCCGAGCGCCTCGATGAGCACGGCCTCGAGGCGGCGCACATAGGCGACGACGTCCCGCTGACCGGCGCGCCACTCGGGCAGCGTCACGATGGGGTATCCGACGAGCTGGCCGGGCCCGTGGTAGGTGACGTCGCCGCCCCGGTCGGCGCGCACGAGGTCGGCGCCCACCGACGCCGGCGGCACGAGCACGTGAGCGGGATCGGCCGACTTGCCGAGCGTGTAGACGTGCGGATGCTCGAGCAGGAGCAGGTAATCGTCGGCGGCGCGCTCGAGCAGGGCCCGCTGGAGCTCGTCGGCCTCCCCGTACGGGACCCGCCCGAGCCAGCGGACGCGCAACACGGTCATCTCATTCCCCGGTCGCCGTCGCAAGCTCCGGCTCCTGTGCCGACGGTCGGCAAAGCCGCCGTCGTCACGCGAGCTCGGCCTCCCAGTCGCGCCCCTGGATCTCGTCCTTCATGGCCTGCAGGAACGCGGCCGCGTACGCGCCGTCGAAGGCTCGGTGGTCCCAGGTGAGCGCCAGGATTCCGACGTGCCGGATGGCCAGCGAGTCTTCGCCGTCGGGCCCGGTCACGACCCAGGGCCGCTTGCGAATGCCATCGGTGGAGAGGATCGCGACCTGGGGCTGGTTGATGATTGGGAGCGTCATGTAGGTGCCCCACGGACCCGGGTTCGTGATCGTGAAGGTTCCGCCCGCGATCTCGTCCGGCATGAGCTGCTTGCTCCGGGCGCGGGTCGCCAGATCGTGGATCTCGCGGGCGATGAGGCGCAGGCGCTTGCCGTCGGCGTTGCGGATCACCGGTGCGATGAGGCCCTTGAAGTCGAGATCGACGGCGATGCCGACGTGGACGTCGTGGTGGACGACCAGGTTCTCGCCGTCGACGCTGGCGTTGAGGTACGGGTACTCCTCGACCGTGTCGCAGAACGCGCGCACGATGAACGGGAGGTAGGTGAGCGGGAACCCCTCGCGGATCCGCCAGTCCTCCTGCTCGCGGCGCCGGGCCCGGTCGACGCGCTCGTAGTCGACCTCGATCGAGGTGTACACGTGCGGGCTCGTCGCCTTCGAGCGGACCATGTGCTCGGCGGTGCGCCGGCGGATGTTGTCGAAGGGAACGGTCTCGTCGCCCACCGCACGCGCCGCCGGCGCGGCGGCTCCCTCCCGCTCCGCCGGCGCCTCAGCTTCCTCCCGCGGCGCCGGGACCGGCGTCACGGGCGCGGTCGGGGCTGCGGCGGGCGGCGCGGTTGCCCGCGGCGGCGGGGAGACAACACGTGAAGGCGCGGTCGGGGCGGGGGTCGACGGCGCGGCCGGCGCCGAGGGTCCCTGCCGGGCGGCCGCGGCGAGGACGTCGTTGCGGGTGATGCGGCCGCCCTCGCCGCTCCCCTGCACCTCGCTCGCGTCGAGGCCGTACTCGTTGAGCAGCCGGCGCACGACCGGCGACATCAGCTGCCCGCCCGTCCCCGCCTGGGGCGGAGCCCCCGAAGTGGTTGGCGGAGCCGCCGAGGTGGTTGCGGCGGCCGGCGCGGCCGGCTCGCGCGTGGGCGGCGTCGGAGTGGACGGGGCGGGCGCAGACGGCGTGAGACGGGACGGTGTGGCCGGCTCACGGGGGGGCGGCGGAGCGGCGGGGGCCGGCGGCTGCGGCCGCGGAGGAGCCGCCGCCTGCGGCGGAGGCGTCGATTGCGGCGGAGGCGTCGATTGCGGCGGAGCCGCCGAGGTAGTTGCGGGTGGAGCCGCCGAGGTGGTCGTGGTTGCGCCGGCGCCGTCGGAGATAACCGCCAGACGGGTGCCGACCTCGGCCGTCTCCCCCTCCTGGACGAGGATCTCGCTCAGCGTCCCGGCTGCCGGCGCGGGCACCTCCGAGTCGACCTTGTCGGTCGAGACCTCGAAGAGCGGCTCGTCGGCGTCGACGTGGTCGCCCACGCTCTTGAGCCAGCGCGTGATCGTCCCCTCGGTGACGGTCTCCCCGAGCTGCGGCATCTGGATGTCCACGGAGGTCCTCCGTCGTTCAGGCGTTCAGGCTTCGGCCGGTCAGCGCGAGCGCAGCCTCCCCGAACTGCTCGCTGAGGGTCGGATGCGGGTGGATGAACGCCCCGACCTCGGCCGGGCTCGCCTCCCAGTTGACGGCCAGGTAGCCCTCTTGCAGCAGCTCGGTCGCCCACGGTCCGGCGATGTGCACGCCGAGGATCGCCCCGTCCCGCTCGGCGACGATCTTCACCACACCGTCGGTCTCGCCGATGATGAGCGCCCGGCTGTTCCCGCCGAAGCGCTGCACCTGCGTCACGACGTCGTAGCCGAGCTCGCGTGCGTGCTCCTCGGTGTACCCGGCGAACGCGACTTCGGGATGGCAGTAGATCCCCCACGGGACCTTCTCGTAGTCGACCGGCGTCGCCTCCTCGCCGAGGATCGTCTTGATGGCGACGATCGCCTCGGCGAAGCCGACGTGCGCGAGCTGCGGGGCGTCGACCACGTCGCCCACGGCGTACACGCCCGGCACGGTCGTCCGCATCAAGCCGTCGACGCGGATGAATCCGCGTTCGTCGACCTCGACCCCCGACCCCTCGAGGTTGATCCCTTCGGAGCGCGGCTGGCGTCCGATGCTCACGACGACCTTGTCGACGACAACTTGCTGCGAGCCGTCGGGTGTGTCGTAGCTCACGGTCAGCTCGCGCGCGCCGTCGATGCCGGTGACGCGCACGCCCGTGTGCAGGCTCACTCCCCGTTTCCGGAACGAGCGGGCCACGACGTCGGCCGCCACGACGTCGACGCCGGGCAGGATGCGCGGCAACGCCTCGACCAGCGTCACGTCGCTGCCGATGTCGCTCAGCAGCGACGCGAACTCGCAGCCGATCGCGCCGGCGCCGATGATCAGCACCCGGCCGGGCACCTCGTCGAGCATCAGCACGTGGTCGGAGTTGAGGATGCGATCACCGTCGAACTCGAGCCCGGGCAGCGGCCGCGGGAGCGAACCGGTGGCGAGGATCAGCCCGGTCCCCTGGAGCTCGGAGCCGTCCGACACGCGCACGTGGCGGGCGCCGGCGTCGACGATCGAGCCGGTTCCCGGCACGACGGTCACGCTCCGGTTCTTGAGGAGGCCTTCGAGGCCCCGGGTGAGGCGGTCCACGACCTGCTGCTTGCGCGTCTGGCTCGTGCCGAGGTCCAGGGTCGGCTGCTGGCCGGCGTCGACGCCGAACTCCTTGGCACCCGAGACCGTTCGGAGCACCTCGGCGGTCTGGAGGAGCTCCTTGGCCGGGATGCAGCCGCGGTGGAGGCAGGTGCCCCCGACCCGCTGGTTCTCGATCATCGCGACGCGCAGGCCCGCCGACGCGCCGTACAGCGCGGAGGCATACCCGCCCGGTCCTCCTCCGAGGACGACGACGTCGAACTGCTCGGCCAGGATGGCCACCCCCTTCGCTCACCAATCTGGTGTAGAGGTCATTCTTTCAGGTCCGCCGTGCTGGACGACTGTCGTCCTCCGAGGGGCGTCCAGACGTCTCAGCGGGCGAGGAGGATCTGGATCGCGCCGGCGGCGAGGATCGCCAGGCCGGTGACGGCGGCCAGCAGGATCAGCGTACGGGTACTCATGTGGCTTGCGATCCTCGCGCCGGCGGATCGAGGCCGCCACAACCGGCTCACCTGGGGATGACGGGATACGCTGGCACGTCGATCCCGGGAACCGCGCAAGCCCCGGGGGATCGATCCACCCCAGCAAGGAACCGATGGCACAACGCGCACAGCGGTCGCTCGACGCGGCCAAGAAGGCCGTCCCCGAGGGCACGTTCGCGGTCGGGATCGGTCTCGCCGTCACCGGCATCACGACGTATGCGTTCTTCGTCGCCTGTGCCCGCGGTCTCAGCGAGAAGGACTACGCCGCCGTCATCGGCGGGCTGTGGCCCCTGGTGTTCGTGGTGGCGCCGGGCTGCTTCCTCCCGCTCGAGCAGGAGGTCGGTCGCGCGCTGGCGCACCGTCGGTCGCAGAACATCGGGGGCGGGCCGGTCGTGCGGCGCGCCGCGATCGCCGCGTTGTGGGGCACGGGCGGGCTGCTGTTGCTCACGGCGATCTTCAGCGGCGTGCTGCGCGAGAACCTGTTCAAAGGTGTCAGCGGCCTCGTCATCTGCTTCGCGATCGCGCTCATCACCTACGCCGCGCAGCACTTGACGCGCGGAACGCTGTCGGGGAACGGGCGCTTCGGTCCGTACGGCGTGATCCTCGGGGCGGAGGGATGCATCCGGCTCCTGCCCGCGGCCATCTTGTGGTTCGCCGGCGTCACCGACCCGGTCGCGTACGGCCTGTGCCTCGCCATCCCGCCCGTGCTCGCGAGCGCGTTGTCGCTCCGGGGCCAGCACGGTCTGGTCGAGCCGGGCCCGCAATCGCCGTGGTCGGAGCTCTCGACGAACCTCGGATATCTGCTGAGCGGGTCCGTCCTCGCGCAGGGCTTGAGCTACGCGCCGATCCTGATCGCGACCGTCCTCGCCACCAGCGCGCAGCATGCAGAGGTTGCAGCGTTCGTCTCCGGGTTCTTCCTCGCTCGCGTCCCGATCATCCTGTTCCAGGCCGTGCAAGCGGCGTTGCTCCCGAAGCTCGCGCGCCTCGCGGGCGCCGGCGAGCACGAGGACTTCAAGAACGGCCTGCGCAAGCTGGTGCTCATCGTCATCGGCGTCGGCGTGGTCGGCGTGGTCGGCGCGCTCGTGCTCGGCCCCTGGGCCGTGCAGCTCTTCTTCGGCAAGGACATCAGCGGCGGCGAGCTCGCGATGCTCGCAGCAGGAAGCGGGGCGTTCATCCTGGCGCTCACGCTCGCCCAGGCACTGATCGCGTTGATGGGGCACGCCAAGGCCACGGTGTCATGGGCGATCGGCATCGCGGTCGGAGCGATCTCGCTGGTCGCGATGTCCGCGGCCGACGTCGAGCTGTTCCTCCGCGTGGAGCTCGCCTTCCTCTTCGCCTGCCTCGGGTGCGCGGCGGTGATGGCGGTGCTGCTGGTTCGTCAGATGCGCGCCGGGGTGCCCGACCAGAGCGTCGAGCGGCTCCTGGAGGGCATCGAGCACGAGCCTCTCGAGATCTGACCCCTTGGCAGTCGGATGAGCGCGCCGCTTCGGCTCGCCGTCGACGGCACGCCGCTCCTGGGGCAAGCGACCGGCGTCGGCGAAGTCGCCCACGGTCTCCTCGACACCCTCGCCGGCCGGACCGACCTCGACCTGGTCGCGTACGCCCTCACGTTCCGGGGCCGGCAGCGGCTCGCCGATCGGATCCCGCCCGGCGTTCGCCCCGCCACCCGCGCGATCCCCGCACGCCTCGTTCGCGCTCTGTGGCTGCACAGCGACATGCCGCGCGTCGAGCGCTGGACGGGACCCGTCGACGTCGTGCACGCGACGTTCATCGGCCCGCCGGCGCGTAGTCCGGTCGTCGTGACGATCCACGACCTGACCTTCATCCGGTTCCCGGAGCTGTGTACGCGCGACACCCTGCAGTACGGGAGGCTCGTCCGGCGGGCGCTCGACCGCGGCGCGGTGGTGCACGCGACGAGTGAGTTCGTCGCCGGCGAGGTGCGGGAGCACTTCGCGATCGACGACACGCGGATCGTGCAGATCCCGCTGGGCGTCCGTCCGAGCGCCGGCGGCGATCCGAACCGCGGACGCGGTCTCGCCGGCGCCACCCGTTACGTGCTCGCGCTCGGGACCGTCGAGCCGCGCAAGAACCTGCCCGTGCTCGTGCGCGCCTTCGACCGGATGGCGCCGACCGATCCGGAGTTGCGGCTCGTCGTCGCGGGCGCCGACGGATGGGGGGCGTCGGAGTTCCAGGCCGCGTGGACGGCGGCGAAGCACGCCGACCGCGTCGTGCGCCTCGGGTACGTGAGCGACGCGGAGCGCCGGGACCTGCTCAGCGGGGCCCACGTGCTCGCCTACCCCTCGATCTACGAGGGTTTCGGGCTCTCGCCGCTCGAGGCGATGGGAGCCGGCGTGCCGGTCGTCGCGGCCCGGGCCGGCGCGCTGCCAGAGACGCTGGGTGACTCCGCCGTCCTCGTCGACCCCGCCGACGTCGACGGCCTGGCGGACACGCTCGATCGGGTGGTGCACGACGACGAGCTCCGCGGCGACCTCGTCGCCCGCGGCTGCCGGCGCGTCGAGCAGTACAGCTGGCCGCGCATCGCACCACGGTTCGTGGACCTGTACCGGTCGCTGGCATGAGGGTCGCGGTCACGGGGAGCAGCGGCTTCGTCGGGAGCCACCTGGTCCCCTACCTCCGCAGCCGGGGCGACGACGTCGTCACGATCGACCGCACGGGCAGGCCGCCGGTCGACGTCACCGATGCGGCGGAGGTCCGCGAGGTGCTGCGGGCGGCGCGACCGGAAGCCGTGTACCACCTGGCCGCCTTGAGCCATGTCGGCCGCTCGTGGGACGCGCCCGAAGCCGTCTTCCGTGTCAACGCCGTCGGCGCGCTCAACGTGCTGCGGGCCTGCGTCGACGCCGGCGTGGAGCGGGTGCTGGTCGCGGGCAGTGCCGACGTGTACGGCGTCGTCGGACCCGAGGACCTCCCGCTGACCGAGGAATCCCGGATCCGGCCCATCACGCCGTACGGCGCGAGCAAGGCCGCCGCCGACGTCCTCGCGTTGCAGACGTACCTCGGGGACGGGTTGGGAACGTTGCGCGTGCGCGCGTTCAACCACACCGGTCCCGGACAGAGCGCGTCGATGCTCGTGCCCGGTCTCGCGCAGCGCATCGCGGACGCCGAACGCGCCGCGGGCTCCAAGGTCAAGGTGGGTCGCGTCGACGTCGTTCGCGACCTCTCCGACGTACGCGACGTGGTGCGTGCCTATCGACTCCTCGTGGAGGCCGGGACACCGGGCGAGGCGTACAACGTGTGCTCCGGCTTTGGTGTGAGTGTGCGGGACATCGCCGACACGATGCTGTCGATGAGCGACGCGCCGCTCGAGCTCGTCGTCGACCCCGAGCTCGTCCGCCCGGTCGACGTCCCCCGCCTGGTCGGCGACCCGGCCCGGCTGCGCGCTGCGACGGGGTGGGAGCCGCAGATCCCGCTCGAGCAGACCCTGCGCGACGTGCTCGACGCGGCGCGTCGAGGCTCCGGCTGAGAGCTCAGTAACCTTCTGGGTATGACAGCGCTCGCGTACAAGGAGTGGGCCGTCATCGTCCACGCGCTGGTCGAGGGCGAGCAGGTCCTCGATGTCCGCAAGGGTGGGCTGCGTGAGGACGGCCGCCACTTCGGGCTCCAGGCGACAAGGCTCTGGCTGTACCCGACGGCGGAGCACCAGCAACCGCAACTCCTCAAGCCCGCGTACCGGCACCTGATCGAGCTGGCGTCGGCGTCGCCCGTCGGCGAGCCGATTCGCATCGACAGCTGGGCCGACATCGTCGGACTGGCGACCCTCACCACGCCCGACGAGCTCGCGGCGCTCGACTCGAAGTTGATCTGGACCTTCGACTACGCCGAGTCACGCCTTCGTTGGAAGAAGCGCGACCCGCTGTGGGTGCTGGCGCTGCGCGTGTACCGGCTGCATGAGCCGGTCATCGTTCCGTGGCGGGCGGAGTACGGCGGCTGCACTTCCTGGGTCGACCTTCAGGGACTCCCTGACGATCCGGCCGCGCTCCCCTCTGAGCCCGCCCTCTCGGACGTCGCCTTCAAGAGCCGTCTGAAGAGCATCGTCGGCGCCCTGCCCGGGGGGCTGATCGAGCCCGCGAACGCCTAGAAAGCGTCGAGGCCGGCGGGAGGGGCGACGCCGAGGTGGCTCATCGCCTCGACGAGATCCGACCGGAAGCGCTCTCGGCCGAACCGTTCGGCAGCGACAGCGATGACACGTCGCTGCACCTCCTCCCACCGAGAGCGGTCGGTGATGAGATCCAAGACGCGCGATGCCTGCGCATCAGCATCGTCTGCTACGAGCGCTCCGGTGAGCTCCGCAAGACCGAGCCCTTCCGCGCCGACACTGGACGTGACGAGTGGCAACCCCGCCGCGATCGTCTCCACGAACCTGAGCTTGAGGCCCGAGCCGAAACGCATTGGCGCGACGTGCACGAGCGTGCGATCCAGCCACGGCCGGGGATCCTCGACGTGACCGACGACGTTGACGAGCTCGCTGTCGAGCGCCCGCACCGCCGGCGTGGGGTCCGCTCCCACGACGTGGAGCTTCAGAGCGGCGTCGTGCTTCCACAGGCGCGGCATGATCTCCTCGACCACTTGCAATACCGCGTCCTCGTTGGCGGAGCCCGCGCCGGCAAGAAAGCCGGCGAAGAACAGCAGATCACTGCGCGATGCAAAGCCGGGAGGATCTGAGCGCGCCTCCGCGAAGTACGCAAGCGAAAACCGCGCCGTCGAAGGCGCGACGCTCGACAACACAGCTTCCTCCTCCGCGGTGACGCACCACGCAGCGTCGGCCTCGGCGGCGGCCGTCACCTCCCAGGTGCGGTCTCGTCGAAGGAGCTCGCGAAGCGCGTCACGGTCTGGTTGGGACTCGACAACTGGCTTCATCCGGTCGAGACGGCGGAAGAAGAGCGCTTCGACGTCGTACACCCTCAGGGCTTGGGGCTGTGATCGTCGCAGGGCCTCGTCGAAGCGCCCGAAGTTATGGGGCCGACTGACGACCACCACCGAGTAATGAAACAGCCGAGTCTGCAGCCACGCTTCGACATTGGAAGGCCACACGACCTCGATTCCCTGCTCGAGGAGTGCGGGAGCGTACTGGCCTGCGCCGGTTGGATCGGCCGCGAGGAGGGTGATCCTCGCCTGCGGCCACAACGAGATCATCTCTTCGACGATTTGGCGCATGCGCGGGTCGCCGGCCCCCCGATCGTGATGCGGAACCCGGTCGTCGATCAGCAGCACGCGATCGAGGGCGAGCGCGTCGCGCGCCGCGGGAGCGCGGTGGGCAAACTTGTCGAGGTCCTCGA
>Ga0209382_10010970_pt1 | contig 11270 bp, 10 predicted proteins | sample SoiMetdeltSBSDD5_FD_187599 | JGI IMG/M metagenome (GOLD analysis project Ga0209382, IMG submission 187599) | Bulk soil microbial communities from a Populus tree surrounding site in Tennessee, USA - Soil MetaG P. deltoides SBSDD5 (SPAdes) (version 2) | ecosystem: Environmental > Terrestrial >...
AATATCCGAAGTGCGCGGCTGCGCTCGATAAATACCGCATCAACCCCGGCAATGTCGGCATGGGCCGTCAGCACGACGACAACTTTCGCGCGATTATTGATGTGGCGCTCGAAAACAACAAGCCAGTACGGATCGGCGTGAACTGGGGCTCGCTGGACCAGGGCCTGGTGACCCGCTTAATGGATGAAAACGCCCGCCGCTCTGACCCGAAGGACGCTCGCGAAGTGGTGATGGACGCCATGGTACTGAGCGGAATCGAGTCTGCAGAGCTGGCAAAATCCTACGGCATGGCCGCGGATCGCATTATCCTCAGCGCAAAAGTTTCGGGCGTGCAGGATCTTGTGGATGTGTACCGCGAGCTCGCGGCGCGCACCGAATTCGCGCTGCATCTGGGTTTAACCGAAGCCGGAATGGGCCGTCGCGGGGTTGTATCGAGTTCGGCCGCCTTGTCGATACTGCTTCAGGAAGGAATTGGCGATACCATTCGCGTAAGTCTGACGCCGGCCCCCGGCGGTGACCGCAGCGAAGAGGTACGAACGTGCCAGGATATTCTGCAGAGCCTGGGCATCCGCAGTTTTTCTCCCAGCGTTACGGCGTGTCCTGGGTGTGGACGCACCACCAGCACGCTGTTCCAGGAAATGGCACGCGATATTCAGAATTACATGACCTCCAAGATGCCCACGTGGCGCGAGGTCTATCCCGGTGTGGAAAACCTCAAGGTCGCTGTGATGGGATGCGTCGTCAACGGACCGGGTGAATCGAAACATGCGCACGTCGGCATCTCGCTGCCGGGAACCGGCGAGGAACCGAAGGCTCCCGTTTACGTTGACGGCCGATTGCTGACCACATTGAAGGGTTCGACGATCGTGAGCGACTTTATTGGCATCGTCGATGAATATCTGGAGACGAAATACGGCTCGAGGTAATGGATCGTGAGTCTTAAAAACAAGATTGCGCTCGTGACGGGTTCGAGTCAGGGAATCGGTAAATCGATCGCGTTGAAGCTGGGCGAAGCGGAAGCAACGCTTGCCATCGCCGCTCTCGAGAACGAGGCGCTGGAGAAAGCCGTCGGTGAATTTCAAAGCCGCGGATTCCGCTTCAAAACCTATCCCGTCGATTTGAGTATCGATTCCCAGATCGATTCGCTTGCGCTCTCGGTCGCACGCGATCTCGGTCCGGTGGACATCCTGGTCAACAACGCCGGAATCGGCGGCCCGACCGCACCGGCGCACAAAGTGCCAGTGGCGGATTGGGACAAGACTTTGCAGATCAATCTGCGCACACCATTTCTCCTCAGTCGCGCCATCATTCCATCGATGATCGAACGCAAAGGCGGAAAGATCATCAACATGTCGTCGATTGCCGGCAAGATGGCATACCCATTACGAACACCGTACGCATCCTCGAAATGGGGATTGATCGGACTTACGTTAACGCTGGCGCAGGAACTGGGTCCCTACAACATTCAGGTAAACGCGATCTGTCCGGGCCCCACACAAACGGAATTGATTCAGTCGGTGATTCGCGCACGTGCCGAAGCCACCGGCACAGACTTTCAAACGATATCTCAGGAGTATGTCCGCGCAACCGCGCTGAAACGAATGGTATTGCCGGAAGAAGTCGCCGATCTCGTGCTGTTCCTGGCGTCGCCGGAATCCGCCGCTATCACGGGACAGGCTATCGACATCAGCGCGGGTTACGGCTTTCGCATCGGCGATTGACATCTAAAGGGGAGAACTTCATGGCCACGATGGTTAAAGAAGATCTGAATTTCAATCGAATCGTCTCCAAACAATTCGATAAAGCCGCGCAGTACCTCAAGATCCCCGCCGGGTTGCTCACTCAGATCAAAGTCTGTAACAACGTGTACTACTTCCAGTTTCCTGTGCGCTTCCCCGACGGGCACTTCGAAATCTTCGAGGGCTGGCGCGCGGAGCACAGCCAACATAAGAAACCGGTAAAAGGCGGCACTCGGTTCAGCGAAATGGTGAATCAGGACGAGATCATGGCGCTCGCCGCTTTGATGACGTACAAGTGCGCCATCGTCGATGTACCGTTCGGCGGCTCAAAGGGTGGAGTGAAATTCAATCCCAAGAACTATTCGCCCGAAATTATCGAGAAGATCACGCGACGGTTCACAGCGGAATTGATCCGCAAGGGATACATCGGCCCCGGCGAGAACGTTCCGGGACCCGATGTCGGGACCGGCGAGCGCGAAATGGCCTGGATGGCGGATACATATGACACGTTTAACGCCGGAGGTATCGACAACCTCGCATGCGTCACCGGAAAACCCGTGGCGCAGGGTGGAATCGCCGGCCGGCGCGAAGCAACAGGCCGCGGTGTTCAATTCGGCATCAGAGAGGCTTTCCAATACGAAGACGACCTGAAACCACTAGGTCTGACAAAAGGTCTCGAAGGAAAGACGGTCGCATTTCAGGGATTCGGAAACGTCGGCTATTACGGCGCCAAATTCCTAGCCGAGGAAGACGGCTGCAAAGTCGTTGCGATCGGCGAATGGGATTGCGTGGTCACCAACCCGAACGGATTGGCGATCGAGAAACTCAATGAGTGGCGGAAAGAACACGGTTCCATCAAAGGTTTTCCTGGCGGCCAAACCAACCTCAGTCCGGACGCGATCTGGGATACCCCGTGTGACATCCTGATTCCCGCCGCTCTCGAAAACCAGATTACGTTGGAGAACTGCGACCGTATCAAAGCGAAGGTGTTGGCTGAAGCTGCCAACGGTCCCACCACGCCGGGCGCTGAAGAGAATCTGCACTCGCGAGGTGTACTGATCATTCCAGACATCTTCCTGAATGCCGGCGGCGTCACCGTTTCGTACTTCGAATGGGGCAAGAACCTCTCCCACATGCGTTTCGGCCGACTGCAAAAACATCTGGAAGAAATCAAAAATCAAAAGCTGGTGTCGGCAATCGAAAAGCTTTCCGGACGAGAGGTCCCGCTCGAAGATAAGAAGTACTTCGTTCGCGGGCCGGAGGAAATCGACCTGGTCAATTCAGGCCTCGAAGAAACGATGGTCAGTGCGTACCAGGACATTCGCGAAGTCCATCACCTTCGCGTCTCCAAGGAAAGCATGCGGACGGCAGCATTCATGATTGCCATCCAAAAAGTCGCGCTCAGCTACGAACAACTCGGCATCTTTCCGTAAGACAGAATTCAACTGCTCGCACTGGAATAAAAACGGATGGCGTAGCGCCAAAAACGCGACGCGGCGGCGAAAAGGATCAACGCCATTCCCAATGAGCCGATCGCATACCAGGGCGATAGGCGGCCCATCAGCGTTGCGGCGGGAAATGTCGTGAGGAACGCGACGGGAACGACGAACGTCAGCAAAGCGCGAATCCAACCTCGATAGACCGTAACCGGAAACCGGCCCGTCTCATAGAACGTGTAGAAAAGCTCCGTGAAGTTCTCGATCTTCACAAACCAAAATGCCAGCGAGGCCAGGAACAGCCACATCGAATAGATGATCATCAATCCCGATGGAATCATCAGAGAGAAAAGAAACAATTCGGAGACGCTGGGAACGTGACCGATCCGATTCAATCCGTACACGATTAGCCCTATCCCAATGAACACGTCAATTGCCTTGAACACAGAGACTGCGGTTATCGTGGCGAGAAACTGACTGTTGGCCGGTTTGACCAAAATAAAATCGAGAGTGCCTTTCTGGATGTGCTCGGTGAGCCTCAAAATGTTCGGACGAAGGACGGCATCCATGATTCCGTTGAAGGCGACGAACAAACCCATCACGATCAGTATTTCGTCGAATGTCCAGCCGCCAAGCGAAGGCCGGTGATAGTAAAAGATGGACACGCCGCCGGCAATCCAGAACGTCCAGAGAACGCTGTACACGAGGCTGGAGATGAAATTCGTCCGATACTCCATTTCGGCAAACAGAGCGCTGCGGTAGTAGATGCCGAGCAGGATGAGATGTCGTTTCATGCACCCACCGCGCTGTATTGCTTCACGCCGCGTGTCCAAACCAGCCGATAAACCACAAAGAAAACAAGAACCCAGGCCCATTGAATAAGCAGCCCACGAAGGATTTCAGTGACTGCCAGATGGCTTGTAAATATCTCTATTGGAAACGATGCCATGTAGCGAAACGGCATCGCAAACAGGGCATTTCGAAGCGCCGGTGGAAATAGGTCGAGGGGAATCAAGTAACCGGAAAAGAGCGCAAATATACCGAACCACATGTCCGCGATCCCGATCGTTTGCGAAATCCAGAAACTCAGCAGGCCATTGGTGTATTGGATCAGAAACAGCATTGCCCACGATCCGGCAATCGCGAGAAAAAACAGCGCCAACATTGACGGGCTCAGCGCAAAATTGACGCCCGGCACGAAGTAAGCGACTCCTGCAATCAACGGCAGTAGCACGATGAAGCGCAGCGGCTTGGCGGACAGGCTCTGCGCGACGTAATGAATGATCGGGTTATATGGTTTCAGGAGCATGAAGGACATGTCGCCGTGACGAATGGCTGCATCCAAATCCCAGATGATCCAGACTCCGGTCAGGTTCCTGACGAGAATCGCCGCGACATAATAGGCAATGAAGTCGGTCCTGCCGAAGCGGCCGACCGGTCCGCCTTCAGCAATCGAAAGCCAGCCGGCAAGCATGACCAGCGGCAAGACCATGCTCACCATCCAGATCAAAACGGCGAGCCGGTATTCGATGGCCAGGTGCCACGCCGCTTTGTATTCAGCAGCAAACTTTCGTAGCGCGTTCACGTGAGTATCTTCTCGGTGAAGATTCGACTGATGATCTCTTCGACAGCCGGATCCTCGATCGTGACATCTTCGATCGGCAGCGCCTTCAGTAGTTCGGCGGCCACACCGGATGTGTGATCGCGCGGGACCACTAAGGTCGCCTCCAGTGTGTCCATCGAGAGGACCTCGCCGAACCGCTCCAACTCTCCCGCGATAATTGGCCGTCGTGTCACGATTCGCACGTGTTTGTAAGGGGCGACGCGCTCGACGAGAGCATCGATGGCGCCGTCATAGATAAGATGGCCGTGGTCGATAACCAGAATGCGTCTGCACAGGGCAGTGACGTCCGCCATGTAATGGCTCGTCAAAAGAATCGTCGCGCCGTGTCTCTTGTTGTATTCCGCAAGGAATTCGCGCATTCGGCCTTGCATGGTGACATCGAGGCCGATGGTTGGTTCGTCGAGAAACAGCACCTTCGGACGATGAAGCAGAGCAGCCGCAAGTTCACATTTCATCCGCTCACCGAGCGACAGCTTGCGAACCTGTTTCTTCAGGACGGGATCCAGATCGAGCAGATCCGTCAGTTCCTTCAAGACAGCCAGGTAGTCCGAACGCGAGATGTCGAATATCGCGCGATTGATCTCAAACGACTCCAAGGCAGGAAGGTCCCAGATGAGTTGATTCTTCTGCCCCATTACGAGCGTGATCCCTCGCAGGAATTGGTCCTTGCGATCGTAGGATCGATGGCCGCCAACGCTGATATCACCGGTCGTGGGATAAAGCAGCCCCGATAGCACTTTCAGCGTGGTTGTCTTACCGGCACCATTCGGGCCGAGGAATCCGACAATTTCCCCGCTTCGAATCTCGAAGGAAATGTCGTCCACCGCACGAACTGTCTCGTAACGGCGGGCAAAGAATGATCGCAGCGATCCGGCAAAACCCGGTTCCTTGTGATGAACCCGGTAATACTTGCAGAGACGAGTCACCGAAATATCAGCATTCATGGATCTTGTTATTATAGTCGCGTGAAAAAGCTCAACGTGGAGTTCAAGGCGCGGATCGACGACATCGACTCCATGCGCGCGCGACTCCGAACGCTCTCTCCGAAGGAACTTGGAACGGATCACCAGCGCGATACCTATTTCGAAGTCCCGTCAGGTCGTCTGAAGCTGCGCGAAGGCGGGATCGAGAAGTCCCTGATTTTCTATCGCCGCCCGAACAGCGCTGAAACCCGGGAAAGCCACGTGGTTTATGCGACGGTAGAAAACACCGCCGAGTTACGTGCCGTTTTGGCCGCCGCATTGCCGGTTTTGGGGGTCGTCGAGAAGGCCCGCGAGATCTTCTATGTTGGTGAAACCAAAATCCATTTGGACCGGGTCGATGGCCACGGGGCCTTCCTGGAAGTCGAGGCGCCGAACCGGGAAGAGGCCGACCGGTTTTTCACATTTTTCGGACTTAAACCCGTGTCCCTGGAGGGCCGGTCATATTCCGACTTTGCCCGAAAACCGGCTTAAAAATGGGGCACAAAAAACCTTGCCAATGCCGCGCATGGTTCTGGTAAAGTTCACTCCTATCGTCTACTAGGAGTTTCGAACAATGAAGACAAAAGTCGTATTGACGTTGTGTGTTGTCTTTATCTTGGGAGTGGCGTCTGCGAACGCGCAAACAACGTTGATCGCAGGGAGCCCTCAGGACAAAGCCTATACCGCGGCAATGGCGGAACAAGATCTGGACAAGAAAATCACCTTGCTTCTGGATTTTGAGAAGCAGTTCCCTGATTCAAAAGCTCTGCCGGATATCTACCTCGCGCTGATGGAGTCGTACAGCAAGAAAAGCGAAACCGATAAGGCGAACGATGTCGGCGAAAAGACCATTAAAGCCGACCCCGAGAATTTCTCGGCTTTTCTGACGGTTTCTCGTAATTACGCGATCGCCAAAAAGAAGCTCGACGTCGCTGTTCCGTATGCCCAAAGGGCCGTCGACATTCTCGAAAAGCGGAAAGCGGAACCGAGATACACCGAGGACGCGGCGTGGAAACAATATATCGACGCGACTCTGAACTCCGCCAAAGCGAATCTCAATTTCGTCAAAAGCGTGAAGTAGGGATAGGGGCCAAGGTACGACAGAAATGAACCGCAAGAGGCACAGGTAGAGGCTGCCTCTTGTGGTTAATCTTCAGACGAACTGACGAACGAAGTAGTCCGGGTTCAGTTCCTCCGCAGTTCCTCGCCGCAGCATTTCGCTCCACACATACCGCGCCCCGGGCTTGAAGACCGTGTTCACAAGATACGTGCCGACTGCCTGATGGCCGACAAAATCGGCGGATTTTACAATGTGCTTGTGAATGAAGTTCATCAACTGGGACGCCATGAGTTCGCCGAGTACGTAGTTCTGGTAATACACCGGCGATGTGGCCAAATGATTCTTCGATGCCCAATCCGGTAAATCGCGGCTCGGCGGCGCCGTGACCATTTGGTAGCGCTCCACGAGTTCCCACCACAGCCGATTCAAATTCTGACCGGGATCTCGATAGAGCTCGCGCTCGAACTTCACGAGTGTGATGGCCCATCGCAGGAAGATCAGCATTTCTGAGCGCAGAATTTTTTGAGCGTTGGCGCTGAGCCGCTTCGCGTCGGTTTCGGAAAGACCGCCAATTGCCGTCAGCCATTTCGGATCTTTCGACATCCGCCCGTTCAACATGGCGATCGCTTCAGTCGTCAAGATATGCGCCGGTGAACGCAGAATGAACGGTAAGTGATCGTCGTGGTACTTGTCGTAGACCGCGTGCCCGAACTCGTGCAGCATCGTGCTCATCCAACGTTCATCGTCGCGAATATTGCACAACACGCGAATGTCGCCGGCATGGTCGACATCGAGACAGAACGCGTGCTGGGATTTTGCATCGCGTTCGTAGAGATCGGCGCGTTTTAACAAATCATCAATGTTGAGCCCGATGCTTTCGTAATGAGCAAGCGTGAGCCGTTGAATGTCGCGGCCCTTGAAGACGCCATCGAGAGATTCGCTGACACCTGCCGTTGGAAATTCCTGGAAGAAGGGATCGGCATAAAGCCACGGATAACTGGCGGCATCGCTCACGCCGTATTTCTTCTTCAGAGTATCGTCGAGCTGCCCCTTCAACTCTGCAAACGCTTTCGAAGACATTTGCGCCAACCGATCGAAGAGAGAAAACACCCACGCCTCGTCCAGTTCCTGCAACTCGAACATCATGGAGTAGTAGTCGGGATAACCGAGAGCCCGCGCTTCGCGATTGCGAATGCCGATCAACTCCAGCAATTTTGGCGCAACCGCATGGCCCACTTTCTTGCTGGCTTCCCAGGCCAGGCGCCGGCGGCTGATGTCTTTTTCGTCGCGCAAGATCTCACGCAACTGATTGTCGGATGCCTTCGCGCCCTCGAAATCCGCGCGAAATGTATTGAACTGATTTTCGATGTCCGTCTCGCGCTCGACGATGTCGCGCAGTACCTCATCCGACATCTGATTCGGCACATACGTGTCATAGATCAATTTGAATTGCCGAGCCTCAACATCGGAGAGTTTCTGTGTGGCGGATCGCCACTCCCGGAGCCGGCGAAAAGCGTCTTTGTTGGAGTACACCTGCAGATAGCGCTGCTTGGCCTCGACCGCCGCCTTTTCGCGTTCATCGCTTGCGTTCGTGGAAAGTTCCCAGAACTTTACGTTGTAATCCACGTAAAGTGGCTCGACCGTGCGCTCGTGTTCCTTTATGAACGCGGCAATCTCGTTCGACATGTGTTCACCATTATTCTATTTTCAGATCGCGATCAGAGGAGATTGCACGAATCCACAATGCAGGTAGAAAATTGGAAATTCCAAGATTTTCATGCGGGGAACGCGGCGCGACTCCGCGGTTTCCCCCAATGAAGATCTTGGAATTTCCAATTTTCTACCTGCATTGTGGATTCGTGCAATCTCCTCTGATCGCGATTTGAAAATAGCAAAATCCGTTATCGGCGCCGGACTTGCACCCCGGCAAGATCCTCGAACAGAGTAATGACTCCGGAATGATCGAGTCCCCCACGACCGCGAACGCGCAGGGCGGAAAAGAACTGTTCGACTAAAGCAGCTGTAGGGATCGGCGCGCCGACGGATCGAGCTGCTTCCTGAATGAGGCTAAGGTCTTTCGAGTGAAGATCGATTTTGAAACCGGGCGCAAAGTCGCCGGTCAGAATCTTTTCGGATTTCTGTTCCAGACATTTGCTGTTGGCGAGCCCGCCACTCAGCGCGCGGATCATTTTCTGAGGGTCGACACCGGCCTTCGCGCCGAACACCAATGCCTCGCCCATCGCAGTCAGATTGATCGCGACAATGATCTGATTCGCCAGCTTCGTAAACCCGCCACTTCCAAGCGGCCCCATATGCGTGATGGTTTTCCCCATCGCCTGAAAAAGCGGCAGCGCCCGTTCGAAGTCCTGAGGCTCGCCACCGGCCATGATCGAGAGCGCTGCGTCAATAGCACCTTTTTCACCACCACTCACAGGCGCATCGACGGAAGCCACTCCGATCGCGGAAAGCTCTTTTGCAATCTTCTGCGAAACGATCGGATTGATGGTGCTCATGTCGATGAAGAGCTGTCCACGCTTCGCGCCTTCCTTTATGCCGCTCTGGCCCAGAGCAACGAGCTCCACGTCCGGAGAGTTCGGCAGCATCGTGATGATGGTGTCGACCATCGACGCAACTTCTCGCGGCGACGAAGCAGGGGTTGCGCCCAATGACGCCAGTTCTTCAACTGAAGCGCGGCTGCGATTGTGAACAACGAGGGAAAAGCCGGCGCGGATCAGGTTCTTCGCCATTGGTTTTCCCATGATACCCAGACCGATAAATCCAACTCGCGTTTGCATGGGTGGAAACCGTATCACATAATCCGATGCATGGAAAACGTCGAGGCTCGCAAGAAGCGAACCAGATCGATCATCAAAATCCTGAAGAAAACATATCCCGACGCACGGCTTGCGCTGAACTTTACAAACCCGTTGGAGTTGCTTATTGCGTTGATCCTCGCCGCGCAGTGCACTGATGAACGAGTGAACCAGGTGACGGCTGGTTTGTTTCGAAAATATCGGACTGCAAAGGATTGGGCCAGCGCAGATCGTGCCGTTCTCGAGGAGGAAATTCACTCCACGGGATTTTTCCGGCAAAAGACGGCATCGATCCAGAAGTGCACGGACGCGCTGATCGAGCGTTTCGACGGCAACGTGCCGCGAAAACTTGACGATCTCCTCTCGCTCCCAGGCGTCGGCAGGAAGACAGCGAATATTCTTCGCGGCAATGCGTATGGTGATCCGGCTATCGGCGTAGATACGCACGTGGCGCGGGTTTCGTACAGGCTGGGGCTGACCAGGCAGAAAGATCCGGACAAGATCGAAGCGGACTTAGTCAAGGTCGTCCCACCGGCCGACCAAGTAGCCTTCTGTTGGTTAATCCAAAGCCACGGTCGTGCGATCTGCGTCGCGAGATTACCCCGATGCAGCGAATGTCCGGTGAATGAACTCTGCCCGAAAAAGGGCGTCACAGCGCGAGCCTGAGAGTGTGAATGGCTTTTGCCGAACGTTCAGGTTAAGCAAAACGTAATCCCCTTCTTCGCGAAGAAGGGGTGGCTGCGCCATAAAGAAAAAAGGCCCCGTTCCTCAGTCAGCGCAGACGGGGTAGTTGTTTCAAGCCACCGATTATCAAACCGTTCGGGATGAATAAGCGGTAGCTTGAAACAACTACCCCGTCCGCTCCTAAAGGATGTTTCGCGCCATTTTCTTTAGGTCGCGTCCACCCCTTCTTCGCGAAGAAGGGGATTACGTTTTGCCCGCCGGACGGTTCGGCAGCAGTCGCTACTCTTCTTCCTCGCGGAGTTTCGCGAGTACGGAAAAATCTTCCAGCGTGGTCGTATCTCCCACCGTCGCGGAACCACCGGCCAGATCGCGTAACAATCGCCGCATGATTTTTCCGCTGCGGGTTTTCGGCAGCGCGTCGGTAAACCGAATCTCGTCCGGCCTTGCAAAACTCCCGATGGTCTTCGCGACGTGGGATTTCAGCTCATCTTTCAGCGCCGGCTGTGCGACGTGTCCGGCAGACAGTGAGACGAAAGCCACGATACCCTGACCTTTCATCTCGTCGGGACGCCCAACGACCGCCGCTTCGGCAACCGTGTGATGGCTCACCAGCGAGCTTTCCACTTCCATCGTGCCAATCCGATGTCCGGAAACGTTGATCACGTCGTCAATCCGGCCCATGATCCAGAAGTAGCCGTCTTCGTCTCGCCGGGCGCCGTCACCGGTGAAGTACATTCCCGGAATGTCGCTCCAATACTGGCGTTTGAAACGTTCGGGATCGCCGTAGATCGTACGCATCATCGCTGGCCACGGCTTTCTCAGAACGAGGAAACCGCCTTGATTCGCGCCGACGGAATTCCCCTGACGGTCCACAACATCAGCGACGATTCCCGGAAGCGGTCGCGTTGCCGAGCCCGGCTTCGTCGGAACTGCACCCGGAATCGGGGAAATC
>Ga0209382_10010971_pt1 | contig 11270 bp, 10 predicted proteins | sample SoiMetdeltSBSDD5_FD_187599 | JGI IMG/M metagenome (GOLD analysis project Ga0209382, IMG submission 187599) | Bulk soil microbial communities from a Populus tree surrounding site in Tennessee, USA - Soil MetaG P. deltoides SBSDD5 (SPAdes) (version 2) | ecosystem: Environmental > Terrestrial >...
CGTCCGTGGGCCGTACGACCAGCCAGATGGCGCGCTCGGTATCAGGCCGGTCGGCGAGGTCGAAGCGGACCACCACCTGCCGGTCGGGAAGGTTCGCATGGTCAAGGTATGTGGTGCTCCAGGTCCAGAGCAGGAACCGCGGATTGGTGTGCTCGTCGCGCAGTTCGACCCAGCGCTCGCCCCAGGCGCCGAGCGCCAGCAGCACCGGCCACAGCTCGTCGCCGGCTTCGGTGAGCGTGTATCGGACCCCGCGGCCGTTCTTCTTGGGTGCAGTTGTGATGACTCCGGCCTTGGCGAGGTGGCGCAGCCGCTGGGTGAGCAGCGTGTGTGACAGGCCGGGCGCGCCGGCGAGGATCTCGCCATAGGTGTCGCAGCCGGCGTGGATGTTCCGAACGATGAGCGGCGTCCATCTTTCGGCGAGTATTTCGGCTGCCCGGGCGATCGGACAGTACTGCCCGTATGTCCGCATGCCCGCAGTGTCGCTCCGATCTGCCGTGACGGCCAGAGCACATTTTGTCCTATCGCACGGCCTTGCTCGGGTACAGCGTGGGCACATGCGGCAACACGAAACCGGCAGCGGGACAAGGTGGGGTCCGCTGTTCGGCGCCCGCGCCGACACCTGGGCGCAGACCTGGGAGGGACCCCACGGCTGGGGGACGCCGCTGTATGCCCACGTGCTCGACCATGCCCGCATCGGGCCGGGCACCAGTGTCCTCGACTGCGGATGCGGCGCAGGTCGCTTCCTCGGCCTGGCCGCACAACGTGGGGCAGCCGTTGCCGGCATCGATGCCTCCGGAGACCTGGCCAAGATCGCGGCCACCCGCACCCCACGGGCCGACATCCGCATCGGTGACCTCGAGGCGTTGCCTTGGACCGACAATTCCTTCGACGTGGTGACCGGCTTCAGCACGTTCCAATTCGCCGACGACCACGTCGCCGCCTTGGCCGAGGCCCGGCGCGTCACTCGGGGCCCGGTCTGGGTGATCATCCCGACCAGGCTCGCCGACTCCGGGATCCCAACGGTGTTCGCCGCGCTCACCACGCTGCTTCCACCCGAGGCGCTCCCAATCCTCAAGCGAAGCGGAATGTACGCTCTGTCCGCACCCGGAACGCTCGAGGAGGTGCTCACCGCGGCCGGGATGAGCCCACGGTCCGACCAGACCATTGAGGCGACAACCGTGTTTCCTGACTCCGCCACGGCAGTCCGGGCCTTCCTCAGCGCGGGGGCGACGGCGCTGGCGATACGCCACTCCGGCGAATCCGCGGTCGAGAAGGCGGTGTACGCCGCGCTCGCACCCTTCACCGGAGACCGTGGCCGCCTGACACTGCCCGGATGGTTCCGCGCCGCCGAGACCGGCTGAGCCCAAGCAATAACCAGGACCTGCCTCCCGGCCCACGGCGCGAGCGCGGACGAACTCGACCAATCGCGGCGAACGCTGCCTCGGACTTCCTGACATCGGCTGAGCGGACGTCGCGTTGCTGTGATGCTCCTGCGGGCCTAGGACGTCGTTCATTGCTCGGACGAGTCCGGCGAGCACGAGATCGTCGGCCCACGACTTCTCAGCGATCTGGACGATCCAGGCGAGTGCCTTGCTGCTGCGGGAGCTGGTCGGCAAGCGACGCCGCGAGCTTGGAGTGGGTCACTGAACGTCCGTTGCCTGAGGCAACATCTCTGTCAATCGATCTGTCAATGAACGGGAGTCAGAACATGACAGAGATGACAGCCCAGACAGCCGTTGGGCCACTCTGTGACGCTGTAGACAACCCAGTCGGTGCGAAGCAGCGGACTTTAATCCGCGGGCTGTGGGTTCGAGTCCCACGGTGCCTACGCTGTGATGTCCACGGACATCGGAAACTCCCGGACCCACGATTGTGTGTTCGGGAGTTGGTCATTTGTCTGCGGGTGGGTCGGTTGGACGCTCGGGTGGTGGTAGTCGCGGTCGGGGTCGATGGTGAGTTCGCGCAGGAGTTCGCCGGTGGTGGCGTGGATGATGCGGACGTGGAGGTTCTGGACGAGGAGCAGGACACGGCACGCGGTTCGAGGCGGCGACGGGGCTGAACTTGGGCGAGACTCAGTCCAGCAGTGCCCGCACCTCGGCAGGTCCGGTCGCGGTGAGGCACTGGGGCAGGAGGTCATGGTCTGGTGCCGTCGCGACGAGGCGTACAGCCTGCTTTACCCGGGGCGCCCAGGCCGGCGCAACGCTGAGCTCCCGAACCCCGAGGCCCACGAGCAGCGCCGCCGCTTTCTCGTCTGCGGCGAGCTCGCCGCAGACCGCGACCAGGCACCGCCCCCTGGCTGCTCGGCAGACCGAGTCGACGAGCCTCAATACACCGGGATCGAGCGGGTCACCGATGGCCGCCACCGCGGGATTGCCTCGCTCGGCCGCGAGCGCGTACTGGGTCAGGTCGTTGGTGCCGATGCTGAAGAAGTCGACATGAGGTGCGAAGGCCTCGGCTTTGAGGGCGGTGGCGGGCACCTCGACCATGATGCCGACCTGAAGGTCGGCCGGCGTGCCGCGGCCGTCGAGCTCGATGACCTGCTCGAGACGGCGCCGCGCTTCGAGCAGCTCGTCGAGGGTGCTGACCATGGGGAACATCACGCTCACCGGGGTCTCGTGCGCCGTGTGGACGATCGCCCGCAGCTGGTCGTGCAGCAGGTCCCGCTGGGCGAGCGCGAGGCGGATTCCCCGCATGCCGAGGAAGGGGTTGTTCTCCGGCGGCTGGGGCGCATAGGGGAGAGGCTTGTCCCCGCCGACGTCGAGCGTGCGGAGGGTCAGTCGCCGGCCGGCGAGCGCGGCGGCAAGCGCGCGATAGACCTCCACCTGCTGCTCGAAGGTCGGCGCTTCCCGGCGGTCGAGGTAGAGGAACTCGGTGCGAACCAGGCCGGCGAGGTCGGCTCCGTGTGCCGCAGCCGCCTGCGCGTCAGCAGCTGAGCCGATGTTCGCCCCGACCAGGATCTCGACCCCGTCGACGGTGATGGCCGGCGCGTGCGCGGCTTCCATCGCGAGCGTCGCGACGGTTCGGGCGCGTTCGTCCAGCGCTTCGAGTTGGTGCCGCGTGTCCTCGTCGGGGTTGACGTACAGCCGGCCGGTCGTGCCGTCGAGCGCGATCGTTGATCCCGGCGGGATCGCCAGCACGCCGGCGCCTGCCGCGACGATCGCCGGGATGGCGCGCGAGCGGGCCAGGATGGCGCTGTGTCCGGTTGGGCTCCCCGAGGCGAGCACCAAGCCCTTGACCCGTGTCGGGTCCAGGCCGGCCACCTGGGCCGGCGTGAGGTCGTCGGCGATGACCACGCCCTCGCCGTCGATGAGGATTTCGGGCGCCCCGACCAGGACGCGAGCCACTTGCTGCCCGACCGCATGGACGTCGGCTGCCCGGGCCCGAAGGTAGGGATCTGGGACGGTTGCGAGCTCGGACTCGACCGCGCCGATGGCGTCGAGCCATGCCCGGGGAGCGGCGAGTCCGGTGCGGATGCGAGCGTGTACGTCGTCCAGCAGCTCGGCGTCGTCGACGAGCATGAGGTGGGCGTCGAAGATCCCCGCCTCGCCCTCGCCGGCTTGTTGTGCCGCGGTCACGCGAACGCGCTGGATCTGTCGTCGTACCTCGGCGACCGCCGCGCGCAGCCGCCGCCACTCGGCGACCTCGTCCTGGGCCGCCTCGTCGGGCACGTCGACGTCGACCGAGCGGGAGGATATCGCCGGCCCGATGGCGATGCCCGGCGAGGCAGCGAGCGGGCCGCCGTTGTACGCCATCGGGGCAGCCTGCTCGGTGGCAGCGTGGGCGGGCTCGTCGAACCGGCGCTCGGCGAGAGCGACGATGTGCTCGAGCGCTTCACGCGCCTGGGCTCCGGTGGCACTGACCTCGATTCGGTGGCCGTGGAGAGCTCCGAGCGCAGCGACCCGGGAGAGGCTGGTCGCCGGCACGGGCCCGGCTCCGGTGTCGAGGTTGCGCAGCTGCACGCTGGCGTCGTGCCGCCGTGCCTCCTGGACGAGGCGGGCGGCCGGGCGGGCATGCAGGCCATGTGGGTTGAGGATCTTGACGACGGCCGATAGTGGCGCGGCCGCGCCTGTCACCGTCCCTGCCACATCGCTGTGGGGCCGATGGAGATCGACGGCGTGCACGGTGGGGTTCAGGTGTGACTGCTTTGCCGCGAGCGAACCGACCGCCTCTGCGGCGACCTGCGCGGGAGGCGCTCCTCCGGCTGCTGCGACGGCGGCGACGACAAGCCCCTCGACGAGCGGTGCTGCGCACAGCACCGCCCGGTCGCGCACGGCGGGTTCGATCATGTCCAGGGCCATCTCCGCCGACAGGACCGCGCTGCCGAGATCCATCAAGACGACGACACCATCACCGTCATCCGCTTCGTCTATCGCCTCGACGATGGCTGTGGCATCGGTGCCGAACGTCGTCGCGTCGAGCCCGGCCGCGACCCCGATCCGCACCCGGGACCCGTGCAGCATCTCCGAGGCCAGGGCTACGGATGCGTCGGCCAGTGCACGACTGTGGGAGACCACCACCAGACCGGTCACTGCGCTTCCCCCGCGCCCAGGACCCGTGCCAGCGTCGACACCAGCAGGGCCGACGACGTGGCCCCTGGGTCCTGGTGACCGACGCTGCGCTCGCCGAGATACGAGGCCCTGCCCTTGCGCGCGAGCATCGGGGTGGTCGCGTCGCGACCCGTGTCCGCCGCCGTCGCGGCTCGCTGCAGGGCGGTGGCCAGATCCAGCCTCGCCGCGAACGCGTCGTCCAGGGCGTCACAGGCCGGCGCGAGCGCGTCGTACATCGTCTTGTCTCCGGCCTGGGCGCGCCCGCGGGCGACCACCCCGTCCAGGCCCGCTCGCAGCGCGGCCGCGAACCGGGCCGGATCCAGGGCCTCCACGTCGCCCACCGCCGCCGACATGCGCAGGAAGAAGGTGCCGTAGAGGGGACCGCTGGCACCACCCACCGTGCGTACCAGGGTCATCCCGGTGGTCTTGAGGAGGACGCCGGGCGACGCGCCGGCCAGGACGTCGAGCGCGGCGACCACATCGGTCATGCCACGGTCGAGGTTGATGCCGTGGTCGGCGTCGCCGATCGCCGCGTCGAGCTGTGTGAGGAGATTGCGGTTGGCGGCGACCTCCCCGGCGAAGGCACCCAGCCAGGCCCTGACCGCCGTGGCGTCGATCATCGTCGTCACTCCTGTGGCGGTCATGTCGCTCAAACGCCCCACCGCAGAGCGGGTGTCATCACCGGCGCGTCCCACAAACGCAGCAGATCGTCGTCCAGCCGCAGCAGGGTGACCGAGCACCCCGCCATGTCCAGGCTGGTGATGTAGCTTCCGACGAGCGACCGTGCCACGGGTAGTCCCGCCTTGGACAGAAGCCGGTTCACCTCGTGGTACATCAGGTAGAGCTCGATGAGCGGCGTTCCGCCCATCCCGTTGACGAACGCGAGCACGCCGTCGCCTGCGAAGTCGAAGTCGTCCAGGATCGGCTCGACGAGCATCTGGGCGATCTCTGCTGCGGGCGCGAGCGGTATCCGCTTGCGTCCGGGTTCGCCGTGGATGCCGATGCCGAGCTCCATCTGGTCGTCTGGCAGGTCGAATGTCGGCTGGCCGGCTGCGGGGACGGTGCAGGAGGTCAGGGCCATGCCCATGCTGCGTCCGGAGGAGTTCACCCTGCGAGCGACATCGGCCACCTCCGCGAGCGGCCGGCCCTGCTCGGCGGCGGCGCCGGCCAGCTTCTCCACCAGGACCGTGACGCCGACTCCCCGCCTTCCGACGGTGTAGAGGCTGTCCTGTACGGCGACGTCGTCGTCGGTGACCACTGCGACGACATCGACGCTGCCTGCGGCGGCCAGCTCGGCGGCCATCTCGAAGTTCATCACGTCGCCGGTGTAGTTCTTCACGATGTGCAGGACGCCGGCGCCGCCGTCGACACCGCTGGTGGCGGCGAGGATCTGGTCCGGCACCGGGGAGGTGAAGACCTCACCGCAGCAGGCCGCGTCGAGCATGCCCGGGCCGACGAATCCGCCGTGCAGCGGTTCGTGGCCGGAGCCACCGCCCGAGACCAGCCCGACCTTCCCCGGGCGGGGGGAGTCGGCGCGGAACACGACCTTGTTCTCATGGTCGACCCGAAGCTCTGGGTGGACCGACTCGAGCCCACGGAGGGACTCGGCGACGACGTCGGCTGGTGCGTTGATCAGTTTCTTCATGACGGCGGCTCCTTCGGCTGGGAAGTCTGTGGGACGGTGGCGGTCACACGCCGGTGACCGATGCCTGCTCGGGGACCACGGCCGGCGCCTCCTCGGTCCGGCGAGCAGGCCTGACGAGGGCGGCGTAGGCCAGCGCAGCCACTACACCGGCGAGGCACTCCGCGGACACATAGACGGGCAGCTGTTCCCACTTCACGGTGCCCCCGGCGATCTGCTGCACCAGCATCGGCCCGAACGTGCGGGCCGGGTTGATGGAGGCTCCCGTGGTCGGTGCCACCGGGATGATCGCGGCGAAGACGACGAGGCCGATGGCCAGGCCCGCGAACCCCGCCGGCGCGTTGCGATGGATCACCCCGAAGACGGTGAACACGAGGATGAACGTCCCGACGAACTCAGCCGCGAACGCTTGGGGCACGCTGACCGCCTCGCCGTACGAGGCGACGCCCAGACCGACGTCGCTCGCCTTCTGCCCGAGCACCGCGATGATCGCGGCGGCGCCGATGACGGCCCCGACCAGTTGGGCGCCGAGATAGCCCGGCACGTTCCTCCACGGGAACTTCCCTGTCACCGCGAGGCCGAGGGTGACCGCTGGGTTGATGTGGTTCCCACTGACGTGCCCCAGCGCGTAGACGGTCGCGACCACGATGGTCGCGAACGCCAACGAGATCATCCCCAGGTCGGCCATCGTGAAGGGCGCGTCACCGTTCACGATGAGGGTGGCGGGGACCGAGCCCACGCCGACGAAGACGAGGAAGGCGGTCCCGACGGCCTCCGACGCCAGCTTCTGGATGACAAGCGGTTCGCTCATGGTGCCCTCCCGTGAGGCGCACACGGTCACCGTGCGGTCTGCCCCGCAGGCCACCGCGTAGGATTGGAATAACATTCGATAATGTCGAATGATGTTCGGAGGTTACGCTGCTCTTTCAAGGGGCACAAGACCCTGATCGAAAGTCGACGGAGGATGAGGTGATTCGGTGATCCAGTCGGTCGACCGCGCTCTGCGGATCCTCGCCCTCTTGCAGGGTGACCACAGGCTCAGCCTGGGCGAGATCGCGCAACGGCTCGGCCTGCCGGCCTCGACCGTCCACGGCATCATCCGCACCCTGCTGGCCCATCGGATGGTCGTCCAGGAGCACGACTCCGGTCAGTACCGGCTCGGCCCCGCGGTGCTGACGATGGGCAACGTGTACCTCGACACCCTCGAGCTGCGCTCGCGCGTGGGCCCCTGGGCGGAGGACCTCGCGCGTCGTACCGGCCTCGCCGTGCGTACCGCGGTGATGCTTATCGACGACGTCGTGGTGGTGCATCACGAGCCACGACCGGACGGGTCGCGCCAGATGCCGGAAGTCGGGATCGTGATCCCCGCCCATGCCTGCGCACTGGGCAAGGCGATCCTCGCGTTCGATGATGAGCTGGCGGACGGCGTCCTGGAGGGAGCGCCGCTGCGAAGCATGACCGGCGAGACAGTGACCGACCCTCGTAAGCTCCGAAGCGTGTTCGATCAGATCCGTGTCACGGGTATCGCGGAAGAGGTCGAGGAGGCGGTGCTCGGCGAGTGCGGCGTCGCAGCCGTCCTGAGCGATCGGTTCGGCGGTGCGGCCGGCGCGATCGGACTGGTCGCGTCAACCGACGAGTGGCCGCTCGATCCGGCCATGGTGACGTCACTGCGATCCGCCGCCCGCTCGGTGTCGCGCGAGCTCGGCGCCGCATCGTGGCCGCCGCACGGTGAAGCGCCGCGGCTGTCGCAGATGGGAACCCGCCGAAGACGCCCCCGGCCCGCCTGACGTCGGTCCGCGCCGAACTGTGCTCTTCGAGCCGCCTGACACACCGACGGCCGTATAGCGGCCCTTCGTCACCGTCGACGTATGGAGCGCGAGGTGGCGTGCGACACGATTCGCGCCGATTCGAAGACCGCACCGGCTGGACGATCAAGCAGTTCGTGAGGACGGCCCGCCGCCACCGCACCGTCGATATCCGCGTCGGCCAACACGTACTCACCGTCGAGGACGCCCTGCCGACCGAACTGCGCAACGCGCTGGCTCAGATCAAATGAGCGGCCTGTGCATCAACTTGGGCCCTACTCGGGAAGCTCCGGACTCGGATCAAGCGGCTGCACCTCAAACATGGATACCCGGCTGACCGGGAGCCGATCGCCACCGAGCTCAATCATCAGGCAAGCCGAGAAGAGCGCTGAGAACGAGTGAGCGATGCGGCGACGTCGCTACGTATGGTCCGCCGCGAGTAGCCAGTACAGTTACGTCGCGACCTTGTGTTCGCGGTGAATGGGACACGTCATCAGGACGATGAAGGGCAGGCATGGTCCATGTCCGCTGCTTTCCTTGGTTTGTTTGGCGTACTAGTCGGCGCCATTTTGACCCACCTGTTGATGATTTCGAACGAGTGGCGAAATCGTCGTATGGAGGCAATGGTGGCGAGTGTGACTGCTTGTATTCGAGTCCTGAGCGCACATGAGCGTATGTACGATCTCTTTCAGAGCGGAGGCGCTCCGCCTCTCACCGATGATCGCGCCATTAGAGCACTCGCGGAACGGAGTGAGGCATTCACTGAATGGCGCATCGCGCGTGCTCGATTGGAGATCGTAGTTGCTGATGACGAGCGGTTGAGGCAAGCGATAGACCGCTTCAATACCGCCTATGGAGAGGCTGATGGTTGGGTATCGGCCTACCTTAAAGAAGGCGAAGGTTTCCGTTTTGCCGATGTCAAAGATGACGAGTATAAAATATGGACGGAAATGCACGCCGCTCGGCATAACATTATAACCCGCTGCCAAATCCGCTCCCAGCGGGATGTACGTTGGCGCGAGCGTATACGATTGGCTTTCTCGAACCGCTTTGAGGATACATAGAGCTGTCAGTGCAGTGTGTCACGCCGCCCCCCTCGTGATCTAAGCGACATGTGGCCGCGCCTCGCGCTCGAACCTGACCATTTTGTTCGCTGGGCTTGCGATCACCCGGTTCATCGAGGACCGCACCGGCTTGTCCCGAGTTGGCTCAGATTAGTGCGCAAGTAGTTGGGACTCGAAGAGCCGGTGGGCCAGACGTTGCAGCGAGGGTAGGTGCTCGCTGGATGGGCATGCTGGTGCTACGCGTTGGCCCGGCGGAGGCGTTCGGCTGTTTGTGCGGGAGCGCATCGCCACCCAACGGGGCATCGCCGTGCAGTGCCTCCCATACGTTGTACGCTGCCATCCACAAGCTGGCCGCCCACGCGATCTCCTGCTCCACGGCCGTGAATAAGCGCCCCGACTGTTCTGATAAGCCACCAGGAACACCTCGGACCTTTCGATCGGCGCCAGCGTGGGCCCTGACTTGGCTCACGTTCTTGGGTCCGGAGGGGTCATAGTGCTGTGACCTGCGGTTTCGTTGCTCGGGCCGCCTGAATTTGCACACTAAGACTCGTTTCGAGTTTCGCGGCCGGCGGTGGGGGTGGACCAAGGCGACCGCGACCGCGGTGCTCGGTCAACTGGGTGATCGTGTAAACCAGGTGCATGGTTCTACCTACTGAAGTCATTTCGCCCGTGAGGATCGAAGTCCGCCAGGGGCACCGCCTGGCGGTGCGGCGTCGTGGGGATGGCGGCGTGCCGCTGCTGCTCATCCACGGGTTCCCCTGCACGAGCCGGATCTGGTCGCACAACCTCGTCCCGCTGGCCGAGGCGGGGTTCGACGTCGTCGCGCCGGACCTGCGCGGCTACGGCGACTCCGATTTCGCGCCGGATGGCTTCTACGACTTCAACGCGTTCAACACCGACCTGATCGGTCTGTTCGACAGGCTCGGCTGGGACCGCGCAGTCGTCGCCGGGCACGATCTGGGCGCAATGATCGCCATCGACATGGCCAACCGCCACCCCGACCGGGTGGACCGCCTGGTGATCCTGGACGACTCCATGCCCGACCTGGCTGAGGCGTTCGCAGCGGCGGGCATCCCGCCGAGCCGGCCCAAGCCCGCCGTCTACGACTATCACCGCCTCCAAGGGCATCACGCCGACGCCTTGGTCGCCGAGCTGGATACGCCCGAGCAGCGGCGGCGTTATGTGGGTGAGTTCTACGGGCATCGCATGTGGTGTCCGCCCGATGCCTTCGACGAGGAGGACTTGGCCTTCCTGACCGAGCCATACGGGGACGCGGCCCGGCTGCGTGCCGCCTTCGCCGACTACGAGGTCGTCATGGGCACCCGGCCGCCGTCGGCCCCCGAAATGCTCGACCGGCCGGTCCGGCAACGGGCCCTGGTGCTGATCGGCGCCGACCAGGTGACCATAGGGGACCACGTCGAGCAGCGGTGCGCGCTCGCCTTCCCCGAAGCCGTCGGTCCGTTCTGGGTCAAGGGCGCCGGCCACTTCATGCCGTGGGAGCGGCCCGACACGGTCAACCGCGCCATCCGCTCCTTCTGCGGTGACCTGCTGGTGGCCTGAACCGCTGCGAGCACCACAGCGCGGACTCACACCGCTCGCGCCAGCGTCTGGAGCAGATCAGCGCGGCGGCGAGTGCGGCGAAGCCCTGATGCAGGTCCAGGCCGCGCCAAGAGTGTGAACCGGGAGTTGGAGGCCAAAGCCCGCGGGCTGGCCGGGTTGAAGGCCTACATCACCAACATCGACAACCCGTCGCCGGAGTTCGTCATCGACGCCTACCACCACCAACTCTGGCGGATCGAGAAGTCCTTCCGCATGTCCAAGCACGACCTGCGTGCCCGGCCGATCTACCACCACAAGCGCGAGTCGATCGACGCGCACCTGACCATGTTCGCCGCACTCGCCGTCACCCGGCTGATCGAGAACCGCACCGGCTGGTCGATCAAGAAGTTCGTCGGCACCGCCCGCCGCTACCGCACCGTGCAGATCCGCGCCAGTCGGCAAGTCCTCACCGCTGCCATCCACTCCCACGTGACCTACGCGACCGCTCGCGCTCATCAACTGACCCTGCGTTGCACACTAATTTGAGCCAAGTCAGGTTGTACGCTGCCATCCACAAGCTGGCCGCCCACGCGATCTCCTGCTCCACGGCCGTGAATGAGCGCCCCGACTGTTCTGATAAGCCACCAGCAACACCTCGGACCTTTCGATCGGC
>Ga0209382_10010973_pt1 | contig 11269 bp, 11 predicted proteins | sample SoiMetdeltSBSDD5_FD_187599 | JGI IMG/M metagenome (GOLD analysis project Ga0209382, IMG submission 187599) | Bulk soil microbial communities from a Populus tree surrounding site in Tennessee, USA - Soil MetaG P. deltoides SBSDD5 (SPAdes) (version 2) | ecosystem: Environmental > Terrestrial >...
CCAAGCCCTTCACGCTGCGGTCGTTCAGGCCGAGGTTGAGGACCGTGTCCATCATGCCGGGCATGGAGAACTTGGCGCCCGAGCGCACGCTGACCAGCAGCGGGTCGGACGGGTCGCCCAAGCGGCGTTTCATCGTCTTCTCGACCCGCCCGACGTGGCGGGACACCTCATCGGTGAGGCCCTTCGGCCAGCCGGAGCGCATGTGGTCACGGCAGGCGTCGGTGCTGATCGTGAACCCCGGGGGCACGGGCAAACCCAGCACCGAGGTCATCTCGGCGAGGTTGGCGCCCTTGCCACCCAGTAGGTCCTTCATGTCCATCGGCGGCCGCGGGTGGCGGTGATCAAAGGCGTAGACGTACGGCACGTAGCGACTCTACGCCCGTCCCCTACCCACTGGGACCGAAGCGCTCGACACGAATTCTTTCCACGGGCACGCCCACGTCCACCAGCAGCCGCCCGGCGGCCTCCACGAAGCCGGCGGACCCGCACAGGTAGGTGGTGGACCGGCGCTCGGGGGCCGGGTGCAGGTCCTCGGCCGTCAGCCGCCCGGGGGGCCGAGCCTCGCCCGGCGGGACCTCGCGGGAGTAGATGACCCGGACCTCGGGCCCCGGCAGCTCGTCCGCGTAGTACAGGTCGGCGGGCGAGCGCACCGACACCACCAGGCGCAACAGGTCCTCGCGGTGGCGCCGGCGGGCCAGGCGCAGCATCGACATGAGCGGCACGACGCCCGATCCGCCTCCCACCAGCAGCGCGGGCTCCGCCGCGTCCCAGGTGAACCAGCCGCCGACGGGGCCGCGCACCTCCAGCCGGTCGCCCGGCTCCACCACTTCGTGGAGGTAGCCGGACACCTCGCCGTCCTCCAGCAGCTCCACCGTCAGCTCGATCTCGCCGCCGTCGTCGGGGGCGGAGGCCACCGAGTACGAGCGCGATGCGGTGTAGCCGTCGGGGGCGGTGAGCCGCACCACGTAGTGCTGGCCGGCCCGGAAGGGGCTCGGGCGCTCCAGTGCCAGCCGGAAGGTCTTGGCGCGGGCGGTCTCCCGGCGCACGTCGACCACAGTGGCGGCCTGCCAGCCCGTCTGGGTGGGCGGCCGGGAGCGCCGGGGCGGCTCAGTCACCCTGGTAGCGCTGCTCGAGCCAGGGATCGCCCCGGTCGTGGTAGCCGTTGACCTCCCAGAACCCCGGGGTGTCCTCGGCGAGCAGGGCCAGCCCGGACACCCACTTGGCGCTCTTCCAGAAGTAGAGGTGCGGCACCAGCAGGCGGGCCGGGCCGCCGTGCTCGGCGGGCAGGGGGCGGCCTTCGTAGTCCCACACCACCCACGCCTTGCCCCCGGTGACGTCGGCCAGGGGCAGGTTGGTGGTGTAGCCGGTGTGCGAGCGGGCCAGCACGAAGTGCGCCTCGGGCCGCGGGTGGGCGACGTCCAGCAGCGTGTCGACCGACACCCCACCGAAGTTCACGTCGAGCTTCGACCAGGTGGTCACGCAGTGGATGTCGCCGAAGTACGACGACGGCGCCAGCGCGTGGATCTCGTCCCAGGTCCAGGTGGTGGGCTGCTCGACCAGGCCGTCGACCGTAAAGGTCCAGCCGGCGGTGTCGAGCCGCGGCGTGACCTCGGCGCTGAGCACCGGCCAGTCGGCCCCGGTGTCGTACTGGCCGGGCGGGAGCCGGTCGCCCGCCGGCCGCCGTCCCCGACCGAAGAACCCGCGCGTCGGTCTGCCCATCGCCGCAGATTACCGGTCCCTGGACGGGCCATCGGCGTCTATCCGTGGCGACCGTGCCACGGACAGACGCCTCCGCGCCGAGGTCGGGATCAGGTCAGGGAAGCTCTGGGAGCGTGAACGGCCCCGGGGGGTTGTCCGGCGACGACTGGCTGCCGAAGTGCACCGCGCCGTTCTTGCCGCTGTCCGGGACGATGAACACCCAGGTCCCGGTGGCCGTGGCCCCCTCGGGGAGCCCGCTGCTGGCCAGCGGAGGCGCGGGGTACGCCGTTTCCAGCTCGATGCCTTCGACCGAGAGGCGCACGTCACTCCGGACCAGGCCGTGGAAGCTCCCCGGACCCATCAGGATGTCGCCCGACACGGTGATGAAGCGTGTCCCCTCGTCGGCCCGCTGCCCGTTGTAGTCGAGGGTGACGGTCCCGTGGATGTTGCTGATCGACGCGGGCCCGCCGATCATCTCGCCGGCCACGGACGCCGGCATGGTGAGCGTCAGGGGGTAGGCGGGCTCGGGGACCGTGCCCGACAGGGGGATCGGAGCTGGCACCTTGCCGACCTCACCGACCTGGAAGGCGTAGTCGGCCAGGTCGTCCTCGGTGGCCTCCTCGTCGAGCACGAAGGTCACCTCGAACTCACCTTGGCCCCCGAACACCACCGTGTCCGCCTCGACGCTGTCGTAGCCCGCGGCGATGCGGGCACCGTCTCCGTCGAGGAGCGACAGCAGCTCGTTGCTCACGTTCTGGTCCGTGCCGCCTTCGCCCGTGTTGGCCACGCTGAAGTCGACGATGGCCTGGGGATCCATGTCGTCGCCGAACTCGTCGACCCCGGGGCCCTGGTACGAGACCTTCGTCACCGACCAGGTGGCCTGGGCGTAGACCGCCTCGCGGGGCAGGTCGAGGTCGACCTCCACCGGCTCGGGGGGCGGCTCCGCCTCCGCTTCGACCGTGCTGCTGGTCGTGGCGTCGAGGTCCTCGGACAGCTGGTCGAACGCGTCCTCCAGCTGTTCCTCCGCTGTGGGCTGCTGGTCGCCGCCACCGCCACACGCGCCGAGCACCACCACCATGGCGATCGCCGCGGCGACACCGATGCCGCCGTACCGGTAGGAAGTCATAGGGGGTTCACCTCCACAGGTCCATCCGCCTGGATGCCTGCCTGGATGGTGAACGAGGCCCGCGCGAGGGGGACCGGGCATCCGCCCGGTTGTTCCCGGGCCGCGCGCCGCCGCGATGGGCGCGACCCGGGTCACCTCCCGGGAACAGCCCCGGGACTACCTGCTAGTTCAGGGGACCGGTTCGCCAGGGACCCGTGATGGCGAAGGTGATCCCCGGGGTCTGGATGTTCACGAACAGCCAGTCTCCGTGGAACGTCGCGCCCGCGAACTCGTCCCAGGCCATGGGCGTCGTCGTGCCGGCGATTGTCCCCGGCCGGATGTTGGCGGCGAAGTCGAAGAGCTCGCCGTCGTCGTTGACGCCCCGCAGGAACGTCTGGCGGGCCCGGTCCGTGTCCTCGCAGAGCAGGATCCCGCCCCGCGGGCTGACCGTGATGTTGTCCGGCTTGAGCAGGGCGTCGGTGGACGGCGACTCGTAGACCAGCTCGACGAACTCGCGGCCCCGATGGCGGAACCACGCCCAGACCTGCCCGGCCGCCGCCGCGCCGCCGTCGGTGGAGTTGAAGTAGATGGCCTTGTCGCCGGAGGACCAGACCGCACCCTCCAGCCGGCGGAAGGCGGCACCACCCAGGGCCGTGCCCTGCTGGAACACGGTGGCCTCGGCGGGCAGGTTCGGGTTCGGGTTGGCGATGTCGACCCACTCGATCTCGAACCGGTCGCCTGCGGTGAAGCCCGCGCCCAGGTTCATCTTGGGCGTCCCGACGACCGACAGCATCTGGAGCTGCCCACCGGGAGCGAGCGGCTCACGCTTGTGCACCGGCACGTGGCGGTAGAAGCCCGACGTCCCACCGGCGTCCTCGGTCAGGTAGATGATGCCGGTGTTGGGCTCGACGGCCAGCGCCTCGTGCACGAAGCGGCCGAACTGGGGCAGCGGCGTGGCCGCGACGAAGCCCTCGGCCGACGATGGCGACTCGTACACGAAGCCGTGGGGCTGGCCCTGGACCTCGACGGTCTCCTCGCAGGTGAGCCACGAGCCCCACGGGGTCGGCCCGCCGGCGCAGTTGGTGTTGGTGCCGGACAGGACGCCCCAGACCACCGGGTTACCGGGGTCTCGGGGGTTGAACTCGATGATGGTGTTGCCGCCGCCGGAGCTGGTGTCATAGCTGAGCTCGGCCGGCCCGAAGGCGGCCCCTGGGCCGCGGACCTCGTGGTTGCGGACGAGGCGGATCTTGCGCCGGTGGCCGAAGGCGGCCATGCCGTCGTGCGACGGCGGGGTCAGCCGGCCGTCCCGCATGGGCGTCCCGACCTCGCTGAAGGACCAGTACCGGAAGCCGGCGGGCAGGGCGAGGAGCTCCTGGCCGGTTCGCTGGTCCACCGCAGGGGCGATCGGACCGTACGAGCTGCCGGGCGCCGTGGTGGGCGCGGCTCCAGCCGGGCTGGCCGCGAACGCCTGCAAGGGCCCGGCCAGCGCCAAGCCTCCGGCCCCGGCGGCGGCCGTCTTCAGGAACGTGCGTCGATCAACAGTGCTCATGGACTCCTCCGCGCACTACGTGGTTGCGGGCGCAAAGTAACGAGAGCGGACGACCCCCAGGTGAGTCCGAGGTTAATCAGAGGTGAATGGGGAGCGGAGCTTTGGGGCACCGAAATGCGGAGGGCGAGTGTCACACCTCCTCGGTAAGTTCGTGATGATGTCCGCGGACCGGCCGCTCCCCCACGACGCCCCGTCCCCGGCCGGGGAGGACGACCTCGACGACTGCGTGCTGGTCCGGGCCAAGGCGCTGACGAAGCGCTTCGACGACCAGCTGGCGGTCGACGGCGTGGACTTCGGCGTGCGCCGGGGCGAGGTCTTCGGATTCCTCGGCCCCAACGGCGCGGGCAAGACCACCATCATGAGGATGATCGCCTGCGTGTCCCCGGTCAGCGAGGGCCGGCTGTCGGTGCTGGGCATGGACCCGCGCCACGACGGCCCCGCCATCCGGGGCCGGCTCGGCATCGTCCCCCAGGAGGACAACCTCGACACCGAGCTGACGGTGTGGGACAACCTGGTCGTCTACGGCCGCTACTTCGGCCTGCCGCTGGCCGTGATCCGCGAGCGGGCCGCCGAGCTGCTGGCGTTCGCCCGGCTCGACGAGCGGCGCGACTCTCGGGTCGACCCGCTGTCGGGCGGCATGAAGCGCCGGCTCACCATCGCCCGCGCCCTGATCAACCGGCCCGACCTCGTGCTGCTCGACGAGCCCACCACCGGGCTCGACCCCCAGGCCCGCCACCTGCTGTGGGAGCGCTTGTACCGGCTCAAGCGCGACGGGGTCACGCTCGTGCTCACCACCCACTACATGGACGAGGCCGAGCAGCTGTGCGACCGGTTGGTCATCATGGACGAGGGCCGCATCGTGGCCGAGGGCTCCCCCCGCCAGCTGATCGAGCGCTACTCCACCCGCGAGGTGGTCGAGCTCCGCTTCGCCATCCACGAGGAGCAGGACGAGCTGCTCCCGAGCCTCGCGGGCCTGGGCGAGCGCATCGAGCCGCTGGGCGACCGCGTGCTCATCTACACCGAGCACGGCGACGAGACCGCGGCCCGGCTCAGCGCGCAGGGCCTCCACCCCGACTCGGTGCTGGTGCGGCGCAGCTCGTTGGAGGACGTCTTCCTCCTCCTCACCGGGCGAACCCTCGATGAGTGACACGCTGGCCACGCTGGCCGACGCCGTGCCCCTGCTGCGGGTCACCGAGCGCGAGGTCAGGATCTGGCGGCGGTTCTGGCACACCGCGGTGCTGTCCGGCGTGCTGATCCCGTTGCTGTTCCTCGGGGCCCTGGGCATCGGGCTCGGCAGCCTGGTCGACGACAACCAGCGGTCGGTGCAGGGGCTCGAGTACCTGGTGTTCGTGGCTCCCGGCATCCTGGCCGCCACCGCGCTCCAGTCGGCCTCCGGTGACTCGCTGTGGCCGATCATGGTGGGGCTCAAGTGGATGCGCACGTTCCACGCGGCGGCCGCCACCCCGCTCACGCCGGGCCAGGTCTACGGCGGCTACGTCGCCTGGATCGGCCTGCGCATCATGTTCAACTGCACCCTCTTCATGGTGGTCGCCGCGCTGCTCGGGGCGGTGCCGTCCCCCTGGGGGGTCCTCGCCATCCCGGCGGCGACGCTGGGCGCGCTGGCCTTCGCCGCGCCCCTGTGCGCGTTCTCGGCCGTGCAGGACACCGACATCCCGTTCCCCATCGTGTTCCGGCTGGTGGTCGTGCCCATGTTCCTGTTCTCGGGCACGTTCTTCCCGGTGGACCAGCTGCCGAACTGGCTCGAGCCGATCGCCCGCATCACCCCGCTGTGGCACGCGGTCGAGCTGTGCCGCGGGGCCACCACCGGGTCGCTCAGCCTCGGTGCCGCGCTGGTGCACATCGGGTTCCTGTCGGCGTGCATCGCCGGCGGCTGCTGGTACGGCGTCCGGGCCTTCCAGGACAAGCTGGCGCCATGACGGCGCTGGCCCTCGTGGGCAGCCGCCGAGCCATGCGGGTCGTCGAGCGCAACACGCGCTCGTACCTGCGGATGTGGCCCGCGTTCATCAGCGGGTTCTTCGAGCCGGCCTTCTACCTGTTCTCCATCGGCATCGGCGTGGGCGCGCTCGTGGGCCAGCTCCCGGGGCCCGACGGCACGCTGGTCGACTACGACCAGTACGTGGCCCCGGCCATGATGGCGGTGGCGGCCATGAACGGGTGCATCTTCGACACCACGTTCAACTTCTTCGCCAAGTACAAGTACGCCCACACCTACGACGGCATGCTGGCCACCCCGCTCACGGTCGACGACGTGGCCCGGGGCGAGCTGTCGTGGGCGCTGCTGCGGGGCTTGCTGCAGGCCACTGCCTTCTTCCTGACCATGTGGGCCATGGGGCTGGCACCGTCGCCGTGGGCCGTGCTGTCGATCCCGGGGGCCGCGCTCATCGGGTTCGCGTTCGCGGGGGCCGGCCTGGGCCTCACCACCTACATGCGCTCGTTCTTCGATTTCGACTACGTGGGGCTGGCCATCGTCCCGCTGTTCCTGTTCTCGGCCACGTTCTTCCCGCTCGACCAGTACCCGCCCGTCCTGGAGTGGGTGGTGCGCGTCAGCCCGCTCTACCAGGGCGTCGCCATCGAGCGGGCGCTGGTGCTGGGCTCCCCCTCCCCGATCCTGCTGCTGCACGCGGCCTATCTGGTCGCCATGGGCTGGTTCGGCCTGCGGGTGGCGGGGCGCCGCCTGGGCCGAATGCTGCTCCCGTGAGGGCCGGAAGAGGCAGGCTGGAGCCATGGCCCCGAACGACGGTGGCGGCGACCTCACCACCCCCCGCGGCCTGACGCTGCCCGCCGCGGCCATCGAGGAGCGCTTCGCCCGAGGGTCGGGGCCGGGCGGCCAGCACCGCAACGTGACCGCCTCGGCGGTCGTGCTCGTCGCCGACCTCAACGCCCTGCTGGGGCCGGGGGCGATCCGGGCACGGGCCGTGCTGGGCGAGGTCGTGCGGGTCAAGGCCGAGGAGTCGCGCTCGCAATGGCGCAACCGCAGCCTCGCCCGCGACCGGCTCGCCGGCCTGATCGACCGCGCCTCGGTCCCCACCCCGCCCCGCCGCCCCACCCGGCCGTCCCGCCGGGCCCGGGAGTCCCGCCTCGAGGACAAGCGCCGCACCGGCGAGCGCAAGCGCGACCGGTCCTGGCGCCCGGGCGACGACGGGTGAGCCCGGCCGTCGACCAGACGGTCCCGGGCGCGCGTCTGTGGGCGCGCCGCATGGCCGGCCGACCGCCTCCGCGGTGGCGAGCGCAAGCGGGACCGGTCCTGGCGTCCGGGCGACGACGGGTGAGCACGTCTCCTGGCGACCGGCCGCCGCCGCGGTCCACGCCCGGGCGACACCCGGCCGCACGTCCGTGAGCGCGCCGCATACCCACCCAGCCGCCGCCGCCGTCCGTGCCCGGGCGACACCCGGGCGCGCGTCTGTGATGCTGGGGTGGTGCGGATCGTGCTGCTCGGCGCGCCCGGCTCCGGCAAGGGCACGCAGGGGCCCCGCCTGGCGGAGCGCCTCGGCGTCCCCTATCTGTCCACCGGCGAGCTGCTTCGCGCCGAGGCCGCGGCCGGCACCGAGCTCGGCGCCCGGGTGAAGCCCTACCTCGAGGACGGCGAGCTGGTCCCCGATGACCTCACGCTCGAAGTCGTCGACCGGGCGCTGGCCGACGCGTCTGCCGCGGGCGGCTTCGTGCTGGACGGCTTCCCCCGCACGGTGCCCCAGGCCGACCGGGTGGGCGATGTGGACGTCGTGCTCCACCTGGCCCTGTCCGACGACGTGGCCCGGCAGCGGCTGGCCGCCCGGGACGAGGGCCGGGCCGACGACGCCGACCCCGAGGTCATCGAGCACCGCCTGCGCGTCTACCACGGCCAGACGGCTCCGCTGCTCGACCACTACGACCGGCGGGGCACCCTGGTCACAGTGGACGCCGACCGCGCGCCGGCCGAGGTCGCGGCCGAGCTGGACGCCGCGCTCGACGCCGTGACCCACCGCACCGCGGGCTGACCGGCCGCTCCCGGCCCTTCGCTAGGCGTCCAGGCGCGCCCGCAGGTGGTCGAGGAGCCCGGCCATGGGCACCCGGTCCTGCGCCATCGTGTCGCGGTCCCGCACGGTCACCGCGTGGTCGTTGAGCGTGTCGAAGTCGATCGTGACGCAGAACGGCGTGCCCAGCTCGTCCTGGCGGCGGTAGCGCCGGCCGATCGCCTGGGTCTCGTCGTAGTCGCACATGTAGTGGGGCTGCAGCTGGGCCAGCACGTCGTTGGCCGGGGCCGACAGCTCGGGCTTCTTCGACAGGGGCAGCACCGCCACCTTGTAGGGCGCGATCCGGTGATGGAAGCGCAGCACCGTGCGCACCTCGCCCTGGCCCTGCCCTTCGCGAGCCACCGCTTCCTCGTCGTAGGCGGCCATGAGGAAGGCCATGGCGGTGCGGGTGGCCCCCGCGGCCGGCTCGATCACGTGGGGCACATAGCGCACGCCTGCGGCCTGGTCGAAGTACTCCAGCCGCTCGCCCGAGTGGGACGCGTGCTGCGTGAGGTCGTAGTCCGTGCGGTTGGCGATGCCTTCGAGCTCGTCCCAGCCCCACGGGAACAGGAACTCCACGTCGCTCGTGCCGATCGAGTAGTGCGACAGCTCGTCCTCCTCATGCGCCCGCAGCCGCAGCATGTGCTCGGGGATGCCCAGGTCGTGGTACCAGGCCAGCCGCTCGGCGCACCAGTACTCGTACCAGCGCGGGCTCTCGTCCGGCGGCACGAAGTACTCCATCTCCATCTGCTCGAACTCGCGGGTGCGGAAGACGAAGTTGCCGGTCGTGATCTCGTTGCGGAACGACTTGCCGATCTGGGCGATGCCGAACGGCGGCCGCTTGCGCGAGGTCTCCAGCACGTTCTTGAAGTTGGTGAACATGCCCTGCGCCGTCTCCGGCCGCAGGTAGACCTCGGCGCCGGCGCCCTCCACCGGGCCGGCGTAGGTCTTGAACATGAGGTTGAACTGCCGGGCCTCGGTGAAGCTGTGCTTGGACCCGCAGTTGGGGCAGACCTCGGGGTCGTCGAGCCGGTCCAGGCGGAACCGCTCGCGGCACACCTTGCAGTCCACCAGCGGGTCGGTGAAGTTCTTGAGATGGCCCGACGCCTCCCAGACGGCCGGGGGCGAGAGGATGGCGGCGTCGAGGCCGACGATGTCGTGGCGCAGTTGCACCATCGAGCGCCACCAGGCGTCCTTGACGTTGCGCAGCAGCAGCACGCCCACCGGCCCGTAGTCGTAGGTCGAGCGGAAGCCGCCGTAGATCTCGGCCGAGGGGAACACGAAACCGCGCCGCTTGCACAGGTTCACGACCTTGTCGAACAGGTCTGACACGGCGGGAGCGGGGGCCTCGGACATGGCTCTCCAGTGTACGGACCGCCGGCAAGACCCCCGAACCCGATAAGGCGGGGGGAGGGGCACGACGGTGCGTGGGCGGTGCTAGAACGAACGCCCGTGACCGCCTACCAGTATCCGCCGGCCGCCAGCCCGTACCCGGTGGCGTCGCCGGCTGATCCGACGGCCGTCATGGGCCGTCGCAGCATCGCCTGGATCATCGACCTGCTGCTGTTCTTCCTGGTGGCCTCGTTCTTCGGGCCGACGCCCCTCAGCCCGTTCGCGCTGTACGAAGAGGTGCCCGGCAACTTCGACTACGGCGAAGCGTGCGAGCAGCTGATGAAGAGCAGCGAGGTGGCCGCCTGCACCGAGGTCGGCGACCGCGCGTACTACATCGACAGCACCGACGCCCTGGTGGCATCGCTGGTGACGATCGCGTACTTCCTGCTGATCCCGGGGCTGCTGCAGGGGCTCAAGGGCTTCACGCCGGGCAAGGGCATCATGGGCGTGCGGTGCGTGGACGAGCAGGGCCAGGCCCCCGGCATCGGCAAGGCCCTGGCCCGGTCGGTGCTCTGGATCGTCGACGCCGCGCCCTATGTCATACCTCTGGTCGCGCCGGCCACCGCCTTCACCAGCAAGGGACACCGCCGGGTGGGCGACATGGCGGCCAAGACCTTCGTGATCGGCAAGGCGGACATGGGCCGGCCGGTCCTCGTCCCGGGCCTCACCACCGCGTACGCGGCCGGCTACGGCATCCCCGGCGGCTATCCCCCACCCGGAGGCCAGGGCCGGCCCGGCCAGCCCGGACAGCCGGGCGGGGCCCCGTGGGACCAGCCCGCCCCCGGCGCGTGGGGCGCCCCGACTCCCCCGCCGGGCTCCGCCGCGCCTCCGGGCTCCGGCGTCCCCGGCCAACCCTGGAGCGCGCCGACCCCCCAGGGATCCCCGTGGGGCCCGCCGTCGACCCCGGCGGGCGGCGCCACCCCTTCGGGCGGCTGGCCCACCCCGGGCGGCGGCCCGGCCTCGTCGCCCACCCCGTCCGGCGAGTCCCCCGCCCCCGGGGGCGCCATCCCCCTGGGCGCAGTCGGGAGCACCAGCCGGCCCACCGCCCCCGCCTCCTCCGGCGGCCCCGCCTCTTCCGGCACCGGCGCAGCGTCGTCCGGCCCGCCCTCCGGGACCTCCACCTCGTCCGGCCCGCCCTCCGGCACCGGCGCACCGTCGTCCGGCCCGCCCTCCGGCACCGGTACCTCGCCCCCGTCCGGCGAGCCCCCCTCGGGCTCGACCCCGTCCGGCGAGCCCGCCCGAGGCTCCGCGGCCCCCGGCGAATCCGCTCCGTCCGGCACGGGCGCCCCGCCATCCGGCCAGCCGACCCCCAGCGCCCCGAGCGCAGCCGGGCCGCCGCAGCAGCAGGCCGGCACCGGCTACGAGCCGCAGTGGGACGCGGCCCGCAACACCTACATCCTCTGGGAGCCGAACCGCTGCCAGTGGCTGGGCTGGGACGACTCCACCAAGGAGTGGCGGCCCCTCTGACCCGTCAGCCCCGGTGGAGGGCGTTGACCGACCGGAGCCGCCGCTCCA
>Ga0209382_10010975_pt1 | contig 11268 bp, 7 predicted proteins | sample SoiMetdeltSBSDD5_FD_187599 | JGI IMG/M metagenome (GOLD analysis project Ga0209382, IMG submission 187599) | Bulk soil microbial communities from a Populus tree surrounding site in Tennessee, USA - Soil MetaG P. deltoides SBSDD5 (SPAdes) (version 2) | ecosystem: Environmental > Terrestrial >...
GGGGACGTTCAACCTGAACACGACGTGGGAGCGGAATGGCGGGGGGAACACGGGGACCACCTGCTCGAACACGAACCCCGGCAGCTACTACTGCCAAGACTTGAGCAGCGGCGCGGACGGCACCGGCTCGTGGCAACTCAGCTACATCTACCCGCCGCCCGGCTGATGACTGGTCGTTTGGGTTAGGAACGGGCTATCGAGATCAGGAGCGCCGGCGCTTCGCACATAGGATCGTGCGAATGCTGATCGAGGGTGCCCGCCTCGAAGCTCCTGCCGCGCCGCTGAACGACCTGCTCAAAATTGGCCTCGAGGCGGCGCCGGACGATGTCGCGATCCTCTCGGCCCACCGCGCGCTCACCTGGCGCGAGCTCGATCGGGCGGCCGCCGCGCTGGCCGGGGGCTACCGCGAACTCGGCCTCGAGCCGGGCGATCGCCTGGCGTCCCTGATGCCGAATCGGGTCGACCTCGTGGTCCACTATCTCGCCTGCTTCAGGGCCGGGCTGATTGCGACACCGCTGAACTACCGCTACACGGCCCGCGAGATCGATCACGCGCTGGAGGTGAGCGGGGCCAGGGCGCTCCTCGCCCATGTCGAGCGTGCGGAGGACGTTGCCGGGAGCGAGCTCGCCGGGGCCCTGGAGCTTGGAACGATCGCCTACCGCGACGCCGAGCCGCTTCCAACCGGCAACGAGGAGCCAGACGGCGTCGATGGCGGGTGGCGGCACGACTTCGCGGGGCTCCTCGGCTCCGAGCCGCTCCCAGGCTCGGAGCCGAACCCCAGCCCCGATGCGCCGGCGGCCATCTTTTTCACCTCGGGCAGCACCGGCCCCGCCAAGGGGGTCACCCACTCCCGCGAGAACCTGCGCTGGATGTTCGCCGGTGCCGTTGCCGCGTTCGAGTTCGAGACGTCCGACATCGTCCTGCCCGGCTCTTCGATGTCCCACATCGGCTCCTTCCTGTGGGCTCTCGCGACGCTCTCCATCGGCGGCAAGGTCGTCGTCGCGCGCAGCACGGATGCCCACGAGCTGCTGCCCCTGCTTCGGGAGCAGCAGCCCACGATCGCGATGATCCCGGCGGCGCTGTCGGCGCTGATCCACGACCACGATCTGCAGCCGGGCGACTTCTCCTCGCTGCGGATGTGCCGGGCCGGCGCCGACAAGGTCTCGACCCAGCTGCTCAGCGACTTCGCCGCGATGGCGGGGTTCCCGATCGTCGAGGGGTACGGGATGACCGAGGTCGGGTTGGCGACGCTGAATCCGCCCTCGGGTGAGATCAGACAGGGCTCGATCGGGAGGCCGATCCAGGGCTTCGCCATCACGCTGCGAGATGAGCAGGGGGCGCCGATCGAGGGGAGAGACGTGGGCAAGATCTGGATCCGAAGCCCAACCCTCATGCTCGGCTACTGGGAGGCGCCCAGCGCGACCGAGGAGGTCGTGATCGACGGCTGGCTCGACTCGGGCGACCTCGCCCGCGCAGATGAGGACGGTTACCTGTGGTTCTTCGGCCGCAAGAAGCAGGTGATCGTGCACGACGGCTCCAACATCAGCCCGTACGAGGTCGAAGGCGCACTCCTCGAGCACCCTGCGGTCTCGCTGGCCGGTGCCGTCGGCATCCACGACGAGGTCCACGGCGAGAACGTGCGCGCATACGTGACGCTGGGAGATGGCGTCCAGCCGCCGTCGCGCGCCGACCTGATCGTCTTCTGCCGCGAGCGCATCGGCTACAGGGCCCCGGACGAGATCGTCTTCCTCGACACGATGCCGCTCAACCCGACCGGCAAGATCGATCGGGTCGGGCTCAAGCGGATAGCCGAGGATCACCTCCATCCGCACGGTCTGGACTGATCGCGCGGCGTCCGTTCGTCGATCACGCGGTACGGCGAGTCGTCAACTTGCTCGCCGCTCTGGTCGAGCGACCCGAACTGTTCGGCGTAGTCTTGATCGTCGGAGCCAGCGGGTTCGGGCGCCAACAACTCGCCGGCCTACCGCAGCATCGCCGCCGCGCACCCGAGCGCCCGCGCATACGCCGGGTCGCGCAGGAGGGCTTGGCGGATGCCCTCGCCGAGGATCCCGGACTCGCCGCGAGAGGCGCCCAGCACGGTCCAGTTCGACTCGATGCCCTTCCGGTCCGTGCGGTGGGCGGCCAGCCCGCCCGGGCCGCGGTCGAGGCCGATCGTCATGCCGGAGGCGGTGCCGATCTCGACGCCGGCCAGGCCGGGCACGCTCTGGCCCTCGTCGGGCACGAGCGTAAAGACGACGTCCTGGCGCCGGGCGTGCGCCTTGCCGTGCTGCTCGCCGTTTCCCTGCATCAGCGAGCCCATCTCCCAGCCGAGCCGTGAGGCGAGCCAGCCGCAGAAGAGCACCCCGGCGATCGCGGAGTCGGATCGGTGGCGGACGGTGACCTTGTCGATCCGGCCGAGCTCCTCGCGCCACTGCGGCGGGTCGAAGGTCGAGGCAACCCGCTCGCGCCAGGGCGTGCCGCGCAGCCAGGCGAGGTCGACCACGTAGGCGCCCTCGGCGAGCTCGCGGGCGCGCCCCACGGCGCTGGATGCGTCGGGCTCGTTCACCGAGTCGATCAGCACGACCTGCGACAGGTGGAGCAGCGCGTCGAGCGCCTCGGGATGCCCGTGCGGCGACCACACCAGCGTCGCGATGTCGGTGACCACGAGCGGATCGACGATCGTGTCGAGCTTGGCGATGTGCCGCTCGCCGAGGTCGAGCACGATCCGCTCGCGGGTGAGCGAGATGCCGTCCCCGGGGTTGTCGTCGTCCTGGTTGGTGAGCGCGACGGTGGCGTCGATCGTCGTGCGACCCGGCTCGACGGCGCAGAGGATCGTGCGCGACGGGTGGTAGCGCCCCACGCGCTCGAGCCGATTGAGGATCTCGCCGCGCCACTCGCGGTCCACCACCACCACGAGGTTGAGCACCCGCGCCGGGGCGCAGGCCCTGTCGCGCTCGTACTGCTCTCGGAGCAGGGAGCGCAGGGCCTCCTCGATGTCGCCCGGCGAGGTGTCCTCGGCGCTCCACATCGCCCCGGCGTCGACCATGGCCATCTAGATCGCCCGCCAGTGCTGCCCGGACTCGAGCAGGGCGTTCGCCTCATCGGGGCCCGCGGTGCCCGCGGCGTAGCTGGGCAGCGGGCCGTCGGTGTCGCTCGACCAGTCCTCGAGGATGGGGTCGATGATGCGCCACTGCGCCTCCACCTCGTCGTCGCGGGTGAACAGCGTGGCGTCGCCGCGCATCGCGTCCATGATCAGGCGCTCGTAGGCCTCGGGCGACTGCGAGAGGAAAGCGGTGCCGTAGAGGAACTCCATGTTCACCGGCCGGATCCGCATGCGCGTGCCCGGGATCTTGGCCCCCAGCGACAGCGACACGCCCTCGTTCGGCTGCATCGTCATCACGAGCTGGTTGGGCTGCACGCCCACCGAGCCCTGCTGTTCGAAGGCGAGGTGCGGCACCGGCTTGAGCGTGACCGCGATCTCCGTGACCTTGCGCGCGAGCCGCTTGCCCGTGCGCAGGTAGATCGGCACTCCCGCCCAGCGCCAGTTGTCCACCTCGAGCCGCAGCGCCACGTAGGTCTCCGTGCGCGAGTCCGGCGGCACGCCCTCCTCCTCGAGGTAGCCCACCGCCTCCTTGCCCTCGGCCATGCCCGCGGTGAACTGCGCGCGCACGACCTCGTCGGGCCGCGGCGGCCGGATCGCGTGGAGCACCTTGACCTTCTCGTCGCGCACCTCGTCGGCGTCGAAGGTCACGGGCGGCTCCATGCACAGCAGCGTGAGCAGCTGGAGCATGTGGTTCTGCACGAGGTCGCGCAGCGCGCCCGCCGAGTCGTAGTAGCCGGCGCGGCGCCCGATGCCGAGGTCCTCGGCCGCGGTGATCTGCACGTAGTCGATGAAGTTCCGGTTCCAGATCGGCTCGAACATGCCGTTGGCGAAGCGGAACGCGAGCATGTTCTGGACGGTCTCCTTGCCCAGATAGTGGTCGATGCGGAAGACCTGCGACTCGTAGAGCACCGCCAGCACCTGGCGGTTGAGGTCGGCAGCCTCCTGGAGCCGTGTGCCGAACGGCTTCTCGATCACCACCCGCACCTCGGCGCCCTCGATCTGCTCGAGGCCGTGCTCGCCCAGCTTGCCCACGATCACGGGGAAGAAGGCGGGCGCGGTCGAGAGGTAGAACACGCGGTTGAAGACGATCCCCGCCTCGTCGTCGAACTCCTTCAGCTCCTGCTCGAGCGTGTCGAAGACGCTGTCGTCGTCGAACGAGCCGGGCACGTAGCGCACGCGCTCGAGCAGCTTGTCCAGCACCTGGTCGTCCGGCGGGCGCCGCGAGTACTGCTCGATCGACTCCCGGGCCATCGCGCGGTAGTCCCCGTGCGGGATGTCCGAGCGCGAGACCGCGATCAGGTTGAAGCGCTCGGGCAGCGCGCCCTCGTGCGCCAGGTTGTAGACCGCCGGAAGCAGCTTGCGGTGGGCGAGGTCGCCGGTGCCGCCGAAGATCACCAACGTGGTCGGGTGGACGGGCAGCCGCTCGAGGCCCTCGACCAGCGGGTTCGCCTGCTCGAGCGTTGCCATCAGCCCTTCGCGGCCTTCTGGACGGCGTGACCGCCGAACTGGTTGCGCAGCGCGGCGTTGACCTTCGCGGCGAACTCGTTCTGCCCGCGCGACGAGAAGCGCTCGTAGAGGGCCCCCGAGATCACGGGCATCGGGATGCGCCGGTGGATCGCGTCCTCGACCGTCCAGCGGCCCTCGCCGGAGTCCTCGACGTAGGGACCGATCTCGGCAAGGTCGTTGCCCTCCTGCTCGAACGCCAGCGCGGCCAGCTCGCACAGCCACGAGCGCACGACCGAGGCCTGCATCCAGAGGTGGGCGATCTTCGCGTTGTCGAGCTCGAACTCGCAGGCGTCGAAGAGCGAGAAGCCCTCGGCGTAGGCCTGCATCATCCCGTACTCGACCCCGTTGTGGACCATCTTCACGTAGTGGCCGGCGCCCGTCGGGCCGAAGTGCCCCCAGCCCGGGCCGTGCTCCTGAGACTCGGGCGGAGCGAGCACGTCGAGGATCGGCGCGAGCCGTTCCACGGCCTCGTCGGGCCCGCCGACCATCATGCAGTAGCCCTCCTGCAGGCCCCAGACGCCGCCGCTCACGCCCACGTCCATGTAGTGGATCCCCTTCGGGCCGAGCTCCTCCTGGCGGCGCTTGTCGTCCGTCCAGCGCGAGTTGCCGCCGTCGATGATCGTGTCGCTCTCCTCCAGCAGGCCGGCGAGCCGGTCGACGGTCGACTGGGTGGCGTCGCCCGCTGGGACCATGATCCAGACCGAGCGCGGCGCCTCGAGTTTCGAGACGAGCTCCTCCAGGGACGAGGCGCCCGTGGCGCCGTGGCCCTCCGCCTCGCTCACGGCCTCCGCACTGAAGTCGAAGGCCACGCAGGTGTGCTCGGAATCGCGATGGATGCGATGAACCATGTTCGCGCCCATCTTTCCGAGGCCGACGAAACCGAGCTGCATCAGATCAGCCTCCTCACCGCTTCCGCGGGGTCGCCTTCGAGCCGCACCTGTACCGCGGGCAGCCCATGGTCTCTCAGGGTCTGGAGATCGCCCACTGCCTGGGCGTTCTTCAGGTGTCCGAACGTGTAGCCGGCGTCGGGGATCTCCACGTCCCGGTCGCCGTCGTGGATCAGCTGCAGGAACAGCCCGGTGGGCGGGCCGCCCTTGTGCATCTGGCCGGTCGAGTGCAGGAAGCGCGGCCCGTAGCCGAACGTCGTGGTGGCCTTGGTGCGGTCGCGGATCGCGACGCGCAGGTCGGTGACCGCCGCCTCGAACTCGTCCGAGGGCTGCACGTAGCCCATGATCGCGACGTAGTGCGGCGGCGCGGCGCCCGAGAGCAGCTCGTCGAGCGAGCCCGGGTCGACCTGAGGCAGGTCGCCCTTGGCGAGCACCGCGTTCGTGTTGTCCTTCGCCTCCTGCACGTTCGGCTGGTTGAACGCGTTGATGCCGAGCACCCAGCCCGCCACCGCCACGGCGAACTCGGAGAAGAAGAAGATCCGCCCGAGGTCCGCGGCGCCGTGCGCGGCGAGGGTGATCGTGGTGTGCCCGGCCCTGCCGAGCGCGTCGATCTTCGCGTCGAGCTCGGCGTCCGCGCTGTCCGGATCGCGCAGGTAGACGAACACGCGGTCCTCGCCGTACACGTCGGGGTCGCCGAGCGGCTCGCCCGCCACGGGCAGGATGCCCTTGCCCTCCTTGCCGGTCGACTCCGCGATCAGCTGCTCGACCCAGAGCCCGAAGCTCTCGATCGGCTCGCGCACCACGAAGGTCGCCTTGTCGCGGCCGAGCAGCGCGAGCTGCCCCAGCACAGCGCCGAGCCAGAGCCCGGAGTTGGCCGAGCCGTCGAACTGGGCGCAGTTCTGCTCCGCCACCTGGGCGCGATGCAGCATCGCCTCGATGTTCACCCCGGCGAGCCCCGCCGGCACGATCCCGAACGGCGAGAGCACCGAGTAGCGCCCGCCGATCTCCGGGTCCGCCTCGAACACGTGGCGGAAGCCGCGCTCCTCGGCCATCCCCACGAGCGGGCTGCCCGGATCGGTGACGGCGCAGAAGTGCGACCCGTCCCGTCCCGCCTGCTCGTAGAAGTAGCGCATGTGCGAGAGCGTCTCGAGCGTGCCGCCCGACTTCGAGGACACCACGAACAGCGTCTTGCCGACGTCGATCGCGTCCTCGAGCGCGATGACCGCGCCCGGGTCGGTCGAGTCCAGCACGTGGAGCTTCATGCCGCCGGGCACGTCGCCGTAGGAGCGCCGGATCACCTCCGGCCCGAGGCTCGAGCCGCCCATGCCGAGCAGCACCGCGTGCTCGAAGCCGTCGGCCTTCGCGGCGTCGGCGAACTCGTGCAGCTCGGCGGCGTGCTCGAGCATCTTCTCGCTGATCGTGAGCCAGCCGAGACGGTTGCCGATCTCGGGTACGCCGGGCCCGCCCCAGAGCGACTCGTCCTTCTTCCACACACGCCGCGCGACCCCCTCGGACTGCGCTTGCTTCACGCGCTCGACGATCGGCGGCTCGAGGTCGTCCGGCAGTACCGACGCGATGGTGGGCGGACGGCCGGTCACGACCCCCTCGCGCGTGAGCTCCACTCCGCCGATCAGCGCGTCGAACGGATCCACGAACTTCTCGATGCCCTCGCGCAGCAGCGTGTCGGTCACGTCGCGCATGTCGATCCCCGCGCTCGCCAGCCGCTCGAGGTCGGCCGCGGGGTCCTGGTCGGCCGTGGCGCCACTCACCTCGAGCTCGTCGGCGCAGGCCATGAGCGTGGGCATCGGCATCGTGTTCACCGTGTCCGGCGCCACCAGCCCCGCCACGTACTTGGTCTCGGGGTACCGCGGGTCCTTGACGCCGGTGGAGGCCCAGAGCGGCCGCTGCACCGGACAGCCGGCCTCGCGCAGGCGCGCGAACCGCTCGCCGAGGAAGAGCTCCTTGTAGCGCACGTACGCCGCCCGGGCGTTGGCGATCGCCGCGATGCCGCGCAGCTCCTCGTCGCCGGACGCCGCCAGGCGCTTGTCCACCTCGGTGTCCACGCGCGACACGAAGAAGCTCGCCACCGAGTGCACGTCCATCGACTCGCCCGCGTCGAGCCGGCGCTCCATGCCGCGGATGTAGGCCTCGGCGATCGCCGTGTAGGACTCCACGGAGAACAGCAGCGTCACGTTCACGTTGATGCCGGAGGCGATCGCCTCCTCGATCGCCGGCACGCCCTCCTCGGTGCCCGGGATCTTGATGAACAGGTTGGGCCGGTCGACGCGCTTCCAGTAGTCGCGCGCCTGCGCGAGCGTGCCGTCGGTGTCATGAGCGAGAGCCGGCTCCACCTCGAGCGAGACGAAGCCGTCGCCGTGGCCCGCCTCGTCCCAGACCGGGCGCAGCACGTCGCAGCCGAGCTGCACGTCGAGGATCGCGATCTCGTCGTAGATCTCGCGCGCCGACAGGCCCTGGCCGGCCAGCTCGGCGATCTGCTCGTCGTAGTCGCTCGAGCCGAGGATCGCTTTCTCGAAGATGGCGGGGTTCGAGGTCACGCCCCGCAGCGAGTCCTCGCGCACGAGCCGCTCGAGCTCGCCGCTCGTGATCAGGCTGCGCCGGATCTGGTCGAGCCACACGCTGGTTCCGGCCGCGGTCAGGGCCGCAAGCCGCTCGTTCACACCTGCTCCGATGCTCATCGATAGTCCTTTCAGGCCCTGGCGGCGACGCGCTCGACGACCGCCCTGCCCCGCTGGGCGACGGCGTCGGCCGTGAAGCCGAAGTGCTCGTAGAGGTCGGTGTGCGGAGCCGAGGCTCCGAAGGTCGTCATGCCGATGGTCTCGCCATCCTCGCCGGTCCAGGTGCTCCAGCCAAGGGGTGAGGCCGCCTCGACCGCCACGCGGGCGCGCACCCCGGGCGGCAGCACCGCGTCGCGGTAGCCGGCGTCCTGCTCCGCGAAGCGGTCGAGGCACGGCGCCGAGACCACGCGCGTGGCGATCCCGTCTGCCTCCAGCAGGTCGGCCGCCGCCGTGCAGATGTGCACCTCCGACCCGGTCGCGATCAGGATCAGGTCGGGCTCCGGGTCCTTGTAGGACTCGCGCAGCACGTACGCGCCGCGCTCGACGGCGTCGTCCGGAATCGCGCTCGGGTTCCACACGGGGAGGCCCTGGCGGCTCAGCACGAGCGCCGTGGGCGTCTCCGACTGCCCGATCGCGAAGCGCCAGGCAAGCGCCGTCTCGTTCCCGCCGGCGGGGCGCACGCAGTAGGTGTTCGGCTGCGCGCGCAGAGTGGCAAGCTGCTCGATCGGCTGGTGGGTCGGGCCGTCCTCGCCGAGCCCGATCGAGTCGTGGGTGAACACCCAGATCGACGGAATCCGCATCAGCGCGGACAGCCGGACCGACCCCTTCATGTAGTCGAGGAAGTTGAAGAAGGTGGAGCCAAAGGCGCGCAGCCCGTGGAGCACGAGCCCGTTCACGATCGCCCCCATGCCGTGCTCGCGCACGCCGTAGTGGACGTTGCGCCCGCTGTAGTCGCCGGGCGCGACGGCGCCGCCGTCGTCGATGAACGTGAGCGTGGAGGGCTCGAGGTCCGCCGAGCCGCTCACGAGCTGCGGCACGCGTGCGGCGGCCCACTGGATCACCTGCTGGGACGCCTTGCGGGTGGCCACGCGCCCGTCCTCGGGCCGGAACGTCGGGATCTCCGCGTCCCAGCGGTCGGGCAGCGTGCCGTTCACGATCATGTCGAGCTCGGCCGCCAGCCCGGGCTCGGCCGCCCGGTAGGCCTCGAGCTTCTCGTCCCACTCGGACACCAGCTGCTCGCCACGGCCGATCCCCTCGCGGAAGTGCTCTGACACCTCGTCCGGCACCAGGAAATCCGGCTCCGCCGGCCAGCCGTAGGCCTCCTTGGTGAGCCGCACCTCCTCCTCTCCGAGCGGCGAGCCGTGCGCCTTCGACGAGTCCTGCTTGTTCGGCGAGCCGTAGCCGATGTGCGAGCGCACGATCACGAGCGAGGGGCGGTCATCGACCCCGCGAGCCGCCTCGGCCGCCCCCTCGAGCGACTCGATCGACAGGTCCTCGCCCACGTCCTGCACGTGCCAGCCGTAGGCCTCGAAGCGCTTCCCCACATCCTCCGAGTACGCCATCGAGGTCTTGCCGGCCAGCTGGATGTGGTTGCTGTCGTAGAAGACCGTGAGCTTGCCGAGCCTCAGGTGGCCCGCAAGCGAGCAGGCCTCGGATGCCACCCCCTCCTGCATGTCGCCGTCGCTCGCGATCACCCAGGTGCGGTGGTCGATCAGCTCGTGGCCGGGACGGTTGAAGCGGGCCGCGAGCATCGCCTCGCCGAGCGCCAGGCCGACCGACATCCCCACACCCTGGCCGAGCGGCCCGGTGGTGGCCTCGATGCCCGCGGCGTGACCGTACTCCGGGTGCCCGGCGGTCGGGCTGCCCAGCTGGCGGAAGCGCTTCAGGTCGTCGAGGGTGAGCCCGTAGCCGCTCAGGTAGAGGGTCGAGTAGAGGAGCATCGAGGCGTGACCCGCCGAGAGCACGAAGCGGTCGCGGTCGAACCAGTCGGGCTGCGACGGGCTGTGGCGCATCACGCGGGTGAACAGCGTGTACGCGAGCGGCGCCAGCGCCATCGGCGCTCCGGGGTGACCCGACTTCGCCTTCTCAACCCCGTCCATCGACAGCGTTCGGATGGTGTTGACGGCGAGCTCGTCACGGCCGGCGGTGCTGGTGGTCATTCGCTGCCTTCGGTCGGGATGGGGTTGCGTGGGTCAGTCTGCCGAATCTCCTGCCCCGCCAGCACCCCCGCCCCGATCATGCCCGCCTCGGCGCCGCCCTTGGCAAGCGCGATCTCGGTTCGGCGAAACAGCGCGGGGAGCGCCCGCGTGCCCGCCTCTCGCTCCGCGCGCTCCAGGAAGAGCTCGGACGCGCGTGAGACTCCCCCGCCCAGCACGAGGTGCTCGGGCTCGAACACGTTCACGAAGCCGGCGATTGCCACGCCGAGCATGCGGGCGAAGCGGTCGAACAGGAGCAGCGCGTCCGGGTCGCCGCGCCGGGCGGCCTCCTCGAGCTCGCGGCCGGACACCTTGCCGTCCCGCCCCAGCGCGCGCGCGAGCTCGGTCTCCGGCTTGTCGCGCGCCAGCTCCGTGGCGTCGCGCTCGAGCGCCTGTCCCGAGCAGTAGGCCTCCACGCAGCCGTTGTTCGGGCAGTTGCCGGGACACGGCGGGCCGTCCGGGTTGAGCGTCACGTGGCCCAGCTCCGCGCCGAGCCCGTGGGCGCCGCGGAAGATCCGCCCGCCGAGGATCACGCCGCCGCCCACGCCGGTGCCGAGCGTGAGCATCACGAGGTTCTCGCAGGGCACGAGCTGCGCCTCGCCGAGCGCAGCCACGTTGGCGTCGTTGTCCACGAAGACCGGCACGCCGAAGCGCCGGCCGAGCTCCTCGCGCAGCGGCACGCCCGTGAGCGGGATGTTCACGCTCGTCTCCACCGTGCCCGTGGAGTAGTCGATCTGCGACGGCACGCCGACTCCGATCGCGGCGGGCTCGCCCGCGGCCGCGATCACCTCGCGCACGGCCTCCTCGAGAGAGTCCAGCAGCGCGCTCGTGGACGACACCGGCGTGGGCCGCTGCACCTGATCGCTCACCCTCGCGCCGCACACCGCACCCACGGCGATCTTGGTCCCCCCCACGTCCACACCGAGCACGAGCTGGTCCGAGGTCACGGAGGATTCCTATTACCGGCGGGGGCCGGAAGCAAGCCCCGCCGCCCCGATCAC
>Ga0209382_10010980_pt1 | contig 11266 bp, 3 predicted proteins | sample SoiMetdeltSBSDD5_FD_187599 | JGI IMG/M metagenome (GOLD analysis project Ga0209382, IMG submission 187599) | Bulk soil microbial communities from a Populus tree surrounding site in Tennessee, USA - Soil MetaG P. deltoides SBSDD5 (SPAdes) (version 2) | ecosystem: Environmental > Terrestrial >...
CCCAACTCCCAACGCCCAACTCCCAAAAGAAAGTCGATCGAGAGAGCGGGGTGGAAGTCGTACCAAACAGGTAGGTTGGTACGATTTCTACCCCCCTGTGTCGAAGGGCTCTGTTTTGGGAGTTGGGAGTTAGGAGTTGATCGCGCGGGCTCCCGAAGAAGCCCGCGCGATGTCGATTTACCAGTTGATGCGCCAGACGAACTGAACTTCGCGGGCGCCGCTGGTGGACTCGACGCGATAGTCGTCCGGGTCGTTGCCGATGCCGAGCACCGGCGTGAACCACGGACGGTTGAACGCGTTCAGCAGTTCGGCGCGGAACTCGAAGTTCAGGCGGCCCTTGATGGGAATCCGCTTCACCGCGCTCATATCGAACCGGATGAGGGTCGGACCGGTGACGATGAGGCTGTTGATGCCGCACTCGCCGAATCCATTGTCGGCCGCCGTCTGGGCGATCTCGATACAATCCGGCCCGTTTGCCGGCGCGATGTACCGTCCCGTCGGTGCCTCACCGCTATAGCCGCTTGCGGTCGTGGCGCTCACGCTGAACGCCCGCACGGTGTTGTCGATGATGTCCTGCGGCAGCATGTAGACCGCACGACCGGCATCGTCGAATCGCAGTTCGAAGGCGTCGCTCAGCTCGGAAGCCGTCATCCCGACCAATCGACGGTTGCCGAAGTCGAGGAGGCGGCCCGATTGAATCCGGGCGATTCCATCGAACGACCATCCGCCAATCAACCCATTGACGAAACCGCTAGTGTCACCACCCCAGCGGCGGCCTTGACCGAAGGGCAGCTCGTAGGTCCAGTTGGCCTTGAGGGCGTGCGTGACGCCGCCGACGGTGCCCGACTGCTCGACCGTCTTCCGCGGCGTGCGCAGCGAATAGCGCTCCGAGATGTCCGCCTTGCCGAACACGTAGTTGCTCTGGAAAGAGAACCCGTTCGACAGCCGCTTCCGCAGTTCGAGCTGTAGCGAGTTGTACTTCGTGTAGCCGCCGTTGCCGACGACTTCAGCGCCGCCGAGGTAATCCGGGTTGGCCACGAAGAAGTTTGCGGGCAAACCCGCTGTCAACGCGTTCTGGCGCCGGGTGGCGTTGTTCATCAGCCCGGTGTTGTCGGTGTTGGTGACCATCCCGTACGGATTCGGGTTGCGCGCCGCAAGGAATGCCGTGAACGTCGAGCTCGTCCAGTTCGTGCCGGAGTAAGCCGCGGTGTTCGAGGCGTCATTGCGGGCGTTGAAATAGCCGAGGAACGTCGGCAGCGGTGAGGTGCCGGTTCCGGTGCCGCGATAGGCGAACGAGCACGCGTTGCTGCCCGTGCCGCTGCATCCAGCCGCGACGTGCGCCTGCAAGTTCTTCTGCGCGAGACGGAACTCGTTGAGGAAGTTGTTCTCGACGATGTTGGTCTCGTTGTAGTTGTAAGGGATGACCCAGGCCTGGAGCGAGCGCGTGCCGACGTAGCGCGCCTCGACGGCCATGTCGTTGGTCAGCTTGCGCTGCCAGCCCGCCGTCCAGGTCTGTGAATACGGGACCTGGATGTTCGGGTCGAACGTCATGATGTCGCCCGTGGCGACGTCGGTCATCGGGTAGACACGGACCGGGTCGAACGCCGGTGGTCCGAGGTCACCTCGATTGCGCAGCAGGATCGACCCGGGAGTGCCGAGGTTGCCGAGGCTGTGATTCCGCGTTGCGGTCTGCGAGATGCCAGGGTTGTCGTCGATCGCGGTGGCGAAGTCGGACATGCCCGGCCGCTCGTAGGCGAGCGTATAGCCGGCACGGATGACGCTATCGCCATCCTCCCGGCCCATCAGTGTCCCGAGCACGCCGCTGCTCGGGGGCAGCGTCCACGCGAACCCGACGCTCGGTGCGAAGTTGTTGCGGTCGGTGTTGTACGCCGGCGTCCCCTCGTCGAATTGCGAGAACACTCCATGGATGCCAGGCTGCACTCCTGGCTGGAACAGGTTGCAGCCACCGTTTGGCGCGACACCCGATGGCCCACAGACATCGGCCATCGTCGCAAACGAGTAACTGTTGTTCTTCGCCGTGAACGGCTGCTGCAGCTCGTAGCGCAGGCCGATGTTGAGCGTGAAATTCGGCTTCCAGCGCCAGGTGTCGGCGATGAAGAAGCCCCAGTCGCGGAGCTGCGCCCGCTGCATGCCGAGACCAAGGTACTTATACTCGTCGGTATTCTCGTCGAGGCGGAGTTCGCCGCCGATCTGCGACACACGGCCGGTCAGGGTCGCGTAAAGCTCACGAGCGTCATTCAACTGCGCCGTCGACGCGTTGGGGAAATTTGACGTGTTGAACATTGCGTTCGCCGGATCGTTGGCATCGATGGCGAATGCGATCGTCGGCACGTACTGCTGGTTCTTGATCCAGACGTCCGCCTGCGTGAACGCGCCGCCCAGCTGAATGCTGTGCGAGCCCTTCAGCCAGTTCAGCGTGTTCTCGACGATCTTGGTGCCGGCTTCACGCGCGCTGAAGCTGCCGGTCGAGGCGGCGTTGGTGATAGTCAGGAAGTCGCCGTTGATGTCGAGCAGGTACCCGGCCTGATCGGCGACCGATGTGCCCGAAAACTGACTGGGGCCGATCTCGGGAGAGAACTGCGTCGAGCCGCCGCTGCGTCCGATGCGCAGCTCGTTGACCAGGTTGGCGCCGAGCGTTGAACGCAGCGTACCCTGGACCGTGTAGCGATCCGAGACCTGGCTGCCGGTGTTCGGGAAGCCGGGGAAGTTCGGTTCGCGGTTGTTGGTCGTGTCGGGTGTCGACACCAGGTCGGTGTAGTTCATCGACGTCGACAGCCGGTGGTTGCTGGTCAGGTTGACGTCGACGCGCCACGTCGGGTACTTGGTGATCCCCTCGCTCTCGTACTGATAATTCATCTGCTGCAGCATCGGATCGGTGAGATCGGTCACCGTCTGCCCGGCGCTGTTGGCTGCGGTGTTGATGTCCGCGAGCAGACGGGCGATCGTGGGGTCGAACGACGACAGCTGGCCGTTCTGCGCGGCGAGGCTCATCAGGTCGACCTGGCGGGTCACGCCACCCGAGGTCCAGCGGAAGAGACCCTGCTGCGCGGTCGGGTGCAGGATCGTCCGATTCTCGGTGTTCTGGCCGGGTGAGCGCGATTCCTCGTAGTTGACGAAGAAGAACGCCTTGTCACGGCCGTTGAACAGCCCCGGGATGACGATGGGACCGCCAACGCGGCCTCCGGGCTGGAACAGCTTCTCCTGGTCCTTCGCGATACCGTCCCGGTTATTGAACCAGTCGGTGGCGTCGAGCGAGTAGTGACGCAGATAGAAATAACCGCTGCCGCTCAAGTTGTTGCTGCCCGAGCGGGTGACGAAGCGGATCTGCGCGGCGCCCTGCCCCGTGTTCGCGGCGTCCTGCGCGGCCGAGCTGACCGTGACTTCCTCGATCGCGTCCAACCGCGGGCTGACACGCGCGAAGAAGCCGTCGGTCGTCTTCAACCAGTTGTCCTGGGCGCTGACGCCGTCAATGGTGATGTTGATCGAGCTCTGTGGCAGACCATTGATCGTGGAATCGCGGCTCCCTGCGGGAGTGTTGACGCCCGGCAGGGACGTCACGAACTCCAGCGCGCTCCGGCTTCCCGTCGGCAGCTTGAGGATCTGGTTGGTATCGATCGTGGACGTCACGGCCGCCGACTGTGTCTGGATGATTTCACTGCCGGCCTGGACGACGACGGTCTCCTCGAGTCCGCCGACTTCGAGCGCGACCTTGATCGTGGCTGGCGTCGCCGCGCTCACCCGCACGTCGTTGAGGACGGCGGTCTTGAATCCCATCAGTGTAACCGTCACGGTATACGACCCGGGATCGATAGACGGCACGGTAAAGAAGCCGCTCTCGTTGGTGACGGCGTTGAATGCCGTCGAGGTAGCGTTGCTTTTGACACTGACGTTGGCGCCCGGAATGATGGCGCCCGAGGTGTCTGTCACTGTTCCTGACAGTGAAGTGGTTGCGCCGCCTCCCTGGGCGAGCGCAGGCGTGGGGCTGACAGCTGTCGCCATGTTGAGCACAAACATGGCAAGCAGCAAACGGACGTACTGCTTCATGGAACGTTCCTCCCTTTGCGTTCCGACACGTATCCCGAAATTGGCTTGGACGTTACTCGGCCATACACTACGTCGTCAACACCGGTACTGTCCAACAGTATTTAGGGATATCGGTTTTAACTGCCGGAGGATAGGGACGAACGACACTGTATACGTGGCGTATGTCGTGATGAAATGAGGATGGGCTGTGCGCGGGCATCAATCGTCGCGGGCGCTAAACCGCGGGCCCCTAACGTCATTTTCGAAAAGGAAGAAGCCAGGCAGGGAGTGGCGAGTCGGGGGGACACTGCGCGGGCGACCTGAGGGGCCGCCCGCGCAGGTCGTATTACCAGTTGACGCGCCAGATCAGCTGGATCTCGCGGCCGGTGTCACCATCCGTGACGCGGAACTGGTTTGGCGAGTTGTAGAAGATCTCGTCATCAACGTCCGCGCCAGTGACCGGCTCGAACCAGGGTGTGTTGAACGCGTTGAGCATCTCCGCGCGGAATTCGAAGTTCACGCGGCCCTTAATCGGCATGCGCTTGGACACGCTCAGGTCGAACCGCACGAGTTTGGGACCCGTCACGACGAGATTGCGCAGGCCGCACTCACCAGACCCGAAGGTCGGATCGTCGAGATCCCGCTGCGCGGTCTCGATGCAATCGGGTCCGTTTGCTGGTGCGAGATAGCGGTCCGTGGGAGCTCCTCGCGCACCGTAGCCGGTCAGGGATGTCGCGCTGACGTCGAAGGCGCGGACCGTGTTGTCGATGATGTCCTGGGGCAACATGTAAATCGTCTTGCCCGCATGGTCGAAGCGCAGTTTGAAGGCGTCCTGGAGCTCCTTCACAGACATTCCGACAAGCCGGACGTTGCCGAAGTTCAGCAGGCGCCCGCTCTGAAGCCGGGCTACGCCGTCGAACGACCAGCCGCCGATGATGCGGTCGAGCACGCCGCCGGCGTTTCCGCCGAACTTCCGCCCTTGACCGAATGGCAGCTCGTACACCCACGTGCCACGGAAGGCGTGCGCCAGCCCTCCTTCGGCGCCCGTATCCAGACGCTCCATCCACGGCGTGCGGAACGAGTAACGGACGTCCTCGTATGCTCTGCCGTACACGTAACTCGACGTGAACTGCAGCCCTTTTGACAGCCGCTTCCGCAGCTCGAGCTGGAGTGAGTTGTACCGAGTGTTGCCTCCGTTGCCCACGACCTCGGCGCCACCGAGCAGATCGGGGTTGACAACAAGGAAGTTCGCGGGGAGGCCCGCATTCAGAGCGTTCTGCCGGCGCGCGGCATCGGCGTCCAGCGCGTTCGCTGACGTGAACGGCTGAGGGTTGAATCGCGCCAGTGGGTTGACGAACGTGCTGTTGGCGAACTGCGTCGACGAGTACGCAGCCGTGTTGTCAGCGTCCCTCCGCCCAGCAAAGTACGCGACGAAGATCGGGAGCGGGGATGTGCCGGTGCCCGGTCCTGCGTACCTGAAGTTCGCGCCACGACCGCCTGCGATGTTCGCCTGCAGGTTCTGTTGCGCCAGCCTGAACTCGTTCAGGAACCCGTTCTCGATGATGTTGATCTCGTTGTAATTAAACGGGACCACCCAGTTCTGCAGCGAACGTGTCCCCACATAGCGCGCTTCTACGACCATGTCGCCGGTGAGCTTGCGCTGCCAACCCGCGGTCCACGTCTGCGCATACGGGATCTGCAGGTTCGGGTCGAAGATCGCGACGTCCTCGGTGATGACATCGGTGATCGGATAGACACGTGTCGTTGGCAGGTTGGGTGGCGGACCGAGATCGGCACTATTGCGGAACAGCACACTGCCAGGCGTGCCGAGGTTCCCGACCGTGTGATTTCGGTCGGCCGTCTGCGAGATGCCCGGATTGTCGTCGATCGTGTTGGTGAAGTCAGCCATGCCCGGTCTGTTGTACGACAGCGAATACCCCGCGCGGAGCACGCTGTCGCCCTCCTGACGGCCCAAAATGCTGCCCAGGAATCCCTGAGTGCCGCCGACCGTCCAGGCGAAGCCGACGCTCGGTGCAAAGTTGTTCTTGTCCCAGTTGTAGGCGTTCTGGCCCTTGCTGAACTGCTGGAATACCGGGCGGCGTCCGGTCAGCGTTCCCGGCATGAACAGATTGCCGACGCCTGAGACGCCAAAGACGTCATCGATCGAGGCCACCGAATAGCTGTCGTTCCGCGGGTAGAACGGCGACTGGAGCTCGTAGCGGAGGCCCAGGTTAATCGTAAAGTTTGGCCTCCAGCGCCACGTGTCGGCTATGAAGAACCCGTAATCGTACAGACGCGCGCTTTCCCGGCTTCTTCCGAGGAACTCGTACTCGTTGCTATCGTTGAGCCTCACGTTGGCGGTGATCGAGCTGATGCGGCCGGTCAACACGGCATACAGATCGCGTGCTTCTGTGAGCTGTGCGCCAGACGCACCCGGGAAATTGGTGGTGTTGAAGATCCCATCGATCGGATCGGTCGACGTAACTGCGAAATTGACGGTTGGCACCCACGTTTGTCGATCGATGTAGACGTCCGCCCGCGTGAACGCGACCCCCATCTGGACGCTGTGCGTTCCCTTGAGCCAGTTTAGTGTGTTGTCGATCACTTTCGTCGACGCTTCACGCTCCTGATATGCCGTCGTGGAATGAGCGTTCGTGACGTTCCCGACCGAATTGAGGTTCAGCAGGAATCCGCCCTGGTCGGCGATCGCCGTGCCCCCGTACTGAGCGGGCGTGATTTCCGGCGCGAAGAACGTTGCGCCTCCGGATCCCCCGACGCGGAACTCGTTCACGAGATTGGCCCCCAACGTCGATCGCAGCGTCCCCTGCACGATGTAGCGGTCGGAAATCTGGCTGCCCGTTCCGGGGAAGCCCGGGAAGTTCGGTTCGCGGTTGTTCGTCGTATCGGGTGTCGAGACCAGGTCCGTGTAGGTCATCGACCCCGAGAGCCGGTGCTTGTCCGTCACGTTCACATCAACACGGCCCGTGGGATATTTGTTCGTGCTCTCGGTGTCGTATTGGTAGGTGAATCGCTGCGTCAATGGGTCAGCCTCGTTGTCCTGAAGTCCGCCCTGGCTTGTCGAGTTTCGAATATCCTGAATCAGGCGGCCGATCGTTGGATCGACCGACGACAGGAAGCCATTCTGGGCCGCGAGGTCGAGCACATTGCGCTCTCGAACTTCGCCACCGACCGAATAGCGGAAGATCCCCTGCTCTGAGCGCGGGTGCAGGACCGTCCGGTCTTCGGTATTCGACCCTGGCGAACGGGATTCTTCGTAGTTGAAGAAGAAGAACGCCTTGTTGCGCCCGTCGAACAGGCCCGGGATCACGATCGGGCCGCCGACCCTCGTGCCGGGCTGATACAGGCGGTCTCGGACCTTCGGCGCTTTTCCGTCCGGTCCGGGCGGGAGATCGCGGTTGTTGAACCAGGTGTTGGCGTTCAGCTCGTCGCTCCGCAGATAGAAGTAACTGCTGCCGCTGAACTGATTGCTGCCGGACCGCGTCACGAAACGGATCTGCACGGCGCCCTGACCGGTATTCGCCGCGTCCTGCGCGGCGGTACTCACGGTCACTTCTTCGATCGCATCCAGCCGCGGACTCACACGCGCGAAGAATCCGTCTGTGGTCTTGTTGAAGTTGTCCTGCGCGCTGAGGCCATCGATGCTGATGTTGATCGCGTTCTGGGGCAGGCCGTTGACGCGGGCGTCACGGGAACTCAGGCCAGGATCGTTCACGCCGGGCATCAGGGCGACGAATTCGATTGCGCTGCGGCTACCGGTCGGGATCCTCAGAATCTGGTTCGCGTCGACCGTGGACGTCACGGCAGGCGTCGACGTCTGAATGATCTCGGACCCGCCCTGCACCACAACGGTTTCTTCGAGGCCGCCGACCTCGAGCGCCACTTTGATGGTTGCAGGGGTCGACGCGTTGACACGCACGTCGCTGAGCACGGCGGTCTTGAACCCCATGAGCGTCACGGTGACGGTGTAGCTGCCAGGATCGACGGCGGGCACTGTGAAGAATCCTGCCTCGTTCGTGACCGCCTCGAATGTTGTCGCCGTGGCGTCGTTCTTCACGGCGACGTTCGCGCCGGGAATCATCGCGCCCGAGGTATCCGTCACCGTGCCAGACAGTGACGTGGTTGCGCCGCCCCCCTGAGCGAACGCAAGCGTGGTGGTTGCCGCCAGCAGGCATACGAGCCCGACGACCAGCAAACGGAAGTACGGCTTCATGGAACGGCTCCTCCCTCTTGCCTTCCGACACCCATTCCCGAACGGGCATTTACCCGGGCAAAAGGTAGGCGGCGGTCACGGTACTGTCAAGGGGGTATTCGATGTTAAGTGTTGAGCTGTATGTAGATAGGGCTGAGATGCACAAAAACCGTGACGTATTCCGAGGTCCGCTAACGGCTCAGGCGAAGGCCGCCCCCACGAGGATCTTCCGGATACGAAGCCACGGCGATCCGTGGGAGATGCTGTTGGTCTGCGTCGGCTGCCCCTTGGCATCCCCGCCGGTGCCGAACATCCGCCAGGATTCCTTGCCGGAAATGGCGTCGAGGTTTCCCCAGAAGTCGGTCGTGATCGCGTTGTAAGTCACGTTGGTGGCCATCCGCGTCTTCTTGCCGTTCTTGATCTCCCAGAACGCGTTGCCGCCGAACTGCCCGTTGTAGCGCTGCTGATCGATGGAATAGCTGCCGCGGCCGTCGATGAGGACGCCATCCTTCGTATCCGCGATGATCTCCTCCGGGGTCGGCGATCCGGGCGGGCCCGCATCCACGTGCACGTTGGGCATACGCAGGAACGGGTAGTCGCGCCACGAGCTCGCGGACGTGCAGCCGCGGCTCTCTTTTTCGCCGATGAAGTGGGCCATTTCGCGATTCGTCTGCAACCCCACGAGAATGCCCTCGCGCACGATCGGCCACTCCTGCGTCTTCACGCCATCATCGTCGAATCCAACCGTGCCGACGCCGCCGGGGATCGTGCGATCCGCGGTCACGTTGAAGAGCTTCGAACCGTACTTCAGCTTGCCCAGATCGGACAGTTTCACGAAGCTTGTGCCGGCGTAGTTCGCCTCGTAGCCGAGAATACGGTCGAGCTCTGTCGCGTGCGCGACGATCTCATGAATCGTCAGCATCGCGTGCGACGGCGTCAGGATCAGATCCTTGACGCCCATCTCGATCGGCTTCGCCGTGCAGAACTCGACCGCTTCGGCGGCGATGCGTTCTGCATTCTCGAGCAGACCTGCCGCTTCCGCGACCTCCCAGCCGCCGGTCATCGGTATGCCGTTGAAGGTGCGCGATCGCGTCTCCCCGTCCTTGCGCGCGGTCACCGTAAACGACGGCGTGGTCGACCACACTTCCTGTTCGATATAGGAGCCCTCGCTGCTCGCGAAGTACTTCCATTCGTGCTCGAGTTGAACCGACGCGCTGACGTTCGTGACCTCTTTCGTCTTGATCACGGCGTCGACGACGGCCTGGACGAGGGCCTGGCGTTCCTCTTGAGAGACCTTCGAAGGATCCTTCTGGATCGGCGTCGCCCAGTACTCCTGGAACGCGGGCACCGGAGCCAGCCTGACGTCCATGCGCTTGGCGATCGCACTCGCCTTGGCCACCTCCGTCGCCATCCTCGTGATCCGCCGGATCTCGTCGTCGGTCACGATCGGGCTGCTGGCGAACCCCCAGACGCCGCTGTGAATCACGCGAACGCCAAACCCCGACGCCCCCGTTCCAGCCGCGGCGTCACCGCCCCCGAACCCGCCACCACCTCCGCGCCCGCCACCCCGGCCGCCGCCGCGTCCACCGCCACCGCCTCCACCAAATTCCTCGAAATCGCGGTTCCCGCCGCTGGCGTTGACGCCCAGGTTGGTACTGCGCGTGAAGCGGATGTCCGCATACGTGCATCCCAGCCGCTTCCCTTCAGCGAGCGCCACGTCCGACATGCCCTTGAACTTCGACTCGAGTACCTTGCCCTGGGGAGTCTGCGCGAGCAGGTCCGCGATCAAGTCACTCGCCGCAACGGCGGCACCCGACATCGCCATCGTCTTGACGAAATCTCTACGCTTCATAGTCCCTCGAGGCACGTTGCACGTTTGCACGTAAGCACGTGACAAGCAGCACGTAGCACGTGAGCACGTCCCGCACGTCGCATGTCTCTTACACCGCCGGCGACGCGGACGTCATGAAAAAATCTTCGATCCGAACCGGTGGCACGAGCGCCGTGCCCGGGCCGTCATACGACTCCCCGGTGTGAATCGACACCGGCTGGCCGACGGCGGTGATGTTGTTGTAGCCAACGAGCGGCGACATGTTCCATCGGAAGTTCTGAACCGGGCCGGTGATCTCGCCGTTCTCGATCAGGAAAAGCCCGTCGCGCGTCATGCCGGTGTTTAGCAGCGTCGGTTGATCCACGGCGCGGATGTACCAGAAGAAAGTGACGAGCAGACCTCGCTTGGTCGACTTCACCATTTCGTCCACCGTGATGTTCGAGCCTTCCATCACGAGGCTCATGTTCGTGCTCGTCGGCGTCGGCTCCTTCTTCTGCCGCCGCGCCCACTGCCGGTCGTAGAACAGGTTCTTGAGCACACCCTTTTCGATCCAGGTAATCGGCTGCGCGGCCATGTTGTCCGGCCCGATCGGCGTCTGTCGCAGGATCTGGTTGCCGACTTCGCTCTTCAGCGTGAACTGCTCGCTGAACAGCTTCTCGCCGACCTTGCTCGTGCCCGGTTCCTTGCCTGAGAAATAGTTGCCGACCGGACCTTCCGCACCGCGGGCGTTGAAGATGCCCATCATCAATGAGAGAAATCGCGCGTTGGCTCGAGGCTCCAGGATGACGGTGTAGCGGCCGGGCTCGACGGCACGTGGCTTCTGGCTTTTCACTGCCTTGTCGGCGGCCACTTCCGTCAGCCTCGCGGCATCGAGACGCGTGACGTCCTTGACGCCCGTCAGCCCCGCCCATCCCGAGCCGCCGCCGTCAGGAGTTCTGCACGTCAGGATGAAGCTCGCGTCCGCGTACTGGTAGTACGCGAACAGTCCTTTCGAGTTCGCCGTGCAGGTCGTCTGGTGATTCTTCGGGATGTAGCCCGAGCCGATGACGCCCTTTTTCTGACAGATGTCGAGGCTCTGCTTGACCATCTGCGCGCGCTCGGCAGGACCGAAGTTGACGGCGCTCGGAAGGACGGCGTCGACCGCGAGGTAGTCCTGAGGGCCGAGCAGCGGCGCCGCATCC
>Ga0209382_10010981_pt1 | contig 11266 bp, 14 predicted proteins | sample SoiMetdeltSBSDD5_FD_187599 | JGI IMG/M metagenome (GOLD analysis project Ga0209382, IMG submission 187599) | Bulk soil microbial communities from a Populus tree surrounding site in Tennessee, USA - Soil MetaG P. deltoides SBSDD5 (SPAdes) (version 2) | ecosystem: Environmental > Terrestrial >...
CCCATGCTACGGTGGAGCACCTGGTTCCGTCAAGCCGAGTTTGCCGTCCTAGAAAAAAAGACAGTGGTCCATGCAGGGAGAGCCGGTCGGCTTCCTGCATGGGCCACGATCGTCTCAGACTATCCGACCTCGTCGCCGAAGAGCGCGAGCTGCTCGGCCGGAACAGCCTTCCTACGGGGCCTCGGCCGCCGCAGGAGCTGTGTGAGCTCCTCGAAGCTGATCGCTCGCGTGCCGACCGCCGCTATCGTTGGGCGCCGCTCAGCGTCGAGCGGCCGGCGGTGCGACAGCATTCGGGTGCAGACCAGCGATGTCGGCTACGAGCTTCGGGTCGGCCGGCAGACAGCGAAGCGTCCCGTCGTCGAAGTCGAAGTAGCTGGCCATCCAACGACACGTGCCGGCGAGCAACTTCTCGACGTAGCTCGCTGCAATCGAGGCGACGATCTGGTTGATCGTCGGTCCCTGCACACCGTCGGCGATTGCCTCGGCACAGTCTGGCTGAGGCTGACGTTCGGGCGGCGCATCCAGTAGATCGGGTCGCTGCAGGCTCGGAGACGGCAAGGCCTCGCATGTCCCATCAGTCGGGATGAAGGAACGCCGAAGTGCCTCGGGCCGCACGGTGTTACCGAGAAGTACCTGACCGGAGTTGCGACCGTTGCCGTTGACTAGGCGAGAGGCGTCGCCGCCTCCCGCCCGTCTACAAAGTGAAGTAGGCCGCCGGCGAGGTACCCCTAACCGAGGTCCTTTTCCGTCGGCCCCTTCCCGAACAGAGCATGCCAGTTTCCCGGCACCCTGCTCTCCAGTGATCACGTCCGCGCGAGCACGATGACGCGCGCGGATGACGTCCAGCACCGGTTCAGCATTCTGCATTCCGCATACTTCCCATCGCTGGACAGCCCGATCACCTGTGCCCCTTCGCCCTGTGGCCCGGCTTTCCCGGCCTCCCTGGCAGGTCGTGACGCCTGCGACTACTACGGGCACTCCGTCGCCATAGGGCTCGCGCCCCGTAGGCGATCCCGCGGTACGTCTCCGTTGCACGTCTCGAGCGCGACGTAGGCCGCCCACTCATCTCCTTGACCGCCCTCACTGGGCGGCGCTCCGCGCCCTGGAGGTTGCCCCAGCCTCACGGTTCACGGCCGGGGCACGGCGCGGCATCGGTTCCAGGCGTCATGCCGATGGGTGCGCACTCTCACCGCTGGAGATTGGGCTTCAAGCAATCCAGCCTTGGCCATATCGCGCGGGTCTCGCGGCACGCCGCCCTGGACGCCTCCAGACGACCACCGCTTCCCTGGCATGCTCTGGTCCCCTCGCGCTTTCGCGTCCAGGTAAGCCAGGTGACCCAGGAACGCTCCTCCAAGTTCCTCCTAACTGCATCAGGGATGCAACGAAGCGCCTCACGGCGCACTCCGGACGTGACGGTTTCCCGTCATCCGGCTCCTCGACCGTAATGATCTTGGCCCTTGTCATGGGTACCTCCTCGCGACCGCTGGCGGAGCGAGCCGTCGGCGGCCGTCTTCTGGTCATGGCAATGTCCGTGGAGGAGTTGCCGGTTGGCGTACGCGATCGAGCCGCCGAAGCGCCTCGGGGTACGGTGGTCGTCCTCGATCAACTCATCCACATTCAGGAAGAGCAGTCCACAGCGGGCGCACCGCCCGTGCTGCCGCTTGAGCAAGGTGGCCTTGCTCGCGGGCAGTTCCGGATGGCGGCCCAGCCGGCTCGCCCAGTACACCACGTCGCCGTCGAATGGGCTTGCCGCCCCTCGGACCTTGACGTGGCGTTGGATGGACTTGTCGGCGTGCAGCTCCAGCGGCGTGCCCTCGCGGGGTCCGAACACCCAATTGCGGTCGCCGCGCGTGTGCCAGTAGTGATTACGGACCCACGAGCGGGATTTCTGCGGGTGTCGGCGCTCGGCCCAGCGCTTCAGCTTCAGGAAGAGCAGGTGATCCTGCCTCCCGAACACCCGCTTGGAGACCTGGCGCGCGTTGTACTCCGCCCAGCCCCGTACCTTGCGGTTGAGGTGATGGATCAGCGCCCGTTGGGGCGCCTGCCGATGGCGGCGTACGTCGGCGGCGAGGTCCGCGAGGTGGCGCTTCTGCGCGTCCGAGCTCGGCCTGATGATGGTCTTGAAGCCCGTCCGGAGCCGCCCCTGGTGGGTCTTGCCCACCGGGAACTGCCGCACGGTGAACCCCAGGAAGTCGAAGCCGGCCGTGCCCTCGTGAGCGAGGAGCGTGTGGCCGATCCGTGTCTTGCTGGGCTTCAGCTCCAGCCCCATGCCGTTGAGCCACTCGATAGCGATCTGCTGCGCTCGTTCGATGGTCGCCAGGTCGTCGTGCAGGACCACGAAGTCGTCCGCGTAGCGCACCACGGTGGGGCGGCCGGTGTAGACCGACCCGTCCCACTCGGGGAACGCGGCGCGGATCGTCGTTTCGAGGCCATGCAGCGCGATGTTGGCGAGCAGCGGCGAGATCGCCCCACCTTGCGGGGTGCCCGCTACGGTGGGGAACAGCTCCGCACCGTCCATCACGCCTGCTTTGAGCCATCCACGGATCGCCCGTCGCAGGGTCGGGAAGGTGCCGAGCTTGTCCAGCAGCGCCGAGTGGTCGATGCGGTCGAAGCACGCGGCGATATCAGCATCCAGCACGTATTTGGCCTTCTTGTTGATGGCCGCGTGGATTGCCACTACCGCATCGTGGCAGGAGCGTCCGGGGCGGAACCCGTAGCTGTTCGGCTCGAAGCGAGCCTCCCATTCGGGTTCGAGCGCGAGCCGCGCAAGCGTCTGCGCGGCCCGGTCCCTCATCGTCGGAATGCCCAGCGGTCGCTGCTCCGCCTTCCCCGGCTTGGGGATCCAGACCCGGCGGACCGGCTTGGCTCTGGGCATGGTGGCCAGGTCGCGTGCGAGTCGGAGCCGCTGGCCGGGGGCGAGGTCTTTGACCCCATCCACGCCGGCGGTCTTCTTCCCGCGGTTGTCCTGCGTCACCTTCCTGACGGCGAGGCACTGCGCCGCCCGGGACTTCATCAGGAGCCGCTGTAGCCTGTGGACGGTCCTGACATCGCCACGCTCGGAGGCTCTGTAGATACGGTGTTGGAGCTTGAAGACCTGCCGCTCGAATCGCTTCCAGGGCAGCGCCTTCCATTCATACGCTGGTGTGTCCACCGCGCTCATGACGTGTTGACCCCTACGGTCGTCCCTACATTCCTACGGTCGTGGTCCACGTCAGCGTATCCTCGGCATTACCCGAGGCCTTGGCTTCTTGGACCATCCCTCCCACCGCCCGCGCCTGAGTGTCCTCAGAGGTTGCGGCTTGGCTGCCTGCTCCGCGATCGACCAGCACGGAGAGCGGGGCGGGGGTTACTTCGTTCCTGATGTCCGTCTTGCGCAGCGTTAGGGTCGCGCTGTCCACCGGGTTTCGCGGGGGTGAATGCCGGTCACGATTGCCGTTGCCGGCCCCATATCCCTTCCCGTTTTGGGCAGGCCTGTAAGCCCTTCGGCCTGTTGGGGCTGACGATGGCTCGGTCGCGCGTTCGACCGCGTCTCTGGTGAGGCACGGTGTCCTCTCGGACTGACTACCCATGGCTGCCTGCTCCCAGGTCACCCCATCGGGCTAGGAGTGTTGCCCGGTTCCTTCCCCGCTTCACGGATTGACGGCCAGTCGCTACCGTGGGGGAAGCGCATTTCGCTGTTCACCTCAGCGGCTGGGAATCCCGCCCAGCGTCGGACATCAAGTTGTCAGGAGCGACATTCACCGCTCCTGCCCCTCATCCCCCGGCGACCAAGCCGCCGGTTTCGAGGGAACGAGTCACACGGAATCGAGCCACCAGACTCGCCCATGTCGGCTCGCATTCCAGCTGGATAAGTCGAGCGTTGTGGCGATCGCCCGCCGTGCGGCCGCGTTGTCGACGCAACCGAGGACGAGGCACAGGTCGACGGAGGCGTCCCGGAAGACCCGGGCGTGTAACTCTCGATCGTAGGGCAGGACCGAGTAGCCCACTTCACGCTGGAATCGTCGCGCTAGGCGCTCGGCGAGGACCTCGGCCTTGAAGCGCCCCACGTCGCACCGGTCGAACGCCTGCCGCGCAACGTTGTGCGGCTCAATCCGATCGTGATCAACGAGGTAGAGCCGCGAGCGGCGTCCGATCAGCAGGCGACAGACAGCCTCGGCGAGAAACCCGCCGGTGCCACCACAGCCGACCAGGAGAATCGTCGCCCGCAGTTCGGCCCGATCTCCGCGCGACTGATCGCCAGTGGGGCTAATCAGGTACGCCATCGCCGTCGATGTGCTCGCGGCACGGATCGAAGTTGACGTCTCGGAACGGGGCTCGATCGCCTTCGAAGACGCTGTCCCAGGCGACCGGGAGGAAGTGACCGTAGGCCCCGACGCGTAGCGATACCTCGGGGCGCTCGGTCCCGAGTCGCCCGACGACGCCGTAGAGGCGCAGCCCCAGTTCATCCCGATTGTCGGTCGTGCTGAAGACTGCTGGGTGCGGTCCATGGGAGTGGATCTCCAGCACCGCGTCGGTCGGCGGGCGATAGACCACGCACTCCGGTCCGGCAACCTGAGGCGGGACGGTCAGGCGGTATCCGCGATTCGGGTCGAACGTGACGGCCAGCAGCACCTCGCGACCGCCCGTGTAACCGACATGTGCCGCCCAGACGATCGCGGCCCAGATCCACCGGGGTAAGCGACCGTGCTTCAGGTTACATGTCGGATACACGAGCGGCAGGCCGCGAACTTCGCAGTCCGCGATCGGGACGCGAACGTCGAGAGCATCGTTGGTCGCCGCGACATACACTCCGTCGCCGGCCAGCACGTAGTCGAAAGCCAGTCCCTTCCTGAATGGCACGCCGTCGCGGGCCACGAGATACTCGACCATGCCCACGGCTACTGGCCAATCCGCACGACGTCGGCGACGGAGCCGTGCGGCACGAGGTCGTCGACCGGGAATGACGGCTGACCCCGAAGCTCCGACCAGAGTGCGCCGACGTCGTCGGGGTGTCGGCGCGACCGGCCGCGACCGGTGCTCTCGACGGCCGAGAAGTAGCTCTCGAAGAATGCCTCCGGTATCTTCGACGCGTCGGCGGGAAACTCGTGTGAGCCCGTACAGACCCGCCCGGTGTCAAAGACATTGAAAGTGGGACAGCGGTACAGCACATCGGTCAGCACCTCGGGCCTCGCCGTAGCTGCGAATACGTAGGGCGGCTGGCGGCCGGGGAGGCACACGAAGACGAGACCCGGCATCGGCAGCCTGAGGCGGCGAGGCCTGGCGTCGTACCGTTCGCGCAGCCGCACCGTCCAGATCTTCGGCTCGCGCCAGACCGCGACACGGACACCGGCGGCGGTCTTGACCCACCAGAGCGCCTCACGGGGGAGCAGCCCGGTGTCGAGATCCAGCTCACGTGCCAGCGTGTGGGCGACATCGAGCGCCGAGACGAGCCGTGTCCGAGTCACACCTTCAGCATAGTCGTGGATGATGACCGACTCGTCGTGGAAGTCGAGTCTCAGCCGGAGGGGGTCTTCCTCCAGCTCCAAGTCAGACGGCATCAGGGATTGGTAGGGTGACGACGTCGGAGGCGTCGGGCCGAACCGCGACGACCCCTTCCGAGGTGATCTCGAAGGCATAGCACCTCCGCTCATCAAGGTATGCGAGGTGGTGGTCTCGTTCGAGCACGGCATCAATCAGGCGTGCGAAACGAGGCGGCATGTCGCCCTCGAGCCAGCCTGTTAGGGCGGTGATCCGATCGAGGATCTGCTCGGCGCATCGCCACTGCTCGGCGAGCATGGCGACGTTCTCGCGTGTCCACTCGACGTCGACATCGACCTCGTCGTCAGCGTCGAGGAAGATGGTCTCGGTCTGGCCCCACTGCCAATCCGCAAACTCGGCGGCGGCAGCGTACGGCGTGCCGTCGAGCCGAGCGTGCAGGTCGGCCGGGGTGAGGCCTCCCTCCGGGATCGCGGCCAGGAACATGCGGGGTACGTGCTGCTCGGCGGCGTCGAGGAGCGCCAGCCGAGCGCCATCGTCATAGGCCGGTGCGCAGAGCGTCGAGAGAAGCAGTTCACCAGCCTGTAGATCGACGTCATGCCAGCGCTCGTACCCCCAGCCGTTCCGGGCGAAGGCGATTCCGCCGACGACCTGCTCGTACTCCTCCATCTCGTATACCGGAAAGAGCTCTGCGTTGACTCGATCCAGAAACGCCGCCACTCGGGTGTGCTCGCGTGGCTCGCCTGGGCGACGGGCGGCCAGGATCTCGTCGACTACGTCCGGGAAGATCGCCTCGACGATTCGGCGGAACTCGGTCTGAGCTGCGTGACCGTCGAGCAGCGCGGCGACGGACGTCGGCATCACCGGCGTCCGTCGTAGCGACTGTCCCAGCGAATTTGGACGGACGATCAACGTTGAGGGATGCGACGGAGCGACTCGACGGCCGAGCGGGTGGCACGAGCGTACGTCTCGGCCTCGGCGATCGCCAGGTTGACCTCGGGCTGGCGAGCCGCCGCTGCCTCAGCATCGACCTCGCCGTCCGAGTCGACCAGCGCCTCGGCTAGATCGAAGACGACCAGACGCTTCGTGGGCAGCCGCCGAAGGATCGCCACGATGTTGGGCTTGTCGGCGCCCTTGGTGCCGATTCGCCGGGCAAAGGTGTAGCGCACCTCGTCGTCGCCACGGCGCTCCTCGCGAGTCTCGGCGTTGGTCAGCTCCGGGAAGAAGTCGCAGAGCTGCTTGCGGACATCCTCCACAGTGAGGCCTGGGTCGGGGTCCGGGAACTCGCGGCCATCGTAGATGAAGGTTCGCGTCACGCCATGTCTCCGTCATTCTCAACCGAACAGGGTGAGCTGACCACTGCTCGGTGGTTTCGGTCCTTCGACAGCCTCGGTCGCCGACGGCAGAGCGACGTCCCGTTCACCATGCGCAGGTGGTCTCTCTTCCGTGACCGGCTGGTCGGCTCCGGGCGTGGGTGAAGCCGCGTGAGGCCGGCGATCGGCGGCCGGCCGACGCGGCGGTACCGGCGACACCGCCCGATTTCGGGGCTGGAGTCGCCACCGCGCCTCGGCGTCCTCCAACAAGGTCGGCACTTGCTCAAGCGCGTCCGGCAGTGCGGTCACCGTTACCGTGCGGAGGATTGGATCGCAGCCTTCCGCGCCAAGCGCCAGCGATGCGCGATATCGCCCATCCTCGGCCGGACTGAGCGTCACGACCAGCTTGAATGCCCGGCGCAGTCCATCGGTGGCACTGGCAATCGACGGGGTCGGCGTCGATTCAGTCGGCACGTTCGCCGTACCGGGCAATCTGTCTCCCGAGGCCGCTGGCGGCGTGCAGCCGCACGCATCCGCCGCATCAGAGCGGCTCCCCGGCACGAGGTTCATCATCTCGCGCTCCATTACATGACCCCTCAGGCGCCCGCCGATGGCCTGTCAACCGGCCGGCCACCGGCGGGCGATCTCAGGCGGCCTCAGCCGGACGCTGGACCAGCGCAGGCAGGTGGAGCGGCATGGCCAGCGCGAGGTCGGCGGAGCCTCCCCGCCCAACCTCACGGATCAGGACCGGCGACTGCGGGCTCGACCATGCGAGCTCGATCTGAGGTCCATCGATCGTGTCGAGGAGGTCGACGAGCAGGCGACTGTTCAGGGCGACGCCCTGCGGCTCGCCCTCAACTGCTGCGGCGATCTCTCCCTCGGCCTCGCCCGTCTCGTCGCCGCGTGCGAGGAGCCGCAACGATCCCGGCCGAGCCTCGAAGACGACCGGTCGGACCTGGCCGTCCTTGCCGAACAACCCGGCGACGCGCACAGCCTGGCGGAAGCCTGCCGTCTGTACGACGACACGCGTGCGTGCCTCGCGCGGGATGACGCGTTCGATGTCCGGGAAGCGCCCGTCGACGAGCCGACTGAAGAGCACCGTGTCGCCCGCCGTGAGGTGCAGTCCGCCGCCGTCGGGCGTGATGACCAGCCGTGCTGCCTCGGCGTCGACCAGCAGCCGACCGAACTCCGCGACCGCACGGGCGGGCACCAGGAGATGCCGCTCGCTTCCGACGACGCCCGAGATCACCACCCGGGCCAGGCGAAGGCCATCGGCGGCAGCAACGGTCAGGCCGTGCTCTCCAAGCTCGAACAGGACCGCAGCCAGAATCGGACGGCTGTCGTCGCGGGCAGCGGCGAACGCGACCCGCTCGATGGCCCGTCGGAGCCGACTGGCGTCAATGTCCAGGGCTGTAGACTGGTCGGCGGGGGGCAGGACCGGGAAGTCGTCGGGATCCGCAGTCGAGAGGCCGGCGTCGAAACGGCCGCAGGTCGCGCGCAGACGTTTCCCCTGGCCGTCGAGAACGAGGTGCAGCGGTTCGGATGGGAGCTGCGCGACGTACTCGGCGAGCAGGCGAGCCGGAGCAGCGGTGCGCCCTGGATGGGCCACATCGGCCGGCACCGTCGTGACGAGGCCGATCTCGCCGTCGGCCGCTGCCAGGGTCAGCGAACCGGCCTCGGCCGAGAGCATGACATTCTGCAGGATCGGGAGCGGCGCCCTGGTCGAGAGCGCCCGGCAGGCAAGCCGCAAGGCACGGCTCAGGTTAGACTGGTCGACCGTGATCTCCATAGGCATAGGTCCAAGGGTTCCGAACGGTGGACGCCCGCAGCTGCGTGGACATCATCACTGTGACCCGAGTCGGCCGGTCACGCGCGACTCGGCGGCAAGGGTGGGGGACCGCTCACCGATTGGGAAATTGCTATGCGGCTTGTGTCGGTGAGCGATCAGTCGACTTCGGGTAGGGCAGGCTCGGCACGGAGATGACCACACCTCGCCGGGACGCGCGATCGCCGAGCCTGAACAGGTAGCGGTGGTTCCCGGGATGGCGAAGGCGCCGGACTCCAGCAGCGACGAGCGCGCGTGGAATCCATGCGGAAGGTGCCGCGCCGCGCCGAGGCGGTGCGCCGAAACGGCGCAGGACATGCTCCACGTACTCGTGCCCGACGTCAAGCGTGCGGAGCTTCGAGAGGGCTCGCTCGTTGAGCGTTCTGCCATCTGGGAGCACGAGGATGGTTCGAGCGGTCCCTCGGCCGGCATAGGTGGCGTTCGCCGACTGATACACGATGCCGACATGTCCGGGAAAGACGAGCCCGCCGGCCGTATTATGCCGTGCGACCGGGTCGGAGAAGCTGACTACGCCGCGAACGCCCTCTCGGCCGGCCAGCCGGAACACCCGCCCGAGGAACCAGCTCTCTCCGTTCGCGGCCACGCGATCCGCCAGCACCAGCCGTCCGAGCTCGAGCGACTCATGGAACGGCACCAGGTGTGGGAAAGGCCGAGTCAAGACCTCCCCGCGGACGGGTACGCTCAGGACGGCCACCCCGAGCAGCGCTCCGCGCCGATCCCAAAGCCCGTACCGGAGTCGGCTGGCCACGTACGTCCGGGCGTAGTGATGGCGCTCCACGTACGCCTTGGCCGTCCGATCGGTGATCGGACCGACCTCGTACTGCGTCGCATCGAATCCGCCCTCGGACCGGTGCCGCCAACGTGGGCGGCCGTCTCGCCAGCGCTGACACCAGTCGCTCGACGGCGACACTTCCAACGGCGCGAGATCAAGCGACAGTTGTCGAAGGTAGGGCGTCATCGCCGGCCTCGCCGAGGTCACCGGGCGCGAAGAGGTCGAGCTGGGCCGACTCCAGGCGTCTCCGCAGCTCGAGCCGTGCGTCCAGGTCCTCCATGTCGGTGGGAACGCGCGCGGGACCCGGGAAGGTCCAGAGCCCCACGTAGGCCGAGAGCAGTGAGCGCAGGTTGCAGCTCATCAGATCCAGGAGGGGAAAGAAGCTTCGGGCACCGGTGCGAGTCAGGCGAATCGATTTGATGAGGCCGTCCTCCAGCACCGCCAGTACTTCCGCTCGCGCGTCGTGGATCCACCAACTGCCGTCCACCCAGACGCGGTCGAGCAGTCCGGCCCGCCCGAGGCCGTTGACCACGACGGGATTCGCCTGTCCCAATCCCCAGAACTGAGTGTCGGGAAAGGTTCGGCAGAGCGCCTGGAGGTAGAGGTGGCGTTCGGGTCGCCGGCAAGGGCTCTGGTTCAGCCCCCCGATGGCGACGATCGGCGCACGGTTGCAGTAGAAGCGCAGCACTGGGTCACGCGCAGCAAGCGCGGCGTTCGCCTCCACGGACAGCCCGTTCGCCCAGGAAGGCATGGCCTGCCAGACCGGTATCGTGAGGTCCCGGTAGCCGTCGCGACACATCTGCTCGTAGCCACGGCGGCTCGCCTCCTGGTCGCCCACCGTATCCTTCGCCATCGCACCATCCGGCCGCACGAGGTCGATCGTCTCGCAGTAGCGCGCGTAGCTGCTCCAGGATGGGGCGCCACCCGTGAACTCGCGATACGCGGCTCTGTCAAGGAAGATCGGCAGGCGTCGCGTCTCCGGGGAACAGAGCGCTGCGAACCCCGGTCGGTAGCGCATGCGACCGGTTACCTGTCCGGGACACGCGAGATACGTGTAGTCGAGGAAGAGGCAAGCCCGCTCTGATGCATGGAGCGCGGCCTGGTCGCCGAGGCGGGCCTTGCTGATGGAGGCACCCGGCTCAAGGGCGCGTTCGAGGTGTGGCCGGAGCGTGCTGCCCCAGTTGCCGGCGATGCCGACCATCGGATCGGCGGCGTGCATCAGCGGGCGGGTGTTGACGCCGGCGATGCCCACTGCGGCACGCCGAGAGGCGAGCGGCCCCAGAGCATCGAGAGAGGTACGGCTCGGTGGTGATCGGTCGATGTCCAAATGCAATCATCCCCTGAGTGAGAGCGAGGTAGGCGCGGGGACGAAGCCCGCGCCTCGGCGATCGTCCGCTCGGTCCTACGGCAGACGCGGCGAGCTACGGTTCGTCACAAACGGCGCGCGGTCTGCCGACGTGTCCTCCGGCGGGGGCTTCAGGGTCAACACCCGCTGGTTGGCGCTTCCTGTCCACGCGCCGGCGCCGTCGGCCAGGGTGGCCACGTAGGGCCCGTCGATGAGCATGTCGATCTCGTCGAGCACGGCACGAATGGCGGGCTGCCATTCGGCCTGACGGTGGAGGGCCTCGAAGGTGTATCCGCTGTAGCAGAGGATGTGGCGACATCCCCCCGAGCGGAGGGCGAGTACAAGTGCGAGCAGCCCGTCCGGCTGCGCGAACGGCTCGCCTCCGAGGATCGAGATCCCCTCCCGAGGGTGGCCGGGGTCGAGCAGCTCAGTGGCGAGACGGTCCACGGGGACGATGATGCCGCCGTTCGGGTCCCAGGTCTCCGGCGTGATGCATCAAGTTATCTCCAGTCTGG
>Ga0209382_10010983_pt1 | contig 11265 bp, 6 predicted proteins | sample SoiMetdeltSBSDD5_FD_187599 | JGI IMG/M metagenome (GOLD analysis project Ga0209382, IMG submission 187599) | Bulk soil microbial communities from a Populus tree surrounding site in Tennessee, USA - Soil MetaG P. deltoides SBSDD5 (SPAdes) (version 2) | ecosystem: Environmental > Terrestrial >...
TGTGACGCTGCCCAGTTCGCTGTCCTCTATATGTCAAGAGAACGAGAGACCCGCTGAGCAGGCCGTGCACTGGCGAGCGAAGCACTGCCTTAACGAAAGGATTAATCAGGCGATTAAGAATCCAGACCTTCACGTTGTTGGCCCCACGCATAACCCATCGAGATAGTTTCACGCACGAAGTGCACCAAACAACCACCTTGCATAAGATCCGGGTTTTTACCGGCCAGGTACGACGCGAGACCCAACTATTACGCTTCAGTATTGACGAGAGGCCGCTGTGTTTGCCGCAGAAATGCCCGACAGAGATCAGGTTGACAGGCTAAACACCTTTTTTAACGGGTTGGAAACCAGTCTGATGGCGACGGCTCTGCCGCTAGACGATGCTTTCGACCTTGCCATCGAACTCGAGGCTTCCGAAATCGATGAGGTGTACCGGAGATTAACAGCGCCCATTGACGGGCCCGCCCACATTTTGCGCAAGAAGATGGAGCTCCTGGCCGACCGCCACCTCGAGAGGCTGGCCGACGCGGCAGAGAGGTTCGGCGCATCTCAAGCGATTCAAGCAAGGCTCGGAACGTTGCTTTCGCCTACTGGTGGACTCTAACTGTTTAATGAAAGCTTAAACGGAGATAGAGGCCAAGATAGTAAGGCCATAGAACGACGGCCAAAAAACCTTTCCAAAAAGTTAGTTGCAGGAATCCGATTGTAAACAACCAGGCGCCGAACCACAGCATCCCCATAAAGCTGTGCTGCTCGATTTTGATTTTCTCCATGTGCTTCCTCTCGACGTACGTTGCGATCGCCGACACAAACGGGTTAATCGCGCAACATTGGCGCCAACCGTTTCGTCTTAACGATCAGCGTCCGGTCATACTCGATCGTTCCGGACTTCCTGAGCTTATTCATGATCCTTGTAATGTGAGAGCGGGATGCGTTCACCATTTTGGCTAGCGTTTCATGCGGCCAGCGCGGCATCTCGACATCCGGCGAGCCGTTGTGCTGGTGCAATTGGGCAAGTCTCAGCAAAACCCGCACTAACCTCTGGGTATGATCGTAGAAAAAGTGAGCGCGGACATCTTCTTCGAGGCGGAGAATTCGAATCAACAGGCTGGCCGCCATCATTCTGCAGACCTGGGAGCGATCTCTCAAGTTTTCTAACATAACCGGTCTTTCTATGCGCAGAACAGTCAAGGGTTCCATAGCTACGGCACTGCTGAGCCAACGCGCTTGGCCTGCCAGACAAGCTTCGCCGAAAAATGCTGGAAACCCCAACACTGCCAGTACCGCCTCCTTCCCGTCCAACGAAACCGAGCTGATTTTCACCTTTCCAGACTGAATGAAATAGATAGCATCCGACGGCTCTCCCTGGGAGAACACCTTCTGACGTTTTGGAAACTTCATGAGCGTTCCAATTAGCCTCAGTTCAGGCAGCAGGTTTGGTAGGTCCGGATAGATTTCCGTAAGTCGGTTACTGATTTTCGGCGCTGTCGCTTGCATTCTGCCCTCCTCGGAGCGGATATCGCGCCTATGACCATGAAAGAATGGCACGACAAGTTCCGGATATGCACACCTGTGTGACGTACACGTCGTCGATTCCAACGACTTAGTTACAATTCGCTTCACGCCAGGCTCGCTTTTTGTTTACCGAAGGGACACGTTGTCACCGATGAGCGGCAACCGTTCGGAATAATCGACTCGATGACAACGCCAGAGTTTGTGCGATGGGGCACAGATTTGACAAAGCGACTCGACTAAGATTCAACTCTGCCTATAGGAAAGACGCAAATTGCATCTGGAGGATCGCTGACATGTCGCGAAGAGGACAACCTTTGTCACAACACCAGATCAGCACGATTGTCCGCCTATTATCTACGACGGAAATGACCTGCCATGAAATCGCCCAAAGAATGGACTGCAGCAGCAGCGCCGTTGCGAACATCAATCGACGATTCTGTATCCGGGATTATAGACCCCGACAATCAGCTTGGGACCTTCCGGCGTCAGCCTTAACCGCCAGGAAAAACAACAAGACCTCGTAACCCCGTGTAAGACGGCCTCTGGCATTTTCTTGCTTATAAGGTATAGGCTGGATAAAGGGATCTGAGGCTAAATGTCAACACAACGTGAGGACGACGGACGCCTGAATGGCCACAGTCTGCCTTTAAATATTGCGGAAATCGTACGCCTGCTGGACGTTGCCGTCATCGCCACAACTCTCGACGGGACAATCACCGTCTGGAATCCCGCAGCAACCAAAATGGTCCAGTACACCTCGGACGAGATGATCCGCAGCTCGATTTCAAAAATCATTTCCCCGGACCAACCTGACGAATTGGAGTTCATTTCACGTCGCGTCAACGCCGGTGAAGTTATTAAAGGATACGAAGCCGCGTGGGTGCGCAAGGACGGCCGTTTAGTTAACGTGTCGTTGCGAGTGGCTGCCGTGCGCGACACCACGGGTCGACTGGGCGGCTTGTTATGGCTTGGAACCGATATTACGGAACGTAATCGGCTCCAGCGCGCCGAGCGCGATCAGTCGTTCCTGGAAGCGGTCATTGCGTCCGCCGAGGACGCCATTATCAGTAAGGACCTGGACGGCATCATTACGACGTGGAATGGTGCGGCCGAAAGACTATTCGGGTACATGGCCCATGAGGTTATCGGCAAATCGGGGACGATTCTGATCCCGTCGGATCACGCCGACGAAGAGCCCCAGATACTCGAACGCGTCCGGCGGGGAGAACGTATCCAGCATTACGAGACCCAGCGACTGCGGAAGGACGGACGCGTCATCGATGTATCTCTGACTGTCTCGCCGATCATAGATCGGATGGGGCGCGTGATTGGTGCTTCTAAGGTCGCCCGCGACATCTCGGACCGAAAACGGCACGAAAGGGCCGAACGCGATCAGCTATTCTTATCGTCCATCGTTTCTTCGGCCGACGATGCAATCATCGGCAAAGACATGAACGGCATCGTCACAAGTTGGAACCCCGCCGCAGAAAAACTCTTCGGATATACCGCCGAAGAAATGATCGGACAATCGATCTCCATTTTGATTCCGGACGGCCACGGTGACGAAGAAAAGCAGATCTTGTCGCGCATTCGCCGCGGAGAACGTGTCGAACACTTCGAATCGCAGCGCAGGCGCAAGGACGGAGTAATCATCGACGTTTCGCTGACGATCTCCCCAATCAAAGATCGCATTGGTCGGATTGTCGGCGCTTCCAAGATTGTGCGCGACATTACCGAGCGAAGACGCTGGCACACTGCGGAAGTCGCCGAATCGTTCCTCGGCGCGGTTGTCGATTCCGCGGAGGACGCCATCATCAGCAAGGATCTGGATGGTGTCGTGACCAGCTGGAACCCCGCCGCCGAAAGACTGTATGGATATTCCGCCAGCGAAATGATCGGCAAACCGATCGCCATGTTGGTTCCGTCCGATCACCCGGATGAAGAGCCTCAAATCCTGGCTCGCATCCGGCGCGGTGAGCGCATGCAGCACTATGAAACGCAGCGCGTTCGTAAGGACGGACAGATTATCGACGTCGCCCTCACCGTTTCGCCGATCAAGGATTCACTGGGACGCATCGTTGGCGCGTCGAAGATTGCCCGGGACATCACAGACCGAAAGGTTGCGGAGGCGCGTGAGAGAGAAGTGCTTATGCAGGCGCATGAAGCTCGATGGCAGGCCGAGCAGGCGAGACAACAAGCGGAGGCCGCCAGCCGCGCCAAGGACGAATTCCTCGCAACGATCAGCCATGAACTTCGGACGCCGATAACCGCAATACTGGGATGGAGCCGGATGCTGCTGACCGGGCAGCTCCCGCCCGAACGCCAGGAAAAAGCCCTCGAGACCATCGATCGAAATGCGCGATCGCAAGCTCAGCTCATCGAAGACCTCCTGGACATTTCGCGCATCGTCTCCGGAAAGCTTCGCATCGACCTGCGAACCGTCGACCTTTCCGCGGTAATCGCCGCTGCGGTCGAAGCTGTTCGTCCCGCCGCGGAAGCGAAACGAATCCGGATTGAATCGATCATCAGTTCGGGAGCCGGACCCGTCCTCGGAGATTCCGAGAGACTGCAGCAGGTCATCTGGAATTTGCTGTCGAATGCGATCAAATTTACCCCACGTGATGGGTTTGTCACCGTTGAGCTCCGTCGTGTGGAATCGCAGGTGGAACTGTACATCAGTGATAACGGCATAGGCATTTCAGCCGAATTCCTGCCACAAGTATTTGATCGGTTTTCGCAGGCCGACTCTTCAATCACGCGAGCTCGTGGCGGTCTCGGAATGGGTCTCGCGATCGTCAAATCACTCGTCGAGTTGCATGGCGGCGTTGTGTCGGTCTTCAGCAAAGGTCAGGGACAAGGCACGACTTTTTGTGTCAAGCTGCCGATCAGCGTCGTGCAACGTGAAACAGCCCAGCCGCAGCTTCACAAATCCAATCTCCACACCGAACTGAAGGCTCGCGAAGACCTCGTAGGTTTGAAAATCCTCATCGTCGACGATGAACCCGACACAACCGAAATGCTTGCATTCGTCTTCAATGAGTGCGGTGCAATCGTTCAAACAGCGCGTTCGGTTAAAGAAGCTTTGGAGATATTCGACAATTGGTCTCCCGAATTGCTCGTTTCGGATATTGGCATGCCAGATGAGGACGGATATCACCTGATCCGCACCATCAGGCAGGATCGCCACAGCCGGATACCGGCCGTTGCTCTGACGGCATTGGCTCGGATCGAGGATCGCATCAAAGCTTTAATGGCGGGCTATCAGATGCACGTTTCAAAACCGGTCGAACCACTCGAATTGATCACCATTGCTGTTAGCCTGGTTCCACTCGTCAACCGTCCTCCGGCCGATAAATAACCCCCGAAACGCTTTGCCATAGGGGTGACCGCGCAAGACACTGGAGCCGTTATGCCAAAACGACTCCGAAACGCGGCGCTGACAGGAATCCTGTGGATGGCCACGCTCACACCCCTGCGCGCCCAAGTCCAGCCCGCAGGTTCATTCGAGGAACTGCGATTCTTTGCAAAACCCGGCGACACGATCACGATCAGAGAAAGTGGTGGTAAGTCGCGTCGCGGGACGCTGCAGCAATTGTCCGGTGATGCCCTGTCGGTCAATCTAGACGGCCGGACGCAGCGATTCTCCCAGACGAGCGTTGTCGAAGTGCGTCAGCGGCTGCGCGACTCCTTGCGAAACGGCTGGTTGATCGGCGCCGCCGTAGGAGTTGGTACCGGCGTTGCCCAGGTCGCCTACGACTGTTCGCATTACAGTTCATGCAGGACGGCAGATATCGGCACCGTTGCCTTCAACACCGGTCTGGGCATGCTGCTTGGCACGGTCGTTGACGCGTCGATTCGCAAAACGTCTGTCGTATATCGTCCGGGTAGCACGACAACGTTGACTGCGCAACCGAACGCGACGGTTCCGGGCATCCCTGCTCGAACAATCATAGATCTGCGAGACGTACTTCGATACAGCGAAGAAGTCATTGTCACCGAACAGAACGGCTCGACATTGAAAGGCAACATCGTCGAAGTTTCGTCCAAATCCGTGCGCGTCCGAGCGGCCGGCACTACTCTCGAGTTCGATCAAACGCAAATTCGAAACATCCAACGACGTCGAAAAGATGTGTGGTGGAATGGCGCTCTGATCGGCATCAGCGCCGGCGGCTTGACGGGAGCGCTACTCGCGAACGCGGCCTGCGGTCCGCGCAATGGTGAATGCACAGGCAACGCTGTGCCTGCCGGCCTGGTCGGCGGAGTGGCAATCGGGGTCACGGCTGGAGCCCTAATCGACTTCTCAATCAAGAAAATGGAACCGGCGTTTCAAGCGCCGACATCCTTGCCCAGACCGCCGCAAATCGGACTGTCGCCCATCCTCACGAAAGACCGACGTGGACTGTCGGTACACATCAGCCTTCGCTAGTTGCCCATTAGTGTGGATTGGGAGTAAGAAGCATTAACTGTCCGCGGTGATTAGTGTAGATACTTCCATTCGAGACGAGGGCGATAGTGCTTGAATATAACGTCTTCGCCGTTCCCGGTCCGCCATTGCCCCAATCGCTGCCACCTTGGATTTGTTCTGCAGCAATCGTCTTGATGATCCCGTCCGGTGAGATCCTGCGAACGCCGTTTACCCAATCGGTGATGAAAATGTTTCCCACGGCATCAACGGCTACTGATTCAGGCGAAAATAGCCGAGCTCTTGTCGCGAGACCGCTTTCGGCGTTAATGTCCTTTTTGCCGGTTCCGCTGATCGTACGAATAATTCCAGATTGATCAACTTTCCGTATTCGAAGATTGCCAGTGTCTGCAATATATATGACGCCGAGAGCGTCCACGCATACTCCATAGGGCGCGCGTAAACTCGCTTTGGTCGCGAAACGTCCATCTCCGCTGTACCCGCCTTTCCCGTTGCCCGCGACCGTAAGGATTCTTCCTTTTGGCTGGATCATTCGAATGCGATTGTTGCCCGAATCCGCAACGTACAAATTCCCGATCTTGTCGATGGACAGACCCTTTGGGTGATTTAGCTTGGCACTTTGTGCAGGCCCGCCGTCTCCGCCGAACCCCGCTTCGCCGGTACCTGCAATCGTTTCGATTGTTCCATTCTTCAGGATTTGTCTAATCCGATGGTTGCGCGAATCCGTAAAGTAGACTGTCCCGTCATCCCCGATGGCAATACCTGTTGGGCCGTCGATGTATGCATCGAGAGCCGGGCCGCCATCTCCCGAGAATAACGGTCCGGGGTCGTAGGACGGATCCACGGGAATCCGCAGCTGATGTTTCAGTCCTGCGATCGCTGTAAAAGTCGTAGCGTCGTCCGACCGTAAGATCTGCTCCTTCCCTGATGTGATGTAAATCTCTCCTGACGGGCCGATCGCAATTCCGTTCGGCGAAGCGTTCTCCGAAAGAGTCCTGATGATGTACCAATCCTGTTGAGATTGCGATTGTACGATTGCGGAGGTCGCAGTTGCGGATACGCCTACCACCAGACATACAGATATTCGCACGCTCAGGGACATGAATTTCGCGACAACCATGCGCACAGTCTTATGACGTGGGCAGCGCAAAAGCCAGCAGCACCGCATCCGCTCCGTTTCCGGTCGCGATGACGACGTACTGACGGCCATCCTTGCCCAGGTAAGTCATTGGTGTCGCTGTCGTGCGCCGCGGCAGTGGGAATGTCCAAAGATCCTTACCCGTCGTTTTGTCGATCGCGTGAACGGCCGAATCACCACAGCCTGCAAAGATCAGACCGCCCTTCGTCACGATTACGCCGCCTTGCGCGCCGGCAATACCTAATTTCTCGGGAAGCTTCACGCCGGCCAATGCAGGATTGGCGCGCAATTGAGCATTGTCGCCATACACCTCCTGCCATGCGATTGCGCCCTTGTTCAGATCGACTGCCGTCAACAATCCGTACGGAGGTTTGAGCAATGGAATGCCATTGTGAAACGGCGGAAGTCCGCCACCTCCGTCCCAAATGAATTCTGTGTCAACCTCCGACGAACGTTCGCCGGTCTTCACCTTAAACAGTCCGCCATTATTGGTGGTCTTGACGTAAAGCATCCCGGTTTCCGGATCGAACGCGCCGCCGCCCCAGTTGGCGCCGCCGATCACGCCCGGCCGTCCAACGGTGCCGACAATCGAAGGCGGCGTGAACAACGGTCCGAGCATGTACTTTTTCAATATCGATTGCGCTTCTGCCTTCAACTCGGGTGTGAGGTCGAATGCATCATCCAGCGTCACGCCCTGCGCTGCGAGCGCCGGCGGCTTAGTGGGAAATGGCTGTGTCTTCCATGCACGCTCACCTGGTACATCGCTAGGCGGCACGGCTCGCTCGACAATCGGCCACACAGGCTTTCCCGTTACCCGATCGAAGACAAATGCAAATCCGGTTTTCGTCAACTGAACGACGGCATCGATTTTTCTTCCCTCAACATTGATGGTTGCAAGTATCGGAGGCGATGCCGTGTCGTAATCCCAGAGCCCGTGATGGACCAGCTGAAAATGCCATTTGCGTTTGCCGGTATTCGCATCGAGACAAACGATCGAATCACCGAAAAGATTCTCGCCACGCCGGCGCCCACCGAAAAAGTCGTTCGACGGCGTGCTCACCGGTAAGTACACCAGGCCGCGCTCCGCATCGAGCGTGAACGGTGCCCAGACGTTCGCGTGTCCCGTGATCTTCTCCGCGCCGTTTTCCCAAGTATCCGCACCGAATTCATTAGGCAGCGGCACTGTGTGGAACGTCCACACCAGCTTTCCCGTCCGCGCGTTGAACGCCCGAACGTCGCCTGGAGAATCCTTGCCGTAAGTCATATTGTCGTTAACGTTGCTGCCGACGATCACCAGGTCCTTGTAAACCACTACCGGAGATGCGTTTGAATACTGCTTTGGATTGGCGGGGCGTTGCAGCCCGATGGAGAGAAGATCGATAACGCCGTTATTGCCAAATTCGGCGACTTTCGTTCCCGTCGTCGCATCGAGACAGAAGAGCGAATGGTGGCTGTTCAGAAAAACCCGCAACTTTCCGCCGTCGCGCCAGGCGGCGATACCCCGATGCGAATACCGCGTATTGGGATCCGGACCATCCTTGTAAGCTTCGGGATCGAAACTCCACAATTCACGTCCGCTGGTCGCATCTAGGGCGATCACCCGGTTGTACGAGGTAGGAAAGTACAGCACGCCGTCGATCATGATCGGGGTGCCCTCAAACGGTCCGGGCGTCGCGCTGTATTCCGGGTAAGGTTTCTCACCGGATTTCCATTCCCACGCCAGCTGCAGTTTGCCAACGTTCGAGCGATTGATCTGATCGAGCGTTGAATACTTCGTCTGGCCGGGATCGCCGCCATGAAACGGCCATTGCTGCCCGTGTATCCCACTGGCAACAAACAGCAATACCATTAGCACCCAGAGTTTTTTCATACTCACTCCGATCGGCTCGGTATTAAACGGCGATGCAAAGTATTCTTGTAGACCTTGCCGCCCTTCATCACGAAGACGACATGGCGCAACGCGGTGATGTCCTTGGATGGATCACCCTCGACGGCAATGATGTCGGCGTCCATGCCGGCGGCGAGCGTTCCTATTTTGTCGTCAAGGCGCAGCGACTTTGCCGCGATTGATGTCGCCGAGATCAGCGCGTCCATCGGTTTTTGTCCGCCTAGCTGCACACGGTAGATGAGGTCCTCGTAATTTCGCCCATGGGACCCGGCAACAGCATCAGTGCCCCAGACAATCGGAACCTTCTTCTCCATTGCGCGATGAAAAGTTTCGACTGCGATGGGAATCACGGTTTCCATGTCGCGAAATCCCTCGCCATTCTGACCGCCTGTGGCGGGAAACTTATCTTTGTTTTCGAGATAGTTGTGCAGGACCAGACCGAAGTGCGGATCGTAATACGTTCCCTGCCGCGCCATAAGATCGATCGTGTCAGCGGCCATTCTGAAGCCGTGCTCCACTGAAGTGCAGCCGGCCTGAACGGTCGCACGGGCACCGTCGGCGGCCATGGCGTGGACCACAGACCGTTTACCTCGCATGCGTGCCTGATCGCATGCTGCTTTTATCTGTTCGTCTGACATGGTCTGTGCCCCGTCCATGGGACTGCCGCCCTTGGTCGCGAAAATTTTGATGACGTCTGCACCGTCCTCAACAACCTTATCGATGAAAGCGCGAATCTGCTCCGGCGTACCCGTGTTGACGTTGACGGGCCGCAGCGATGTCAGAATCCGAGGTCCCGGCAGCATTCCGCGTGCGATCCAATTTCTCAGGTCACCATCAAGCGCAGCACCCACGCTCTGAACAGTTGTCACGCCGCCGAACAATGTCACATACGCATTTTCGACTGCGTACAACATCGCCTGTTGGTCGGTTTCTGTCCGTGAGCTGTGGGTTTTTCCATCTGGGTCAAAGTGCCAGTTGATGTGCACGTGCGTATCAATGAGACCCGGCAGGACGGTTAATCCCGTCAGGTCATAAGTCGCCGCCGCGGACCCGGTACCGATCGAAGCGATTCGTGAGCCCTGAACCTGAATATTCGAATTGCGGATTGTGCCGCCCTTTCCATCAAGAATGGCGCTGGTCTTTAGCACGATGGGTTTTTCAGTTTGCGCGACCGCATTCTTGTAAACCTTGCCGCCTTTCATGACGAAGACCACACGGCGAACGGCCGTGATATCGGTGAGGGGATCACCGTCGAGCGCCACCAGGTCGGCCTCCATACCTGGCGCGATACTGCCAATTTTGTCGTCGAGTTGAAGAGACTGCGCGGCGAGCGACGTTGCGGAAACAATGGCGTCCATGGGCTTCTGACCGCCGTCGCTGACACGATAGACGATATCCTGCGTGTTTCTTCCGGTCGCGCCGGCAACCGAATCCGTCCCCCAGATGATTTTCACTTTCTTCGCGAGCGCACGCTTGAACGTATCGATGCCGATCGGAATACCTTTCTCCATGTTGGCAAATCCGGCTTCCGTGTTACCGCCGTAACCGATATAGCGATCCTTGTTCTCGAGGTAGTTGTGGAGCAGCAATCCGAAATGCGGGTCGAAGTAGGTTCCGCGCTGCGCCAGGAGATCGATGACTTCGTCGGTCAGCCTGTTCCCGTGTTCAATCGAGGTGCATCCGGCGAGTATCGCAGCCTTGGCGCCTTCGGGCCCCTGCGCATGAACAATCGCCCGTTTACCCTTCGCTTTGGCTTCGCCGCAGGCGGCCTGGATCTGTTCGTCCGTCATTGTCTGCGCGCCGCCATCCTGGATGCCGTTGGTCGCGAACACCTTGATCACGTCGGCGCCATCGGCAATGACTTGATCGACGAACTGGCGGATTTGAGCCGGAGTACCTGTGCGGTCATTAACGGGCCGAAGCGAAGTGAGAATTCTTGGACCAGCGATCACACCTCGGGCGATCGCGTCCCGCAGGTCACCATCAAGCGGCGCGCCGACGCTCTGAATCGTGGTCACGCCGCCCATTAACGTGATGTATGCATTTTCCGCGGCGTACAACATCGCCTGCTGTGGCGTTTCTCCCTTGCCGGATACGTTGTTGTGCGTTTTACCGTCAGAGTCGAAATGCCAGTTGATGTGCACATGCGTGTCGATGAATCCGGGGACGACGGTGAGCCCGGTCAAGTCATACGTTGCGACCTGATTCCCTGCCTCGACCTTCGTAATACGCGAGCCATCAACGACGATGTTCCGATTCCTGATGACTCCACCTTTACCATCCAGAATCGTACTAGCTTTG
>Ga0209382_10010984_pt1 | contig 11264 bp, 6 predicted proteins | sample SoiMetdeltSBSDD5_FD_187599 | JGI IMG/M metagenome (GOLD analysis project Ga0209382, IMG submission 187599) | Bulk soil microbial communities from a Populus tree surrounding site in Tennessee, USA - Soil MetaG P. deltoides SBSDD5 (SPAdes) (version 2) | ecosystem: Environmental > Terrestrial >...
GAACACCTGGTTGTTTCCGCAGTCTTCCGATCGCGCTCGCCGCGGCTGCGTGCGCGCCGTCCACACGATCAGCGCCACCCGCGAGTCCTCTCGATAAGCCGCAGGTAGAGTCGAGACGGCAGCTCATCGCCGCCCGGGAAATCACCGAGTCGCACGCGCTAAACGCGTACGAGCTCATCGTCCTCCGGCGTCCGGAGTATCTGACGGACCCGAGTCATGACATTCTCAAACCGCCGCCCGCGCCGGTGGTCTACATCAACGGATTGCCGGCCGGCGATATTGGCGTTTTGCGGCAAATCGCGACGACCATGCTTGTGGAGGTGCGCCATATCCGGCCAGGCGATGCTGTGCTGCATCACGGCGAGCCGAGCGCCGGCGGTGAGATTCTGCTCTACACGTACGATCCGAGGACCATGCAGCGACCCTAGCAAGCAGCAAGGCAGGTCCCGGGGGCCAGATCAGTCGCCTCCGGGCCTGCCCCCGGCGACCGGTGCACGCCGTCGCAGCCTGACCTTCATTCCCACCGGCGCCATCGTGAACGCGAAGAGCTCCTTCACGTCGGTGGCGCTTCCCACCCGCTCCACGTCGAAGTCACCGAACAGCATCGCCAGCACGACCTTCATCTCGAGCAGCGCGAGTGTGCGCCCGGGACAGATGCGCGGGCCCGAGCCGAACGGGAGGTTCGCGGATGGGTCATGTGCTCCACCCGTCGCGCTCGCGTCGATCCAGCGCTCCGGGCGAAAGGCCATCGGGTCACCGAAGTGCTGCGGGTCAAGCGCCGGCGGCCGCGTATGAAGCGCGACCCAGGTTCCTTTCGGCACAGCCACGTCACCGATGACGACGTCGTGGTTCGCCTCGAGAAGGATCGTCGGCGCGACGGGCTTGAGGCGCATCGCCTCGCTGGCGGCGGCGCCGGCGTACGTGAGACGGTTGGCGGTCTCGATGTCGTTAGGCGCCGCGTCGCCGCCGCGAAGCGCGTCGGACTCTGCGCGGAGCCGCACTGCCAGGTCAGGCTCGTCGCAGAGATAGTGAACGGCCCAGACGAGCGTGTACGCAGTGGTGTCCTCCCCGGCGAGGAGCATCGTCATCGCGTTGCCGAAGATCACCTCGTTAGGGAAGGGCCGGCCGTCCGCATCGCGGGCTGCGATCATCGACTCGATGAACGTCTCCGGATGCTCGGCTAGCGCCGGATCGCGCGCGAGACGTGCGCGCGCTTCGTCGAGTCGAGCACCGAGCCATTCGCGCAGCTCTGCCAGCGCGCGATCGAGGCGGCGATCGGCCGGCATGCGGATCCACCGCCACGTCGGCAGGACCGCGAATAACCGTCGCGCGAACGCGGGGAACACGAGCTCGAGTCGTCGCTGGATGACGTCGTCGCCCTGCTCGAGCGTGTTGACGTCGTGTCCGAACGTAAGCGTGGTCGTGACGTCGACTGTGAAGCGCTTGAGCTCATCGGCCAGGTCGATCGCTGCGCCGGCGTCGGCTTTCTTCTCCCACCGCGTGCGCAGACGGCGCGTCACGGTCTGGAGCGTGGGATAGAACCCGCGCAGGTGCCGATGCGACAGCGCTTCCATGGCCAGGCGTCGCTGCGATCGCCACGCGGAACCTTCGGCCGAGAACACGCCGTCCACTCCCATCTCGCGGAACACCGGCTCGACGTTGGACGCACGCCGATACGACTCGGGACGAGCGCGGAGAATCGCTTCGTTGATCTTGGGGTCGGCGACGCCGACGATGCGATTTGGCCCGAGGCGATACTGGTACAACGGTCCGTACTGCGCCGCCCATTGCTCCTGGATCAGGTGGAAGCGCCGTATATCCATCTGAAGGAAATTCCCGAGCAGCGGCACGCCTTTCGGGCCGGGGAGATCGTCGAGAGTGCGACCTGGCGTTACGGCCGCGCTGTCGAGCCGCAGCAGCGGCGACACGTCGGCCCACAACTCGCCGCCGCGTATTACGACCGGGCACGACACGAGGCAGCCGGGCCCTCCCTGGCGCTCACCGGTGGCGCTGTCGAATCGCCAGCGATGGTTCCGGCACACGAGCACGTTGCCGTCCATCTCGCCTTCGCCGAGCAGGGCGCCCTGATGCGGACAGCGGCCTTGATAGGCGCGGAGTCCGCTCTCCGTCCTCACGATCACGACATCGAGACCGTCCGCCGTGAGCGAGAAGGGGCCGTCGCCTGTGAGGTCGTCTATGCGACCGAGACGCTTCCAGCTCGACTGCTCGACCTCTCTGGTGAGCGAGCCTGCCCGAGGCGTAGACAATGGGAGCACGTTGACCTCACGCGCGTCCGTTGAGATCGGGTGACGCCGTTCTTGAACCTAATGAGAAACCGGAACCCGGGCGTGGCATGGGCCACACTAGTCCCTCGCCGATTGCGACCGGAGTGCTTCGGCGAGCCAGTTCTTCACCACGCGGATGCGAACGCCGCCGCTACCCTCGACGCTGCGCATCATAAGGAAGCGACCGTCGGGCGCCACATCATAGCTCTGGTCGCCGTACTCGTCGCGCCGGAACGGGCCGTGGAAGAGCTCTACCGGCGGCGACGCCGAGAACGCGGGCGATGTTCGCGCACCGCCATCATTCGGTCCCCCCCCGACTCTGACCCCAATAGCACGCTTTGCGCGCGATCAGCTCTTCAGCTCATTCTCCTTGATGCTCTGTGCCTTCGTTAGGTGCTCCTGCACCTTCCCGGACGCCTTCTCGATCGCTCCGCGCAGCTCCGCACTGTTGGTGTTCTTCGCTGCGTCCTGAAGCTTGTCGAGCATGTCCTTGTGATCGTCGATCTGGTTGTCGATGTACTTCTTGTCCCAGTCGGCGCCCGCGGGCTTGTCGGTCAGTTCCTTGACCTGGTCCCTCGCGTGGTCCATGAGGTCGTGGACATCACCAGTCGTATCCGGAGTCACCGACAGCCTTCCTGCCAGAGACCTCATTTCGAGTGCGAGCGCGCGGTGCTCGGTGACGAGTTGCTGCGCGAACTTCTTCACGGCAGGGTTGGTTGCCTTTTTTGCTGCGAGCTGGCCCTCGCGTACCTCGCGGGCGTTGTTCGCGCCGATGAATCCGAGGACGGAGGCGTCTGTCCAACTGCCACGCTTGACGACACTTGCTGCGGCAGATTCCGTCCGCCGAGCCGTGGTGTCTGCGGCCGCGGCCACACGACCCGCTGCCGTGTCCACGGCCGCACCGACCCGACTGGCGGCGGTGTCAGCCGCGCTGCGGTCCCGGGGGCCGCAAGCACAGAGTGTCAGGACAACGGCCGCGGTCCCGCGTACGACAGCATTCGCTCCGGAGCTCATGGGCCCCTCCCTTTCCTTACGGGCCATGACAAGGTGAGTGCGCCTTCGTCGGCGGCGCGCTCTTCCGTGCAAGAGCCGTTCTTCAACGGGTGTACTGCGGAGTTCGGCTCAAGGAAAACCCAGCCTGCAAACCGCTCCTGGCGAGAAGCGCATGTCGAAGTAGTGCTTCCGCGGGTGGCGTTGACGAGCGCTATGCCCGCCTGTCGATTATCAACGCGCGCCGATGCTGGTCGCGCACGCCGATACGGTCCTGAGGACGCCATGCGTTCGATCGTTTCTCAGTTGGCGATGGCGGCACAGCTTGGAGCTTCGCCTCTCGTCGCCGACCGCGATGCCGTGAAGCCACCGGCGGCGGAACGCGCGGCAGTCAACGACAACCGCACGCCCGCTGGCCAGTTGAATAGCGGCGTCCTGACGGTCCAGCTCGAGGCGCGACCCGCGCAATGGTTCCCGGAGGCCGACAGCGGGAAGAGCGTCCTCACCTGGGCGTTCGCGGAGCCCGGGCGCCCGCCCGAGATGCCCGGGCCACTGGTCCGCGTTCCCGCCGGCACGCTCGTGCGCCTAACGCTGAGGAACCTCGTCGACTCCACGCTCGTGGTGTACGGGCTCCATGCGCGCCCCGGGACCGATGATGACACCGTGCAAGTCGCCCCTGGTGCGACGCGCCAGGTAAGCTTTCGACTCGACGCACCCGGGACCTACTTCTATTGGGCAACATTTCCCGGGCGCACGATCGAGGACCGCGACACGGTCGACAACGGGCTCTCCGGCGCCCTGATCGTCGACCCCCGGGGCGCCACGGCGCCTAACGACCGCGTGCTCCTGATCAGCCAGTGGTTCCAGCCCGCCACCCGCGACGCCGCGGCCGGCGAGGTGCTGACCATCAACGGCAAGTCGTGGCCGCATACCGAGCGTTTCGAGTTCATGGAAGCCGACTCGGTGCGCTGGCGCGTGATCAACGCCACGAACGTCGCGCACCCGATGCACCTGCACGGCTTCTACTTTCGAGTGACGAGCCTCGGGAGCTGGTTCCGCGAAACGTCGTACGACGTCGCCTCCCAATGGTTGGCGAACACGCACCTGATGCTGGCTGGGCAGACAATGACGATCGCCTGGAAACGCTGCAAGCCCGGAAACTGGGTGTTCCACTGCCATTTCGCGTTTCACGTGTCGCCTAACGTCTCCCTCGACCCCACGGCCGCATCGCCGGTTCACGCCAACCATGCCGGAGGTGACGCGGCGGCTGGTGGTGGGACGCCGCACCGGATGTACGGACTCGTTCTGGGGATTCACGTGCGGCCGGCGCCGAACGCGCGCCACGCCGCGAGCACCGCGACGGTACGTCGCATTCGGCTACTGGTGCAGTCCGCCCCCGAGCGGATGGTGCTCGAGTCCACCGGTCACGCTTACACAACAACCAGCCTCGGGTACGTCGTTCAGGAAGGTGACACGCCTCCGCCTCGCGACTCGATCGCCATCCCCGGCCCACTTCTGGTGCTGCGGCGTGGCGAGCCGGTGCAGATCACGGTCGTCAACAACCTCGACGAGCCGACCGGTGTGCACTGGCACGGGTTGGAGATCGAGAGCTTCCCTGATGGAGTTCCGGGGTGGAGCGGTATGCCCAGGCGCGTCTTCCGTCCGATCGCGCCGCGCGACTCCTTCGTTGCCGAGTTCACGCCGCCGCGCGCGGGGACGTTCATCTACCACGCGCACGCTCACGAGCAGATTCAGATCAACTCGGGGCTCTATGGGGGGCTGCTCGTCACCGATGCGCCACGCGACACGTCGACCGATCGGCTCTTCATCGTCGGCTCAGGCGGGCCGCCCCCCGACACGACGCTGGACAGTCCCTTCGTACTGGTGAACGGGAACACCACCCCGCCGCCGCTGGAGCTGCGCGTCGGTAAGACGTACCGCCTCCGGCTCATCAACATTCACCCCGACTGGCGGGTGATCTTCACACTGCTGTCCGACACGGCGTACGCGCGGTGGCGGCCGGTCGCCAAGGACGGTGCCGACCTCGCGCCCGGGCTGCGACGCCTTCGCCCGGCGTACCTCCTAACGGGTCCGGGCGAGACGGCGGACTTCGAGTTCACGCCCACGGCGCCGGGGGACCTTCGACTCGAGATCAAGACGATGGTCCCCGGGTGGACGATTCCGGTGCCCGTTCGCGTGAGGGCCGTACCGCCAACACATCGCGCGAAAGAGAAGGAAGGAAAGAGTCGATAGGCGCGCGCGAACGGCGCGGCTCGGGAGCGCGCTCCGGCGCGCCGGTCGGTTGAAGAAGCAGAGGAACAGCTTCGACATACGCTGGACCTCGACTCCACATTCCAGGAAGCGCGGGGGGCCTGTCGCTCGTGGAACTCGACCAGGGCAGGTTCGATGGAGAGGGAATTCGAGTCGATTCGGAGCGATCCGCGGATCACTTCGCTGGCTCGAAGAATTGGAGTCATCCGGTGATCCGGGGGCGACTTGCCTTTGCCTGGCGCGCTCACGCGGCGTAAGTTGGCGCTAGAAACCAACATCGGCGTCAGCGTATGAAATACCCCGAAGTCCGAAACTATCGCGACGGCTCGTTCGTCGCCGGCGACCTCCCGTTCATCGACGTCTACAACCCGAGCGACGGCAGCATCATCTCGCGCGTCCCGATGTCCACGCGCGATGACGTCGACGCCGCGGTCTCGAGCGCCGAGCGTGCGTTTCCCGGTTGGTCGCGCACGCCGATCAAGGAGCGCGTGCAGGTCTTCTACAAGTACAAGGCGCTGCTCGAGCAGCACATCGACGAGCTGTCCGCGCTCGTCACCGAAGAGAACGGGAAAGTCGCGAGCGAGGCCCGGGCCGAGATCCTCAAGGCGGCGGAGCTTTCCGAGTTCGCGTGCTCGCTGCCGCAGATCACGCCGGGCGAGGTGCTCGAGGTGAGTCGCGGCGTGGAATGTCGGATCGAGCGATATCCGGTCGGCGTCGTGGCGGCGATCACGCCGTTCAACTTCCCGAACATGGTGCCCAACTGGTCGATACCTAACGCGGTCGCGCTCGGCAACTGCATGATCCTGAAGCCGTCGGAGCTCGTGCCGCTGAGTGCGGGGCGGATCGCCGAGCTGCTGCGCGAGGCGGGCCTCCCGGACGGCGTCTTCCAGGTCGTGCACGGCGGACGCGAGACGGTCGAGGCGCTGTGTGACCACTCCGGCATCGCGGCGATCAGCTTCGTGGGATCGACCAAGGTGGCGAAGGTCGTGTATCGGCGCGGGACGGCGAACCTCAAGCGCGTGCTCGCGTTAGGCGGCGCCAAGAACCATCTCATCGTCATGCCCGACGCGGACGTCGAGATGGCGTCGAGCAATATCGTCGCGTCGATGAGCGGCTGTGCCGGTCAGCGATGCATGGCCGCGTCGGTGATGGTCGCGGTGTCGAAGGTGGACCACATCATCGAACGGATGGTGGCGCACGCACGAAACATCGTTCCTGGCCGCGACATCGGACCTGTGATCTCGCTCGCCGCGAAGGAGCGCATCGAGCGCTACATCACGGAGGCGGAGGACGCCGGCGCGACGGTGCTGGTGGACGGCCGCGGCGTGGTCGTGCCGGGCAAGGAGAACGGCTATTTCATTGGCCCGACGATCATCGACCACGTGACGCCGGACATGCGCCTCGCGCAGGACGAGGTGTTCGGCCCGGTGCTCGCCATCGTCAGGACGAAGACGGTGGACGAGGCGATCGCGGTGGAGAATCAGTCGCCCTACGGCAACGCGGCGTCGGTGTTCACGGAGAGCGGCGGCGTCGCGCGCCACGTGATGGATCGCGCGAGCGCCGGAATGGTGGGTGTGAACGTCGGCGTGCCCGTGCCGCGTGAACCGTTCTCGTTCGGCGGCTGGAACGAGTCGAAGTTCGGCGTCGGTGACATCACGGGTCGCGGGTCGATCGAGTTCTGGACGCAGTCGAAGAAGATGACTACCAAGTGGAATAGAGAAGCCGGAGTTAACTGGATGTCATAGGGACATCGGGACCAGGGAATGGGGACTCGGCCGGGAGGCTATTACTGCAGAGGAGGGCTCCTCGGTGCTAATGGCATCCCGGCCCAGTCCCAGTCCCTAGTCCCCAGTCCCTTTCAGACGGGGGTTTTATGCCTGACCGAACCACGATGTTCACGGGAATCCCGTTCGAGAACCCGTTCCTCCTCTCCTCCGCCCCACCCACGGAGTCCGAGAGCAACATCATGCGAGCGTTCGAGGCCGGGTGGGGCGGGGTGGTGACGAAGACCATCGGGTTGCACCCCGTCGTCAACGTCGTGGGCGCGAAGGCGAAGTTCATGCGCACCTCGCCTGACGACGCCTACGTCTCCATGAAGAAGCGGCCCGGCGCGGCGCTGCACTCGTCGTGGAACTGGGAGCTCATCTCCGACAAGACGCTCGACTGGTGGGTGCCGCGCATCCGCCGCATCAAGGAAGCGTTCCCGAACCGCGTGCTCATCGCGTCGATCATGGCGGGGTCGGGGAACGACAAGGAACTGCGTAACTGGCAGACGCTGGCCGAGGCGTGTCAGGACTCGGGTGCGGATGGGCTGGAGCTCAACTTCTCGTGCCCGCATATGGACCGGAAAGACATGGGGTCCAACATCGGCAAGGATGAAGGGCTCTGCTCCGTCGTGACCGAGGCGGTCAAGGAAGTCGCGAAGGTCCCCGTGTGGACGAAGCTCACCCCGGCGACCCAGGACATTGTGGTCGAAGCCGCGGCCTGCTTCCGCGGTGGCGCCGACGCGATCGTGTCGTCGAACACTTTCCCGTCGCTCCCGATCATCGATCCGGAGACGCTGGAGTTCGAGATCAACGTCGACGGTCTCGTGTCGAGCGGTGGCCTGGGCGGACCGGCGATCCTGCCGCTCTCGTTATGCAACATGGCACGCATGTGCCAGGCGTTCCCGGACAAGGCATTTTCGGGGATCGGCGGGATCTCCGAGTTCGCGCAGGCACTGTCGTACTTCCTGCTCGGCACCGGCACGGTGCAGGTATGCACGGCGGCGATGCTCGATCACGCGGTTGGGCCTAACGTGGTCAAGAAGCTGCTTGCCGGGTTCGATCGGTTCATCGAGAAACATGCCGCGGATGGATGGATGTCGTTGGAGGATTTCCGCGGCGCTCGCCGGGATCGGATGGTGCTGCAGTCGCAGATTCGCCGCCCGGATGGTGATGGGTACCAGGGTGGGTACGAGAGCGTCGAAGGCTACGCCGCACCGGAACAGCCGGCTCGAGTCTAACGAATGGTGTCATCCTGAGCCGTCAGGCGAGGGATCTTCATCGTCCCGATCGAGCCCTCTGCCGGGAACCTGAGGATCCTTCGCTTCGCTCAGGATGACAAAGGAGCAGCCATGAAACTCGACACGATCGTGAAGGGCGGTATCGTCGTTACGCCTGGTGGAACGTTCGTCGGTGACGTCGGCATAAGCGGCGAGAAAATATCGGCGTTAGGCGCTGCGCTGGACTCGCCGGGAGCGACAACCATCGATGCGTCCGGCCACTATGTGATCCCCGGCGTGCTCGACGTGCACGTCCACCTCGAGCTTCCCTTCTGCGGTACCGTCTCCGCCGACGACTATCGGACGGGTACGCGCGCCGGCGCCCGGGGCGGCGTCACGACCGTCATCGACTTCGCCATCCCCTACGCCGGCGACTCGCTGAACGACGCCGCCGACAACTGGATGAAAAAGGCCGAGGGGAAGTCGCTCATCGACTACACGTTCCACATCTGCATCACGCGGTGGAACGATCACAAGGATCAGATCGAAGGGATGGTGAAGCGAGGCTTCACGACCTTCAAGGAGTTCATGATCTACGAGTCGGAGGGCTGGCAGTCCGACGACCGCGCGCTCTACGGAACGCTGGAGAAAATGCGCGAGTACGGGACGATGCTGCTCGTGCACGCGGAGTCCGCTCGCGTGCTCGACGAGCTGATCGCGCGCCATCACACGCCGGACCTGATGAAGAAGTATGGCGCGCGCCTCCACCCGATGACGCGCCCGAACTTTGTTGAAGCCGAGGCGATCCAGCGTGTCGTGCAGTGGTGTGAGGCGACCGGCGGGAAACTGTACATCGTCCACATGTCTACCGGCGAAGGTGCCGACATCATCCGCGCGGCGCAGGCGCGCGGCGTCAACGTGATCGCCGAGACGTGCGCGCAGTACCTGGTGCTCGACGACTCGGTGTTCGAGCGCGAAGAGGGTCATCTCTACGCGTGCTGCCCGCAGCTCAAGAAGCCAAAGGACGTCCAGCGCCTGTGGGAGGGCCTGAAGCACGGCGAAGTCTCGGTGATCTCGACGGACACGTGTACGTTCACGCGTGAGCAGAAGGCGATGTGGGAGGGCGACTGGACGAAGATCCCGATGGGCATGCCGGGTCTCGAGACGCTCCTGCCGCTGACCTACACACGCGGCGTGTTAGGCGGCCGATTGTCGATCGAGGAGCTGTGCATGAAGCTCAGCACGAACCCGGCGCGGATCATGGGTTTGGCGCCGCGAAAGGGCTCGATCGCGATCGGTGCGGATGCGGATCTCGCGATCATTCACCCGACGCGCACGCACAGGGTCGACCCGAAGACCATGGAGACAAACGCGGACTGGTCGCCGTTCGAGGGGTGGGACCTGGCGGGGTTCTCGAGAACGACCGTGTCGCGGGGAGAGATCATCGTTGACGACTACCAGGTGGTTGGCCGAGAGGGGAGGGGTGTGTGGCTGAAGCGGGAGACGGGAGACGGCAGACGGGAGACGCCTACAACTGCGGGGCAGACCGCGAGGAGTGAGGGGCATCCCGAAGGTTCGACGTCTCCCGTCTCCCGTCTCCCGTCTCCCGCGGGCGCTGGCGCCCGATGACCATCCAAACGGGCGTAGAGCGCTCGACCTTCACACCCCCGGCCGCCGGCGCCACAGATCTAAGCGCCAGCCCGCTCTGGAACCCGGACTTGGCGCCGACGCCGCCCGAGCGCCGCACCTGGTCCACCTACAACATCGCGGCGCTCTGGATCGGCATGAGCGTCGTCATCACCACGTACGCCCTCGCGTCGGGGCTCATGGCGCAGGGGATGAACTGGTGGCAGTCGATGATCACGATCCTGTTAGGCAACACGATCGTGCTCATCCCGATGATCCTGAACGCTCACGCCGGCACGAAGTACGGCGTGTCGTTCCCCGTGTTGTGCCGGGCGAGCTTCGGCGTCCGCGGCGCGAACGTGCCGGCGATCCTGCGTGCGATGGTCGCCTGTGGATGGTTCGGCATCCAGACCTGGATCGGGGCGCTGGCGCTCGACGCGCTGTTCGCTGCGGCGTGGCCAGGCTGGGTGAGCGTTCCGGGCAAGACCGCCATCGCGTTCGCGATTTTCTGGGGCATCCAGGTCGTCATCATCCTCAAGGGCACCGAGGGCATCAAGATCCTCGAGAGCTGGTCGGCACCGCTGTTGTTAGGCGGCGGGGCGCTGCTCCTCTGGTGGGGCATCGACCGCGGGGGCGGCCTCGGACGCATCCTCGGCGAGTCCGTGAAGCTGCAGCAGGGCACCACGCCATTCTGGACGCTCTTCCCGGCCGCGCTCACGGCGAACGTCGGCTACTGGGCGACGCTGAGTCTCAACATCCCGGACTTCACCCGCTACGCGAAGAACCAGCGGTCCCAGGCGTTAGGCCAGGCGTTGGGGCTGCCGACCACGATGACCGCGTTCGCGTTCATCGGCGTGGCGGTGACGAGCGCGACGATCGTGATCTTCGGCAAAGCCGAATGGGATCCGGTCGTGCTCGTGACGAAGATCGGCGGCGCGGGTGTCGTCATGTTCTCGGCCCTCGTCGTGCTGGCGGCGCAGCTGACGACGAACATGGCGGCGAACGTCGTGTCGCCGTCGAACGACTTCTCGAACCTGAGCCCACGGCGGATCAGCTATGTCACGGGCGGGCTGATCACCGCCGTGATCGGCATCGTGATGATGCCGTGG
>Ga0209382_10010985_pt1 | contig 11264 bp, 7 predicted proteins | sample SoiMetdeltSBSDD5_FD_187599 | JGI IMG/M metagenome (GOLD analysis project Ga0209382, IMG submission 187599) | Bulk soil microbial communities from a Populus tree surrounding site in Tennessee, USA - Soil MetaG P. deltoides SBSDD5 (SPAdes) (version 2) | ecosystem: Environmental > Terrestrial >...
GAGTGCGGCCGCCATGCAAAGCCGCATCAGCGGACGACTCATTTCGACACCCCCGCGCTGGCGGAAGAGGGGTTGTAGCCGGGCTGCAGAATCACGCGCAGTTCCGGACGCAGATGTTTTGCCGCGACGCGCTGCACGTCGGCAGGCGTCACACGCGCCCACGCCTTCGGAAGTTCGGCCGTTCGCGCCCAATCGCCCATGCGCCCGATGTAGTGTGCCGCCTGACTGGGATCTGCCAGAACACCAAGCAACCTGGTCTCCAACGACCGTTGGGCTCGCGTAACCGACTCCTCTGACATGGGTGTTTTGCCCGCCTGCTCGATGAACTCGCCTATCAGATTTACCCATTCGATTGGCCTCTTGGCTGGGTGGTGGGGCACAATTGTCACCATCAGGCCTCCTCTTACCGACCCGGGAATGGAGGCGAGTGGGACGACTCCCGCCAACATCGGGTGGGCTGTCAGGAACTCTTTACGGAAGCGGCTCGATGTACCTTCGATCATCAACTCTTGGATTACATCCATCGTGGGATCATCCGGGTCGAATTCGGGAGGGCGGCGATAGCCCACGGCGATGGCCAACGGCGCTTCCGGGGGCGAAGCGGCGCGCACTTCCCTAGGTTCGGCGGCTGTCAGCGGCGCTGGAGTAAACGGCGAACCGGCGGGCACTTTACCCATGTATTTCTCGGTCATCGCGCGTGCGGATTCGAGCGTCAAGTCTCCGGCCAGGGTAAGAACAAGGTTGGAGGCCACAAGGCGCGACTTCAAGAACGCTTCCACGTCAGGAAACTGGATACGCTCCGCTTCCGCCTGCTCCCATTCCGTCAGCCCGTAGCCCGATGTCCCATAGGCAAGAGAAAGAATCGTTCGTCGTATCGCAGCGTCCTGCGTACCTTGCGTTTGAGCGAAAGCCTGTGCCCGCTGTTCCTTACTCCAGGAAATCAAGCGCGGCAAGGGCTGCCGTAGCCACTCGCCGTACAGAAGAAGGAAGGCGTCCACCCGGTTAGAAGGAAGGCGCGCGGACCATTGAATGTGGTCGGCTGTTGTAACGGCGCGAAACGGTTTCGCGCCGTAGAGTCCCAGGGCGCGCGCGCTGAACTGAGGCTTCGCCAGGGCCTCCGCCGTCCGCGTGGCAACCTTCAGCTTCGCCTCTGTCTGCAAGCGGTCATACATTGCGCTGGCGCCGGGCTTTTGTTCCAGTGCCTTCCATTCGGCGTAGGCTGCGTTCATTGCCTTAATCGCCGCGCGTTCTTCGGTGAGATTGCGTGAGCCGAGTTGCTCGGGGCCGTGTTCGAGCAGCAATGGCACCAGGCTGGCCAAACCGCGCATCCCCTTTGGATCGTCGGCATAGCCCCCTCGCGCCGTCAGGCAGGCCGTCACTACCGGTGAACCGTGATCCTCCACCAGAATCACCCTTAGCCCGTTGGCGAGCTTGAACTCCTGCACCGTGCTTGCGTATTGATCCAACTGAATGCTGCCTGCGGCGACGCTGGTCGCTACAAGAACAAGAACGGCCAGGCGGGCCGCATCGCGGCGAAAACTGATCATTACTTCCCAGTGTAAAGGGTTCCGGCGCGGCCTTCGGTAGTACGCCGCCACTGTCGCCTATTCGTAACGGAGGGCGTCAACGGGATCGAGGCGCGCCGCTTTACTCGCCGGCCAAATGCCGAAGAACAGGCCCACCCCCATCGAGACGAGTACTCCCAGTGCCACCGCCCACAAGGGCACTTGCGTTGGCAGCGAAGGGAAGATGATTCGAGCGATCAAAGAGATCGCATAGCCGAAGATCATCCCCACGATGCCGCCAAAAAGCGTCAGGACAACCGCCTCGGTGAGGAACTGCACAATAATATCGATGCGGCGCGCGCCGATGGCCTTGCGGATGCCGATCTCGCGGGTGCGCTCGGTGACGCTGACGAGCATGATGTTCATCACGCCGATGCCGCCTACTAGAAGACCGATGGAGCTAAGCACGATCATCACCAGCGCCGTCGTTGAGGTGATTTTGCGGAAGTCTTCGATGACCTGTTCGGGGGAGGAGATGTAGAAGCTGTCGGGCTCGTTGTGCTTGACGCGGCGGTCCTGGCGGAGAACCATACGGACTTCGTCGGCTGCGGCGGCTTGCATTCCGGGATAGGCAGCGACGAAGAGCAGGTGCTCCTTGGCGTTGGGGAACATCTTCCGCAAGGTGTAGTAAGGCAGAAGGATGCGGCGATCGGTATCGCCGGGCATTTGGTTGGCAGGACGTTTGAGAACGCCCAAAACCGTCACGCGATGGCCATCCAATTCAATCTCCTTGCCGATGGCATTACCGGTGCCGAACAGGGCGCTGTAGGCGTCCTCGCCGATAACGGCTACAGGAAACCGGTGCATGTCCTCGCCGCTCGTGAAAAAACGCCCTTGAGACATGTTGATGTCGCCGAGCTCGACATAGCCTTCCTCGACGCCGGTTGGTTGAACGCCGGCAATGTCGTTGCCTTTGTAGCGAACGCGGTGAATCATCTCCCACGGCGCGAACATTTGCGGGACAACGGCCCGCACCGAAGGACAGCGTTCGCGAATGGCGCGCATGTTGTCGAGCGTAATTTCCTTGCGGTTGCGCTCCTCGGGCGACAGACGGCCAACGCGGAAGCCCACTTTGAACTTGAAGACGACCAGCTTGTCCGTACCGAAGCTGCTCATGATGCCGCTGACAGCACCATCGAACCCGGCAAGAATCGAACCCACACCAATGATCGTGCCCGTGCCCATCACCACGCCCAACACGGTGAGCGCGGCGCGCAGCTTGTGTTCCGTAAGAGCTCTCCACGCCAGTGGAATTCCCGAAGCGAAGCTGGAGGCGCGCATCTTCATGGATTCGCCGTCCTTACCTACCGTTCCACCGACAACGCTTGAATGGGGTCGAGTTTGGAGGCGCGGTGCGCCGGGTAGATGCCAAAAAAGAGACCGACCGCAGCCGAAAGAAACACGCCGATGAATACGGCAATCCATGGCATTGACATCGGAAGGGGCGTGAACGCGTTGCCCGCTACCGTCACAAGAAACGCGAGGACGACGCCCATCGCACCGCCCATGGCCGACAACGTTGCCGATTCGACAAGGAACTGCCACAGGATGTCGCGCCGCCGCGCGCCCACCGACTTCCGGATGCCGATCTCCTGCGTGCGTTCGGTGACCACGGCCAGCATGATGTTCATAATGACCACACCACCGACGACCATGAAAATGCTCACCACGGCCATTGCCGTCGCCGCAATGGCGCTGGTCATCTGCCCCCACGCCGAAACGAGCGAATCCGAACTAAGAATCATGAAATTGTCTTCCTGGTTCGGCCGCAATTGGCGGTATGCGCGCAGGAGCAGCTGAATCTCTTCCTGAGCTCGAAAGAGTTCGCCTGTTGAACGCGCCTGCACTACGTAAGTGATTCCCATGCGCGAACCATACGTACGGAAATAGGCTTCAATGGGAAAGAGCGCGAAGTTGTCCAGCGACTGGCCGAACGCGCTTCCCTGTTTCTTGGCCACTCCGGTTACGGTAAAGGGCCGCCCTTCGATCTTGATTACTTTGCCCACGGGATCGAGTTGGGGGAAAAAGGCCTCCTTTAGATCTCTGCCGATGATGCAGACCGGCATGTGGTGCGCGTTTTCCATATCGGTGAACGGGCGGCCCTGTTCAATCTGAACGTTGGTCATGGCGGCGACGTTGGCCGTTGCACCCCGCAACTGGACATCCTCCAACTTTTCTCCTTCATATGTGGCCGATCCGCGCTTCTGAGCGATCATGCCAACGCCTCGTGTCAGCTCCGAGTGCTGCCGCAAGAACTCATACTCCTCGCGGCTCAATTGCGGATTCTTGCGGTCGAGCTCGAGAAATTTTTTGGCATCCCAGTTGCCGATGAACGCCATGCGCACCACGCGAAATCCGTCTGCGCCCATGTCACTCACGTTCTGAGCGATGTAGACATCCATGCCGTGAATAATGCTCATCACGGCTATCAGCGTGGTGGTGGCGAGAATGATACCCAGCAGCGTGAGGAAGCTCCTGAGCTTGCTCGACCGGAGCGACGACATGGCCACTCGCACAGCTTCGCCGAAGGATGCGCTCGATTGCACATCACTCAGACGAACAAAGGATTCAAATAGTTCCAGGGGGAATTGCGCGGATTTACAACCGGCTACCGATCCAGCGGCGGACCGCATCGTCGACCCAGATACGCGGAGCGCGGGCGCTGAGAAATCCCAAGTGGCCGCCGTGTTGAGTGGCCGCCAACGTCAGATTAGGGTTGTTTTCGAAGGCCGGGTGCGAAAAGACCTCGAATGGAATCATCGGGTCGTCCTGCGCTTGCACCACCAACGTGGGCACACGAATCTGGTTCAGGAACCGGATTGCGGACTGCGTGGAATAGTAGTGCTCGGCGCCGGTAAACCCAAAGGCCGGGCCGGTGAACAGATCGTCAAATTCCCACACCGAAGACACGCGGTCCAACCGCTCATAGGGGAGTGCGGCGGCGATGGCGGGCCGCCGCAAACGAAGGCGTTTGCGCATGCTCGAAAGGAACCGCCACTCGTAGAGACGATTCGACGGGCGCGCCAGCATCCGGCAGCACTCCGCGAGGTCGATCGGCGTCGAAATCGCGACTGCTCCGGCCAGCAGGCGCCGTGCGTCGGCGCCCAACTCACCTGCCATCTTCAACACCTGGTTGCCGCCAAGTGAGAAACCGACTAGATAGGCTGGGGTCCGCCGCTGCCGGTCGAGGTCGGTAAGGATAGCGAGGATGTCTTTGGTGAGTCCGGCGTGGTAAAGCGTGGAGCACAGGAATTCCGTGCCGCCGCAAGTGCGGATGTTGGTACGGTGGACGGTAAGTCCCTCGTCCAACAACGCCTGCGCCATGCTCAGCATGTAAGGCGCATGCGATGAACCCTCAAGGCCGTGAACCAGCACAACCTCGCCATGCGAGTTCTCCGGCCGCTGCGTGTGGATCAACACCTGCACGTCGGATTCCGTATGGAACAGCCGCGTCTGAACGGGATAGCGGCGGGCATCGAACGGCCGCGGCCAGAACGTCGTCAAGACCGTGGCTAGGTGCGGATTTCGGAACACCGGCCGGAACGGCGCAAAGGAGTCGCTCAAACGTTTATGGTAGCCGCATGATCTACTCGCCGAGAACGGGAGTGCTGGTCAGGCCGACTTCTGGCGCGTGAGTTGGCACGGGATTCAGCCGGAATGGCTGCCGTTTCCAATAGGTGAGCGAGCGCCACACCCATTCGAGCGGTCCGAAGCGGAAGTAGCGGAGCCAGAGGGGGCTCGTGATGAGTTGGAAGGTCCAGATGGCGAGCAGGATGTAAAGCGTGTCAATGCGTTGCAGTTTGCCGTGATAACCGAAGGCGTAAAAGATCGTGTAACAGATCACCGAATGCATGAGGTAGTTGGTGAACGCCATTTGCCCGACGGCAGCCAACGCCGAGGTGAGCCAACGCAGCAGGCCGGCCTTCATCACAAGGAACAGGACGCCCATGTGCGACAGCGCGACAACGGTGCGGCCGAATTCGTAAGGAATGACGGCGAACGCGTGCGTCACGCTGTCGAAGTTGTTCGCCACGATCAGCGAAGCGGTATAGGAATGCAGCGGAACGCCGATGCTATAACCGATCAGCGCCAGCACGGCATAGAATTTCATACTGCGTCGCGCGCTGAGTACGCCCAGGTGAAACAGCGCCATGCCGAGGAACATCATCGCGAAAAGATCGAAGTTCCAGGCCATGTAAAGCGGCATGCCGTGCCACATCATGACGATCTCGGCGCGGCGTTTGATGGCGGAAAGGAAGCCACCCGTCCACTTTGCGTCGTCCTCTTTGACCTGGGCGGGCGTGGGTTTCAACTCCTTGAGGTCTGCCAGGTACTTCTCTTCAACCTTCTTCAACTCGTCGCTAACGGGTTTGCCCTCCAGACGCAGCCGTGCCGCCTGCATGGCTTTCTGTTGTTTGTCGCGTTTTTCGAAGGCGTCGAAGGTTATGAACGCCGTCATAAATGCAAGGCTCACTGTGGCGATGATGATGAGACCCCGTGGACGCATTTTGCGGAACGGGTAGAGCACAAGGCCGCAGAGCGCGTAGGGATAGAGAATTTCGCCATACCAAAGCAGGTACGCATGCGCGATGCCGAACAGCATCAGCCAGAGCAGGCGCCGGTAGTAAATGTCGGCCATGTTGACGCCCTTGGCCTCGCCGCGCGCGGTGAGCACGATGACGCCCGCGCCGAAGAGCATCGAGAACAGCGCACGCATTTTTCCTTCGAAGAGGACGTGGTTGACGATCCAGAACCAGAGGTTGGACCCGGTGGAGCCGCCGGCGACGGTGGGGTCGTCATAGGTTGCCGGATGAAATGCGAAGCCGGCGATGTTCATGAGCAGGATGCCCAGGAGCGCGACGCCTCGCAGGGCGTCGAGTGCAGGAATGCGATCTTCGCGCGATACGGGACCGATGGATGCCGCCTGTTCGGCTGGTGACATGAACGATATTGTGCGGTATGGCTTCGCGCAGAGCAAGGGATGCTGATGGAGCGGGCTGGGTCGCCGTGCAGGTTCAAACACTCTCATCCGCGCGCCAAGGCCGCCCAGGTCCTCGAATGCGGCGCCGCCTCAAACTGGCGCGCAAACCCGAGGCTAACATCTTCGCCCGATCGAGGCGCCCATGCGATCATTGTAAGGACTTCCCCGCATCCGATCACCTGGAGGAATCGTGTCTCTCAAACTGACCGGACTTGCGCTTTTACTAACCTTCACAGCTACTGCGCAATTCGAAGAACTCGCCGTAACCGACGACGGACGCCTATATTTCTGGACAACGCACCGGCTTCGCGGCCAGCCCCAGGACAATGAATCCAAAATCATCCGGATGACGGGCGCCGGATTCGAAATCGTCGCAGCCGCGCCGGCGAGGGGGGGAGTCATACCGCCCTCCCTCCGGACACCCTTTGTGAGCGGTGACGGCAATACCTATGGCTACAACGAAGATAGCGGCTGCGGCTCCCCCAGCTGCGGGTTGTCCGGACTTCCCCGCAATACGATCCGCCTTAACGGGGCGCGTTTCCCCGGCGGGGTGAACCCGCAGAGCGGCCACATTAGCCGTAACGGCCGCTTCTTTGTCGGAACGAAATGGCCGAACGGCCTGCTCTGGATCGACCTCGAAACCGGCCGCGTCGAAGAACCCGCCGCCTCACGGCCAGCCTCGCGGAACGGTGCGATCGCAAATGACGGCACCGCGCTTGTCTTCATCGACACCCCTCAATCCAGTGGAGGCCTCGCACTCTACCATCCCGATCGTGGCCTCACGCCGTTGGACGTGCAAGCCGTCTTTTCCGCCACCATCAGCCCCGACGCGCAATCGATCGTCATCGAGCGCGTGGGCGACCGCACTCTCGAACTAGGCATTCGAGTTCCCTCCGGCATTAACGCCTTTCGCGTTTTGGCCACTATGCCGTACAACTCACGCAACTCGCCCTACCTCACGGTCTTCCATCCAACCTTTGCCAATGACGGTAGGCTGCTCTATCTGAGTCCAATCGGACCGGCCTCCCTACTGCAACTCGCCGTGTTCGCTCAAGGACGCACCACCCTGATGCGGCCCGTGCCTGAGGGTGTACGATCGGCAATCATCGCGGGAGCGGGTCACACCGGCTATGCGATCACAAACCTTCATCGCTTGCTCCGCCTTCACCCTCTTACGCTAGACCACGATGAGCTGCTACCCCCCACGCCTCGACTGGGTTCGATCGTCGGCGCCGCTCCCCCTGGCTCAGCCGTGCGCGGTCTCGCCTCCGGGGTGACGCGCGACACGGAAGTCTATATCGGAGACTTGCGCGCGCCTGTTACTCACGTTGATCCTCGTTTTGCCTTTTTCCAAGTACCCTGGGAAGCCCTTCCCGTACAACGTGCACCCATGATCGTGCGCATGCAGAACAATCCGTTCGAATGGCACAGTGTTTTCACCGTCGATGCGACTCCCAGTGTCCGTATCGATCGCGAGTCCTACATCGAAGGCCTCGAGTTCATCGAGATTCCGCAGATCTACCACCAGGATTTTCGGGGCGTCTTAACCCGCGAAGACCCCGCGCGCCCGGGCGAAACCATTCATTTGTTCGCAACAAACCTTGGCCCCGTCGATCATCCCCAGCACACAGGAGAGCCCGCACCCCCTTCGCCTTTCGCACGCATTACTACACCCTTTGCGTGCTATTTGCGCGAAAGGCCCTCGGAGGCGCGAGTCGAAGGTGCAGTACTTCCTTTCGTGGGCCTCACGCCGGGCTCCACTGGCATCTATCAAATAGATCTCACCATTCCCACCAATTGGACGGGCGCATTCAACTCGATTGAATGCGTCAACAGCTTTGGCTCGCGTGATGCGGTATCGGTCACCGTTCGGCCATAAGCGGCCCGGCGTTGCGTTCGCGTTCGCACGCAACGGAGTTGCGATCAGAGTCCCACATCATCAAGATCTAAGTTGCACGGAACATCACGAGCTATCTGCTATTTTGGAGAACGACGAAGTTCAGCAACATAATAAACTCGTTGAATTTAACCCGGACTGGGTGAGATAAGCAATGGCTAGAAGTGAAGTCTCTTTGAGAAAGCGGCCAATCGACTGGTCACGTTTTCGATGGAGCGTGTGGTGCGTGAGTGGTCTTCTATATGCGGGCGCGGCGTTGAGTGCGGCAGGAATGGTATGGACACGGGAGAAAAATTACGAAATAGCCGCTTTCCTAGGGCTGGCCACTGTCGCACTCTTCCACATAGGATCTCTTCTCATAGGGCATAGGATTCTGCGGAAACTAGAATCTCGAAAAGCAAGAAACAATCAGGCAAGCGTTCACCATGCGACTTCAGAATACGTCGCGAAATACTCCCTCGCAGACCGTCTGGTGGGGTTCGTTCTCCTTGCGACCTTTGGAACGCTTAGGAGCTTGTTGAAATAGCCGCTGGCGAAGGCATTTTGGCGATCGAGTAGGACAGAGCGCCTCGGATTGTGCCCTTTTGAAAGGGCCGCTGGTCAGCCCGAGGGTGATTGGGGAGCCCGGAAGCGGTCCTTCGATTAGGCTGCTGCCTGCAGTTTCGGAATCCGCCACAAGTTGAACGCCGCCGCCGCGAACTGAAACAACCACCCGACCTTTTCCAATCCGCGCAGCTTCACCTTCTTCAGTCCGCCGATCGGTTTCAACCAGCCGAAGACCTTTTCGATGAGCGGCCTTTTGCGCTGGCTGATGGCGTAGCCTTCATGCCGCGTGGTGCGTCTGTCGATGGCGCTTCGCCGCCGGGCATTGTTTTGCGCCACGTGCGGTGTAACCTCCATTTCGCGCAAGGTCCGAACCAGTTCCCCTTGGTCGTAGGCCTTGTCGGCGCCGAGCGTGATGCGCCCGCCCGGCCGTTGGGCTTGGCGGTGCTGGGCCATGAGCAAGGCCGCGTCGGCTTCGGCCTTGCCGTCGGCCTCGGTCACCATCGCCTCCACGATCAGCCCGTTCCGGTTCTCCACCATCACATGGCCCAGATAGCTCAGCTTTGCCTCACTGCCATTCGACTTCCGGTACAGCTTGGCGTCCGGGTCCGTGCGTGAGGCGTGGGTGTCGTTCTTCCGCTCCTGCCCGTGAAAGTTCCCGCCATCGCCCGTGCCGCCGTCTTTGCGCTGGAAACTCTTGTGCGAAGCCCAGGCCTCAATCAGCGTGCCGTCCACCGTGAAGTGCTCTTTCGACAGATGCGCCTGCGCCCGCTCCAGAACCAGCGCGAAAAACTCCCGCGCCAACTCCTCATTCAACAGCCGGTCACGGTTCTTGGAAAACACGGCGTGGTTCCAAACCGGCTCGTCGATCTCCAGTCCGGCGAACCAGCGGAACAACAGGTTGTAGTCCAACTGCTGCATCAGCATCCGCTCGCTGCGCACCGAGAAGAAGACCTGAAGCAGCAACGCCCGCAGCAACCGCTCGGGCGGGATCGAGGGACGCCCGGTGGCGGCGTAGAAACTGTCGAACCGTGCCGACATCTGGGCCAGAATCTCGTCCACCGTTTGCCGGATCGCCCGCAATGGATGATCCGCCGGGACACGTTCCTCCAACGACACGTAGCTGAACACCGGTTGCTGCTTGTTCTCGTTTCCGCGCATACAACATAGACGCTCGGATATGTTCCAGCGTCACCGGGCGGACGGGTTTTTCAACAAGCTCTTAGTGTCTTCTTTGCTTCCGATTCGATCCAAAGGGTCGGTTTCTATATTTCATTTGGTTTCTTTGTGTTCCTTGTCTACTATGTCGCCTCTCTGGTTTTGACATCCGTAGCGTTCACGAGGGATGGGATCATCGTTCGGGGCTTAACGTCCCGCGTTGCACTGCATGAGTACAGCAGCATTGTAAGAGTTGACGACTCCTCAGACAGTCTAACGCTCGAGTTTGCATCTGGGCAGTCGTTGCGACTGCATCGCGGATTGGGCGAAAGAGAGGCGATCCTGACATGCTTGCGCGGACATGGTTCGAATCTCGGTCAACCTCTCCAATCGGACGCTTAAGCGGGTCAATTCAATCAGCGCTAGGCGCGAATGAAAGGACCGGCTCCGGTACAAGGGGCAGTGCGCGGCAGGGCGCCCAACCACGCTCGGAACAAGAGGCTATAATCCAGGCATGCGGTACACTTCCCTGCTCTGTTTGATGGCGAGCGTCGCGCTGGCTGCGCCAAAGGGAGGTGCGCCTGTGCCGGGTTCGGGCGCAAACGAAAAACTCAGAGTGGAAGCCGCTTTGTATCCCGACCGCGAATCGGTAAAGCAATTGCTCGGCTTCGAATTGGACGAAGGCTTCATGGTGGTAACCGTGAAGCTTGCGCCGTTGGGCGAGGATCCAATTCGCATCGATCGCGACCATTTCTTCCTGCGCTCGGACAAAGACGGTCAAAAGTCATCCCCTTATTCGCCGTCGCAAATCGCCGGTTCGGGCACGATGCGCATTTCCAGCCGCTCCGTCGCGGGCGGAGGCGTGGCGTCGGAGGATCGCGGGCCGGTGTGGGGCGGCATTGGCGGCGGAAGCATTGGAAGACTGCCGGGGCAAGGTGGCGGCATCGGCAACACGGGCTCGGTGGAAGAAGCGGCGGTGAGCATTGAGAAGGGTAAGCCGGGCGAGGGAAAGAGCCCGGTGCTGACGGCGCTGGAAGAGAAGGTGCTGGTGGACAGCAAAGAGACCAAGGAGCCGCTGGCTGGGCAGTTGTACTTCCTGATGGAAGGCAAGCACAAGGTG
>Ga0209382_10010986_pt1 | contig 11264 bp, 8 predicted proteins | sample SoiMetdeltSBSDD5_FD_187599 | JGI IMG/M metagenome (GOLD analysis project Ga0209382, IMG submission 187599) | Bulk soil microbial communities from a Populus tree surrounding site in Tennessee, USA - Soil MetaG P. deltoides SBSDD5 (SPAdes) (version 2) | ecosystem: Environmental > Terrestrial >...
GCTCGGCAGGTGGAGCTCCTGGCCGTCCTCCCCTCGCACGATGTCGGTGCCGAGCCGGTCGAGCATCTGCGACGCGACCTGCTCGGTCGCGTGCGCCCAGATATCGATCACCTTGTTGTAGCGCTCGCCGTCGGTGATCAGACCCTCCTGGTACTGCTGCTCGATCTCGCGCACCTCTTCCGTCGCTGCGGCGATGAAGCGCTCCTTGTCGGAGGGGATCTTCATGTCGTCGATGCAGATCGAGACACCAGCGCGCGTCGCGTGCTGGTAGCCGAGCGAGCGGAGGCGATCCGCCAGGATCACCGTGGCCTTGTTGCCGAGGCTCCGGTAGGCCTGGTCGATCAGCTCGCCGAGCGCCTTCTTGTCCATCACCCGGTTGAGCATCTCGAACGGGATCTGGTCGTCGACGATCTCGCGCACGAGGACCCGACCGGTCGTGGTGTCGACCAGCGACCCGTCGCCGTTCATGCGCACCTTGATGGCGGCATGGATGTCGATCTCACCGGCGTCGTACGCGGAGCGGACCTCGGCCGGGCTCGCGAATCGCATGCCCTCCCCGCGCGCGCCGCGCCGCTCGCGGGTCATGTAGTAGCAACCGAGCACGATGTCCTGGGAAGGACCGATGATCGGCCGGCCCGTCGCGGGCGAGAGGATGTTGTTCGTGCTCATCATGAGCACGCGCGCTTCCATCTGCGCCTCGACGGACAGCGGCACGTGCACCGCCATCTGGTCGCCGTCGAAGTCGGCGTTGAAGGCGGCACACACCAGCGGGTGGAGCTGGATGGCCTTGCCGTCGATCAGCAGCGGCTCGAACGCCTGCACGCCGAGCCGGTGCAGCGTGGGCGCGCGGTTCAGCATGACCGGATGCTCCTGGATCACCTCGGCGAGGATGTCCCAGACCTCCGGCCGCTCCTTCTCCACCATCTTCTTTGCGGCCTTGATGGTGGTGACGTAGCCGCGCTGCTCGAGCTTGCTGTAGATGAAGGGCTTGAAGAGCTCGAGCGCCATGCGGCTCGGCAGGCCGCACTGGTGCAGCCGCAGCTCCGGCCCGATCACGATGACCGAGCGGCCCGAGTAGTCGACGCGCTTGCCGAGCAGGTTCTGGCGGAAGCGGCCGGTCTTGCCCTTCAGCATGTCGGAGAGCGACTTCAGCGGGCGCTTGGACGGACCCGTGATGACACGGCCGCGCCGGCCGTTGTCGAAGAGCGCGTCCACCGCCTCCTGGAGCATCCGCTTCTCGTTGCGGATGATCACCTCCGGCGCGTTCAGCTCCTGCAGCCGCTTCAGGCGGTTGTTGCGGTTGATGACGCGGCGGTAGAGATCGTTCAGGTCGCTGGTGGCGAAACGCCCGCCGTCGAGCGGGACCAGGGGGCGCAGATCCGGCGGGATGACCGGGATCACCTCCATGATCATGTGCTCGGGCTTGTTCGCCGACTCGTGGAACGCGTCGAGCACCTTGAGGCGTTTCGCGATCTTCTTGCGCTTCGCCTCGCTGGTGGCGTCGCGCATCTCGTAGCGGAGGCGCTTGCACTCCTCCGCGACGTCGAGCGAGGCGAGCATGTCGCGGATCGCCTCCGCGCCGATGCCGATCGTGAACGCCTCGCGCCCGAACTTCTCGCGCGCCTCGAGGAGCTGATCCTCGTTCAGCAGCTCGCCGAAACGCAGCGCCGTGTCACCCGGGTCGATGACGATGTGCGACTCGAAGTAGAGCACCTTCTCGAGATCGCGCAGCGAGATCTCCAGGATGTTGCCGATGCGCGACGGCAGCGACTTGAGGAACCAGATGTGCGCGACGGGCGTAGCCAGCGTGATGTGGCCCATGCGCTCGCGGCGGACCTTGCTCTGGATCACCTCGACGCCGCACTTCTCGCACACGACGCCGCGGTGCTTCATGCGCTTGTACTTGCCGCAGTTGCATTCGTAGTCCTTGACCGGACCGAAGATCTTCGCGCAGAAGAGCCCGTCGCGTTCCGGCTTGAAGGTCCGGTAGTTGATCGTCTCCGGCTTCTTCACTTCGCCGAACGACCACTCACGGATCTTGTCCGGGGATGCGATGGAGATCCGGAGCGCGTTGAACGCGAGCGGATCCTTGGGCTTCTCGAAGAGGTTATAGAGATCGCGCAATTTGGCGGTACCTCTCGTGAGTTCGTTGGTGCAGTTCGCAACGCGCGCTAGCGCGCGTTGCGGTCTAGGGCCGACCCGCGGCGGGTCGGCCCTTAGTTCTTGTCTTCGATGAGATCCACGTCGAGACCGAGTGCCTGGAGCTCCTTCACGAGAACGTTGAAGCTCTCCGGCAGGCCGGGCTCGAGGGCGTTGTCGCCCTTCACGATCGATTCGTAGATGCGCGTGCGCCCGAGCACGTCGTCCGACTTCACCGTCAGGAACTCCTGCAGGGCGAAGGCGGCGCCGTAGGCCTCGAGCGCCCACACCTCCATCTCTCCGAGGCGCTGGCCACCGAACTGCGCCTTGCCGCCGAGCGGCTGCTGCGTCACCAGGCTGTAGGGCCCGATGCTGCGCGCGTGGATCTTGTCGTCGGCGAGGTGGTGCAGCTTCAGCATGTAGAGGACGCCGACGGTGACCTCGTGGTCGAAGGGCTCGCCCGTGCGGCCGTCGAAGAGCACGGTCTGGCCGTTGAGCGAGAGGCCGGCGCGATCGAGCTCCGTGCGGATCTCGTCCTCCTTCGCGCCGTCGAACACGGCCGTCGCCATGTGGACGCCGCGTCGCACGCGCTGGGCCATGCTGAGGATCGTCTCGTCGCTCGCCTCGCTGATCAGCTTGCCGATGCGCTTGTCGCCGTAGGCCTCGACCAGCTTCGTGCGCAGCGCCGCCGCCGTCGCCGTGCGCTGATCGCGCAGCGCCGCGTCGATGCGATCGCCGAGGCCGCGAGCCGCCCAGCCGAGGTGCGTCTCGAGGATCTGCCCGATGTTCATGCGCGACGGCACGCCCAGCGGGTTCAGCACGATGTCCACCGGTGCGCCGTCGGACATGTAGGGCATGTCCTCCTCGGGCAGGATGCGCGAGATGACGCCCTTGTTGCCGTGTCGGCCGGCCATCTTGTCGCCGACGGAGAGCTTGCGCTTGATGGCCAGGTAGACCTTGACCATCTTGAACACGCCCGGCGGCAGCTCGTCGCCCTTCTTCAGGCGGGCGATCTTCTCGTCGAAGACCGCCTTGATGACGTTGGCCTGCTCGTCGACCGACGCGAAGATGCGGTCGATCTGCTCCTGGACCGGCGCGTCTTCGAGCTGGATCTCGTTCCAGCGCCGCTCGGGGATCTGCGACAGCACCTCGCGTGTGATCTCGGCGCGCGGCTCGAGCCACACCACCTTCTTGCGCTCGTCGCCGATCCGGTTCGCCACGCGCTTGCCGATCAGGGTTTCGCGGACCTTGTTCATCGCGCTCTGGCGGATGATGCGGACCTCGTCCTCCTGGTCCTTGCGCATGCGATCGATCTCTTCCTCCTCGATCGCACGGGCGCGCTCGTCCTTCTCCACGCCGCGGCGCGAGAAGACCTGCGCGCCGATGACGGTGCCGGCCACTCCGGGCGGCACGCGCAGCGAGGTGTCGCGCACGTCACCCGCCTTCTCGCCGAAGATCGCGCGCAGCAGGCGCTCCTCCGGCGAGAGCTGCGTCTCGCCCTTCGGCGTGATCTTGCCGACGAGGACGTCGTCCTGCTTCACCTCGGCGCCGATGCGCACGATGCCCGACTCGTCGAGGTCCTTCAGGGCCTCCTCGCCGACGTTCGGGATGTCGCGGGTGATGTCCTCCTTGCCGAGCTTGGTGTCGCGCGCGACGCACTCGAACTCCTCGATGTGGATCGAGGTGTAGGAGTCGTCCTTCACCACGCGCTCGGAGATGAGGATCGAGTCCTCGAAGTTGTACCCGCCCCAGGGCATGAAGGCGACGAGCACGTTGCGCCCGAGCGCCAGCTCACCCTGCTCGGTGGCCGGGCCGTCCGCGATCACCTGCCCCTTCCGCACGCGCGAGCCGGGTCGCACGATCGGCTTCTGGTTGATGCAGGTGCTCTGGTTCGAGCGCTGGTACTTGATGAGATTGATGATGTCGACGTTGGACGCATTGCCGTCGTCCTCGTCGGGCTTCACCACGATGCGCGACGCGTCGACCGATTCGACCATGCCGTCGCGCTTGGCCACGACGGTCACGCCCGAGTCGCGCGCGACCACCGCTTCCATGCCGGTGCCGACCAGCGGCGCCTCGGTGCGGAGCAGCGGCACGGCCTGCCGCTGCATGTTGGACCCCATGAGCGCGCGGTTGGCGTCGTCGTTCTCGAGGAACGGGATGAGCGACGCGGCCACCGACACCAGCTGGTTCGGCGACACGTCCATCATCTCGACTTCGGACGGCGGCACCTGCACGAACTCGCCGGCCTTGCGCGATTGCACCACGTCGCGCGTGTAGCGGCCCGTCTCGTCGACGGGCGCGTTGGCCTGCGCGATCGAGAGCCGCTCCTCGTCGAGCGCCGACAGGTACTTGACCTGGTCGGTCACGCGGCCGTTGTCGACCACGCGGTACGGGGTCTCGATGAAGCCGAGATCGTTCACGCGCGCGAAGGTCGAGAGCGACGCGATGAGTCCGATGTTCGGACCCTCCGGCGTCTCGATCGGGCAGATGCGCCCGTAGTGCGTCGGATGCACGTCGCGCACCTCGAAGCCCGCGCGCTCCCGCGTCAGACCGCCCGGCCCGAGCGCCGAGAGGCGACGCTTGTGGGTGACGGCCGAGAGCGGGTTGGTCTGGTCCATGAACTGCGAGAGCTGGCTCGACCCGAAGAACTCCTTCACCACTGCCGAGACGGGCTTGGAGTTGATCAGGTCGTGCGGCATCAGCGTCTCGATCTCCTGGAGCGACATGCGCTCCTTGATCGCGCGCTCCATGCGCACCAGCCCGATGCGGTACTGGTTCTCGAGCAGCTCGCCGACGACGCGCACGCGCCGGTTGCCGAGGTGATCGATGTCGTCGATGCGGCGATCGGGGTCGGTGCCCGTCTTCAGGTCGATCAGGTACTTCACCGCGGCGATGATGTCGTCGGGGCGGAGCGTCGGGAGCTCGCGCAGCGCGATCTCCTCGGTCGGACCCGACGGGCCCTGCGGCTGCCACTCGACGCGCTGATCCGGGTCGAAGCTGAGCTTGTGGTTGACCTTCAGCCGGCCGACGCGCGAGAGGTCGTAGCGCTCGGGGTTGAAGAACAGATTGCGGAACAGGTTGGCGGCCGTGTCGGGCGTCGGCGGATCACCGGGGCGCAGGCGCCGGTAGATCTCGATGATCGCCTCCTCCGTGGAGAGCGTCTTGTCGGCCAGCAGCGTGTCGCGCAGCGCCATGCCGCTGACAAGCGGGTCGAGGTAGAGCAGCGAGAACTCGTGGATGCCGCGCGCCTTCAGCTCTTCGAGCTTGTCGTTGGACAGCTCCTCGTTGCACTCGAGCACCACTTCGCCGGTCTGCTCGTCGACGATGTCCTGCGGCGCGACGCGCTTGACGGCATCCGTGCGGACCAGGTCCTCGACGGGGATCTGGATCCACTCGACGCCGGCATCGCGCAGCTTGCGCACCGCCGCGGCGGTGAACTTGCGGTCCTTGCGCACGAGCACCTCGCCCGCCTCGTCGCGGACCTCGCGCAGGCAGCGCTGCCCGACCAGCAAGTCCGGAACCACGGACTTCTCGTACTTCTTGCCGTCCCAGCGGATGCGCTCGGAGGTGTAGAAGTAGGCGAGCAGATCCTCCGGCGTGTAGCCGAGGGCCTTCAGCAGCACGGTGACGAAGATCTTCCGGCGCCGGTCGATGCGCGCGTAGAGCAGGTCCTTGTGGTCGAACTCGAGGTCCAGCCAGGAGCCGCGGTAGGGAATGACGCGGCAGGAGAAGAGCTTCTTCCCCGAGGCCGAGACGGTCGTCGACGTGCTCGTATCGAAGAAGATGCCGGGCGAGCGGTGCAGCTGGGAGACGATCACCCGCTCGGTGCCGTTGATGATGAAGGTGCCGTGCTCGGTCATGATCGGGATTTCCCCGAAGTAGACCTCCTGCTCCTTCACGTCGCGGATCGCCTGCGAGCCCTCGCTCTGGTCCCAGGCCACCAGTCGGATCGTCACCTTGAACGGCGCCGCGTACGTCATGCCGCGCTGCAGGCATTCCTGCACGTCGTACTTCGGCTCCTCGAGCGTGTAGCCGACGAACTCGAGCGACGCGGAGTCGTTGAAGTCCTTGATCGGGAACACAGACGAGAACACGGCCTGCAGGCCCGTGTTCTCGCGCTTCTCCGGCTCGACGTCCGTCTGCAAGAAGCGCTCGAACGTCTGCTTCTGGATCTCGATCAAGTCCGGGATCTCGAGGATCGAGGGGATCTTCGAGAAGTCCTTGCGTACGCTGAGCTCGGTCTCGGTGAGGATTTCGTTCACGGGTCCCTATGGCCTCCGGGCTGACTTGCTGCCAACAGTTGGCGCGCCGCGACGCGCGACGCGCGCCAGGGCCCTACTTGATCTGGATCTGACCGCCGGCGCCTTCGATCTGCGCCTTGATCTTGTCGGCCTCCTCCTTGTTGACGCCTTCCTTGACGGGCTTCGGTGCGCCTTCCACCAGGTCCTTGGCTTCCTTCAGCCCGAGGCCCGTGATCGCGCGCACTTCCTTGATGACCTGGATCTTCTTGTCGCCCGCGGAGACGAGGATGACGTCGAAGTCGGTCTTCTCCTCCGCCGGAGCGGCACCCGCAGCGGCCGCACCGCCCGCCGCCACCGCTACCGGCGCGGCGGCGGAGACGCCCCACTTCTGCTCGAGGAGCTTCGCCAGATCGGCGGCCTCCATCACCGAGAGGCTGGAGAGCTGGTCTGCAATTGCGTTGAGATCTGCCATTGTCGTTTCCCTCTTCGTCGGATTCGCTCTCGCCGGCGCCTGCCGTGGGCCGGGTCGATGCGTGTCTGAAATTTCGGATGCGCCGCGACCTCTACGAGGCCGCTTCTCCCTGTTTTCCTCGGGCGTCGGCCAGGCGCGCGAGCTGCGCGCCGGGCTCGAGCAGCAGCCGCGCCAGCTTCGTGGCGGGCGCCAGCAACAGCCCGATCAGCTTGCCGCGCAGCTGGTCGATGCTCGGGAGCGTCGCCAGCTTCGCGATGTCGTCCGGCGCGATGGGCGTGCCCTCGAGGACGCCGCCGCGCAACGCGAACTTCTCGTGGTCCTTCGCGAAGTCGCACAGGATCTTCGCGAGGCCGACCGGATCTCCGTAGGAGATGGCGATCGCCGTCGGACCGCTGAAATGCTCGTTGATCGAGGCAACGCCCGCGCCGTTGGCCGCGAGCTTGAGCACGCGGTTCTTGCTGACGCGGTACTCGTACTTGCCGCCGCCCTCGCCGCGGACGCGCCGCCGGAGCTTGTTCACGGACTCCACGGGCACGCCGCGGTAGTCCGCGACGTAGACGCACGTAGCCCGCCCGAACTTCTCCGTGAGCTCGGCGACCTGTTCTTCTTTCTGTGCTCGCGATAGCACGTCGCTTCTCCTAGGCGGCCTGCGCTTCGGGCAGGCTTTGCGGATCGATCCGGATCCCCGGCCCCATCGTGGTCGAGATCGAGATCTTCTTGAGGTACACGCCCTTCGCGGAAGCGGGCTTCGCGCGCAGGATTGCGCCGAGCAACGCCGACGCGTTCTCCACCAGCTTCTCGGCGTCGAACGAGCGCTTGCCGATGACGGCGTGGATGATGCCGGCCTTGTCGACGCGGTACTCGACCTTGCCGGCCTTCTGCTCTCGCACCGCGGTGGTGACGTCCATGGTGACGGTGCCGAGCTTCGGGTTCGGCATCAGGCCGCGCGGGCCGAGCACCTTACCGAGGCGGCCGACCACGCCCATCATGTCGGGCGTCGCGATCACGCGCTCGAAATCGAGCCAGCCCTCGTCGGTGATCTTCTTCGCGAGGTCCTCGCCGCCCACGAAGTCGGCGCCGGCGTCCTTCGCCTCCTTCTCCTTGGCGCCCTTCGCGAACACCAGGACGCGTGACGACTTCCCGATGCCGTGCGGCAGCACGATCGCGCCGCGCACCATCTGGTCGGCGTGGCGCGGGTCGACGCCGAGGTTGATGGCGACGTCCACGCTCTCGTCGAACTTCGTCGCGCCAGCCGACTTCAGCACGGCCATCGCGTCGGGAAGCGAGTAGAGCTTCTCCGTCGCGATCGCCTCGTTCGCCGCGCGGTAACGCTTTCCCGGCTTCGGCATCTTCAGCCCTCCACCACGTCGAGGCCCATCGAGCGGGCCGTGCCGGCGACGATGCGCGACGCGTTCTCCACATCGTGGGCGTTGAGATCCGGCGCCTTCATCTCGGCGATCTCGCGCACCTGGCTCTTCGTGACCGTGCCGACCTTCGTGCGGTTCGGCTCGCCCGAGCCCTTGGCGATCTTCGCGGCGCGCTTGAGCAGCACCGACGCCGGCGGCGTGCGCAGCTCGAACGTGAACGTGCGGTCCGCATAGACCGTGATCACCGCGGGGATGATCAGGCCCTGCTTGTCCTGCGTGCGCGCGTTGAACGCCTTGCAGAACTCCATGATGTTGACGCCGTGCTGGCCGAGCGCCGGGCCGACGGGCGGCGACGGGTTCGCCTGCCCTGCCGGACACTGGAGCTTCACGATTGCTACGACCTTCTTTGCCACGCGCTGCTCCTACGCCTTCTCCACGTTGGTGTAATCGAGCACGACCGGCGTCGCGCGCCCGAAGACGTGCACCATGACCTTGAGCTTCTCCTTCTCCTCCATCACCTCGTCGACGTACCCGGAGAAGTTCGCGAACGGTCCGCTGATCACGCGCACGCTGTCGCCCGCGTCGAAGAGGATCTTCGGCTTCGGCTTCGCGGCGCCTTCCTTGATCTGCTGGGTCATCCGCGCGACTTCGTCGTCCGAGATCGGCGGGGGCGTCTTGTCGCCGCCGACGAAGCCCGTGATCTTCGGCGTGCCCTTGACGATGTGCCACGTCTCGTCGGTGAGATCCATGTGGACGAGGATGTAGCCGGGGAAGTACTTGCGCTTCGACGTGCGCTTGGACCCCTTGACCATCTCGACGACGGTCTCTTCCGGGATCAGCACCTCGTCGAAGAGCTCCGCCTTGCCCATCGCCTTCGCGCGCTCGAGCAACGCCTGCATGGCCCGCTGCTCGTGACCCGAGTACGTGTGGACGATGTACCACTGCTTCGCCATGGCTCTCCCCGGCCGTCCGCGGCCGTCAGGGCAGGATCAGCTGGATCAGCTGTCCGAGAATCAGATCCACACTGGAGAGCACCGCCGTCATGATCACCACCAGCACCACCACTCCGATCGTCCCCGCGATCGCTTCCTTCTGTGACGGCCAGGTGACCTTGCGATACTCCGCGCGCACTTCCGTCAGGAACTGCCTCGACTCCGAGTACCAGATCGTAGGATTCCAGTTCATTCGCGTTTCGGAGCTCCGCTCTGCATGGCAGGCGCGGAGGGACTCGAACCCCCAACCCCCGGTTTTGGAGACCGGTGCACTGCCAGTTGTGCTACGCGCCTAACAAACTTGTTCGTTGACCCTTGGCCTTGCTCGCGCTTCGCGCTCGGCAGCGGCCTTCGTTCCCCTTCGGCTCACTGCGCGGGCGCTTCGCGCCCTTGCTACTCGATGATCTCGGCGACGACGCCGGAGCCGACGGTGCGGCCGCCTTCGCGGATCGCGAAGCGCTGCGTCTTGTCCATCGCGATCGGCGTGATCAGCGACACCGTCATCTCCACGTTGTCGCCGGGCATCACCATCTCCGTCCCCGCCGCAAGCTCCGCAATCCCCGTCACGTCCGTCGTCCGGAAGTAGAACTGCGGCCGGTAGCCGTTGAAGAACGGCGTGTGCCGGCCACCCTCCTCCTTCGTCAGGATGTAGGCCTGCGCCTTGAACTTCGTGTGCGGCGTGATCGTCCCGGGCTTCGCCAGCACCTGACCCCGCTCCACATCATCCTTGCCCGTGCCGCGCAGCAGACACCCGATGTTGTCCCCGGCCTGACCCTCGTCCAGGATCTTCCGGAACATCTCCACGCCCGTGACCGTGGTCTTGCTCGTGGGCTTGATCCCCACGATCTCCACCTCGTCGCCCGTCTTCACGATCCCCTGCTCGACGCGGCCCGTCACCACCGTCCCGCGGCCCGTGATCGAGAACACGTCCTCGATCGGCATCAGGAACGGCTTGTCCAGCGCCCGCGTCGGCTCCGGAATGAACGAGTCCAGCGCCTCCATCAGCTCGTCGATGCACTTGTTCGCCGCATCGTCGCCCGCGTCCGCCAGCGCCTTCACCGCCGCGCCCTTCACGATCGGCGTGTCGTCGCCCGGGAAGTCGTAGTTGCTGAGCAGCTCGCGTACCTCGAGCTCCACCAGCTCGAGCAGCTCCGGGTCGTCCACCATGTCGCACTTGTTCAAGAACACCACGATGTGCGGAACGTTCACCTGGCGCGCCAAGAGCACGTGCTCGCGCGTCTGCGGCATCGGGCCGTCCGCCGCGCTCACCACCAGGATCGCGCCGTCCATCTGCGCCGCACCCGTGATCATGTTCTTCACGTAGTCCGCGTGACCGGGGCAATCCACGTGCGCGTAGTGCCGCTTGTCCGACTGGTACTCCACGTGCGCCGTCGCAATCGTGATGCCCCGCTCCCGCTCCTCCGGCGCCTTGTCGATCTGATCGAACGGCACGAAGTCCGCCAGACCCTTCTTCGCCTGGCGCTGCGTGATCGCCGCCGTCAACGTCGTCTTCCCGTGGTCCACGTGACCGATCGTCCCCACGTTCACGTGCGGCTTCGTTCGCTCGAACTTCCCCTTGGCCATCGACCTGTCTCCCGAGTCGGCTCCGCCGTGCTGCGGACGCCGTGAATCGACCTGTCACCTTCTACGATCTGGAGCCCACGAGCGGGCTTGAACCGCTGACCTCGTCCTTACCAAGGACGTGCTCTACCACCTGAGCTACGTGGGCCTCGGAATCGCTCGTGTTGCCGTCTACGCGCGTACTGGATGGAGCGGGAAACGGGATTCGAACCCGCGACCCCGAGCTTGGAAGGCTCGTGCTCTAGCCAGCTGAGCTATTCCCGCGCGAAATCGTATGACCGGCCCAGCCCTGGCCCGGTCGCTGCTGTTCTCCTGACTCTCTATTTCGCTGGATCGTGCTTCTCGTGGTGGAGAGGGGAGGATTCGAACCTCCGAAGGCGCTAGCCAACAGATTTACAGTCTGTCCCGTTTGACCGCTTCGGTACCTCTCCGCTGTATCCGACTCGGCTGCGCAATCGCGGACACCCCA
>Ga0209382_10010987_pt1 | contig 11263 bp, 9 predicted proteins | sample SoiMetdeltSBSDD5_FD_187599 | JGI IMG/M metagenome (GOLD analysis project Ga0209382, IMG submission 187599) | Bulk soil microbial communities from a Populus tree surrounding site in Tennessee, USA - Soil MetaG P. deltoides SBSDD5 (SPAdes) (version 2) | ecosystem: Environmental > Terrestrial >...
GAAGTCGTTGTGTCTCAGGCTCCTTTCACGAGCGGCGACCTGCCGCCCGACCGGAGTTCGGGGCCGTCACGCGGCGGGGATGACGGGCGGGCCGGGTTGTGGGCGCGGATGGGATGCCGCCGGCCCCATGTTCCTCGGGGTGCCGGGATCAGTCGACGGGAACAAGTGCCAGGCCGGCGACCAGGGTCGGTGTTGTGAACAGGGCGGCGGTGGCCACCATGGCCAGCAACCCAACGGCCAGCAGGCGAAGTCGTCGTGTCATCTCAGGCTCCTTTCGGGGGCGACCTGCCGCCCAGCCGGAGTTCGGAGCCACGACTCGACGGGGATGCCGAGCACTGACGACACGACTCAGCGCCGCCGCTGGTGCGTGGCGGCATCAGGCCAGCGGCGGGGGTGGGGTTGTGAGCCGGATCGAGTGGACCGACCTTGTCTGCACGAGGGGACGGTGCAGGCGGGCAAGGGGGCGGGCAGGCTGTGGCCGTGCCGAGCGACGGGCGGAGCATGGCGGCACCGCGGCAGGTAGTGCCGACCAGGGCGGCGGCCAGCCGATGACCGACGGCTGGCCACCGGTGATGCTGCTGGTGACGGTGGACGACGAATCGCGGGCGGTCCTCGACGGCGAGCTGCGCCGCCGGTACGGCTCCGACTACGAGAGCGCCGCCCCCGTCTTCCGGGCCATCGCCGAAGGACACGCCGAGTTCCAACTCATCTGTTCAGCGGCTCCACCCACGGTCTCGCACCGGACGGCGGCCTGTTCTGGTCGACGACGGCCGACCGGGACACGGCAGGCTTCCCCGTCGTGGGCCGGATGGGCGGATCACCTCCTCTCCTGCTTGATAGTGCCTGGGCGTCGGACTAGGGCGAGGTCGATGTCGGCGGTCAGGCTCGTGGCAAGGTAGGCCTTGGCGTATCGCCACGACTCGAGGTTGAGCGCCTGGGCGTCTACGGGTGCGATCTGCAGGCCGGGCGCCGGCTGGTCGTTGAGGCTGACACCGACATAGGGAGCCAGGGGAACCAGAGCCAGGTGGCATCGAAAAGTGGGCATGGCCGGCTGGCAGTGCCTTGGAGCCGGCCGAGACCACCGAGCAGGACCACCGGGCAGTCGGCGAACAGGAACTGGACGCCGTGGTGGGCGATCTCGATGCGCTGCAGGTGCTTGCCCGAGAAGACTGGCGGGCGTTGTTGTAGTGCGCCTGGGCCATCAGGGCGCTCGGCTCGGCAAGAGCTTCCGGCTCAAACGGCTGTGCTGGGACACCATCGCCCGCGGCGGCCAAGTCGTGACCATCGACCGCACCGCCATCGGCGAGTACGCCCGCTTCACAGCGGTGCTCGCCCGACCGCACCGGCTTGGGCGGGCCGGAAGTCACGCTCTAGCCGCGATCACGTCTTCACGATGATGCTGCCTACCGCGCTGTCGTGCAGCAACTGCTGAGGGTTACGTCGGAAGAACTCGACGATCAGGAAGAGCCAGCACAAGAACAACAGGGCGACTAGCAGCAGGGCGCGGACCGCAGCCCTGGGATGTCCGATCGGGCCACCAGTGCGAAGATCGACGACTCGGATGCCGAGCACCCGCTTACCCAGCGTCTGACCGCGAGCACTGCCGTCCTGCACAGTCTTGTACGCGACCCAGCCAGCCAGAGCCACTGCGGCGAGAACGTTGGCGACCGCCACGTCCCCGGTCCCAAACGCAGGCACAAAGAGGAATGCCAGGATCATCCCGTCGATAAGTGCCGCGCCAAACCGACTGCCCCACGACACACCTAGCTGCTCACGAATGTCCGGTCCGCCAGCCCATGACACGGCCTCGCGTGGCGGCGATGACGGTGGCGGGAGCCGTTCTGCGGATTGCGGTGCGGTATCGCGCACGGCTCGTTGGGCGGCTTGTTGTTCGGCCGCTCGTTGGGCGGCTTGTTGTTCGGCTGCTCGTTTGGCTTCCTCGTCGGCTCGTTGGGCGGCTTGTTGTTCGGCCGCTCGTTTGGCTTCCTCGTCGGCTCGTTGGGCGGCAAGGTTCTCAGCGAACTCTCTGAGAGCGTCCAGTAGATCCCTGGCATCGCTACCGAAGCGGCGATCCTCGATAATGGCAGCGTTCCGGTAGCGCAATTCTTGTAGTGGCCCGGGAAGTTCAGACAGTGTTGGCATGCTCGCCCCACCGACCAGAACAGGAATTACTCGTACATCAGCTGCTGCCAAGGCCGCGGCGACCTCTTGACGGTGAGTGTCGCTTTCGTCGTCGAGCCGCCGGTTGCCCGCCTGGTCACGAGCGCTGATCCAATTTGGTCCAATTACAACAATTACAACATCACATGTGTGCATAGTTCGGGCGATTGCCTCCCGGAAGTCATCTCCCGGTGCAATCGCGTCGATGTCTATGAACACGCGATCAGGTCCCCATTCGCGGACCAGATGCTCATACAAGCGTCCAGCCCAACCCGCTGAGTCATGCCGCCTGTAGCTGAGAAAGATGCCACTCATTTGGACTGCCTCTGAAGAGGCTCAACTCCTCGGGCCGCTCCATTCCGCCGCGGCCACTCGACGACTGGATCGCCAACACGTTCGTCTGTCCTCACGACGCAGCTCCGCCAACCAGAGCACATGCCGACATGACGTGCGGCGCCAGTAGGTCAAACCCACCGGTGCTTTCCCTTCAATCTTAGGCTCGTCTGAGCACGTAGGCCTGGGACCGAGACTGCTTGGCCAAGAAGATCGATCCCCCGGCGGGGGGAAGCCTTCCGGCCTCCGACAACAGACGTTGCGAGTCGGCCGAAACCCGAGACCTGATCAGCGCCACACCAGCGCACTGACCTGCACCAGCCACGCAGCTCGGCTTACTGTCCGGCTGCGCGCCATGGGCGTGCCAGAAGCCGAGAGACCGTACGGATACCCACGGTGGCTCACAGCCATCCGGCCGCTCCCGACCTGGCCCTGGTTGCCAGCAGGCAGCGACCTACCTGGCGCTACGGTCGCTCCGGCGCCTTCCAAGCTGACCACGCCTAGGAAGGCGACGGGCGGAGCCCCAGTGGACGATCGTTGGCGTTCCGACAGCGCTAGGACGCTGCGGGGAGAGGAGTGTCGGCCAGCTCGAGGAAGCCCGAAACAGGTTTGAGTCCTTGGGTGTGGTGTACGGGGTGACCTTAGGGTCCACCGGACGCGATGACCACCGCGTCATCTTCAGAACGAACCGTCCAAGGATCGAGCTAGAGGAGATCGCGGTGGTCCCCAAAACATGGACGCGCTCGAGTGGCTACGCAAGCAGCTCGACGCGGAAGGCAGCGATCTGCTGCGAGAGATGGTGGCCTTGTTTGCCCAGCGGTTGATGGCCGTGGAGGTCGATGTGGCCTGCAACGCCGGCTATGGCGAGGTCACCCCGGAGCGGATCAACAGTCGCAACGGCTATCGGGCCCGGTCCTTCGATACCCGGGTGGGATCCATCGAGCTGGCCATCCCGAAGCTGCGTGAGGGCAGCTACTACCCGGGCTGGCTGCTGGAGCCCCGCCGGCGGGCCGAGCGGGCGTTGGTGGCAGTGGTGGCCCGAGTGCTACGTGCGTGGCGTATCCACCCGGCGGGTGGAGGGCCTGGTGCAGACCCTGGGTATCGAGAACCTGTCCAAGAGTCAGGTCTCACGGATGGCCGCCGAGCGCCTGGCACACCAGCGGCTACACCAACGGCCCGGTCGAGGGCCTGAACTCGCTGATCAAGAAGATCGAACGCGTGGCCGCTGGGTTCCGATCCTTCGCCAACTACCGGCTCCGCATCCTGCTCGCCATCGGCGGCTGCAACTGGGACCGCCTCGGCACCCCACCCCGCGAAGACGCGAAGCACCGGTTTCGCGCCGCTGATATTGGTGAGCCGAAGATGTCGTATAGGCGAGGACGGATACAGAGAGAGGTGTCCAAATGAAAGCGATCGTGGTGACGGATGAGGCTGCGGGAACGGCCGGGATGACGTTGGTGGAGCGGCCCGAGCCGGAACCGGCGATAAACGACGTCGTTGTTCAGGTTCATGCGTCGGGATTCGTCCCGACTGAGCTGGCGTGGCCCTCGACCTGGACCGATCGCCTCGGCCGTGACCGAACACCGTCGATCCCGGGCCACGAGCTGGCCGGAGTGGTCACCGCTCTCGGCTATGGCACGAGGGGGCTGTCTGTGGGACAGCGGGTGTTCGGCCTCACGGACTGGCATCGCGACGGCACCCTGGCGGAGTCTGTGGCCGTCGAGGCACGCAACCTCGCGCCGCTGCCGGGCGACGTCGACTTCACGGTGGGCGCGAGCCTGCCGATCTCAGGTCTGACCGCGTGGCAGGGACTTCTCGACCACGGCCGCCTTCAGGCGGGGCAGAGCGTCCTCGCGCACGGCGCGGCCGGCGCAGTCGGGTCGATGGTGACGCAGCTCGCACGTGAGTTCGGCGCGTACGTCATCGGCACCGGACGCGCCGCCGACGGTCAGACGGCGCTCGACTTCGGCGCGCAGGAGTTCGTCGACCTCGACAACCACGCGCTGGAAGACATCGGCGGAGTCGACCTGGTCTTCGACGTCATCGGCGGTGACATCCAAGAGCGGTCCGCGGGTCTGGTTCGAGCCGGAGGAACACTGGTGACCGTCGTCGGGCCGCCCGAGGCGCGGCCTGCTGAGGGCCTGGCGATCGACTTCGTTGTCGAGTCCGATCGCGCCCAACTGAGTGAGATCGTCCAGCGGGTGCGGGACGGACGACTGCGGACGAACATCGGCAACGTCGCGACCCTCGACGACGCCGTCGCTGCTCTCAACCCGAGCGAGCGACGCAAGGGGAAGACGATCATCAGTGTTCGTCCATAGGACTCGCAGACAGCAGAGACCGTCGCCCGTCAGGTAGCCATGCGTTGGGGCGCTTCGTGACGGTCTGGAAGGTGTGCCGGGGAGCCAGCGCCAGCGCCATGGTGGCGAAGACACGTGCGATGAAACCGTCGGGTACGGCCGGGTGGAAGGGCCGCTCATGAATCAACGAACCAACGGGTCGGCTTCATCGGCTTGAGCACCATGAACAGTGGCTGAGGCCCCCGCCCCGAACGCGGACCCCCTTCCCGGCGGATCAGCTCACCCGCACACCCACACCCCGCTCAGACGCGAAGCGCCGGATTAGTAGGTGGAGCGGCGTTCTTCTACCAATTCACTGACGAGCTTCAGGTCTACCGGGTTGCCCTTGTCTGGGGACTGCCTTGGTCGTCGTTGTCCCGACGGCGGCAACGATTGCAACTCCACGCAGATTTGGAGTCGCGCTACTTGCGGGATGGATCTGGGGTGCCGCGGCTCCGGTCGTCCTCCACTACTTCCTCATAGAAGATGAACTGACCTTTCCTGATACGAGTTTCATGCTCGTATTTGCTGGCACACTGTGCGCTCTCGTCCTTATGGTCATCCCCTTTGCCGGCGGCGCCGGTCCGACCATCCGTCCTCAGTCGGACGGCTCAGGATCCGAGATCGGCGAACTAGCGAGGTGAAGCACAGGTGCTCGCCGTTCTGCCCGATCTGCCCGCTGGTCGTGGTGAGGGTCTTTCGAATGACATTGGCCGGTGGATAGCTAGAGGGTCAGGGAGTCAAGGACGCGGAAGGTGCGCACGACTCGGCCGTCGTTGTCGAGCCGAGCGAAGGTGTTGTTGAGATAGATCGTTCCGTCGAACCATGGCCGGTCGCGGTAGCGGGTCGCGACCCGCCCGGCCCGCAAGTCGACTTCCAGGAAGCCTTCGGGCCGTTGGTCGACGATCCAGCGCCAGGTGTTCATGGTGGCGGCGATCTGCTCATCCACGAGTGTCTGGATCGTGCTGCCGCACGCTTCGGACACGGTTTGGCGGAGGTCGTCACTCAGGTCGTCTGCTGCGAGGCGCCCGACGACACCGCGCCCTGGCATGCCGGGCCGGGGAGGGGTGGCCGCCGGCCAGCCTTGGCGTCGATCGGCGGCGAAGGTCCCAGGTGGGCTGATTGGTAGCAGCTCGTCATGGTCCCCGAAGGTGACCTCGATCGCCGGCTCGGCCGGGTGGGCGATCGGGCGCAGTGCGGTGGCCCGGCCGTCGAGTTGGCGCACATCGAGCTGTTCGAGCAGGAGCTGGGTGATGCCGACCTCGGCGTCCTGCATCGGTCCGGGTTCCCCGTTGGGCCTTCGGCGGGTGATGTGCAGGTCGTCGCCGTCGTACAACAGGTCGATGCGCACGCCGCGCTGGGGATCCACCTCGCTGATCGCGAGGTCTGCTCCCTCGGGTCCGGCGCTGACAACGAGCAGCTCTCCGGCGGGGAGCCGACCGGCGCGTATCGTCCATAGTCGACTGGTCGATGTGACATCGGGTGGGGCCTCGACGGCCCATCGCGTCTCGATACCGCCGATTTCGGCCACCCTGCCCGGGTTGAAGATCCCACAGTGAAGCCGGCGCCACTTCATGATGAAACGGTCGTGTGCGTTCTCCTCCTCATCGGTGAGCGCCGGCAACGGTGGAACCATCACCAGCGTCGCCCCGACGTTGGTGAGCACCAGGATCGGCTGTGAGTTGGGATTGCCGGGCGTCCACTCGACCGTTCTGACGTCGATGTCGGCCGTCGTAGGACAACGGGCGATGTGCCCGATGTGTGGCTTGTAGATGGGCCCGGCTTCGCCGATGGCCAGAACCTCGCACACCTGGAGCGGGAAGCCCCCGTCGATCTGTACGACCGAGAAGTCGCTGCGTGCCGACCACTTCCCGATCGTCCCGGTGCATGTGGGCCGTGGCCCCTGCCATTGGAACGGTGTGGGCCGTGTCGTACCGACCTCTGGTGCGCTGCGGTAGACCTGGTTGAGGCTGCCGGCGAGAACGAGCCCTGCATTGCGGCCCCGCAGCAGGTCGAGGCCGACAGTCGCTGCCGGCGGAACGCACGGGTCAGCCGGTGCGTTGAGCGATACCTCATAAGTGCAGATCTGGTGATCGCCGTCCCTTCGACAGCCCTCGCCGAGCGGTATCTCAGGGCTGGGATCGAAGAGCTGCCACATCGCGATGAAGCTGCCGATGACGGGCACGAACATGCCGAGCGCCAACCCGCCCCAGCCGATCTTGCCGTCGGCCAGGTACACCCAGCCCAGGATCGGGAAGAACATCGTGCCGGTGATGGCACAGCAGGCTTGCTCACCAGCATGGGTCGCATCACCGTCCGTTACTGAATCGACTTCGATCGTCGCCAATGGGCCAGATTCGACGAGCCGCAGCTTCGTCGTCACCTCGACCCTGACGTTCAGGTCGATGTTGACACCGAAGCAGCTACAGGCATCGATGATCTCGCCTGTGAAGGTGGTGCGGAAGCCGGGATAGTCGGGACGCCACTCCACATAGGGCCCACCTCCCGCGAGGTCGAAGTCGTTCTGGTTGCTGACCTGGTCGTGCGCTCCGGCCGTAGCGCTCACGTCGAGAAGCTCGCGGCCGATCTCGATCGCCCAATCGTGGCCTGTCCGGAAGTCGTCGATCTGGCGGCCGAGGAACTGCCTCCACGCGTCAGGATGAGATGTGCCTATCTGGTCCTCCACGGCGACTTCGACTCGCATCTCCACCGTTTGGCGATCGGGCCCGAGCGTCATCCCGCTCCAGACCACCGTCGGGGCGGTACCACCGCCACCCAACTTCTCGACCGCCTTCAACACCGCTCTCGTGTACTCAAACTCGACTTCCCTGGCCACACCGGCGCCCGCGAGCTCGCTCCGGATCAGTTGCTCGACACCGGGATCGTTGCCCTCGCGGTGGCCGACGCCGACATAGACCACACGCACGAAATCCCCGTTGGCACGATGCACGAGATCAACCTGCAGCCGCACATCAATCGTCACCACGAACGGCTCACCGGTGTTCTCGACCATCTGATCGATGGTCCGAACGTGCAGCGTTATCGGCAACGTCAGCAGCAGTCGTCGGCGTCTAACGGAGATCGTCGAACCTCCCGCGACCGGGATGGTGATCGTTTCATACGGATTCGGTAACGCCACCGGCGGGGGGAACAACCGAACCTGCAGCCCGCCCTCGCTCGCAACACCATCGACGATCGCCTGGCCCACCCAAGCATCATCGGCGACGCCAGCCGCCGCGGTCTCCTGGACCGCAGTAGCGACCCCACCGTCGCCGATCACGATGTCGCCCGACCGATCAACATCCATCGGCGCTCCATTGGCCGGCGGAAACTCGATTCGCTCAACCACGAAACCCGAGCCAGTCGGACGGATACAGCCAACATCTGAACGCGCGATCTGATCCCGCACAAGCTCGGCAAACGCGACGCTCTCGAACTGGAACCGAACGAACACGACAACCTCCCCCCACCGGAACTAGTGCACGGTGCCCACCAAGGTCAGAGAACTCCCGATGTCAACCCTCAGCGGACTCATGTCTCGGACCGCCGCTCACACCAAACCACGGCCACCACGCCCCCCAAGTGACGGTGCATTCACTCAATCCCTGCGGGTGTTCTCATCCCGAAAGCAGGAGTGACCAGTTCGGGCGAGCGCGCCAGCCATGTAGGCCACCCCTCCCCCGGAGCCATCGGTTCGGCTCCGCCGGGCGCGTACGGCAGGTCGTTCTGGGGTGTTCAAGTACCTGTGGTCCGGCAGCACCCGTTCGTCCCGTGCTGCGACCTCATCAGCACGAGCCGCCAATCGGGGGACGTCCTCTGAGGCGTAGACCAGCCTTCCGGTCAGGGCGTCTGCGGCGCCGCCCGCTATGGCGACGGTCGCATCGGCGAGTCGGTCAGGCGGCAGAAATCGCTCCGGTGGGATCGTCGCGAACCCGGGGAGCCACCTATGGGCGGCGCCGGTAGCCAGCTCGTCGATCATCGGGGTGTGGACAAGGCCTGGATGCAGCGCGAGCACGGTGATGCCGGCGTCGCTGCATTCGAGGGCCGTCTGCTCGGTGAGCCGGAGCAGGGACGCCTTGGCAACTGCGTAGGCCGAGGAATACCGCCCGCCGCGATCGCCGAGATCGCCGTAGACGTTCACGATCCGCCCCTGACGGCGCCAGATCATCGAACGAAGCGCGAAGCGCGACACCACGGCGGCGCCTCGGACGTGGGTCTCGACCTCGCGCCACCACGTGTCCGGGTCGACCTCGGCGAGAGGGCCAACGGCGCGACAGGTGCCCGCATTGTTGACCGCCAGTGTGAGCCCGCCCAGATGTTGTTCCACAGCGTCGATGGCTCGGGCGACTCGGGTCGGGTCGGTCACGTCGCACGGCAAAGCCAGCGCCCTACCACCGCGGCCTTCGATCTCGGCGGCGACCGACTCGATCTCTGCAGCGCTGCGGGCGAGCACAGCCACTGCGGCGCCCTCCGCGGCGAGCGCCCTTGCGATGATGCTCCCGATCCCGCGTCCACCGCCTGTGACGAGCGCGACCTGCCCGGCCAGAGACTGCATCGTGCCAGCGTGCCGTGTTTCGCCCCGAGTTCGCGGCGGTATTCCCCACCCTGAGGCCCCGTCCGTATCCGATGCACCCTCGAGGCGGAGATCGCCGAGGACACGGCCACGACCTCAGGCCTATGTGCTGGATCGTTCCATCGCGTCGACGATGCCGGCCCATCGCCGGTCCATTCGGACCTCGGCGAGGTCCTCGTCCGATGTCGCCAGGGATCGATCCGCGAAGCCGAGGGCGACGGCACGTCGCAGCGCGGTGATCGCGGTCTCGCAATCCCCGGCCCGAGCGGCGCTACAGGCCAGGTTGTACGCGCCGCGCGGCGACGGCTCTGCCGCCATGGCCGCCGTCCCGGCGATCACGGCGTCGGCGTAGCGGCCTTCGTGGTGGAGGTGGTCGTGGAGGACTCGGATCGCTTCGACGCGGTCGGTGAGATCGGCATGGACCAGCGCCTCGACGAGGCCGCGGATGGCGCCCCGCTCGGCGAACACCCGCGCCAGCTGGCGGTTTGGGGGCCATGTCCGCTCCGCTCCATAGCCTCCCAGCGCCAGCGCGATGGCCTCGTGTGTGCCTCCGGCAAGCGCCGTGGCCGTCGCCAGGAGATAGCCGGACGGTGTGACTCCTGGCGGAAATGCGGTGAGGACCGCATCCATGCCGTCAGGGTCGCCGCGGCGGACGGCTATCCAGGCCGGCAGCTCCAGCGTGTCCCGCCGGACGTCGCCGGCCAGACGCATGGCGGCCAGGCGATCGGCCCGTGCGACCGCCTCGGGGATGTGGCCAGCGTCGATCGCTTCATGAGCCCGGCGCAACGACTCCTTGGCTGGGCCAGCCCTGGCGTCGGTGAGCGCGGAGTAGCTCATCGCGACGAAGAACAGCGCGTAGAACGCCAGGAACGGCTGGTCCAACAGCCAAGCCACGCCGGCCGCGACCACAGCGGTCACCACGGAGACAGCCGGTGCGACGACCTCAGCCCGATCACCCAGCCCGGCCTCGAGGAGCTCTCGCGCGATGTGGCCCCCGTCGAGATGCACGAGGGGCAGGAGGTTGAGCAACGACCAGCCGATGCTCGCCCATACGACAAAGCCGACGACGAGATCGATGAACCGGGGAAGCGTTGGCACCGCGTCCTGGACCAGTGCCGCTGGTACGCCGAGCACCACCAGCCCAGCCAGCGGCCCCGCCAGGCTCACAGTCACGTGCCTCAAGCGAGACAGGCCGGCACGCCCCGACGTGAGACCTCCCAGGGCGTAGAGCCGGACCTTGGCCTCCGATCCCATCGCCACGAACGCCACCGCGTGGCCGAGCTCGTGCACAAGAACCGAGACGAGAACGGCCAGGAACCAGGCGATGACGCCTTCCACCGTCCCGGTCGCCAGACCGATCAACACGCTGACCAGAACGAAGCCAGGCTCGACGGAGACCGTGATCGGTCCGGCACGAACACTCACGCCAGCGCTCGTGAGATCACCCCCCATCGGCCAATGCCTACCACTGACCTAACGGCGCCGAAGGCGCCCGCGTCGGAGAACGTCAGACTGGCGCGCCGGCCTCGCGGCCAACAGCTCAGGGCCATCCGACACCCGGGCCGGCGCATCGACGACCAGACCTGGGCATTCACCGCCGACCTCTCGCTCACCGATCTACGCCAGCTCACCGCCTGGCTCCAGAGCTCGGAGGACCCGGGCCAGGTCGTCGGTCACCGCGCGGAGCTGGCGGGGACCGTCACTCCCGCTCCCGCTCTCCTTCTCGCGCCGGCGCAGCTCACGACCGATCGCCAGGATCAGCTCCCGGTAGACCGCGGCTCGTTCCGGATCCGCCTGGCTCAGCTCGGCCGCGTCCTGCATCGCCGGTCGGGTGAGCGTCGCCAGGATCGTGACGGCC
>Ga0209382_10010988_pt1 | contig 11263 bp, 7 predicted proteins | sample SoiMetdeltSBSDD5_FD_187599 | JGI IMG/M metagenome (GOLD analysis project Ga0209382, IMG submission 187599) | Bulk soil microbial communities from a Populus tree surrounding site in Tennessee, USA - Soil MetaG P. deltoides SBSDD5 (SPAdes) (version 2) | ecosystem: Environmental > Terrestrial >...
CCAAGCCAAGACAACGCGGGGCGACGTACTGACCAAGTCGGGATTCATGGTTGGCGTTGGGGAATCCTACGACGAGGTAAAAAGCACATTACACGACTTAAGGGAAAACCACGTTGATATCGTCACCATCGGACAATACCTCCAACCGTCGAACCGGCAATTGCGCGTCGAGCGCTACGTGACACCTGACGAATTTAAAGAATTCAAGACAGAGGGCGAAAAGCTCGGCTTTCGCCACGTTGAGTCCGGCCCGCTGGTTCGCAGCTCGTATCATGCTTGGAGTCATGTCAATTAAAGTCGGGGATAGACAAGCTGATCAAGACCAGTCGATGCAAATCACAAAAGGAGGTTGCTATGAAGGTATTGCGCATGCGCTCATGGAATTTTCATGCGGATAAATTAGACGAAATGACTCGCTTTTATCAGAACGCGTTAGGCGCGGAGGTGCGCACCCAACACACCGTCGGCGGAGTCAAAGTTACTCGCTTGCGCGCTGGTGAGACCGGACTTGGGCTTTTCGACACCTCGGAGAAACGGGCGCCGCAAGTACCCCATCACACTTTTGATATCGAAGGGCCCAGGGATCCGAAAGAGTTGATCAAAGAGCTGGAAGCGAAAGGGATCAAAGTGGATGAGACACGCATTCATGGCGAAGGTCCAGGCTACTCGGTCTACGTCATCGACCCCAGCGGAAATCGCCTGGAGCTTTCGAAAGACTAGCTTCCGGCAAAAAGCCCACGGGTATCTGACGTCTGAATTTTAGTTCCTGATCTATTTCTAACCTGTCGCGAGCCGGGCGGCGAGCCAGCGGGCCGTGCGCAGAAGACGGGCATCGCCGTCGCGCGGGCCAACGAGCTGAACGCCTAGCGGCAGTTCGTTCGCGCTCTGCATAAGCGGCAAACAGATCGCAGGCATACCGCAGAGCGTCCACAAGGTGCAGAACACCGGATCCCCGGTCGAGGAAAGACCCCTGGGCGCCGCTCCGGTCGCGGCCGGCGTCAGGATCGCGTCGTAACACTGCTCGAAAAGCTCGACGAAGCTGTCATGGATGGGCGCAATCCGAGAGAGCGCGCGCTGATAATCAATCGCGCGCACGTTGCGCCCGCGCTCGAGCTGGGCACGCAGCTGCTCCGAGAGACGGTCGCGTCCCTTGTCCCACTCTCGCTCAAGATTCGCCGCCATCTCGGCTTCCATGATCGTGCGGTGCAACTCCCACGCGTCGATAGCCGATGGCAAAAGCTCAATCTCTTCGACCTGTTCGCCTAGTTGCTCGATCAGCTCGGCAAACCCCTCTTTGGTATCTTCGTCCACGCGCTCCCAGTACGGCGTTTTAACGAACGCGAACATCGGCGGCAGCGGTGGTTCTTCAGCCGTCACCGCGACAAATGGGATGCGCGCCCGCGGCCTCGTATCGAGGTCCCGCTCGTCGTAGCCCACGAGCTGCTCTGCGAGCAGCGCGATGTCTTCAATCGTACGCGCGAATAACCCAACGTGGTCGAGCGTGCGCGAGAGTGTGAGGACTCCTCGGCGTGAAATCAGTCCATGTGTCGGTTTGAAACCTATAACCCCACAATATGCCGCCGGACGAATCGTCGAGCCGTTTGTCTGGCTGCCGAGCGCAAGTGGCACCATTTCGGCGGCCACGGCCGCGGCCGATCCGCTGGAGGAACCACCCGGCGTATGCTCAGGGTTGTGCGGGTTGCGGGTTTTTCCTGGGGTCAGGAAAGCAAACTCGGTCGTCACGGTCTTGCCCATGATGACCGCACCCGCCGCGCGCAGCATCGCGACTACTGTAGCATCACGGGAGGGCGTACGGCCTGCGTGTAGTACGGAACCGTTTTCCGTCGGCATGTCGGCGGTGTCGAAGATATCCTTGACGCCGACGGGCACACCGTGGAGCGGGCCGGTCGGCCGCCCCTCGAGGCGCCAAGCGTCGGCTGCGCGCGCCTGCGCGAGCGCGTGGTTGGCATCGAGAAACGCCCACGCCTGGACCTGTCCATCGACCTCGCGAATTCGCGCGAGGCAGGCCTCGACTAATTGCTCCGAGCTGATGATGCCGTCGCGGATCAAGCGCGCCGCCTCCGATGCGGATAGCAAATGCAAATTCGTCAGCTCCACGATATACGCCCCCGACTAACCGTGTTCGACCGCCACCTTCGACGGACGTGTGGCGTGGCGAGAAGCGAGCAGCCCAAGGCCCGAGGGAGGAGGGCACCGGAAGCGTACATCGTTAGTACGTTGAGGATGCCCGACGACTGAGAACGCAGGAATGCGAAGCTTATCGCCACGCCATCATTGACCGTAGAGGAATTCGGGCAGCCACAGCGTCATCCCCGGCCAGATGTACATGAAGACGAGGCAGATGCAGACGATGATCATATAGGGCATCATGCCGGCGAAGATCTGGTTGAGCGTGACGTGCTTCGGCGCCACGGCCTTCAGATAGAACGCCGACATGGCGACGGGCGGCGATAGGAACGCCGCCTGGAGATTCACGGCCACCATAGTACCGAAGAGGATCGGGTCGATCTGAAAATGGCCCAAGAGCGGGATGAAAATCGGGCAGAAGATGATGATGATCTCGGTCCACTCGAGCGGCCAGCCGAGAAGGAAGATGATCAATTGCGCCATGAACTGGAACCCCATCGGCGAGAGGTTCATGGAGAGCACCCAGCGCTCGATCAGTCCCTGGCCGCCGTGCAGCGCGAACACGGCGGAGAAGAGCGCCGAGCCGACAAACAGCCAGCACACCATCGCCGTAGTCTTGGCCGTTAGAAAGGTCGCCTGCTTGATGTTCAACCGCAGCTCCTCTGAGGTTCTGAGATTCATGAGCACGGGTATGACGGTACCCACGAGCGTCCCTCCGATCGAGCCCGCCACGATCAGCGATGCAAAGTCTTCGCCTTCCCACCATCCGAGCCCGACTCCGATGATGGCCCCCACCAGACTCCACCACCAGACCTGACGCTGGTATTTGGCCATAACTGCGAGGTAGAGCGCGCCTAGCGCCCCGATTGCCGCCGACTCGGTCGCGGTGCAGATGCCGAACAGAATCACCGCGAGCACGACGACGGTTAGCACGCCGAGCGGCACAACGGAAACCACCAGCTCCTTCAGGATCTCGAGCCCTTCGCCGTCCATGCGCCAGAAATAGTAGGCGAGGACAAGCAGGGAGAATGCGGCCAGACCCCAGAACCACTCAAAGAAATGCGCCGGGACTTTTCCCGCCCCCGCGACGCCCGGCTCAGTTACAGAACTCATCTCCTCGGGAGGCCCGTCCGCGCTCCGCTGGGGCTCGCTGCTCTTCAGCTCGGTCTCCGCCTCTCCGAGCTCCTGCGGCATCTCTCCAGCAGGCGCAGCTGCTGCAGCCTGCGGGGCCGGGTTCTGCACCGGCGCAACCACCGCAGGGGGGGCGGCCGCGGTCGTCACCACCGGGGCGTTGTAGATGAGGACATACCACCATGTCGCGCCGAAGGTGGCGACGGTCAGCGCCACCGGCACCGCCGCCGAAAGAACATCCTTCACGATCAGGCCATAGCGGGCGGGCCTGCCGCCCACCGCCGTCGCGCCTTCGACCATACTCGGTCGGAACGCGGCGGCGATCAGGCCGCCGATTACTCGCTTGGACCGGCCGCGCTCGAGCCGCTTCAGATAGTCCGGCACGGCGAGGCGGTACTGGTCCGGCGGCAGCTTGGGCGCGATCTTCGGATTGATGATCGCCCAGCCAAGAATGTAGACCAGATAGAGAAACGTGAGGAAGAAGCCGGGGATCATCGCCGCCGCGTAGAGCTTCACGATTGACTGCCCGGCGACCGCCGCGTAGACGATCAGCATGACCGACGGCGGGATCAGGATACCGAGCGTCCCGCCGGCGGTGATGACGCCCGAGGCGAGCCGTACGTCGTAGCCCGCATTCAGCATCGGCCGCATCGCGATCACGCCCACGAGGATCACGACCGCGCCGACGATGCCGGAGGCGATCCCCCAGAAGGCGCACACCAGCATGGTGGTTACGGCCAGCGACGCGGGGACGCGCCGGAACGCGACCTGGACGCTGTGGAACATCTGGTCAATCAGCGCCGCCCGCTCCATGATGTAGCCCATGTACACGAACAGGGGGATCGAGAGCAGGGTGTCGTTGGTCATCACCCCGTAGGTCCGCTGCACGATCAGGTCGAAGATGTGGTTCTGCCACCAGTGCTGGGAGGGATCCCAGAACGCGATGTAGCCGAAGATCATCCCGAGGCCCATGAGCGTGAAGGCGGTCGGGAAGCCCATCATGATCGCGACCACGATGAGCCCGAGCATGGTCAGGCCGAGTCTCGGATCGCTCATGGCTTCTGCTCGTCCTCTTTGATCGCTTTTTCGTGGATCACGCCTTCTTCCATGACGCTCCGGTGGCGGGCGGCCTCGTCGATCGCGCGCGCCGATTCCATCGCGATGCGACGCGACTCTTCATCGACGTACTCGCTGTGAGCGAGCTGCGTGTCGATCACGTCGATCTCTTCGACATCCTCGAGGCGGACGGGCCAGGCGCCGGTGCGCAGGCACTGGATGCAGCGCACGATCTCGGCCAGCCCCTGGAGCATCACCAGCGCGCCCGCAAGCGGGATCACCGTCTTGAAGTAGTAGAGGGGAGGGCCTTCCGCCGTGACGCCGGAGTGCTCGCCGATGCGCCAAGAGTCTGCGGCGTAGCCGTACCCCGCGTAGATGAGCCCCACGATGCCCGGGAGGAAGAAGACAAAATAAAGCGCCAGGTCGAGCGCTGCCTGGCCGCGCGGCTTCATGTAGATGTAGACGAAATCGGCGCGCACGTGCGCGGCCAAAGCGAGCGTATAAGCGCCGCACATCATGAAGAGCGTGCCGTACAGCATGTTGTTGAGGTCGAAGATCCAGGCGGTCGGCGCGTTCAGGATGTAGCGCTTGAAGACCTCGACGGAGACGACGAAGGTCAGGGCCACGATCAGCCAGGCGAAGGCTTTACCTGACCAGTAGCTGACTTCGTCGATCGTATGGTACAGCCGCCGCATGCTCGTCACTGTCGAGAAAATGCCAGCCATCCGCCCCTTGGCGGATGGCTGGCGAAATTGCTGGAGATCGTCATGAACCTAGTTTTTCTTGGCGGCTGGGGCTTCAGGTTTCGCAGCCTGGGCTGCGGGCTTGGCGGCCGGTTTTTTGGCGAAATAGTGGTTATAGGCCATGCGGCGGGGGACGTTGGTGTCGAGGTCCCACTTCACCGCCCGCTCGGCAAACTGTCGCTGCGACTCGGTGATCTCCTTGAACAGCGGGTTCTGCGCCGAGTATTTCGCCTCGACCTGGTCGAAGACATCGAGCTGCTTCTGCAGCACCGAGTCCGGCGTTTTATAGAACCTCACCTTTTCTTTGACCTGCAGCTCGATGTAGTCCTTCGAGTAGCGGTCGATCGCCTTCCACGACATGTCCGCCGAGGCGGCCTCCACGGCGAGCGCGATGATCGCCTTAATCTTGTCCGGAAATGCGTCGTATTTCGTCTTGTTAAACGTGATCTCGAACTGCTCGCCGACCTGGTGGTAGCTCTGCAGCATGCAGACTTTGGAGACGTCTTGGAAGCCGAGGGCGCGATCGGAGGAGGCGTTGTTGAATTCTGCGGCATCAAGGAGCCCCCGGTCCAAGGCCGGCACGATCTCCGCTCCGGGGAGGGCGTTCACCGCCGCTCCCATGCCCGTGAAGAGATCGATCGAGATACCGACGGTACGGTATTTCATACCCTTGAAGTCGTCGGGCTTGGTGATCGGCTTCTTGAACCAGCCGAGAGGCTGCGTCGGCATCGGGCCGTACGGGAAGGAGACGACGTTCGCACCAACTGCTTTGTAAATCTTGTCGAGCAGCTCCTTGCCGCCGCCGTACTTGTGCCATGATAGTATCATGTTGGCGTCCATGCCATAGGCAGGGCTCGAACCCCAGAGCGCAAGCGCATTGTTCTTGCCGTAGTGGTAAACGAGCACGCCATGGCCGCCGTCGAGCGTGCCCTTCGACACGGCGTCGAGCAGGCCGAAGGCCGGCACCACCGCGCCCGCGGGCAGCACTTCGATCTTGAGGTCGCCGCCGGTCATGTCGTTGACCTTCTTGGCGTAGTCGAGCGCGTACTCGTGGAAGATGTCCTTCGACGGCCAGGTGCTCTGCCAGCGCATCGTGGTGACCCCTTGCGCCTTGACGATATTCGGGAAGCCGAGCGCCGCGGCACCTCCTGCAGCAACCGCAGCCTTGAGGATGTTCCGACGTGAGATCTTCTTGGCATCCTGTTCCGGGACTTTCTTTTGATCAGTCATGGTTCGCCTCCTTTTAGCTACTGATATAAGAAATCGCGACATAGCTTATATTACAGTTAATGCATTTAGGTCAAACCTTATTCGACACCCGGTCTAGACCTCGGATAGGCTTCTTTACGATGAGTCGGGACACCCTCATCCATGCGTTATACCCTAAGCACGGAAAAGATAAATCATGGCAAGGCTAGGAGATGCAGACTTTTATTTCTTGTAGGTTATGCTGGCTTTTTAGCGTAGGCGACAGGCATATGCAACAGAGGAGAAAGATCCTTAGGATTGATCAGGGCGATTGCACTCGTCTCATGTCTACACGAAAGAATTATCTTAAAGAGTGTTCGTTGGCTACGGTATATCATGAAAAATACCTTCCTCTTGACTGGCGCTTCATCTGCGCTGTAGCATCCGCTATGCTTGCGACGCCAGGAGTGCCCACACCGCAGCTTCATATCCGGGGACGGGCCAGCCTTGAGAGTCGAGCGAGCAAGATCGGAGCCATAGAAGTTGTCTGACAATCCCTCTCACGCCCAGCGGCGGCTTGCGGCGATCATCTTTTGTGACATGGTGAGCTATAGCCGCCTCATGGAGGAGAGCGAAGCGCAGGCTCTACACCTCCTCGGGGAATTCCGTCAAACCGCTCGCCAGACGATCCAAGAGTACTCCGGAGAAATCATCGACACCGTTGGGGACGGTTTCTTTGCAGCCTTCGGCAGCGCCGTGCAGGCCGTCCGCGCCGCGATCGCCCTTCAGAAAGAGCTAGCTGACCGCAATCGGCGCGAGGGAAGCCGCCAGCCGCTTCTGGCTCGCATCGGCATCCATCTCGGAGATCTGTTGCAAGAGGGCCAGCAACTCTTCGGGAGCGGCGTCAATGTCGCCAGCCGCATCGAGCCCTTGGTCCCGCCGGGAGGCGTTTACGTTTCCGGGGAGGTCTACCAACAAGTTCGCAACCAGAAAGGGCTCTCCTTCCGAGATCTTGGAGAGAGACAGCTCCGCAATATCAAAGACCCGGTCAGGATCTACGATCTGTTGCCCAGCGAAGAAGCGGGTGAGTCCAGCCCCTCGCGAGCCCCCACGGGCGCGAGGTCGATCGCCGTCCTCCCGTTCCACAACATGAGCTCCGATCCGGAGAACGAGTACTTCAGCGACGGGATGACCGAGGAGATTCTCACCCGCCTCTCCAAGATCCGGGAACTCAAAGTCGCCTCCCGCAGCACCGTCCTCCGCTACAAGGGAAGCGGCATTGACCCGCGGGAGGTAGGGCGGGAATTAGGAGTCGGCTCTGTCCTCGAGGGGAGCGTGCGCAAGCTCGGCAATCGCCTCCGGATCACGGCGCAGCTCATCAACGCCGTGGACGGCTTTCACCTCTGGTCGGAAGCTTACGATCGCAACCTGGATGACGTCTTCAAGATCCAGGACGAGGTCTCCGAGAAGATTGCGGAGGTTCTCAGATTAAACCTCACCGAGGCCGAGCGGGTCCAGCTCTCGGCCGTGCCCACTCAGAGCATCGAGGCATACGACTACTACTCACGCGGCAGGCATCTTTTCTATCAATACACGAGAGCAGGACACCGATCTGCCATCGACATGTACCTCAAAGCCCTAGAGTTGGACCCGAATTATGCCCTGGCTTACGCCGGCCTTTCCGTTTGCTATGCGTTTTTTATCACTAGCGGCTGGGGTGAGACTGCGACCTGGCTCGATAAGGCGCAGGAAGCAGCGCTCAAAGCGCTTGCCATCGATCAGGGCTTGGCGCAAGCTCATTTCGCCCTCGGCTACGTTTATGAATGTAAGGAGGATTGGGATCGGGAGGAGGGAGCCATGAGGCGAGTCCTCCTCTTGGATCCTAATCATGCACATGCCCATGATAGCCTCGGAGATGTTTACTATCAGCGTGACCAGTTCGAGGAGGCCATCTCCGAATATCAAACGGCGCTGAGTCTTGATCCCTTCCACCCCAGGGCACTCATCCAACTAGCCGCCACTTACGAAAAAGCCGGTCGCTATCGCGAGGCAATGGCCCAGCTGCAACGAACTTCCGAGATCCTTCCCGACTTTGATTGGACCTGGATTTACCTCGGCGATCTCCATTATTCGAGGCGAAACTATGAGGAGGCCCTGCAAGCATACCAGCGGGCCCTCGGGATCGACCCCGCCAATATCGATGCAAAGGTCGGGCTCGGGCTGACCTACGGCGCGATGATGCGGATTGAGGAGGGCGAGCAGATCGCCAACGAGCTACTCGATTTGAGCAGCAAGCCTCGGGAGGAGAATGCCGACTACCTGTTCGTAGCTGGAATGGTCCACCGCGCCCGGGGAGATAATGAGAAAGCTACCGCCTTTCTGGAAAATGCTCTGTCTGGTCCGCGCAGAAAGTACCACCGGATCTACATGGGCGCGCTTGGCGAGACCTATGCTCTCATGGGGGATCATAACAACGCGATTGCCTATTATCAGAAGGCGCTGGAATCCGAACGACACTCGTCGCCTTACATGATCCAGTTTCACTATCGTCTCGGCTTGCTGTGCGAGCAGAAGAAAGATTTCCGTGCCGCCAGCGAAGCTTACCAGCGCTTTCTGCATTTTTGGAAGAATGCCGACGCGGATCTCCCCATCCTGGCCGACGCCAAGGAGCGACTCGGCGCCCTTGAGGCCCAGCCGACTGCTTAATCTCGATGCGCTTCCGCCGTTGGCAAGACTCACCCGATGCTTTAGCCTTGCGGCGGCGAACAAGAATGTTGTGAACGAGTACAGCTGGTTGACACCCCATCTTGACCTCGGATAGGCTTCTTTACAATGAGCCACGACACTCTTATCGACGAGCTGCGCACCATCGTCGGCGAGAATTATCTTCTGCTCGAAAAGGAAGATGTCATCGTCTACGAGCAGGACGGTTCGATCTTTCAGGTCATGCCGGAGATCGTCGTCTTGCCCGGCAACGCCGAACAGGTCGCGAGCGTCGTCAAAGCAGCGCGCCGCGCCAACGTCCCCATCGTTCCTCGCGGCTCAGGCACCGGGCTTGCCGGCGGCGCGGTTCCCGCCGAAGGAGGCATCGTCCTGTCGTTGGCCCGTCTGGATCGCATACTAAAAATCGACCTGCAAAACCGCCTTGCCATCGTCGAACCCGGCGTGATCAACCTGGACATCACGAAAGCCGTGGCGAAGGATGGTCTGTTCTATGCCCCCGACCCAACCAGCCAGCCCGCCTGCTCCATCGGTGGCAACGTGGCGAACAACTCGGGCGGACCGCACACCCTCGCGTACGGGGTTACGACCAACCACGTTCGCGGTATTGAAGTTGTTTTGGATGACGGCCAAATCATCTGGTTGGGCGGCGAAGTTCCAGACACCCCCGGCTACGACCTCTGCGGCATTTTCGTAGGCTCAGAAGGAACGATGGGAATAGTGACCAAAGTCGCCGTGCAGCTCATGCAAACGCGGGAGTCAATAAGAACCTTGCTCGCGATCTTTGACAAAATGGAGCGCGCCACACAGACAGTGGTCGATATCACTGCGGCTGGGATCATACCGGCGGCATTGGAGATGATGGATCGAACAACTATTGAGGCGGTTGAAACCGGCTCACCGGTCGGTTTACCGCGCGATGCTGAGGCCGTTCTGATCGTCGAAGTCGAAGGCTTGAAGGAGTACACCGATCGATCCGTGAGTCTTGCTCAGCGCATCTGTGAAGGCAACGACGCGCGGGAAGCCCGAATCGCGCGCGACGAGACCGAACGACAGTTACTTTGGAAAGGGCGAAAAGGTGCTTTCGGCGCTATGGGAGCCTTGGCGCCGAATTACTACGTTCAGGATGGTGTTGTGCCTCGTAGCAAGTTGCCAGAGATCATGCGCCGAGTCGCTGAGACGGCCCAACGCCACAATCTCAGAATCGCCAACGTCTTCCATGCCGGAGATGGAAACCTGCATCCGAACATCCTCTTCGACATGCGAACGCCTGGTGAACTCGACCGCGTCATTGAGGCGGGCGCAGAGATTCTAAGGGCCTGTGTGGAGGCAGGAGGGAGCATAACAGGCGAGCATGGGATCGGCCTAGAGAAGAAGGCATACATCGGTCTTCTCTTCACCGAAGCGGATCTGGATGCCATGATGCGTGTGCGGCGCGTATTCGACCCCGACGGCCGCTTCAATCCGGCGAAACTTTTTCCGACGCCTACTACCTGCGGCGAAGTACGCAGACAGCCGGCGAATATTCCGGCGGGGTTGTGGATTTAAAAATACCGCGTTCGAGTCTCGCTTCTCGGGTCTACGGTTCAAAACGCGAGACTCCAGATCTAAAACTCGAAACTGGAAGATGACTACCATTGGATCACCTTGACCACAAAGAAGAGCCCAGCGATCATCCAAGAATCGCGACGTTGGACCTGTCCGAACTCTATCAATGTGTCCACTGCGGACTGTGTTTGAATCAGTGTCCGACGTACCGCGTACTTCGCCTGGAACCCGAATCGCCCCGCGGCAGGATTCATCTGGTGAAAGCCGCCGCTGATGGTCGCATCGAACTCAGCGAACGCTTTAAAGATCACTTGTATCTCTGCCTCCTTTGCCGTGCCTGCGAGACGGCCTGTCCTTCCGGAGTCCAGTATGGCCGCATTGCTGAAACGGCGCGAGAAGCGATCGGCCCGCCGGGATCTCCGCAGATGCGTTTCTTCCTGAGCCTAGCGTTTACGCAACTTCTTCCCTTTCCCAAACGCCTTAAGTTCCTTGCTCGATTTCTCGGCCTGTTGAAGCGAACCGGAATCCAAAGGCTAGTTCGTGCCCTCCTGCCGAAGAGGTTGCGCGAGATGGAGTCGATGCTGCCGGAGATTCCGCCAAATTTCTTTGAGCCGAGTGGCAGAGCATTTCCTGCCATCGGTGAGCGCAGAGCCAAAGTGGCGATGCTCAACGGTTGCGTGATGCCGCTGCTCTTCGGCGACGTGAATGAAGCCACCGTGCGCGTGTTG
>Ga0209382_10010989_pt1 | contig 11262 bp, 9 predicted proteins | sample SoiMetdeltSBSDD5_FD_187599 | JGI IMG/M metagenome (GOLD analysis project Ga0209382, IMG submission 187599) | Bulk soil microbial communities from a Populus tree surrounding site in Tennessee, USA - Soil MetaG P. deltoides SBSDD5 (SPAdes) (version 2) | ecosystem: Environmental > Terrestrial >...
GTGAGTGCGACACGCACCGGCTGCATTACGTCGCCTAGCTTCAGATGATTTTCCTCGGCTACAGCCTTTAGCGTGGTCAAAATATGATCCGGGGTCCACTCTGCCGGCGGAATGTATTCCAGCGCTCTTTGTGCCCGTGACAAATTCTCGTCAAAAACCGGTCCCATCTTGAGCCGGAGAGCTTCTCCCTTTGAATCAAGCTTCGCCCGGTTGGGGTCTAGTCTCACTGCAACTTGCTCAGCAACATGAAGGATGGTTCTTGATCGAGCTACAACCGACTTAACCAGCGGCCTGATATCCCGACCTACAACAACATTCATGCGGCCGAGCTCTCGCAGGACCGGCTCAAGCAGCGCTTCGACCGGAAGCAAGGAGAGGTACTGCCCATTCATCCACTCGAGCTTGGTGGTGTCGAACACCGCCGGTTTCTTCTGGATCCCTTCGAGACTGAAGAGCCGGATCATCTCATCCTCCGGCAGGATCTCGCGGTCCTCGCCGGGCGACCAGCCGAGCAAGGCCAGGAAGTTCCGCATGGCGGCGGGCAGGATTCCCTCGTTCTGATAGTCACCCACGGCGGTGGCCCCGTGGCGCTTCGACAGCTTCTTCCCGTCAGGGCCCAAGATCATGGGAACGTGCCCAAACACCGGAGGCTCGTGGCCGAGGGCGCGATAGAGCGCGATCTGTTTGGGAGTGTTGGAAATGTGATCATCACCCCGAATGACATGGGTGATTCTCATGGCGATGTCGTCCGAGACGACGGCCAGGTTGTAGATGGCACTGTTGTCGCTGCGCAGGATCACGAAGTCGTCCAGATCCCGTCCCTGAAAGCTGATCCGTCCGTGCACCGCGTCATCCCAGGCGATCTCCTGGTCGCCCATGATGAACCGGATGGTGGAAGGCTCACCACCCCGCAGCCGCTGCTCGACTTCGGCGGGGGGCAGGTTCAGGCAGCGCCGATCGTAGCGGTATCCGACGCCGGCAGCCTCGGCCCTGGCCCGTTGGGCATCGAGCTCCTCTCTGGTGCAGAAGCAGCGGTAGGCCTTTCCCTCGCGAAGCAGGCGCTCGGCATCGGACTGGTGCTGGGTGGCGTTGGCTCCCTGGAAGTAGGGTCCTTCATCCCACTCGATCCCCAGCCAGCGCAGCCCATCGAGGATGACGCGGGTATGCTCCTCGGTGCTGCGCTCCCGGTCGGTGTCCTCGATGCGCAGCACGTGAGTGCCGCCGGTGTGGCGGGCATAGAGCCAGTTGAAGAGCGCGGTGCGCGCGCCGCCAACGTGGAGATAGCCGGTGGGAGAGGGCGCAAAGCGGACGCGTGGTTTTGTCATGGTAAGAAGTAAGAAGTGAGACGTGAGAGGGAGGAGCGGTCGGGAGCGGCCGTCTTACCTCTTACCTCTCACCTCTCACTGTCGGTACGGAGCGGGAGGGATTCGAACCCTCGATAGGGGTTTATCCCCTATGCCGGTTTAGCAAACCGGTGCCTTCAGCCACTCGGCCACCACTCCAGCAGGGGGTAAACTCGCCAGGCTCGAACCCTTGGGCAAGGTCTGAGGGGCCTGGTCAGGAGCGGGCGGCGATCACCGGCTGATAGTACTCTCGAGCTCGCGCCAGAATCTGGTCGGCTGAGCCGCGCATGTTGCTGCGGATCCAGAGCACGAGTGCTTCAGTTGGGGGAACAGCACCCCACTGCCCTCGGAATTGCGGCTGCAAACCTTGGAGCCGAAGACCCAGCACCTCGTCCATGGCCCGATCCAGCGCATGCTGGAGCTCCGGATCGGCTGGCAGGAGGTGGGTGTGAGTGCAGAGCAGCCCGTCCACCTCGCCGCTCTCGAACTCATGGCTGAGCACGTCGACCGGGTAGGAGCAGAACAGGCTGACCTCGCTCCGCGACAGCAGATTGTTCCAGAGATGTTCCAGTTGGACCGCCGCCTCCCGCCTTCCCGTCGTCCACAGAAGCCCCACCATCTCACCGTATGCGCGCACTCCGCTGTGCACTGCCCGAGCCCGGACCCGGCGGAGACTCTCACCGATGACACTCTCGAACAGCTCCGGATCGGGGTACTGGTCGACCAGAAAGCGATCCAGAGTCGCCCGAGCATCGAGAAACATCAGCCGTCCCTCGAGCACCGCCCGGGAGTAGCCGCTCTCGGATCGCAGAGAACCGGTGAGAGAGGTCCGGTGGTCCGGCGTGGCGATGACCAGCAGACCGTCTCCCCGCTTGAGTCCCTCGGAGAGGAAGCGCCCGACGTTCTGGATGAGCAGTCGGTCGTCATCGCCATAGAACTGGACGACGTGCTCCGGCGGCTTCAGCCCATCTAGAAGTTCTCTGCAGGAAGACATGAACTCAATCTCGCTGGCCGCATACAGTGGAGTTGTGTCCGACGTCACCTCGGAGCTTGCGACTGCAAGCGGCCGGGGGCTACCTTCGCCCAATGACTGTCCCCCAGGGCCCGGCCCGTAGTTCGACGCGAGTCGAGCGCCCCCCCGGAGGCTATACCGTCCTGGTAGTGGATGATGAGGAGGCAGTTCGTCGCCTCGCCTGCCGGATGCTCACCTGGAGCGGGTACCAGGCGCTGGAGGCCACCCACGGCAGAGAGGCCATCGCGACCATCGAGCAGCACGCCGGGGGAATTCACCTGGTGCTCACCGACATCAAGATGCCAGGCATGAACGGCCGAGAGCTGGGGAGACAGGTCGAGCAGCGCTGGCCGGGTAAGCCCATACTCTACATGTCGGGCTTTGCCTCGGAGGTCTTCCAGGGAGGCCTGCTCGAGCCCGGGGCTCCATTCCTGGCCAAGCCCTTCACGCAGGAGGATCTGGCGCAAAAAGTACGGGGACTGCTCGGCGGCTGACCCGCCTTGACTGACGGCAGAGCTACCACGAATCCGCCGCGCTAAGGCAGCAGCTATCTGTTGCAGCGGTCCGGCAAATCGGCTTGAATTCTGGCTAAATCAAGGACCAGGACACCCCTAAAGTGGCACAAATGTTGATCTTTGGGGGCTGTTGGTCTAGCCTTCAAGCCCGGTAGCTATCTTCTGAAATGACTGCAATATGACGGCAGGGGGACTGGTGGTTGCAGCACCCGGAAAGCCCCCGCGAATGCACGAGGGGCAGGGAGCTCCGTTGCGTATTATCTGTCCCACCTACTGGTACCCGCAGCACGCCCACGATACCCAGGCCACTTACGTTCACGACATCAACCGGCACTTGGTGCGCCGGGGTCATTCCGTCACCGTTGTAACTCCCGGACACCGGTCGCTTCCCCGCTTCGACAGCTTCGACGGGGTCAAAGTCATCCGGTTCCCGCTCGAGCTACCTCCGGACCTGACCTACGGACGGGTGGCGCAGAGCCGGGTGAGCTGGCTGGGCCGCTTCGCCCGGGTCGTCGTCATGGCGCATTACATGGAGGCCCAGCATCGGGCCATCATGGTCGAGGCCGCAGAGCATGGTGCGGATGTCATCCATGCCCACTGGGCTATTCCCACCGGCCCGGCTGCCGTGATGGCCGCGCGCAAACTCAAGGTCCCCAGCGTCATCACCATGCACGGCGGCGACGTCTACGTAAATCCGGAGCAGGGGTACGACTTTCCAACTCGCTGGTACGTACGGCCGGCACTGCGCTGGACCCTGCGCCATGCCGGCGCGCTGACGGCTATCACCGAAGACTGCCGCCAGCATGCGCTCCGGGCCGGCGCTCCCCCGGAGCAGATCCGGCTGGTGTTCAACGGCACTGATCTGCGCCGCTTTAGCCCCAGCGATAACGGCAACAGTGCGGACCCGCGCTTTGGTCCCCACATGATCTTTGCCTGTCGCCAGTTGTTTCCCCGCAAGGGCATTCGGTTCCTGCTCGAGGCAGCCGCCGAGCTCAAGCCCCAGTATCCCGACTTGAAAGTCGTGGTGGCCGGCGACGGCTTCGAGCGTCCCGAGCTCGCCCGACTGGCAACCGACCTCGGGATCGATGATGCGGTGACCTTCCTCGGCTGGGTACCGAACGCTGACCTGCCCCCGTACTATCGCGCGGCGGCGGTCTCGGTCATTCCCTCGCTGGAGGAAGGATTCGGCATTCCTGCCGCTGAGGCGATGGGTTGTGAGGTGGCGGTGGTTGCGAGCGATGCGGGTGGACTCCCTGAAGTGGTGGAGAACGGCGTCACCGGACTGGTTGTACCTCGGGGTGACTCCAAAGCCCTGGCCCAGGCCATAGGCTCTCTGCTTGCCGATCCGCAGCGCCGGCGCCAGATGGGGCAGGCCGGACGGGAGCGCGCGCTTCGGCTGTTCGACTGGGATCGCTCTGCGGAGCGGTTCGAGGAGATTTATCGGGAAGTTGCCAGCCGGATGGCGCGGTGAGCGAGCGGCTGTTCGCGTTCCGCTGGGACGTCGACCACCGGGTGTGCGCCACCGATGGATTGCCGCGCATCCGGGCGGCGTGCCGCGATTTCGGGGTGCCCAACACCTTCTTCATCAACATGGGCCGGTCCACCAATCTGCTGGAATGGATCGGGCCGGGCACCGCACGCTCCAAGGCCAAGCTGGCCGACCGCGATGCCGTGCACTTGATCAAGAAGACCGGCTGGCCCCGGTTCATTCTGGAGACGGCGCTGGGCCGGCCGGTAGGTCTGTCCTTCGTGCCGTTACTTCAGGCCCTCCAGGCCGAGGGTCACGAGCTGGGCCTGCATGGCGGCATGGACCACGTGGTCTGGAGCCGCCGTTTTCATCAACTGCCCGACCACGTTCTCGAAGCCGATGTGGAGACCTCCTACGGACACTTCGCTCGGCATTTCGGCAAGCCGGCCGGCTTCTCGTCGCCCGGCTTCTACTCCGACGATCGGGTCATGGCTCTGCTCGATCGGCTCGGCTTCCTCTACAACGGTGACGCTATCGGCGGCGCTCCCCGGCGAGCCACGGTCGGCGGCCGACCGGTGGGCCACTGGACGATCCCGGTTACCCTCTCCGGTCCCCGCACCATCCCATTCCTGGAATACCACGGCGCTCGCGAAACACCCGAGGCGGAAGTGATCGGTCAGCTGGAGCAGCACCTGGACGAACACGAATCCGTCGTGCTCTACGGCCACCCGTGCTACGAGGGCGTTCGTGACCGGCTGCTTCGCCGGGTGTTCGCTGTCGTGGTCGAGCGCGGCTTCCGGTTCGTCACCCTGCAGACCATGGCCGAGCAGCTGCGGACGGTAGCAGCGGGACGATGATCCGAGTTCTCAGCGTCTTCGGGACCCGCCCGGAGGCGATCAAGATGGCGCCGGTAGTACACGCCCTCCAGAAGGCATCTCAGTTCGAGAGCATTGTCTGCGTGTCGGCTCAGCATCGAACCATGCTGGACCAGGTGCTGGCAGTGTTCGGGCTTCAGGCCGACCACGACCTCGATCTCATGACCGCCGCCCAATCGCCGGCCGATGTCACGGCCCGGGTGCTGCAGAGCCTGCCGCCGCTGCTGCGCCAGATTCGTCCGGACGTTCTGCTGGTGCAGGGCGATACGATGACGACGTTCGCCGCGGCGTTCGCCGCTTATCTCGAGCGGATTCCCTCGGGCCATGTCGAGGCCGGCCTCCGCACCGGTGATCGCTACCAGCCGTTTCCCGAAGAAATGAATCGCGTGATGACCAGCCGGCTGGCCTCCATCCACTTTGCGCCCACCGAGCAGGCTCGGGCCGCGCTGCTGGCCGAGGGGATCCCGGCGACGGACGTGCATCTCACCGGAAACACCGTCATCGACGCGCTCCTCCAAACGGTTCGGCAGGAATACGTCTTTCGGTCGCCCCAGCTGGCCTCACTCGACCCCCGTCGCCGCATGGTGCTGGTCACCACCCACCGGCGAGAGAGCTTCGGAGCACCGCTCGAGTCCACCTGCGCCTCCATTCGGGAGCTGTCGCAACGATTTCCCGACCTTCAGTTCGTGCTGCCGGTCCATCCCAACCCCCAGGTGAAGAGCACGGTGGAGCGCCTCCTGTGCGATCTGCCGGGCATGTACCTCATTCCTCCGGTGGACTACGAAGAGTTCGTCCACCTGATGAACCGCTCGTACCTCGTGCTCACCGACAGCGGCGGAGTGCAGGAAGAGGCGCCCTCCCTGGGCAAGCCCGTGCTGGTGCTGCGGGAGGTAACCGAGCGGCCGGAGGGAGTGCACGCCGGCACCGCGGTCATCGTGGGAACCGACCGGCAGCGCATCGTGCAGGTCGCGAGTGAGCTGCTCAGCTCGAAGACGGCATACGATCGAATGGCCAATGCGGTGAACCCCTATGGTGATGGCAAGGCGAGTGGCCGCATCGTGCGGGCGCTGGCGGAGCGGTTCGGATGAGACTGCTGGTGACCGGCGGCACCGGTTTCATCGGCTCCCACCTGGCGGAGGAAGGCCGCCGCCGAGGCGCGGAAGTCGTGGTACTGGGACTGACCGACCGGCCCGAAGAGCAGGCTAATGCCCAGCTGCTGTCCCGGCTGGGCGTGGAGGTAATCTCGGGGAGCATCACCGATGCTGAGCTCTGCCGCCGCGCGGCGCAGGGAGCCACTCACATCTTCCACCTGGCCGTGGCCATGCGGGAGGGCGGCAAGAGCGATGAGTTCTTCGAGGCTATCAACCTGGACGGCACTCGCCAACTTCTCGAGGCGTCGAGCGTGCAGCGGGTCGAGCGGTTCGTCTACTGCAGCACGATCGGGATCTACGGACATCGGGCTCCCGGGATCACCAACGAAGACTCACCCCTGGCGCCGGGGAACATCTACGAGCGGACCAAGGTTTCGGCTGAGCGCCTGGTTCGGGACTTCGCCGAGAAGTGCCAGCTGCCGTCGGTGGTACTGCGTCCGGCCGATGTATACGGTCCCCGCGACCAGCGGCTCCTCAAGATGTTCAAGGGGGTGAGCCGGGGCCGGTTTCCGTTGTTCGGATCGGGCGAAGGCCGCCGGCACATGGTCTACGTGGATGACGTGGTCTCCGCCTTCTTTCAGGCTGGTGAGCGGAACCAGGCGCTGGGGCAGGGACTCATTGTCGCCGGACCGAGATCCTGCACCCTGCGGGAGCTGCTGGATGAGGTGGTCCGGGCCACCGGAAGCAAGCGCTACGGTGTCCGCCTGCCGCTCGCGCCCATGCTCGGGCTGGCCGCGGTGGTGGAGGACGTCTGCGCCGCTTTGAAGGTGGATCCGCCGATCTACCGCCGGAGAATGGACTTCTTTTATAGTGACTCGGAGTTCGATACCTCTCGTGCTCGACGGGTGCTCGACTGGGAGCCGAAGGTAGATTTGCGAGAGGGCATTCGGCGCACGCTCGAAGATTACCGGAGAAACGGAGCCTTACTTGGCTGAACCCTGGCAGTTACAGCTCTATAGCCGGTCGCTCAAGAAGAAGCTGACCGTAGGCGCGCTCATGCAGCACCTGCCCCCTACGGCCGGACGGCGCTGCCTCGAGGTCGGCTGCGGCACCGGCTTGACCTCCCACTTTCTCAGGGAGCGCGGGGGGACCTGGGTCAGCACTGATTTCGAGCGCGACCACGTCCGCTCGGCCAGGCAGCTGGTGCACGATCGAGTCCTTCAGACCAGCGACGCGGAGCTGCCGTTTCGGAGCGCCTCCTTCGATGTTGTGGCGGCAATCAACTTCCTGGAGCATATCGAGGACGACGCGCGGTTCTTTCGGGAGATGGTGCGGGTGCTGAAGCCGGGAGGCGACTTCCTCTTCATGGCCCCCAAGGGTGAGAGCGGCCGGCCGGGGTACGTCCTGAAGCGTCTGCTAGGGTTTACCGCCGATCAGGAAGGGTTCGGACACGCCCGGGACGGGTATCCGCCGGCCGCAACTCGCGCCCTGTTCGAACGGAATGGCCTGATCCTCTCCGGCTCCGAGGACTACTGCCGCTTCTTCACCGAATCGATCGAGGACCTGCTCAACTACGCGTACCACCGTAAGTCGATGAAAGGGAAGAACAGCAAGGAGCAGGACTTCCACGGCGACACCGCGCCGATGTCGGCCGAAGCACTGAACAAGGTCGGCACCGCGTATAAGCTGTACTCGGCGGTTTACCCCGCGCTCAGGGCGTGGACCATGCTGGATCGTCTCATCCCATTCTCCCCCGGCTACATGATGGTAGCCTGGGGCAAGAAGAAGGCGGCGTAATGTGCGGCATAGCAGGTAAGGCCGGCCCCAAGCCGGTGACCGAGCCCGAGATCCTGCGGATGTGCAACGCCATTGCCCACCGGGGACCGGACGATTGGGGCACCTTCATCGAAGACGGCCTCGGCCTCGGCATGCGCCGGCTGAGCATCGTGGACCTGGCCGGTGGCCACCAGCCGATGACCAACGAAGACGGGTCGGTGGTGGTCGTCTTCAACGGCGAGCTGTACAACTTCCCCAGCCTTCACGATGAGGTGGTCGCCAAGGGACACCGCTTCAGGACCCGGTGTGATACCGAGGCCCTGGTGCATCTGTACGAGGAGTATGGCGAGGGAATGGTCGCGCGGCTCCGGGGCATGTTCGGGTTTGCCATCTGGGACCGCACCCGCCGCCGGCTGCTGCTGGCCCGCGATCACTTCGGGCAGAAGCCGCTGTTCTACACCGAGCAGGCGGGGACGCTGACCTTTGCCTCCGAGATCAAGGCCCTGCTGGCCGACGATCCTACTCTGGCCGAACTGTCTCCCCATGCGCTGGATCAGTATCTCACCATGCGCTTCGTGCAGCCACCGGAGACGTTTTTCTCCCGGGTCCGGGCCCTCCCGCCGGCGCATTACCTGGTCTGGGAGAACGGCCGCGCGCGCATCGAGCGCTACTGGGACCTGACGTATGGTCCCAAGTGGACCTACTCGGAAGAGGAAACTCTCGAGCGGATCGACGAGCTGCTGGCCGAGACGGTAAAGCTTCATCTGCTGAGCGATGTGCCAGTGGGTGCGTTCCTGAGCGGCGGGCTCGACTCCACTCTCATCGCCTCCTATGCAGCCAGGACGCTCGGCTCGGAGCTGCGCACCTTTTCGATGGGGATCCCCTACCGGGACCTCAACGAGCTGCCCTACGCCGCCGCCGTGGCGGCGCGCTACGGCACCCAGCATTACTCCGAGGAGGTCACCCCCAGCGTGGTCGATGACCTACCTCGCCTGGTCTCGGCGCTGGACGAGCCGGCCGACCCGCTCTCAATCTGCCTGTTGCACCTGGCGCGGATGACGGCCCGGCATGTCAAGGTGGTCCTCGGGGGTGACGGAGGCGATGAGCTGTTCGGGGGCTATGACCGGTACGCAGCGGACCGGTGGCTCGATGGCTACCGCGCGGTGCCCGAGGTGGTCCGCAACGCCGTCGCCAAGCAAGTGCTGCAGCGGCTCCCGGACCAGTTCACCTTCAAGAGTTTCACCCACAAGCTCCGCTGGGTGGACCTGATGGCGCGGAAGACCGGAGGCGAGCGCTACTCCGAGAGCCTGCAGTTCTTCTGGTTCAACGAGGCGCACCGGGCCGAGCTGTACACCCCGAGCTTCCGCCGGCAGGTGGCCGATGCGCGACCCGATGCCTGTCTGCTCGACCTCTATGCCGCGCCGAATGCGGACGAGGCGATCGACCGAATGATGTATGTCGACTGCATGTCCCGCCTGCCCGGCCAGTCGCTCACCATTCTGGATCGCGCGACGATGGCCTACAGCCTGGAATCCCGCTCTCCCTTCCTCGATCCCCGGTTCGGCGAGTTCATGGCCCGGGTGCCGGCGTCGATGAAGATCAAGGGACGGCGGCTGCGGCACCTGGAGCGCCGGCTGGGCGAGCGTTACTTGCCGCCTGAGGTCCTGCAGCGAAAGAAGCAGGGGTTTGCCTCCCCGCTCATGTACATCCTCGAGGACGAAGTCCGGGCACTGGCGCCGCGGCTCCTGCTCGAGAGCGAGCTGGCGCGTGCCGGCTATCTCCGGGGCGAGCGGATGAAGCAGCTAGTAGACGAGCACCTGTCGCGCCGGTACGATCACGGCAACCGCATCTGGCTTCTACTCAGCGCCGAGGTCTGGTACCGCCGGTATATCAGCGGCAGATCGACGGCCGATCTCGAGCTGGAGATCTCGGAGCGGATGGCCGAGCCCGCCGCGATCGCGAGGGCAGGATGAACACCAGACTCGAGTCGTCACCGCTCAAGGCGCAGGAAGGAACCGGGCCGGATACCGCCGCCCGGCTCCTGCTGTCGTCCTTCGACTGGGAGAGCGACCGGGAGACGATCACGCTGGGTGACGCGATCCAGCGTTTTCGGGACGTGAACGGCTACGTCGGGCTTCCGATCCCCGCCAAGCCGCACTTTCTCAAGCTGTTTCGCAAGCTGATCAACGGGTCCCGTCCGCCGGAGCAGATCTACCTGGTGCACGATGCCTCCCACGTGCTCACCGGCACCACCTTCACCCACAACGAGCCACCGCTGGTGCTGCTGGCGGGCGAGGCGGCGGAGCAGGGGCTCTACTTCGCCTCTCGCGGAGTGCCGAAGGCGGTCGGCTGGGCGTTGTTCTACGGGGGAGCCTTCGTGGAGTGTGCCCGCCGGATCGCGTCCTTCCGCCAGGTCGGACGCGGCATTCAGGCCGGCATCTTCAACCGAGCCTACGACTATGCCCGCAGGACCCGGTTGACCAACCTGTTCCAGATCCCGGTGGCGGAGCTCGGCTCACTGCCGGTCGCGGAGGCCCGGCGCCGGCTGGGAATGCCGGAAGGTGGCGTAGCTGCCGACTTCTATCGCGAAATCGCTCTCCCAGCGCCCATGGCCGAGGCCCTGCGCGCCGAGTGGCTCAGCTACGGAGTTCACCGCTAGTCAGCTCTGATCGCTCTTCCGTGCCTGGTTTCAGTAGGCACGGTTTCTGCCAATTCCCGGCTTCATACTCCCTTATTCGCAATTCTGTCGGCTTCGCAGCCATGTAGCGCGAGCCGTGGCTCGCACCCTGCGAGATCTCTTGCCCGATTCCCTGTTCCTGGACCTTCAGAGCTCGCTGCTGGGACGCTACTCGATCGAGCGGGAGCTGGGCCGTGGGGGCACCGGCATCGTGTTCCTTGCCCGCGAGGTGACGCTCGACCGGCTGGTAGCCTTGAAGGTGCTCCTGCCCGCCCAGGGACCTGCAGCCCGGGTGCGGTTTCTTGAGGAGGCCCGGACCGCTGCCCGATTGTCTCATCCGAACATCGTTCCCATTCTGGCGGTCGAAGAGTGCGGGGCGTTCGTGTTCTTTACCATGCCCTATATCACGGGTGGAACGGTGGGCGAACGAGTCCGCAACCGCGGCCCGCTTCATCCGCTCGAGGCGGTCCGGATCCTTCGCGATGTGGCCTGGGCCCTGGAGTAC
>Ga0209382_10010990_pt1 | contig 11261 bp, 8 predicted proteins | sample SoiMetdeltSBSDD5_FD_187599 | JGI IMG/M metagenome (GOLD analysis project Ga0209382, IMG submission 187599) | Bulk soil microbial communities from a Populus tree surrounding site in Tennessee, USA - Soil MetaG P. deltoides SBSDD5 (SPAdes) (version 2) | ecosystem: Environmental > Terrestrial >...
TCGAGCTGCTCGACCTGATCGAGCGTCGCGGTGCGCGCCTGCTCGTGTTGCGTGATAGTTCGGTTCAGACCGCCGATTCGCTGCGTCGACACAATCCCGAGCACCAGGATGAGCACCCACGCAGTGACGAATTGAACGATGAAGACTGCCGGTCGCGACGGGCCTCCGAGCACGATCCAGGCGATCACCTGGGTGACGGCAAACGCCACCACGAGGCCCCATATGGCAACGACGGCAGCCCGTGGATGGCGGAAATTCATTCAGTGTTTCACTCTATCAAAAGCGCCCGCGGCCAGAGCGCACGGGGGTCGGGCCCCATGCGCACATGAGTAATGCAGATAACGTCGATCACTGCCGCGAGAATTCTTCCATTGCGGCTTGACGTTCGCCAATAGGTACTAAGGGCAATGTGTCCAAGACGTGTTGAAAGTCGCTGGAGCTCAACTGATACAAATGCGCAACGGCGGCCTGAAGACTGGCGGCGGCATGGTCATCTGCCCGGGTCGTCATTACCCGGTTTGTCAATGCGACGATGCGGACAAACGCGGATGAATCGATTGGCGGTCGCGGTACCGGCAGCCGTTCCATGATCGCCACGGTGACGTGCGTGCCCACGCGCATGCGAACGAGATAGTTCGCGACAAAGCTATTCAAGATGCCGCACAAAAAGAGTTGCAAGTTGTAGTTGATTCCGCCTTTCAAACAAAACAGCGTGTGTGTGGTCACGACGTGCGCAGGGACGATGGCGGCAATCAGCGTGAGACGATTCGAGGCTGACGCGACATCGCGATAGGCGAGTCGAGGTGTTTCGAAGGCGTTCGAGCCCAGCAGTCTTCCAGCGGTCGCGCCCGCAATGTACTGCCTGACCCGATCGACATGGACGACAAACGGGTGAATTTGCTTGCCTTCGAGAACGGGCAGGCATCCTCGCGCCGGCAGTCCAACGAAATGCTGCCGATCATCGGTGGCGTTCAGCTCTCGGCCAAAGCGCACGCCCCATCCTTCTTCTGACGACAGAGGTGGGAACCGGAACACTGTATGCCCGAGGATTGCGACGTCATTGCGGCATCGAATCTCCGGGATTGCGAGCTGATCACCGGAGAACCGCTGGACAATCGAACGTGGGAGATGAATGGCCTGATCGTCACCCACATCGGGGATACCTTCGAGATCCGCTCCTGATCGAACGCCAGATCGGCAGGGAATCGACCGTGTCGGCTCTCCGCGCGTGGCGGTCACGAGCAGAAACTTCAGCGCTCGATGAATCGGAAAGAGCGCATCCCGGTTCTCGACAGTGACGAACGTGTCTATCGACGTTCGATCCAGCAGTGCCGTTCGAAGTCGGGCGCATCCATGGTCCAGCGCAAAGCCACACGGAACCACCATCGCCAGACGTCCTCCTGGCCGTGTCAGGGTCAGCGCTCGTTCGACAAACAACTGATAGAGATTTGCGTGCCCTTCACCTTGCCATCGGTATGTGCCCGACTGGCGGGAGAACGCGGTGAGTGCAGTGTCGCCGCATGCTCTTGCGCCGCGAAGTACTTCCCATGGCGGGTTTCCGATGACCGCGTCAAAGCCGCGTGCGGTGCCGGGGCGAGCCTGGTCATGGAAGACCTCGGGAAACTCGAGCTGCCAGTGAAAGAACCGTTCTCGGGTTGCGACGGCCTGTGCATTATCCAGGAGCGGCTTGGAGACGTGGCTCGGAAGAACCGGCACGCGGCCGACGATTTCATCGACCAAAGACGCAAACGCCTTCGCCGATCGTGGCTGGTCCGCGCCGGCGAACCAATCAGCGCACCATACGTTCGCGATACGTTGCCAGGTTGTGAGTGGACTGTCGGCACGGTGCAGTGACGCCAACAGCCGTTCCTTTGTCTGAACCTGGTCGATGCTGTCGTCTGGTGCAAGTGCGAGCGACAAACGGGAGCCGATTATCGTCGTCAAGTCTCGATCCAGCCGATCGAGGTCGAACAACGGCAACTGCGCAGAGGGCCGCGCGGATCGCGCGTTGGATCTTGGCGGTTGGAGCACGTCCTCGATGGATGCGCCCGCGAGACTGTTGCCGACCCGGAGGTGATGATCCAGGAAGGTGAGCGGCTTATTGCGCGCAAGCGTCGCGAGCCACAACGACAGCCGGGCGAGCTGGACAGCCATCGGGTTGATGTCGACGCCAAAGAGACATCGCTGTGCGACCAATCGACGGAAACCGGCACGATCGCTTTCGCCGATGTCGGCGGACGACAACGCGCCTTCGCGAATCACCGCGGATTCGTAAGCGGTTGCGAGATATCGACACGCAGCCACGAGAAATGCGCCGCTCCCCATTGCCGGATCAACGACACGGAGCGCCAGAATCTGTTCAGACCGCGCTTCATTCACGAGCGGCGCGAGCGAGCGCCGAACCAGGAATTCAGCAAGCGTTCGCGGAGTGTAGTACGTCCCTGTCGCTTTCCGTCGGCCAGCGCGAGCCAGCGTCCATGACTCGCGATCACCCGGTAATCGGACCGGGGCGTAGTCGAGGATCCGCTCGTATACTCCGCCGAGTTGTTCAACGCCCAGATCCGTATAGGCAATTCGCCGGCGAACGGCCCCCTGTTGTACGGTCGTCAACGAAAGCATCGCCTCACGCACCGCACCATCGTCCAGCAACAGCGACTCAGCGAGCGGTGCGTGCGCGGGCGAGAACAATCGACCGTTGAATGGCGGCACGCGGAGCGTACCGGCCCGGCAACCGTGGTGCGCGAGACGAGCGATCGCTTGAATCGACTCCCACAATCCCGCCGGCCGGGCGAGCCGTTCGGTCGACTCCCGCAACGATTCAATGGTGTAGCTGTCGCGATAGATCGGATGCCACTTCGGCACCAATCCTCGTGCTTCCGCAAACAGAAGAAAGAGGATGCGATAAACCACTACCAGCGATTCTTCGAACAGCGTGGCCGGGGTGGTATCCGCCGCCGCTCGACGTGCCGCAGCGAAGGCTCGCAACAACGACGTGAGTGCATCGTAGACACCCTGCTGCAGCGATGCACGAACGGCTGCACGATGCTGTTCGGACAAGATCCGCGCGCGGTCCAAGGCCGTCTCGCCGGTGCTGAAGCCGTTTGCGCCGAGAAGCGCATAGAAAAAATCCAGCGCAGTGCGATCGTTTGCCGTGGCCTCGAGATCGAATTGAACGAACCGCCGCGAGTAGGTGTGAGCGGCATCGAAGATGCGCACCGCCAGGCCGTTAACGACCACGGACCACTTCAAGCCATGACCGATAGCGGCGCGCACCGCCTCGCGCCACACAGTTGCCGGATCTCGGCCCCATGCAGTGGTGACGAAGAGGGCGATGGTTGTCTGGTCTCTACATAAGAGCGCATGAATTCCGCCGGCACCGCCCGGCATGGCTGCTGGAATAAGAACCAGCCCGAGGGCTGACGCGAGCGGGCCAGTGACGCGATCGTACACGTGCCGCGCGCAGCTTGTCGGCCCCATCTCGCGGACGATCTGCCGATACCAGCTATGAAACCACCGATAGTTGGGAGGTGGAGCGCCGCGACGAATGTCCGTCAGTGCGCCGCTGAGCGCATCGTGCGACAGAAGCGACCCCGATAGACCGGGGATCATGAAGCGGCCGACCCGGCAACCAGCAGGACGGCGTGCAGTTTCAGACGTGCGGTAGTGTGCGACCAACCGTCCAGCGCATGCGCGCGTTGACTGGATTCTTCGATGGCCGCATCACGAATTCGGCCGCGGTTGTCGCTTGCGCTCTCCAAGCGCCGATCGAACAGCCCGCGTTGGACGAGTTGTTGTGCCGACGACGTCATCGGCGCCGCCACGATCTTTTCGCGTTCGCCGAGCGACCCACCAACTCGCGCGCAGCAGGCGCGCACCTCTTCGATGCGCTCCTGGAACAACGGAAGTAGTACCGGCGGGCTCTCGTGGTCGGGCAGGTTCAGAGCCTGGGTTGTAAGACGAACCTCGGCGGGCGTCTTCAGGCAGCAGATATTTCGTCGATCGTGAACAACCACCAGTTCGCTGTGAATCACCGCTCCGCCGTCAGCAACGAGTATGAGCGTGTAAACCCTCAACACACCCGGTGGGAGAACCCCATTGCGTGACCTGACTGCAACCACCGGAATGCCGTGCCGCCTCGACAACTCTCGTGCTGCATGCGGCATCCATGTTCGAAGGTCTGCGATCCGGGCCGTTTCGTTCTGGGCCGCCTGAGCCAATCCGACCGGCGCGCCGATGGTTTCCGCATTCAAAAGAGGTGGCGAGAGATCGACGAACGTCCCTTCCAGGATCGCGGACGCCACGTGCGATTCAGAGAGCGTGTTCGCAAGCAGGGCACCGGACGGCATCACTGCTCGTGCGCGTGCCGCTCGTTTAGCCAACGGCGCAAGAACCAGGCGCTCCGCCGTGTCCGACGCGACGAGCATGATTTCGTGGACGACGTGCTTTTGGCCGATTCGATCGACCCGGCCCGTTCTCTGCTCGAGCCGCGCCGGGCTCCAGGGCCATTCAAAATGAATAACGGTTCGGCACTGGTGTTGAAGATTCAGTCCTTGAGATGCCGCGTCAGTTGCGAGGAGCAGTGACCCTCCCTGATTGAACTGCTGCTGCACGGTTGCTCGCTCACTCGTCGTCATACCGCCATGAAGGATGGCGATCTGGCCATGCGGGAATCGGAGCTGGTCGGAGAGCCGGAGAAGCGTGTCGCGATACTCCGTAAACACGATCGCCGGCTCCCGAATTTTCGCAACAAGTCTTTTCAGCCGTTCAACTTTGGAGTCGCGAATGGCGGCGCGCTGAGCGGCCTCGAGAATGAGTTCCAGCCACCGGCGCTCACGCGAGACGTCCGCGAGGCCGGTGGCGGAAAGGACGGATTCAGGTGCCTCATCGTCGCGCAGGACCTCGTCGTCATCGAGCGGGAGCGTGAGTTGCTCACCAATCTCCGCCTGCCCTTGCGTTTCGAGAAGTGCGAGCCGTTTGCTGCATGAGAGGGCCAGGGCTGACACGCTCGATAGCGCGCGTTTGCGCAGGACGATTGCGAGAAGGCGAGCGTGCGCATCGCCTGTCGCTCGTGATTCGGTGCAAAGATCCGACGCGTACTGCTCGAGGAGGCGATGTGTACGGCGTTCGCTTTCTGAAAGGGTGACCGGAAGAAGGACGGTGCGTCGCTGTCCGGGAATGCCGACGACGTCGCGCGTGCGTTGAAAGAGAACGATCCGATCTGGTCGCTCATCTGAGCGGCCAATGTTGCAAAGTGATCGAAACTGATCGTCATCCCCAGCATGCGGCGTTGCCGTCAGCAGCACGATGCGCCTTGACCGGAGTGCCACGGCGTGAACGGCGGACCGGCGCGCGCTACCGATAGTCGCCGCGTGGGCCTCGTCGACGACGAGCAGATCCCATCCCGTGTCTTCGACGGGACGCAGAACTTCCGGTTGGCGAAGGAATTCGAAGGAGCAGATGTAGGTACCCGGTAACGCCCAGGGACTGACGTCGGTGGGCAGCTCGCGAGCTGATTGGGCCAGCCATGGCGCGGTCACGATGCTGGCTTGCACCTCGAACCGGGCTTTCAACTCGCCGGCCCACTGTTCCCGCAGCGATGCGGGAACGACAATAAGTGCCCGGAATGACTGCTGCTCGATCGAGAGTTGTCGAACGATGAGTCCCGCTTGAATCGTCTTTCCCAACCCGACGGCATCGGCGATCAGAATTCGCGTGTGACCACCGCACAGAAGCGCCAGCGCCGGCTCGAGCTGATACGAATGAAGGTCCATCCTGCCCGCGGCCGCGGGGAACAAACCGCCAAATGGCCGCGCGTCGACTGCTGCCCGTTGAAGCAGCCGCAGCCATCGACGTGGCCGAACCACGGTGACCGCCGTGGAGTCGATAAGGCGCGGTCGATCGAATGGAAGCAGAAGTGTGCGAACGATCGAGGGATGGAGCGGATCTGAACCGGTCAACCGCAACGCGCGACACTCGGCAAAGTCCGAATCACTGAGGACAGTCCATCGTCGACCACGCGCGAAAACCTCGGCACCTACCGCCCACCGTTCGCTGCTGGCTTCGCGCACGGCTGATGGAATGGCAAGGACGGTGCCTTGATGACGATAGGCGGATCGCGATTCGGCAAAGCCCGCAAAGAGCGTGCTTTCGGCGCGGTGCTTGTGCCGTCCCCGCTAAAACGGTCGCGACGAATGCAGAATCTGCGAGGTCCAGCGCCTGCCACGTCAGCAGGATCTGCAGACGTGAACGCTTATTGCTGGCTGCCGTCGTTGCGCACTTCGTCGAGAGCTCGCTTCGACAGGATCACCGGCCGCGATGTGCGCGAGGTTCGACCACCGCGCGCGGCGGCCTTGGGGGCAGGCACACGAACCCGGCGTATACGGCACCCCCCTCCGTAGGTCACCGCGGCGACTTCGGTCGGCAAGTCCAACCCGTCGATGAGCTCGTACAGCTCGTTGTCAAGCGAGGCTGTGGGTTTGGATCGTCCGTTCTCCGGCTTTGCCCAGTCGCTGACCGGCATTAACTGGAGAAGCGATCCCCGTCGGGCTTCTATGTCGGGGCGAAAATCCGAGAACGGATCGCTATCGAGGTCCAGTTCGTATTCGACGTCGGGAGTTTCCGGTGCGAGCCGCTGCCGCTCTCGATGCCGGGCCGCTTCAGCGGCAGCCCGTTCCTTCTCCGCGGCGACACGAGCCTGCTGCGCCGCGGCGGCTTCTGCGTCGAGACGCTCCTGCTCCCGCTGTGCTGCTGCCTCCGCTTCGAGCCTTTCGCGTTCGCGCTTTGCCGCGGCTTCGGCTTCCTGCCGTTCACGCTCGCGCTTCGCTGCCGCTTCCTTCTCGAGGCGCTCGCGTTCGCGCTTTGCCGCTGCCTCCTTCTCGAGGCGCTCACGTTCGCGCTTTGCCGCTGCTTCGGCTTCCAATCGCTCGCGCTCTCGTTTTGCGGCGGCTTCTGCCTCGAGGCGCTCGCGTTCCCGGCGGGCAGCTTCCTCGGCTTCACGACGTTCGCGCTCCCGTTTCGCTGCCGCTTCAGCTTCGAGTCGTTCGCGTTCGCGCCGCGCCGCCTCTTCCGCCTCGCGACGTTCGCGCTCGCGCTTTGCTGCAGCCTCGGCTTCCAGGCGCTCGCGCTCTCGTTTTGCGGCGGCTTCTGCCTCGAGGCGCTCGCGCTCGCGTTTCGCCGCCGCCTCGGCCTCCAGCCGCTCCCGTTCACGGCGCGCCGCTTCCTCGGCCTCGCGGCGTTCTCGTTCGCGTTTGGCCGCTGCTTCGGCCTCGAGCCGCTCCCGTTCACGTTTTGCTGCCGCTTCCGCTTCCTTGCGTTCGCGCTCGCGCTTGGCCGCTGCTTCCGCCTCGAGCCGCGCGCGTTCGCGCTTGGCCGCCGCCTCTGCTTCAAGTCGCGCCCGTTCGCGTTTGGCTGCGGCTTCTGCCTCGATCCGTTCGCGCTCCCGCTTCGCCGCCGCTTCCGCTTCCTTGCGTTCGCGTTCGCGCTTGGCGGCTGCCTCTGCTTCGAGACGCGCGCGTTCACGTTTGGCGGCCGCTTCCGCCTCGATGCGTTCGCGGTCGCGTTTGGCTGCGGCCTCGGCTTCCATCCGCGCGCGTTCTCGTTTCGCGGCGGCTTCTCGCTCGACGCGTTCGCGTTCGAGCCTGGCCTTGGCTTCCGCCTCCAGCCGGGAGCGTTCGCGTTTGGCCGCGGACTCCGCTTCTTTGCGGTCCCGTTCTTTCCTGGCTGCTGCCTCCGCCGCCACGCGCTCGCGTTCTTTCTTTGCCGCGGCCTCGGCCTCCTTGCGTTCCCGTTCTTGGTGCGCCGCTGCTTCGGCCTCGAGCCGCTCGCGTTCGTGCTGCGCCGCTGCTTCGGCCTCGATTCGTTCGCGCTCCCGTTGCTTCGCTGCCTCTGCTTCGCGGCGCTCGGCTTCGCGCTTGGCCGCCTCTTCCTGCTCGTGCCGCTGGCGTTCCTCCTCGAGCCGCTCGCGTTCTGCCTCGGCGTCGATCTTCGCCTGCTTCGCGGCCTCTTCTGCGCGACGAGCCTCTTCCGCCAGCCGCTGTTCTTCCTCCTCGGCAACCACCGCGAGAGGTGCCGTAGTGACGAGCGGTTCGCGCGGCTTCTTCGGCTCTTTGTCCTTTTCCGCTGGCTTGCGCGAACTGGCCGGCCGCCACGCGAACGGATCGGCCCATGCCGATTCCGCCACTGGCGGCGGTTCGCCTGCCTCAGGATCGTCGTCGGCGAATTCGCCGGCAGCTGACGGCTGTCGCTTCGACGGCGGCGGTGGCGGTGCCGAAGCTCGCGACGCAGCCTTGGCACTCGCTGAAACAGGCGACGCAGCGACCATCGCTTTCATTTCCGCCGCGCGGGCGATGAAGGTCCCGATTTCGTCGGCAAACGCTAACGGATCGCAGCCCGGAATTGCTTCTGACTTCTTTCGACGGAGTCTGCCGAACAGACCCCCTTGGGGCGCTTCCTCTTCGCCATCCGGAGTCGACGACGCGAGCTGCGGAATTGTATGGCTCTGAACGTGTTCGGCGCCTGACAACGTACGCAGGTGCGAAATGATCTCTGACTCGTCGCGCGGCGACAGGAGTGCGGTGAACAGAATGACATCGGGGACGCGCCCGTCGACCGCCGCAATCGCGGCGTCGCGCGAATCGACGACGATCAGCTCAGCATGAACGCGATCGCGGATCATGCGTTTGAGGATCGTCGCCTGGCGCAGATCGGGTTCAAGCGCGAGGACGAGGGGAACGTGATTTTGCAAGGTCGAGGCTCTCGGCGACAGAAGTGATGGGACGCGGTTAGGTTCGCAGCATGAACGCCACGAGCACCGCACCGGCGGCCGCGAAGATCAGCAGCGGCGCGTTCTCGATGGACTGATAGCGAATCGCCGACATCACCGCGCCACCGAGATCGCTGGCCCGATCGCCCAACGACGTGACCCCGCCGGTGCCCGCGAGATCGCTGAAGCGATCGCGCACGCGATCGTCGACCGATATGAGCATCAGGATAACGGCGCCGAACACCGCGGCTGACGCGATCCCCTGTCGAATTCCGAGTTTCATCGCCCCGGTTCCTTTCCCCGAAATCGCGAGTCGAGTAGCGAGGTGGCCTGTGCAGCCTTACGGTTTTGAGGCAATTGGTGTGCCGCAGCGGAAACTCCCTTCAATACCTGCGTAATGAGTGCAAAAGCATGCAGATACGCGCCTGCACGCGATCATCTTTAAGCGATCGCTTTTGGGCCGAGTCACGAATTTCAGCACAGCGCTTACGAAAGTGACGCCATGGGGGGTGTGCGGCGCGTTGGCACGCGCCGCTCCAGGCCGGTACCGCCTCCCCGGTGAATCTCCGTCCGCAGAACAACTTGCGCGCCATTTCGCCGTGTGCAGCCTCAGCCGTGGCACAGCCGTTGCGATTAGGCCCGTCCGTGGCGCGGCGAGTTGCCGCGCATGCAGAAGGGACGCGGCCGCATGCCGCACCACCGCACCGCCCAAGGCGGTGCACAATCCGGGAGGATTCAAATGTCGCAGCTTGTTGCCATCGTGAAGTCGCTTCGCAACGAAGAGGGTCAGGACCTGCTCGAGTACGCGCTGCTCGTCGCGTTGATCGCGCTGATCGCGATCGGTGCGGTGGGTGCGGCTGGTGGAGCGGTGAACAACATCTTCACCGCGATCGCTAACGCGCTTAGCGGCGCCGCGTAAGACGGTCGAGAGCCGGGGCGTCCTTCGGGACGCCCCGGCACTTTACCCAAAATGTTTCCGAGGAGATGACCCAATGCAGTCGCCAGTCGCAGTGATGACATTGAGACAGCTCGCCGGGAGCCGGTTCCGTCGAAACGAGGACGGCCAGGACCTCCTCGAGTACGGATTGCTCATGGCTCTGATCGCGATCTTTGCGCTCGGTGCCGTCTCGATGGTGGGGAACACGATTCAAAGCGTGTTCTGGTCGGCGATTGCCAACAATTTCTAACGTCGCGTTCGCCGCGCTGTCCTCGGGCGCGCTTGTCGCGACGGTGGTCGACATCAGGGTCCGGCGCATTCCGAATGTGCTGACCGCGACCATGTCGGGGATCGGCATCGGGTTGGCTGCTTCGCAAGTGAGCGGCATCTCGCTCGGCGCCTCGATCGCAGGATTGATGCTCGGCCTGGTGTTGATGTTGCCAGGCCACGCGCTCGGTGCGACCGGCGCGGGCGACGTGAAGTTCATGGCGGCCGTCGGCGCAATCGTTGGTCCGGCACTGGTCGTCAATGCGTTTCTGTTTACCGCGGTGGCGGGCGGCGTACTCGCCGTCGTGGTGGCGGTGAGACGCAAGCGGCTGGGCACGACGCTGGCCGGCACGGGGCGGCTGATTGCCGCGCCGACCGACGCCAAGAAAGAAATTCAGGCGGCCGGTTCGTCGAGCCGCTTCGCATACGGGCCGGCAATTGCGATCGGAAGCGTCCTTGCGGCGCTGGCGGGATGAGCGCTCGATGGTCGAGCGTCGACACATGGACAGGCAGGCGAATCATGATGAAGCGATTCAGAAACCAACGCGGCGCCGCACTGATTGAGACGGCGATCACCATTCCGCTGGTCCTGCTCGTCTCGGTGGCGATCTTTGAATTTGGCCGCGCCTACCAGACATGGCAGGTGCTCACGAACGCGGCCCGCGAAGGTGCGCGCGTGGCCGTGCTGGAGGGCTATACCGACGCCCAGGTCACGAGCATTGTGCAGAATTACATGACCGGTGGACGCCTGACGAATGCGAGCACCGCACAGATTTTAGTGGTGCGAAACGTGCCCTTCGGAATCTCCACCGCGTCTCGCGTGACGGTGAACTATCCATTCCAGTTCATGGTCATCGGTCCGGTTGCAAGGCTTGTTCGAAGCAATTCAACGATGGGCGCTCCCCTTACGATGCAGTCGTCCGCGCTCATGCGGAATGAATAGGTGAACCAATGCGCAGCCGAATCTTTGCAGTCCTTGCCATTGCCGTTCTCGCTGGAGGCGGGTTGGCGTACGGCACCTACAACTTCATGCAGAACCAGCCGGTGAAGACCGTGAACACGCCGACACAGGGCGTGGTGGTCGCGGCCGGCGATCTGCAGCTGGGATCAGAGATCAAGAAAGAGGACGTGCAGGTCGTGCAGTTCCCGGCCGGTAAGACGCCCGAGGGCACCTTCGTGAAGGTCGACGAGGTCGTCGGTCGCGGCGTGATTGTGCCGATCGTCAAGAACGAGCCGATCCTCAAGGCCAAGCTGGCGTCGAAGGAAGCGGGCTCGGGCCTGCCGCCGGTGATTCCG
>Ga0209382_10010991_pt1 | contig 11261 bp, 9 predicted proteins | sample SoiMetdeltSBSDD5_FD_187599 | JGI IMG/M metagenome (GOLD analysis project Ga0209382, IMG submission 187599) | Bulk soil microbial communities from a Populus tree surrounding site in Tennessee, USA - Soil MetaG P. deltoides SBSDD5 (SPAdes) (version 2) | ecosystem: Environmental > Terrestrial >...
TGCGGCGTGTTCCTTCCGGGGATACCGGCGCGGCACCAGCAGGAGCTGCACCCGGATCCGGGCGACGCGGTGTTCAAGATCTTCTCCGCCGAGCCGGAGCTCGCGCGCTCAAACTCGGAGTGGCACTGGGGCCTGACCGGCTCGTTGATCACCAGCTGGATGAAGTACCTCGGCTGGTCGCCGGAGTGGGAGTGGCGCCGGCCCTTCCGCGGGAACTGGGAGTGGTGGCAGGGCATCTTCCATCCGGACCCCGAGGTGCGGCTCTGAGCGCGGCGTTGACAAGGCCGGCCGCGAGCGCGAACAATCCGCCCTCTTGCCCGGCGCGGGCAGGTGGCAGAGTGGTCGATTGCGGCGGCTTGCTAAGCCGTTGACGGGGGTTTTCTCCGTCCGAGGGTTCGAATCCCTCCCTGTCCGCCAATGGCAAGATGGGTCGACCGGCGGCGGGGCGGCGCCGCCGGGGACGCCGTGCGCGGGCTGGCGTGCTGTCCGCCCGGGCGAGCGAGAGGAGGCGCCGATGAGCGTGGCGTCGCGGCCGTGGATGGTGCTGATGCTGCTGGCGTTGCTGCTGCCCGGCTGCATCTCGCGCAAGCTGTTCGTGCGCAGCGAACCCGCCGGCGCCACGGTCATCCTCGACGGCCGGCCGGTGGGCACGACGCCCTACGAGGAGGAGCTGCCCGCCTACGGCACGCGCCGGCTGGTGCTGGAGCTCCCGGGCTACGAGCGGCTCGAGCGGGACCTGCCGCTCCCCACGCCCTGGTACGAGTACTGGCCGCTCGACATGGTCACCGACCTGCTGCTTCCCTTCACGGTGGAGGACCACCGCCACTTCAGCTTCGTGCTGGCGGAGCGGCAGCCGGCGGCCGACGACTGGGCGGCGGCCGAGGCCGAGTGGAAGCGCGCCAAGGCGGCGCGACCCGAGCCGCCAGCCGACGAGGAGGAGCCCTGAGCGTGCGCGGCGACCTGTCGGGGCGCCGGGTCATCGTGCTGGGCCTCGGGCACTTTGGCGGCGGGCTGGGCGCGGCGCGCTGGCTGCTCTCGCAGGGCGCGCGCGTCATCGTCACCGACCGCGCCGACGCGCAGACTCTGGCCGGGCCGGCTGCCGAGCTGGCCGCGCTGGGTGCGGACCTGCGCCTCGGCGGGCACGCGGGCGTGGACTTCGCGGCCGCCGACCTGCTCGTGGTGAACCCGGCCGTGCCGCTCTCCGCCCCGCCGGTGGCCGCGGCGCGCGCGGCGGGCGTGCGCATCAGCAGCGAGATCGGCCTGCTGCTCGAGCGCTGGCCGGGGCCGGTCCTGGGGGTCACCGGCAGCAACGGCAAGAGCACGACCACCAGCCTCGCGCACGCCGTGCTCGTGGCGGCCGGCGCGCCGGCGGTGCTGGGTGGCAACATCGGCGGCTCGCTGCTCGACCATCTGGCCGAGGCGCGCGCGGACGAGATCGCCGTGCTGGAGATCTCGTCCTTCATGCTCGACCTGCTGGCGCCCGCGGGCCTGGGGCCGGACGTGGCCGTGCTCACGAACATCACGCCCAACCACCTGGACCGCCACGGCACCTTCGAGGCTTACAAGGAGGCCAAGCGCCAGATCCTGCGCCGGGCGCGGCGGGCCGTGCTGTACGGCGACGACCCGCACGTGCGCGACGTGGCCCGCGTGTACACGGGCGAGACGCTGTGGTTCGGTCGAAAGGGGGACATCGCGATCAGCGAGACGGGCGACCTCGTCGATCGGCGCGGCTGGACGCTGCTGCGCTCGGCGGACATCCCGCTGCCCGGGCGGATCAACCGCCTGAACGTGGCGGCCGCCTTCCTGGCCGCGGCGGCCGTGCTGGCCGACGAGGTGCGCGCGGCGCGCGCGCTGCCGGCGGCGCTGGCGCGCTACGAGCAGCCGCCGCACCGACTGGACCCGGTCGGCACCTGGAACGGCATCACGTGGGTGGATGACAGCAGCAGCACGACGCCCGAGTCCACGCGCGGCTCGCTCGAGGCGGTGGGCGGCGGCTGCATCCTGATCGCCGGAGGGCACGACAAGGGCCTCGACCCGGAGCCGCTGCTCGACGGCGCGCGACGCTGGGCGCGCGTCGTGCTGACCATCGGCGAGGAGGCCGGCAACCTGCTGCGCGAGCTGGCGCGTCGCGGCGTCGCGGCCGAGGCCGTGGCGACGGTCGACGCCGCCGTGACGCGGGCCGCGCAGGTGGCGCGCCCGGGCGAGACGGTGCTGCTCTCCCCCGGCTACAGCAGCCACGACCAGTTCACCAACTACGAGGCACGAGCGGCGAGGTTTCGCCAAGGAGTGCTGGAGACCGCTGGCAAGCAGGAGATGGCCGCAGGGTGACGGTCCCTCCCCCCGGCCTGCCGGTAGTGCTAGAACCTCCACCATGTCCGGCCACTGCGACCGCTGCGAGAACCCTGCGACCGTGCACCTGACCGAGATCAAGGGCGGTCAGAAGACCGAGCGGCACCTGTGCGAGAAGTGCGCGGCCGGGCTGCACGTGCCGTCGGCGAGCAAGGAGCTGGCCAAGCTGCTGAAGAGCTTCGAGCCGGCGCTGGCGCTCGCGACGCAGGGGCCGGCGGTGGCCACCCGCGCCTGCCCCGAGTGCGGCATGACCTATGCGGAGTTCCGGCAACACGGGCGCTTCGGCTGCGCGAAGGACTACGAGGTGTTCGGCGAGCAGATCGAGAAGCTGCTCAAGCGGATCCACGGTTCGGCGCGCTATGCGGGCAAGAAGCCGGGCGGGGGCACGGTGCACGCCCCGGCCACGCGCGACGACATCCTGCGCGTGCGCGGGCTGCTCGACGAGGCCGTCAAGGCCGAGAACTACGAGGAGGCCGCGCGGCTGCGCGACCAGATCCGGCGCCTGACCGAGGAGCCCGGGGACGGCGGGTCGGGAGCCGGCGCGTGAGCCCGCCGCGGGACCCGCTGCCGCCGCTCGGGGAGCTCTGGCTGCTGCGCGAGGGGAGCGACCAGGACGTGGTCGTGTCGTCGCGCATGCGGCTGGCGCGCAACGTGCAGGGGTTCCACTTCAAGTCGCGGTTCCGGACGGACGAGGCCGAGCGCCTCGAGCGCCACTTGCGCGGCGCGCTCAAGGCCGCGCGGCCGGACCTGTCCTACGCCTCGATGAACGAGCTCACCACGGTGCAGCGCGACGTGCTGTTCGAGCGGCACATGGTGTCAGCCGAGCACGTGCAGGAGAGCCACCCGCGGGGCGTGGCCTACAGCAGCGACGGCACGGTCTCGGTGCTGGTGAACGAGGAGGACCACCTGCGGCTGCAGGCCTTCTCGCCGGGGCTCGACCTCGCGGGCGTGGACACGCAGGTGAACGCGCTGGACGACAAGCTCTCGGCCCTGCTGCCCTTCTGCTTCACCGAGAAGTACGGCTACCTGACGGGCTGCCCCACCAACACCGGCACGGGGCTGCGGGTGTCGGTCATGCTGCACCTGCCGGCGCTGTCCTTCCGGCCGGAGAGCAAGGCCAGCTCGCCCGAGCCGGGCGTGGTGAAGGTGAGCAAGGCGGCGCAGAAGCTGGGGCTCACCGTGCGAGGCACGCACGGCGAGAGCAGCCGCGCGGAGGGCGACTTCTACCAGATCAGCAACCAGGTCACGCTGGGGCGCTCGCCGGAGCAGGCGGTGTCGGACCTGCAGGCCATGCTCACGCAGGTGATCGACTACGAGCGCAATTCGCGCGGCATCCTGGTCAAGGAGGACCGCACGCGGCTGGAGGACGTGGTCTGGCGGGCCTGGGCCACGCTGCGCTACGCGCGGCGCATGTCGTCGCGGGAGGCCCTGGCGCACCTGTCGGCCCTGCGGCTGGGGGTCTGCCTGAAGCTCATCGACAACGTGGCCCTGCGGACCCTGCACACCCTCATGGTGGCCATGCAGCCGGGGCACCTGCAGATCGCCGCCGGGCGCGAGTTGCGGCCCCAGGAGCGGGACGTGGTGCGCGCCCAGCTCATTCGCGATACTCTCGCTCCGGCGTGACGGCCCGGGGCCCGCGCGGGTCGCGCCCGGCTCGCCGCGTGCTAGGAGATTTTCCGGTCGGGCGGCAAGCCCGGCCCGCCCGGATGCCGATGCTATAGGCCGCGAAATCCCGCCCCCGAGGGCCCGACACCATGTTCGACCGCTTCACCGACCGCGCCCGCAAGGTGATGAACCTCGCCAAGAGCGAAGCCCAGCGCCTGAACCACGAGTACATCGGCACCGAGCACATCCTCCTGGGCCTCGTGCAGGAGGGCAGCGGGGTGGCCGCCAACGTGCTGCGCAACATGGGCATCGACCTCAAGCGCATCCGGGCCGAGATCGAGAAGCTCGTCAAGGGCAGCTCGACCATGGTCCCGATGGGCAACCTGCCCTTCACCCCGCGGGCCAAGAAGGTGCTGGAGCTGTCGCTCGAGGAGGCCAGCCAGCTCGGGCACAACTACATCGGCACCGAGCACCTGCTGCTGGGCCTGATCAAGGAGTCCGAGGGCATCGCGGCGCGCGTACTGACCAACCTGGGCGTCAAGCTCGAGGACGTGCGCGAGGAGGTGTTGGAATTCCTGGGCGCGCCCCAGGGCGAGCAGGAGGGCGGCGAGGAGAAGGAAGGCGGCCCGGCCGCCGGCGGCGGCGCGGGCGCCGAGGAGGGCGAGGGCGAGGGCACGGGCAAGGGCGGCAAGGGCAAGACCCCGGCGCTCAACGCCTTCGGCCGCGACCTCACCAAGCTGGCGCGCGAGAACCACCTCGACCCGGTCATCGGCCGCAAGGACGAGATCGAGCGCGTGATCCAGATCCTCTCGCGCCGCACCAAGAACAACCCGGTGCTGCTGGGCGAGGCGGGCGTGGGCAAGACCGCCATCGTCGAGGGCCTGGCGCAGAACATCGTCAACGGCGAGGTGCCCGAGATCCTCAAGAACAAGCGGCTGGTCGTGCTCGACCTGGCCATGATGGTCGCCGGCACCAAGTACCGCGGCCAGTTCGAGGAGCGCATCAAGTCGGTGATGAACGAGGTGCGCCGCGCCAAGAACATCATCCTGTTCATCGACGAGCTGCACACCCTGGTGGGCGCGGGCGGCGCCGAGGGCGCCATCGACGCGTCCAACGTGCTCAAGCCGGCCCTGTCGCGCGGCGAGATCCAGTGCATCGGCGCGACCACGCTGACGGAGTACCGGAAGTACATCGAGAAGGACGCCGCGCTCGAGCGCCGCTTCCAGAGCGTGATGGTGGATCCGCCCAGCCCGGCGCAGACCATCGAGATCCTCAAGGGCCTGCGCGAGCGCTACGAGAAGCACCACAACGTGCAGATCACCGACGGCGCGCTGGAGCTGGCCGTCGAGCTCTCCACCCGCTACATCACCAACCGCTTCCACCCGGACAAGGCCATCGACGTGATGGACGAGGCCGGCGCCCGCGTGCGCCTGAAGGCCATGACCGCGCCGCCCGACCTCAAGGAGCTGGAGGTCGAGATCCTGAAGCTGGACAAGGAGAAGGAGGAGTGCGTCGCGGACCAGGACTTCGAGCGCGCCGCCTACCTGCGCGACTACGCCGACAAGCTGCGCAAGAAGCGTGACCAGATCGAGCACGAGTGGAAGACCAACGCCACCGAGATCGACGGCACCGTGGACGAGGACGTGATCAGCGAGACGGTCAGCAAGATGACCGGCATCCCGCTGACGCGCCTGGACAAGGGCGAGGCGCAGCGCCTGCTCAAGATGGAGGAGGAGCTGCACCGCACGGTCGTGTCGCAGGACGACGCCATCGGCGCCATCAGCAAGGCCGTGCGCCGCAGCCGCAGCGGGCTCAAGGACCCGCGCCGCCCGATGGGCAGCTTCCTGTTCCTCGGGCCCACCGGCGTGGGCAAGACGCACCTGGCCAAGCAGCTGGCGAGGTTCCTCTTCGGTACCGAGGAGGCGCTCATCCAGATCGACATGTCCGAGTACATGGAGAAGCACAACGCCTCGCGGCTCGTCGGCGCGCCCCCGGGCTACGTCGGCTACGAGGAGGGCGGCCAGCTCACCGAGAAGATCCGCCGCCGGCCGTACGCGGTCGTGCTGCTGGACGAGATCGAGAAGGCGCACCCGGACGTCTACAACATGCTGCTGCAGATCATGGAGGAAGGCCGCCTGACGGACTCCTTCGGCCGGCAGGTGGACTTCCGCAACGTGCTGCTCATCATGACCAGCAACATCGGCGCCTCCATCATCAAGAACCAGTCCGGCCTCGGGTTCGCGTCACGCGACTCCGAGCGCTCCTTCGGCAAGATGCGCGACAACCTCATGAACGAGGTCACGCGCCACTTCCGGCCCGAGTTCCTGAACCGCCTCGACGACGTGATCGTCTTCCGCCCGCTGCAGTCCGAGGACCTGGTGAAGATCCTCGACATCGAGCTGCGCGGCATCCGCGACCGCCTGGAGCAGAAGGGCCTCGCGCTGGAGCTGACCCAGGCCGCCCAGGACCTGGTCATCAAGCACGGCACGAACCTCGACATGGGCGCCCGCCCCCTGCGCCGCGCCGTCGAGCGCTTCCTCGAGGACGCCCTGTCCGAGGAGCTCCTCAAGGGCGAGTTCGAGGGAGCCAGGAAGATCGTCGCCGACGCGCCGTCGCCGGACGCCGAGAGGCTGACCTTCACCGGCGTGGCTGAACCGGCCGAGGTGCCAGCGAGCTGAGTTCCGGCCCACCCGCGCTCCGGCCCAGCCGGACGCGGGGCGCGTCCGGGGGCCGATTCGCCAACCCGCCGAGACGCGTGCGCGGGCGACCGGCCCAGGCTCATAGGCCCCCGGACGCGCCCCTCGTCCGGCTGGGCCTCCGCTCACAGGGCGCTCATTCCAGGCAGCTGGAGCGTGTCCCGCGAGTTCGCTGCGACCGGTCGCTGGCTCCGGGGCCGAGTACCCCATCGCCTCGCGACCGGTCGCAGCTCCCGCGACTGACGAGCGGCGTGCCAGCTGGAGAGGGTCGGAAGGGGCGCCGCTTCGCGGCGCCCACCGGCGCGCGCCGCGGCGGCACAGAGATGACGGCACGCTGACGTCACGGTCGTCGGCTCGCAGATCGTAGCGCGTCGCACTTCGCGTGCGTGGACCATGGCACGCGCGGCTGCTGTCGGTGCCGCGCAGCGGCACCGCCGCCTGATGACCGACTTCAGGGGGGCCGTGATCGCGAGACGCGGGAGCTGCGGCGGGGCGCGAGGCGATGGGGTACTCGGCCCCGGAGCCAGCGCCCCGCCGCAGCGAACTCGCGGCGCTGCCCCCCTGCCGGCTGGAACGTGGCGAGCCTGAAGCGGAGGCCCAGCCGGGCGAAGGGCGTGGGCGGGGTCCTATGAGCCTGGGCGGGTGGCAGCGCACGCTTCCCGGCGGGTTGGCGAATCGGATCCCGCCCACGCCCTTCGCCCGGCTGGGCCGGAGCGCGCGGCCTGCTGAAAAGAGCGCGGCGCCCGGCGTTGCCGGGCGCCGCGCTGCGGTCGCCGTCAACTGGCCTGCGGGGTCAGTTGCCCGGCTTGACCTCGATCCTGCACACCGAGCGCTGGGCCGACTCGATCTTGGGCAGCGACACCTTGAGCACGCCCTTCTCGAAGACCGCCTTGATGGACTTGCGGTCCACGTCGCACGGCAGCTCGAACACGCGCTGGAACGAGCCGTAGCTGCGCTCGCTCCGGTGGAACACGCGGCCCTTCTCGTCGAGTTCGAACTTCTTCTCGCCCTTGATCGTCAGCAGGTCGCCGACGAGGGAGATCTCGACGTCCTTGTCGGAGAGGCCCGGAAGCTCGGCCGTCACGAGCAGGTCTCTCTCGCCTTCCACCATGTCGATGCGCGGGAACCAGTTGGTCTTGAGCGGCGTGCCGGCGATCGCCGGCATGTCGTAGGCGGGCAGCAGGTCGCCGAAGAGCTCGTTCACCCGCTACGGCGCGGGCTGGGCGTGAAGGGGCAGGACGATCTCGATGGTCGTGCCGCCTTCCGGCGGGCAGCTGGCGTCGATGCGGCCGCCGTGCATCTCGATCACGCGGCGCGCGATGGCCAGACCGAGGCCCGTGCCGCGGTGCTTGGTCGTGAAGAACGGCTCGAAGACGTGCTCGAGCACTTCGGGCGGGATGCCGGGGCCGGCGTCGGCGATGCGCAGCACGCCCTCTCCGCCACGCGCCTGCAGCTCCACCCGCACCTCGCCCTGGCCGTGCATGGCCTGCGCGGCATTGAGGAGCACGTTGAGGATCACCGGCCGCAGCTGCTCGACGTCACCGAAGACCACGAGGTCGTTGTCGGGCAGCCGGATGCTCACGCCCTGCGCCTGCGGGTCGCGGTGCAGCAGGGCCACCGTGTCCTGCAGCACGCCGCGCAGCGGCAGCGGCGCGCGCTGCGGGAGCCGCGGCCGCGCGAAGAGCAGCAGGTCCTTGACCGAGGCGTCGAGGGCCGCGAGGCGCGCGAGGATCTCCTTGACCACGTCGCGGTCCGGGCTGGTGGGCGGCAGGCGCCCGCCGATGATCTGGATGGCGCCGCCGATGCCGGCCAGCGGGTTCTTCACCTCGTGCGCGACGACGGCCGCCATCTGCCCCAGCCGCACCAGCGCGCCCTGCTCCACGAGCCGCTGCTCGGCGCGCTTGCGCTCGGTGATGTCGGCGCGGATGGCAAGGTACTGGTACGGCGCGCCGTGCTCGTCGAGGAAGGGCACGATGGTCGTGTCCACCCAGTAGAGGCTCCGGTCCTTGGCGCGGTTGCAGATCTCGCCGCGCCACACGCGGCCGGCGCGGATGGTGCTCCACAGCTCGCGCATGAACTCCTTGGGATGGTGGCCCGAGTTGATGATGCGGTGGTCCTGGCCCAGGAGCTCGGCGCGCGCATATTGGCTGATCTGGCAGAAGCGGTCGTTGGCGTAGGTGATGCGGCCGCGGGCGTCGGTGGTCGCCACGATGGCCGACTGGTCCAGCGCGTACTTGAAGTCCACCAGCGAGCGCTGCTCGCGCCGCAGATCCTCCTCGATGCGCAGGCGGGCCAGCGTGAGGACCGCCGCGCCCCCGATCAGGACCAGGGTGAGCGCCCGATTCACGAGGGCCATCCAGGGCACGCCCCCGGGTGGGGACAACCACGCACCGATCAGGGTGAAGACCCCGCACATGACCGCCACGGCTACCACGCCCCGCCGGCCCACCCTTGGCGCGGCGATGGGAATCACCAAGGCGAAGAGCGCCCCCGTGGCCACGCCGATGGGCGTGAACCCGTCCAGCACCAGGATTCCGCCGGCCAGGGCGAGCGTCGGGAGCCAGGGCCGGAGGCCGCGCATCGAGGGGGTCCTTCTCGCGCGAGCCCGCCGGGGTCGGCGCACGCGGAACGGGATTTGCAGCGGTCGACCCTAACCTTCCCGTCCCCGGAGCCTCAACCCTCATGCCCGGCCTGGTCCTCGTCGTCGACGACGAACCGCTCGTGCGCTGGTCGCTCGGCGAGCGCCTTCGGCAGGAGGGCTACGAGGTGCGCGAGGCCGGCACCGGCCAGCAGGCCCGCGCGCAGTTCGCCGACGCCAACGGCCGGCGGCTGGTCGTGCTGCTCGACCTGCGCCTCCCCGACGCCGACGGCCTCGCGCTCTTCGACGAGCTGCGTCGCCTGCACCCGGGCTGGAAGGTCATCATCTTCTCCGCCCAGGCCACGCCCGAGATCGCGCAGGCGGCGCTGTCCCGCGGCGCTCTGCACGTGGGCGGCAAGCCCTTCGATCTGGACGAGGTGGTGAGCCTGGTCCAGCGCGGCTTCGAGGCCCTCACGCCATGAGGCCCGCGGGGCTCGGACAGCCCCGTGGCCTATACTGACCCCGCCATGACCTCCGCCACGATCCTCGTCGTCGACGACGAGCCCCTCATCCGGCTCACGCTGCGCGAGCGGCTCACGACGGCCGGCCACCAGGTGCTCGAAGCCGACTCGGTGGGCGCCGGCCTGGCCCTCATCCGCGACGGCGTCGACCTCATCCTGCTCGACTACAAGCTGCCGGACGGCGACGGCCTGTCGCTCATGCGCCAGGCCAAGGAGATCGACCCGGACGCGCCGGTCATCCTCATGACCGCCTACTCCTCCGTCGAGACGGCCGTGGAGGCCATGCGCCAGGGCGCCTACGACTACGTCAACAAGCCCTTCAACCTGGACGAGCTCGTGCTCACCGTGGAGAAGGCGCTCGAGACCACCCGCCTCCGGCGCGAGGTGCGCGCCCTGCGCGCCGGCCAGGGCCGCCCCTACGGCTTCGACTCGATCATCGGCTCATCGCAGGTCATGGTGCAGATGAAGGAGATGCTCGCGCGCATCGCGCAGAGCCCCGCGTCCACCGTGCTGCTCACGGGCGAGAGCGGCACCGGCAAGGACCTCGCGGCCAAGGTCATCCACTACAACTCCAGCCGCGCCGACGGGCCCTTCATGAACATCACCTGCTCGGCCATGCCCGAGCAGCTGCTCGAGTCCGAGCTCTTCGGCCACGAGCGCGGCGCCTTCACCGACGCCCGCGCCCGCAAGAAGGGCCTGCTCGAGGCGGCCCACGGCGGCACCGTCTTCCTGGACGAGATCGCCGAGCTCTCCCCCGCCGCGCAGGCCAAGCTCCTGCGCTTCCTGGAGGAGAAGTCCTTCAAGCGCGTGGGCGGCAGCGACGACGTGCACGTGGACGTGCGCATCATCTCGGCCACGAACCGGCGCCTCGAAGACTCGGTCAAGGAGGGCCGCTTCCGCGAGGACCTCTACTGGCGCCTGCGTGTCCTGTGGGTCGAGCTCCCGCCCCTGCGCGAGCGCCGCACCGACGTGCCGGCCCTGCTCGAGCACTTCGTCCAGGCCTGCAACCGCGAGTTCAAGCGCTCGGTCACGGGCATCGAGCCCGCCGCGCTCAAGGCCCTCACGAACTACGCCTGGCCCGGGAACATCCGCGAGCTGCGCAATGCCGTCGAGCGCGCCATGCTCATGACGCGCGTGGACGTGCTCGCCCTCTCCGACTTCCAGATGCTGCTGCCCTCCGACTCGGCCGGCGCCGCCGGCGGCTTCCGCCTGCCCGCCGACGGCGTGCGCTTCGAGGACCTCGAGCGCGACCTCGTCGCCCAGGCGCTGCAGCGCACCGGCGGCAACCAGACCCGCGCCGCCGCGCTGCTCGGCATGAACCGCGACCAGATCCGCTACCGCATCGAGAAGTTCGGCCTCGCGGCCGTCGCGAAGGGCGACGCCGGCTGCTAGTTCCGGCCCGTCGGCGCTCCGGCCCAGCCGGACGAGGGGCGCGTCCGGGGGCCGATTCGCCAACCCGCCGAGACGCGTGCGCAGCGACCGGCCCAGGCTCATAGGCCCCCGGACGCGCCC
>Ga0209382_10010994_pt1 | contig 11259 bp, 14 predicted proteins | sample SoiMetdeltSBSDD5_FD_187599 | JGI IMG/M metagenome (GOLD analysis project Ga0209382, IMG submission 187599) | Bulk soil microbial communities from a Populus tree surrounding site in Tennessee, USA - Soil MetaG P. deltoides SBSDD5 (SPAdes) (version 2) | ecosystem: Environmental > Terrestrial >...
AGCTGCGCAACGCCGGCAGATCGTTGAGCAAGTCGCCCATCGCCGTGTTGCCGGTCTTGTACAGATCTTCGCCCTGCACGGTGGTGACCGGTACGCTCGACTCGAGGTTCGGACGCACGATGCGCGAACCGGTGACGATGACTTCGGAGATGGTCTTGTCCGGCTCGCCGGCGTGACCCGCCAGCATTGGCGAAAGCGCAAGAGTAGCGCCGGTCAGGAGCGCGGTGCGCACCGCGCGGCGCAACGATTGATTGGTCAACATGGAAAACTCCCTGATGGACTGTTGTGGAATCCCAGACAGCTCCATCGGAGTTGCTTGCCACATCCGGCCACGATGCGTTGCCGGCACGCGACGATTGTGGCTTTTAGGCAGCGGTGCTGCTCAGCGCTGCGGCGCGCACCTGTCCCGGCGTGCGCCGCGTCCAGCGACGCATCTGCCTCACGAGGGTCGAGTCGTCGGCGAAGCCGACGTTGACCGCGACCTCGCGCACCGTGAGGCTCGTCGATTCCAGCAGCCGGACCGCGACGCCGATGCGTTTGCGCTGTAGATATGTATGCGGCGTAAGGCCGTGGACGAGCTTGAACAGGCGCAGGAAGTGATACTTCGACATGCTCGCACTCATCGCGAGCGAGGTCAGGTCGACGCCGTTCGCGTAGTTGCTGTGCAAGAGGTCGGTCGCACGCGCGATTCGCCGATAGACGTCGCGACGTGTGGCCGCCCGGATCAGCGCCAGGCGGTCCACTCGATGGAGCAGCTGCTCCTGGTGGACACGCATGCGTGCCAACAGAACGGTCAGCTGCTCGTCGTACCACGCTTCATCCGCGCAACCCGCCTCGAGAGCTTCGCGAATCGCGTGCAGCACCGGACTGACCTGTGCATCGTGCGGCCGCAAGTGCTCGAGGAACTGGCTGCTGCAGCCCTCGAAGTGGATCTGTTCGACGAGCCGCGGGCTGAAGCAGATCGCCAGCGACTCGACCGGCTGCGCGCTCGCGATGCTGGTCGAATAGATGCGGCCGTGATTGAGGATGAGGAAGTTGTCGTCGTCGACGCCGATCGTGCGCCCGTCGACGTGACACTGCTCGACCCCGCCCCACGCTGCCCGGATCGACAGCGTGTGAGTGCACGGACCGAAGTCCGCCTGACGCACGCGTCCCCAGAGAATGCAGTTCTCCCGTCCCCAGCGCGCCGCATGGGGCGCGCCGGGATCCACTGGTAATCGCAATAGCATCGTGCGCGCCGCCGCTCAGCTCTTGACGGCGAGACCGCTCGCGACGAGCTCGTAACCCGGTCCCGTCTTGCTCAGCTTGCCTTCCACCAGCACGGTCTTGCCGATCAGCGTGGACGGCACGAAGAAAGCTTCGTTCTTGAATGTGACGTGGAGTTGGCTGGAAGTGCCTTGCAGCTCGATCCAGCAGCCCTGTTGCTGGCACACCTTCGCGACGGTCGACTCGACCAGCACGTCGGCCGCAGGACGCTCGCCGAGCGACTGCACGGCAGCTTCGAGCGTCAGCGGAGTCTTCAGCGTCAGCGGCGCCCCGTAATGCTCGGCGGCCATCGCGCTCAGAGCACCCAGGCCAAGCAACACTCCCACGGAAATTCTCATGAGCCCTCCTGTTTGGGGTTTTGCACCCTCGTTGCGTTCCTTGGGCTCAATCGCCATCTGCGCCGACAACCGGCCACGGGGCCAGCCTTGCATACCGGGACCGTGGATCTTTTACCGGGCTCGTGCGTTGCCCCTGCGGCCTACCAGACCGGACCTACCGGCCGACCGATGAGCGCAGCACGGTCATAATGAGCACGCTCAAGACAAACGCCTCGCCCGCCAGCGCCCCGACGGTGGACAGCGAGCCGCCCCCACCCGCGCCGCGGGCCAGCATCCTGCTCGTCGACGACCAACCTGCCCGGCTGCTCTCCTACGAGGCGGTCCTGCTCGGACTCGAAGTTCAGTGCGTCCGCGCGCTGTCCGGCGCGCAGGCGCTGGAACGCCTGCTGGAGCAGGAATTCGCGGCGATCCTGCTCGACGTGAGCATGCCGGAGATGGACGGGTTCGAAGTGGCGCGCCTGGTCCGCGAGCATCCGCGGATGGAGCGCACTCCGATCATCTTCGTCACTGCGGTGAACGTCAGCGAGCTCGATCGCCTGAAGGGCTACGAGCTCGGTGCCATCGACTACATCGCAGTGCCCGTCGTGCCGGAGATCTTGCGAAGCAAAGTCGCGGTCTTGGTCGAGCTGCATCAGCGTCGCGGTCAGCTGAAAGCTCTCAATCTGGCCCTGAGCGCCGCGCGCGCCCAGCTGGCTGCCGAGCACGAAAAGGCCTTGGCGGAGCGGGACGCGCAACTGCAGGCGATCTTCGAACATCCGACGGATCTCACGGCCATCCTGAAAGCCGAGCGCGACGCGACCGGCGCTATCGTCGACTGGATCTATGTGAGCGCCAACCGCAACGCCACTGCCCTGCTCGGTCTGCCCCGCGACCAGGTAGTCGGCCGGCGGATGACCGAGCTGGTGCCCGACCGCGCTGCCAAGGGTTCGGAACAGTGCAAGTACGTGCTCGAGACGGGCGAGATGGTGCGATATGACAGCCGCTTCGCCGAGCGTGATCTCGTCGTCACGCTGTTCGCAGCAGGCAAGGACTGCGTGATCAGCTCCGTCCAGGACGTCACGGAGCAGCGCCGGTTGCAGGCGGCGCTGGAGCACAGCGATCGCCGCAAAGACGAGTTCCTCGCCATGCTCGCGCACGAGCTGCGCAATCCGGTTGCGCCGATCGCCACCGCCGCGGAGCTGCTGTCGCGGCTCGTGCCTCACGAGAATCAGCAGACGCTCGTCGGCATCATCCAGCGACAGGCCGTGCATCTCGGGCGACTGCTCGATGACCTGCTCGATGTCGCGCGCATCACGCAGGGCCGCATCGAGCTGCAGCCCGAAGTCATGGACATCGCTACCTGCATCCAGCTCGCGATCGAAACCGCGGAGCCGCTGATCCGCAGCAAGGCGCATCGCTTGACGGTCACGCAGACGCTCGGCCCGATTTACGTCTCGGTAGACAAGGTGCGGCTCGGCCAATGCATGGCGAACGTGCTCGTCAATGCTGCGAAGTACACACCCGAGGGCGGCGAGATCTGCATTCGCTCGTACGTCGATGACCGCTATGTCGTCGTCGAGGTCCAGGACAACGGGATCGGCATCGCACCCGAGTTCCTGCCGCGCATCTTCGATTTGTTCGCGCAAGCCGAGCGCGGGCTCGACCGCTCGCAGGGTGGGTTGGGTGTCGGGTTGACGGTGTGCAAGCAGATCGTCGAGATGCACGGCGGCACCATCGTTGCGAGCAGTCCCGGATGGGACCGAGGTGCCACGTTCACCCTGCGCATTCCTCTTGCCGAGCGCGCAGCCGCTGCGGCAGCTAGAACGACGCCCACGCCTGATTCACTGTTGCGCGTCCTGATCGTCGACGACAATCGCGATGCAGCTGACTCGCTGGCAATGCTGCTGCAGTTCGAAGGCCGTCGGACGCTGTGTGCATATTCGGGCGAGGCAGCATTGCAAGAGGTCGCAGCATTCGATCCGCAGCTCGTGCTGCTGGACATCGGTCTGCCCGGTCTCGACGGCTATGAAGTTGCACGACGCCTGAAGGCAGCGTCGCCGAAGTTGCGAGTGATTGCACTGAGCGGCTACGGGCAGAGCGAAGATCGGCAACGGTCCGCGGCGGCGGGCTTCGACGCGCACCTGGTAAAACCAGTCGACCTGGATGCCCTCAAGCGGGCATTGGCAGGGTGAGGCTGACCCGTGTTCCTGGATTGGCGTCTTCCACTGTCAGCTGCGCGCCGATTGCCTGCGCCCGCTCGCGCATCGATTGCAAGCCGGTACTCGCATCGACGCAGCCACCGCAACCATCATCTCGCACGCTGATCTCGATCTTCGGCCCCTCGCTGCGCGCGCTCAACGTCAACGTCGAAGCTTGCGCGTGCTGCAGGGCGTTCGAGATCGCTTCCAGCAACAGGAACTGCAGATGCCGCATCGCCTGATCCGTGCCCCGCTCCCAGTGCGGCAATTCATCGACCTGCCAATCGACCGTCAGCCCGGCCTGCGCGATGCGTCGCTCCAACCGATAGCGCAGGCTCGCGAGCAGTGCATTGACGTCGCCGCTCGGCAGATTCATCGCATCGATCGACAGCTTGAGATGATCGAGCGATTCGCGCAGCGTCGCCGCGACTTCCGCTGCCGGCGCCGTGCCGCCTTCGAGCTGACGCATCGCAGTCGCGAGATTCGCGCCGACGCCATCATGCATGTCGCGCAGGATCCGCTCGCGCTCTGCGGTCACCGCACGCGCACGCTCCAGTTGTGAAACGCGCTCGAACGATTCGCGCAGCTCGCGCTCCTTCTGCTGGACGCGTTGCGCGAGCGATTCCTGCAGTTGCAGCGCTTCGGCGCGGGCCAGGCGGAAGCGCTTGCTCACCACCCACATGATCGTGAGCCCGAGCAGCATGCCGACATATTTCGCCCAGGCCAGCTCGCCGAATGCGCTCGAGACGAACTGCGAGGCAATCGCGTCGTGAACCCCAGCCACCAACAGCGCCATGAGACCGAGCGCCAGCAGCACACGCTCCGTCGTGGCCTGCTTGCGCAGACCGAACGTCAGACGCAGCGAAATGGTCGCGGACAGCACTGACAACAGTGCGCGCAGCAGCCTTGCTGGGATGGAAGAGCCAGTGAATGCAAGAACGAGCGCGCAGAACGGTGCGGCCCACAGGAGCCCTTGCACAGCGGCACGCTCGCGAGCCGGTCGTGTGCCGAACACCTGCTCGATGATGACGTAGAGCGCCCACACCCACACGGCACGCAAAGCAAACAGCAGCGCGCCCCACACGTGCCAGCGCAGCGGAGTCCATTCCATCGTGATGTCGAGAACGACGAGCGCCCACACAGCTTCGCCGATGCAAGCCCACGCATAGAGCTTTTCCCGTTGCTGCAGCCACAGCAGCCCACAGAACGCCGAAACCAGGGCACTGAACGTCGTCGCCACCCAGGGTACCAGCACTCGAAACGCATAAGCCGACGTGTAGTGCGGCTCCACCAACCGGGACGGGCCGAGCATGATGGGCGCCACGCCGGCGCGACGGCCCGCGTCGCCGCGCAGCAGAATCGTCAGCTCGTTCTGGTCGTGCAGCAGATCAGCAGGAAAGCTGATCGTGATCGGTTGTTTCGCTGACCACGCTTCGCCATGCGCCCGGAGATTTCCAGCAGTGGCGAGCACCGTGCCGTTGAGCTCCACCGAGTAGGCGTTCGCGATGCGCGCAATGAACAGCATGTGCGGCTCGTCGACGGTGTTCGCGCTGGGACGCGGGAACGGTATCGTCAGTCGAGCAGTTCCGGACCGTCCGCGGTAGACGACGTCCCAATGCAGCGGCAAATGAATCTCTCGAGCCGGCTGCGGCCAGTCATTGACCGTTGCCTCGAACGTGGCGCGATCCAGCTCGATGGTTCCTTCCGGCGCGGCCTGCGCCGCTTCAGAGCAAGCCGCGAGGCACAGTACGCCGTAGAGCGCGAATCCCCGCGCGGGCATGCGTCAGTTCCCCGGTTTCATGCTGTCGAGCAGTCCCATGCGCGTGGCTTCGAACACCGCCTCGCTGCGCGAATGCACTGCGAGCTTGCCGTAGAGATTCTTGATGTGGCTCTGGACAGTGTGCATCGTCACGCCCTGCAGGCGGGCGATCTCGGCATAGCCATAACCGCGCGCGATGAGCTCGAGAACTTCCGATTCGCGCGGTGACAGCAGACCTGTCGGAGCCGGTGTGCGTGCAACTGGCTTGCGACGCAGGCGTTCGAGCAGCTTGCGCGCGATCATCGGTGAGATCGGCGAAGCACCCTGCCTGACATCGACGATCACTTGCGCGACGTCAGCGGGCGTCGAGTCCTTGTGAATGTAGCCGACAGCGCCGGCCTCCACGCACGCGATGACCGTGTCCTCGTCGCCGAACACCGAGACGACCAGGATGTCGCACGCGGGCTGCCGCTGCGCCAAGTCGCGGATCAGCGTGAGGCCATGGCCGTCGGGCAGCGCCAGGTCAGTGAGCAGAACGTCGGCGGTATTGTTCTCGAACCAGGCGCGCGCCGGCGTAAGCGCAGCAAACGATGCGGACAAAGTGAGGCGCGCATGCGAGCGCACGCAGCTCTCGAAAAAGCGCCGCGTGTCCCGGTCGTCCTCCAGCAGTACGACACTCCACGGAGGGTCTGTCATGGTTCGCCCGTGCGCTACCTGCCCGTGTCAAGCTTACCCCAGCGGCTGTCTGGCTGTTCAAAGGCCCCCAACCAGTCGTCTGCGAGCTCGGCAGCCGTCTCGTGCGGCCACAGGCTGCTGGCTTCGAGGAATGCTTCGATCTGTGGACGCAGCCGCAGTCCCCGCCACGACCACGACCAGATGTTGCCGAGCTTCTGATCGTCTGTGAACCGGCGATGCAGCTCGCGCTTGGCAGCGAAGTACGCGTCCACTTCGCGCGCGGTCAAGCGCCGGCTGATCAGCGCGACGCGTTCCGCTGCTGCCGTGAGCGAGCCTGCTGTGACGATCGCCGGCGCCTGCACCTTCAGCCAATCGAGCGCAACGCGTAGCGAGGCGTTGTCGCGCACACGCACCGGCGTCGGCAATGTTCGCCCGCCCGCGTGCAAAGCCAATGCCACGAACTCGGTGCAGTACAGTCGCGTGTGATCGCGCCAGTCGAAGTAGGGATCGAACTCGGTGCCATCCTCGTGCCGTGCACGGGCAAATGCCACGACTGCAGCCTGGTCGACGCCAGGCTCGGGATCGAAGATCGCAGTGACCTGCTGTCGTCCGATGTATTGGTCGAGTGTGACGCGACGGATGCGCCCGTGCATCGCATCTGTCGGCGGGCCGCTGAGAAATGGCCACAGCAGTGCGTAGCCTTCGTAGACGTAGGCTTTGCCGTCTTCGATCGAGAGGATTCCCGCGTGACCATACGGCGTGTACTGCTCGCCCAGGATGGACATCAGCAGACTGTCCGCTTCCCCGGAGTCGCTAACGACGAGCTGCCCCGATTGCAGGGGCAGCCCGTGAAAGTCGAGCTCGCCCTCGCCCACCGACTCCGCATCGAACGTGCGATACGCCGCGGGGGTCAGGGTCGTAGCGCAACCGCTCAACCACGTAGCGGTGAACGCGAGGACGAGAGCTCGAACGATGCTCATGGCCATACTATGGTTTGCGGAAGTGATCCGGCCGATCGCGCGCCTGGGGCTCGAGTTCGCCGGCGACGTCGCGCGGCAGCGTGATGCAGCCGCTCAACATCGCCAGCATGACCACGATGAGTATCGAGCGGCTCATTCGCCAGGCGGGCTGTAGCCGCCACCGCCATCATCGCTGCACGGCTCATTGTCGGTGGCGCACAAGCCGATGAGCAGCGCCGCAAGCCCTGCCGCGCCCCACCACCAGCCGCCGTTCGGGCCGCCATAGCTCTCGAAACCCAGACCCTCGATCGGCTTGCCGGTCAGCTGCAGTCCGTTGAAGAAAAGTGCGCCGTTCTCGTATGGCACATAGCGGAAGTCGAGCAGCTTCGCGCTCACCGGCTGCAGCGACAGTGAATCCGCCTGACCCCACAGCGGCGTCGGCCGCTCGATGGCGAAGCCGAATGACGGACCGATGCTCTTGTGACGCGCAGCACCCACCTGCTTGTGCACATAGAGCATGAAGCGCGGCGAGTCGTCGAGCGGACTGAACGGCTCGTCGGCACCGGCTGCGCTCGCGATCAAGACCGTCGCACACAGCCCCCAGGAAAAATTCGCAACCCTCATGGTGACTCCTCGAACGTATTGCCCCCGGGGGAAAGCCTACGAAGGCAGCGCGGCGCATACATCCCATGAACGAGGGAGCGCGGCTGGTACGGAAGTGCATCAGATGTTCATGGGAAGCGGCGCGCGACGCCGACGGCTACGGTGCACGCAACCGGGATTCTCCACACAGGGCCCTTCATCATGCACAAGCACTCGTATCGTCTCGCCGCCGCCGCGCTGCTGCTGCTGAGCGCAGCCAGCGCGCAAGCCTGCGAGATCTGGCGCGACGAGGATTTCGGTATCTGGCGCGCCAACTGCAACCTCGCCGAGGACTTCCGCAACAAGGTGATGCTGTCGCACAGCTTCCTGGCGAACTACGACCACAAGATCATCAACTTCAAGTGGCCGGACCTGCACATCCGCAAGTTCAAGTTCAATGTCTTCGGTACCTCGGTCGACATCGAAGCCGACATCGAGAACCTCGGTCAGGGCAATGCAGTGGCGAGCCAGCTGGCCGTCGATGTCAGCATCGGAGATCCGTTGACGGGCATGCAGTACAGCGGCCCGATGACCTTCATGGTCACCGTGCCCGCGTTGAACGCCAATACCAGCCGGCGCGTCGCCGTCGGCTCGGTCAGCGTGCCGAACAACCTGCAGGACTGGGACCTGGTGCTGCTGGGAGTCACCGACCCCCCGACGATGGCACAGCCGGTGCGCGGGCTGATCATCGAATCCGACGAGACCAACAACGTCAGGAACCACGCCTGTCGCTGGTTCGGGCCGAATCCCGACACCTCGCTGCAGGCCTGCAACTAAAGGAGTCTGCCGATGCCCGGTTATCTGCTGATCGAATCGCACGATCCATTCGAGTCGATGGGCGCCGCGCGCACGTGCGAGCTGGCGGTCCAACTGCGCGCCGCGGGTCACGATGTCGCGCTGTTTCTCGTGCAGAACGGCGTGCTCGCCGTGCGCGGCGGCGCCCGCCACGTCGAGCTCGACAAGGTGATCGGGACGAAGATCGAAGTGCTCGCGGACGATTTCTCGCTGCGCGAGCGCGGCATCCCGTCCGCCGCCGTGATTGGCGGCGTGCGGGTTGCGCCGATCGACTCGGTCGTCGAGCGCATGGCGGCCGGCTGGAATGCGCTCTGGCACTAGGACACACACCATGGCGACGAAACACACACTGACCTTCGTGCTCATGGACGCACCGTTCGAGAGCGCGCGCACGACCACCGCCTTTCGCTTGCTGCACGCCGCGCTCGATCGTGGCTACGACGTGAATGTCTTCGCTTACGAAGGAGCCGTCGCGCTTGCGTTCGCAAAGCAGGCCCAACACCCCAACGCCGTGCACGGTCGCGACGTCGCTCAGGAAGATCATCCGTTGAGCAAGAACTGGATTGCAGCGCTCATGGCGCACGCGCGCGAGCGGGGCGCGGATCTCAACTGGGTGAACTGCGGACTGTGCGTCGATGAACGCGGCGTCGGCGAGGCGATCGAGGGCGTGCGGCGTGGCTCGCCCGCCGATTGCTGGAAGATGGCGCAGCAATCGAACGCCACGCTCGTCATTCCGACGAAGTGAGGAGTCAGACATGAAAGTGCTGCAGATTGTCGAGACTGCGTATCGCGCGACGACCGAGGAACAGGACGACACGGTAATCTGGTTCGCGCACGCGATGCGCGGCGCAGGCGCAGAGCTCGGCGTGCTGCTCGCCGGCAACGCGGTGAACTACGTTACCGCCGACCAGGATGCTTCAGGATTGACGCTCGGCACCTGGCGGCAGAGCCAGCCACCGACGCTCGCGCAGGATGTCGCGTCGCTCATTCGCAAGGACGTGCCGGTTTACTGCGTGAAGGAAGATCTGGCCGAGCGTGGCCTGCTGGAGGGCAAGCTGCTCGAAGGCATCGTGTTGATGTCCCGCGCGCAGATGCCGCGGCTGTTCGGTGAGTACGACCAGGTCTGGAGATGGTGAGGTCTCACTCATCGTCCGCGTAAGCCGGCTCCATGTAGTGCATCGCCACGGGTTTGCCTTCGACGAAGCCTGGCATGAATTGCATTCTGGCGGCCGAGTCGCTCACTTCTTTTATGACAGCCCGAGTTGCGTTGGAGGTGTTCGTGAGTCGGGACTTCGTAACCTTGCCGTGCTCGTCGATCCAGAACTCCTGCCACACCAGAACATTCGGGGTCGATCGCCTGGAGCTGAAGTAGGGCTCCAGGCCCGTGCCCCAATAGAATTCGTTGAAGCGCTGCGGCGCGATGTAGAACAAGCCATAGAGCCCATGCTCGGTGCCATTGTTCGGCAGTACCAGGACCAGTGACTCATTACCGGTCACCAGCACCCTGACCATGAGCACCATGTAAATTGCGACGGGCTCGCCGTCACGTGTCGCGGGCACGAAGCGCGAGATCATGCCTGCACGACTGACTGCCTTGATCAGGCTTCTCGGCACCGTGCCATCCAATGCATAGCAGCTGAAGCTGCGCGGCCGACCGGTCATCTGGACGCGTACTTCGCAATGGACGTCGTAGCGGCGCTGCTCCAACCCTTCCGGAACCTTTAGCAGACTCTCGATGGAATACTCGCCCTCGCGGAGCCGCGCCGGCGTCGGGTCGCCGTGCGCGAACAGCGGTCCGAAGGCGAGACAGGCGCCGATCAATCCCCGTGCTAGAGTGCTTGCCATAATCAACAAGTGAGCCACAACAATGCGGTTTCACCTGGCGTTCGTCTTGTTGCTGTTAGCTTCGAACACTCTGGCCGACGAAGCAATGACGGCCAACACGCTGCGGCTATCGCCCGATCAGAAGCCGCCGGCCGCGACGATCGCGGACATGGAGTGGTACACAGGTCGTTGGACCGGCACCGGCCTCGGCGGATTCACTGAAGAAATCTGGAGCCCGCCGCGCAACGGCACGATGATGGGCATGTACCGCATGATCAAGGACGGCAAGCCCATCTTCTACGAGTTGCTCTTGATCGTCGAAGAGAACGGCTCGCTGGCGATCAAGCTGAAGCACTTTCATTCCGACTTGCGCGGCTGGGAGGAGCGCGACGTCTCGCGGCGCTTCCCGCTCGTGGCGAAGCGCGACGGTCGGCTCTACTTCGACGGCATGACGTTCGAGCGCGTCGGCGCGGATCGCGTCAAGGTGTATCTCGCCATCGAGGGCAAGGACGGCAGCGTGCGCGAGGAGATCTTCGAGTACTCGCGCACGCCGTAACCGTCGCGGCCTATTTCTCCAGCGTCACGATCGGCGCGAAGCCGCCGTAGATCATCCGCTTGCCGTCGAACGGCATCGGGTTCTTCTCGGGGCTCATGCGCGGGTCGTTCTTCATCAGGTCTTCCATCTTGCCCATTGCCTTGTCGCGCGTTGCCTTGTCGGGCCACTCGATCCAGGAAAAGACGACGGCCTCGTCGTCGGTTGCCTGCACGGCGCGACGGAAGTCGGTGAGCTTGCCGTCCGGCACGTCGTCGCCCCAGCATTCCAG
>Ga0209382_10010996_pt1 | contig 11259 bp, 7 predicted proteins | sample SoiMetdeltSBSDD5_FD_187599 | JGI IMG/M metagenome (GOLD analysis project Ga0209382, IMG submission 187599) | Bulk soil microbial communities from a Populus tree surrounding site in Tennessee, USA - Soil MetaG P. deltoides SBSDD5 (SPAdes) (version 2) | ecosystem: Environmental > Terrestrial >...
GCGCGACGAGGCCACGCGGCCCCGCCGGAGGCCTGACGCGGCGAAGATCCGGTACACGTCATCGAGCCGCTCGCCGTCCACCAGTAGGTCGACGTCGGTGTCGCCATTGAGCGCGGCTAGCAGATGGTCGTTGCTCTTCCAATGGCAATGGGCGACGCTTGCGAGCTCGAGCTCGGCCAGCACGCGGCGCGCCAGGGTCGGAGGGGCCGTAGCGGTGGCCTGGGCCGCCGGGGTCGACGGGTTGACGTCCAGGTTCACGTCGGCACCTCCACCGCGGGCTGTTCGGCAGGCTGTTCGGCGGGCGGTTCGGCGGGCACGTTCTTCGCACGGAGCCGCTCGACAAGCCAGGCCATGTCCGGGCCGAGGAGCGCCGACCGGTGCCTGCGCAGGACGGGGAGCAGCAGGGCGCCGAGTGCGCAGGCGGCCGCCAGGGTGACGACGGGGGACAGGCTGGCGTGATCGGCTACCACGGCGACGGGGGTGACCAGCGCAGTCACCAAGGCGGCAAGCACGGCGCCCCTCCCGTGGGCCGCGGCGAACGCCGTCCACGTGAGGCCGGTCGCGCCCAGGATCAGGTGTGCCATGAGGACGAAGTTGGCGATGACCGCGACCGCCACGCAGGCGGCGACTCCTGACACTCCCCAGCGCTGACCGATCAACGCGCCGACCACCACGAGCACGGCGTAGACGAGCTGACGGGCCGCCCGAGAGTAGACCAGCCCCAATGCCCGGGACAGGGTGTCGCTGAGCTTGTAGCTGGCGCGGGCCAGCAGGCTGATCGACAGGATGCGCAGGGGCGTCACGACGCCATCCCACTTGTCGCCGAGCGTGATGGCGACGATCTGGGGCGCGAGGACGAAGACGAATGCACTCAGGGGCAGCATCACGACGGCGACGAGCGACACCGCCCGCCGGTACTGGTTGGCCAGCCGCGTCCGGTCGTGCTGGATCTCCGCCTGCATCGGGAACAGGACCCGGTCGATGACCTGGCCGAGCAGCATCGCCGGGGTCGCGAGGAGCTGGTATGCACGCCCGTAGATGCCCAGGGCGGCCGACGACAGCGTGCTACCCACGACCGCGTAGTCGCCCTGGAGGGCGGCGTAGTTGAAGAACCGTCCGAGGGTGAAGCCTCCGCCGTAGTGCATCAGCACACGCGCGGAACCGCGGTCGAAAGCGGGGCGCAGCGATACCGGGCGGAACACGAGCAGCAGGGCAGTGAACACCCCGAGCTGCGCGATGTTGGCGCCCACTAGGGCCCACACGCCGGCCCCCGCGATCCCGAGGACGACCCCGACCGCGGCGTAGCCGATCACGAACGACCACACCGCCGCGTGTGCGAGGCGACGGAACTGGAGCTCCCGCAGCATCAGGGATTCGGACACCACGCCGATGGCCTGGATGATGAAGCTGATCACCAGCACCCGCACGACCGGCACGAACCGCTCGCTGTCGAAGAGGGCGGCGAGCAGGGGCGCGGACACGAAGATCACCCCGGCGGTGAGCAGCCCGCAGAGGATGGCGATGGTCCCACCAGTTCGCACCAGGCGATCGGAGATCGTGGGTCGCTGGACCAACGCCGGTCCGACGATCGATTCGGTGAGCAACCGGCCGAGCCCGATCACCACCAGCGCGGCCTGGACCACGCCGAAGTCCGCCGGGCTCAGCTCGCGGGCCAGAACGACCAGGAGCAGTAGCTGGCTCGCGGCCTGGGCGCCGTAGCCGAAGCTCGTCCAGGCGAACCCGCGTGCCGCGACGTGCGTGCGGGTCCGACCAGCCGTCATGGCGCGATCGTGAGACTGCGCCGGGCGCGCGCCGCCGCCAGCGTTCGTTCGTAGGTCACGACCAGCGCCAGGAGTATCCACAGGTGGCGGTAGTGGGACGTCTCACGGAAGAACGAGGCGACGACCAAGGAGAGGATCATCGCCCGGCCGACGCCGCGGGGCACTGCGAAGCGCCACAGCGTCGCCCAGAGGGCCACCAGCCCGAGCAGCCCGATTGCACCCCGCTCGGACAGGAAGGCCAGGGGCTCGCTGTGGGTCTCCTTCGAATCGTCCCCTTCGCGGAGGACCTGGAGGTTCCGGGAGCTCCCGGGCCCGATGCCCCAAGGTCTGTCGATCACCTGATCGATCGCGGCGCCCCAGAGGTCGAGGCGCCCGCTGGTGGTGCGCTCCAGATGGTCCGCGTTGTAACCCGTGCTCTCGCCGCGCTCGGGGAGGAACTCCACGCCGGACGCGGCGGCCACGCCCAGGAACCCGATGGTGGCGATGACGGCGAAGGCGAGCAGCTGGCGGGTCGCCGGGCGGATCCGCCGGGCGGCGCCGACGGCCACGACGGTTAGCCCGACGGCCACTTGGAGTATCGCACCGAAGGACCCTGTGCAGACCACCCCGACGCCGGCGGCACTGAGCCCGGCGATCCGGACCCAGCGTGGGACCGGCAGCACCAGCAGTGCCATGAAGCACGTGGCCATGAAGTGGCCTGCGACATTCGGGTTGGGGAAGGTGGCCCTGGCTCGCAGCGTCTCCTGGCCGAGGAAGACCAGCTGGAGCGCGACGATCGCCACGATCGCGGCCAGGGCCCGTGCGGGAATCCGGAACCATTCCGCCGGCGCCAGATCGAACACCTGCAGCACTGCCAGCAGTGCCGCCGCCGCGCCGATGTCGCGGATCAGGTCGTACACGATCCAGTGCGTGAGACCCACGTCCAACGCGCCGATCAAGGCGCCGCCGAGCACGAGCAGGATCGGAAGCAGCACGGCAATGACGATCGGCAGTGGCTTCGCGCGACGCGCGACCATCTCCAGGGTGGCGAGCACGACGAAGGCGCTGATGAGAACGTCGGCGATGGTGTAGCCGCCGGCGCGCGGCAGGCCGAACCCGGTCGCGAAGAGCGCGACCGCCAGTGTCGGGACGGACCACGGCGTCGTGGCCTTCGCCGCCGGCCGCGTTCTCGTGAACGCGGCGTGCGCCTCGGTCATGGTGCAGCGGACCGGCGGGCGAGCACGGACGAGACCAGCGTCGTGTAGTCCCAGCCCACGTTCTCCACCTGCCAGGAACGCAAGTCCGCTGTAGGACACGGGTTCGGTGTGGGCTCGAGCGCGGCGGCATTGATCCAGCGGGCCACGGCCCGCGCGGCTCCGACGATGTCGCCCTGGTCCACCACGAACCCGGCCGCGCCCAGGTCGAGCAACTCATCGACGCCGTCCACCTCGCAGCACACGAACGGAGTCCCCGCCGCGGTCGCTTGGAGCAGCACCTGCGGCAGCCCTTCGGTCCGGCTGAGGAGAACGAGCTCGGTGGCGGCGACCAGCAGGGCTTCGGGCTCCGGGACATAGCCGAGCACACGGGCGTCACCGGACAGGCCCATGCGATCCAGCAGTGCCACCAAGTCGTCGTGACGGGGGCCGTCACCGGCTACCACCAGGAACGGCGCGGGCGGCGGCACCATGAGCAAGAGTTGCTGGAGCAGGATCGGCAGGCTCATCACATTCTTGCGGTCTTCGAGGGCACCGAGATACAGGATCCACGGTCGATCGCCGGGTAGCCCGTAGGCTGCGGCCACCCGGGCGTGGGCGGCCGTGGCACCCTCTGCGCCGCTGGGAAGCCGGGCACCCGAGCGGATGATGTTGAGCTTGGCTCTCTCGACACCGATGCCGGCGAATCGATCGGCCAGGTCACGCCCGACTACGGCGTAGGCATCCGTCCACCGACTCAGGAACCTCTCGACGGGGCGGTAGAGGTGGTTCGCCATCCGTCCGTAGCCGGGTCCGAAGCTGGCCATGGAGAGCGAGTGCACGACCGGCGGTCCGTGGGACAGGTGCGCTGAGATCCTACCGATGACCCCGGCCTTCGACTGATGAGTGATCACCACGTCGAAGTTCCGTTCCCTCATCAGCCGGTATACCCGAGCGATTGCGCGCGCGTCGTGCACCGGATTGGGCTCGCGGCACAGCGCGGGCTCGACGATCACCTCCACTTCGCCGAGGTGCCTGTGCACCAGCTCCGGATCAGAGTCCCGTCCGACGACGATTGTGTGGGCGGACTCGGAGAAGGCGTGGTATACGTCCCGAACCCGCTGCTCCGATCCACCGCGCTTGTAGCGCGTGCACATCTGGAGCACGCGCTTCGGTTGTTTCGGCACCGCAGTGTCGAGCGCGGTCAGCTTCGCGGTCGAGCCCGTCATCGGTCGGTCCGCCCCAAGGTCCTCGGCCTCGTTCGGGGGTCGACTTCAGCAATCTTCTCGTCCCCCCCCTCGTGATCGTCCTGGGGTTGCTCGCGCGCGGTACGACTGCCCCACGCCGGTACGGTCCTCGGCCTCGTTCGGGGGTCGAGTTCAGCGATCTTCTCGTCCCCCCCCTCGTGATCGTCCTGGGGTTGCTCGCGCGCGGTACGACTGCCCCACCCGCGTTCGGTGGCCGGCGCAGGGGTTCCCGGCGGCGCCTCGGTGCGGTAGGCGACGAAGTAGGCAGCGCACACCAAGACGACGAGGGCAATGGAGGCCGCGAGCACGCCGAGCTGTAGGGGCGGGAGCGTTCGGGTCGTGTCGACCGTCCCGGCGGGCTCGTACACCTCCAGGCCTCCGGAACTGACCGTGCCCGCCACGTCGGCTTCCCTGGCCCGACGCTCGAAGTCCGCCTGCGTGGACAGCAACGCGGTGCGGTTGCTGCGCAGCCCGTTGGCCTGGTCGGTCTTGGCGGCGAGCGCCACCTGGGGATCGACGCTGGCATCGGTGCCGGCGTTGCGGTTGACCTGCAGCTGCAGGACAGCGATGTCGCGCGACAACTGCTCCAGCTGAGCATCGATGGCGGCGATGTCGGCGTTGGCATCCTTCGCCGACTGCCGCAGCTCGCTGGCAAGGGCGTCGGAACGCGCTCCAACCGCCTCGCGCTGTTGCTCGACCACCGATGCCGCGACTCGATCCGCTATGGCGCCTGTGTCGACCCCCTCGACCGTGGTCACCGTGATGGTGACGAAGCTTTCGCCCTCCTCCGCCACGGCGGAGATGCTCTTGATGTCGCCGGGCCCGAGCTTGAGCGCCTCGGTGACGTCGGCCCGCACTCGCTGCGACTCCGCGCGGGAGACCACTGCACTCTGGCGCTCCTCGAGCGGCAGCGGATCGGACGTCGGCAACACGGCGCCCTCCTCGCCCGGGTCCACGAGCAGCAGCCTCGTGTCGGCCCGGCTCTCGACCGACGACCTCGAGCCGAAGCCGTAACCGAGGGACGCGGCGAGAGCCAGGATCGCGACGACCAACCAGCGGTGCGCGTGGAGGACGCCGAGCAGGTCTGTCAGATCCGGATCACCCAGCATCGGGTCGTTCGCCCGGGGCCCGTTCTCTCGCGCGCCGTTCCCCAGCGGGTTGTTGGCGTTTCGTCCGTTCCCCCCTGGCGACGCCGATCCGTGGCTCGAGTCGGCGTCCGCGTCAGGCAACACCCGGCTGACCCTTCAGGAGATACTGGACGGTTTCGCCGAGGATGCGCAGATCGCCCGACACGGAGCGGTGGAGCACGTAGTCGACGTCGAGGCGGATCCGCTCCGCGTACGGGATGTCATTGCGACCGCCCACCTGCCAGGGTCCGGTCATCCCGGGGCGCACTTGCAGGACGATCTGGCCGCGATCGCCGTAGCGCCACAGCTCCTCGGGGACGACCGGTCGGGGCCCGACGAGGCTCATGTCCCCGGACACGACGTTGAGGAGCTGGGGCAACTCGTCCAGGCTCGAGCGCCGCAGGAACCGACCAACCCGGGTCACGCGAGGGTCGTTGCTCAGCTTGTAGCTGGCCGCAAAGGCGGTTCGGGCGCCGCTGTCCGACTCGAGCAGGGCAGTCAGCTCGGCGTCGGCCCCGACACGCATCGTCCGGAACTTGAGGCACTGGAACGGGCGGCCGTGGTGGCCCACCCGGGTCTGTGCGAAGAGCACGGGACCCGGGGAGGTGCATCGGACCAGGAGCGCCACGAAGGCCATAGGCAGCGCGAGAACGGCCAGCGCGACGCTCCCCATGACGACATCGAGCAGCCGCTGCGTGGCCTCCATGCGGAGGGCCCGCGTTCGTGACCGGCCCACGAGGTGAGCGCAACGCCCCGGCACCATGGGAGCGACTTGCGCCGCCTGCGTCCCGGTCAGTGGTGGGATCCGCTCAGGAGCTTCACCGACGGCGACGGTCCCGAAGACGTCTCGTTGATATGACATTGCCCGCCCATCCTGATGTTCCGTCCGCGAGGCCAGAACCGCGCCGTCAGGTACCGCGCCAACTCCCGACGCATCGCCCGCTCACCGCTTTGCCTCTGCCCGTGCGAACCCCCGAACAGCCTGTCCCTCGAAGCGTAGCCGTCGATGTCGTTCAGGTAAACCCCAGGTGACGAGTGGGTTCGCCGACCGATCGATGGGCTCAATCGCTCACCCGGCCTCGGCGATTACCCAGCCGACCGTTAGACAAGCACCGGGCGCGGCGATCACGGTGGTGAGCCCCTTCGCCTCCGCCCCAACGCCCTCACATCACCAGCCGAGCGCCCAGATGGTGAATGACGCGCTCGGCGGCCTCCTCCGGGGTCATCTCAGCGGTGCGGACGTGGATTTCGGGATGCTCGGGTACCTCGTACGGTGCGTCCACAGCCGTGAAGTTGGGTAGCTCGCCTCGGCGGGCCTTGCCGTAAAGGCCCTTGCGGTCGCGTGCCTCAGCGACCTCCAGAGGCGTGTCGACGAACACCTCGCAAAAGTCATTGTCGCCGACCCTCTCGCGGGCGACGCGCCTTTCGGCCCGGTACGGCGAGATGAGCGACACAAGGACGATGAGGCCGGCGTCAGCCATCAGGGCAGCAATCTCCGCAACGCGGCGCACGTTTTCGACCCTGTCAGCAGTGGTGAACCCGAGATCGCGGTTGAGCCCGTGGCGGAGGTTGTCACCATCGAGCAGATAGGTGTGGCGACCGGAAGCGTGGAGCTTGCGCTCGAGTATGTTGGCGATCGTCGACTTGCCGGCGCCCGAAATACCGGTGAACCACACAACCGCAGGTCGGTGACCCTTGAGCGCGGCGCGAGCATTCTGGTTGATTTCGACTGCCTGCCAGTGGACGTTGTCCGCTCGACGGAGGGCGAAATGCAGCAATCCTGCGCCGACGGTGGTGTTAGTCATCCGATCGATGACGATGAACCCACCCATGTCGCGGTTGTCGACGTAGCGGTCGTACGGCACGGGCCGATCGAGATACACGTTGCATACGCCGATCTCATTCAGGGTGAGCGTCTTGGCAGCGACGTGCTCCAGCGTGTTGACGTTCACCCTGTGCTTCGGGTGGTCGATCGTCGCCCCGACTGTGGTGGCGCCGAGTTTCACGAGGTAACGCCGCCCGGGCAGCATCTCGTCCTCGCTCATCCACACGATGTGCGACTCGAACTGGTCGGCGATTCCTGGTGGGTCGCTGGCCACCGCGATGACGTCGGCCCGGCTGATGTCGACCTCGTCGCAAAGCGTGACGGTGATCGATTCGCCGGCGACCGCGGCGTCGAGGTCACCGTCGTAGGTGACGATCCGGGCCACGGTGGTCTCCGAGCCCGACGGCATCACGCGGATTCGGTCGCCCGGTCGAACGGTGCCGCCAACCACCAAACCAGAGAACCCACGGAACTCGGAGTCGGGCCGGTTGACCCACTGGACGATCATCCGGAACGGCTCGGCAGCGACGTCGTCATCGACCTCGACGTTCTCGAGGTGGTCCAGCAGGGTCGGGCCCGAGTACCAAGACGTGTGCGGGCTAAGTTCGGTGACGTTGTCGCCCCGGAGCGCAGAGATCGGGATGCTCACGACGCCGCCGAGGCCGAGCTCGGCGGCGAAAGCCCGATACTCGGTACCGATCGCGTCGAACACCTCGCGCGAGTAGTCGACCAGGTCGAGCTTGTTCACTGCGAGCACAATGTGGCGGATGCCCAGGAGCGACACCAGGTAGGTGTGGCGGCGCGTCTGAGTCAGTACTCCCTGACGGGCGTCGACCAGGATGACGGCCAGGTCTGCGGTGGACGCACCGGTGACCATGTTGCGTGTGTACTGCTCGTGGCCAGGGGTATCGGCGACGACGAACTTGCGCGCCTCGGTGGAAAAGAACCTGTAGGCGACATCGATCGTGATGCCCTGCTCCCGCTCGGCGGCCAAGCCATCGACCAACAGGGCGAAGTCCAGATCGTCGCCCTGAGTTCCGACCTTCTTGGAGTCGGCCTCGAGAGTGGCGAGATGGTCCTCGAACACGAGCTTCGACTCGTACAGCAACCGGCCGATGAGCGTGCTCTTGCCGTCGTCGACGCTCCCGCAGGTGATGAAGCGCAGCAGCGACTTGTGCTGGTGTCGGCGCAAGTACGCCTCGATGTTCTCCGCGATCAGGCGGTCGGCGTGCGCCATCAGAAATAGCCCTCCTGCTTCTTCTTCTCCATCGAGGCGGTGGCGTCGTGGTCGATCACGCGGCCTTGGCGCTCCGAGGTGGTGGTCAGGAGCATCTCTTGGATCACGTCGAGCAAGGTGTCGGCGGAGCTCTCGATGGCGCCGGTGAGCGGGTAGCAGCCGAGGGTCCTGAAGCGGACACTGCGTTCCTCAGGGATCTCGCCAGGCGCGAGCGGCATCCGGTCGTCATCGACCAGGATCGGCACGCCGTCGCGTTCGACCACCGGCCGCCGCGCCGCCAGGTAGAGCGGCACGATCGGGATCTGCTCGAGGTGGATGTACTGCCACACGTCGAGCTCGGTCCAGTTCGACAGCGGAAACACCCGCACGGTCTCGCCCTTGTTCGTGCGGGCGTTGTAGACCCGCCACAACTCGGGTCGCTGCCGCTTCGGATCCCAACGGTGCTGCGGTGAGCGGATGGAGAACACGCGCTCCTTGGCCCGCGACTTCTCCTCGTCGCGCCGCGCCCCCCCGAACGCGAGATCGAACCCGTGGAGGTCGAGCGCCTGCATGAGCCCCTCGGTCTTCCACATGTCCGTGTGCAGCGCCGACCCGTGTTCGAACGGATTGATCCCGAGCCGAATGCATTCAGGGTTCTGGTGGACGATCAGATCGAGCCCGAGCTCGGCCGCCATCCGGTCGCGGAAGGCATACATCTCCCGGAACTTCCAGGTGGTGTCGACGTGGAGCATCGGAAACGGTGGCTTCGACGGATAGAAGGCCTTCATGGCCAGACGGAGCATCACCGAGCTGTCCTTGCCGATCGAGTAGAGCAGCACCGGCCGCTCGCTGTCCGAGACCGCCTCACGCATGATGTGGATGCTCTCGGATTCGAGGCGTTGTAGATGGGTCAGCGTCTTCATGCGCGCTCCAGATCGAGCTCGTGCCCGGCGCGAGCTTGGGTCGGCGAACGGCTGGATCCGATAACCACCGTGGGCGGGTTGTAGGGCAGCGGGCTCCCATCGAGGCGAGACACGTGCAGGGCAGCGGCCCCGGCCACCGCTACGGCGCGGCCGAATGCCTCTGGTGCTACCCAGCGGAACGAGCGTAGATGTCGGCCTCGCCCGGCACCACCGCCGTCGCCACGGGCCCGTCGCCTAGATGGTCGGCTACCAGGTTCGTGTGCCGGCACGTCGTAGTGCTGCGAACGACGTGATGCGCCACAGGCGCCACAAGTCCCGCCGCATGAGCGCGCATCCGGGATACGTTGATCAGCTGCGCGCTCTGAGCCTGCGCTCTCGAACGGACGGCACGTGGTTCGCCGCTCAGTGGGTGATGGATGCGTCGTCGGCTTGGAAGCACGCGCCGACCGGTGAGTTGGACGTGAACGCCTCGAAGTCGAGGGTCGACCCCGGCGCGACGGTCGTGTAGGCCGCCGTCACCTGTTGCCACGACGAGGTCAGCGCCAGCGACGTCGTGACCGAGCCCTGCTGCACACCGCTCGCGAACTCCCGCACCCGCAGCTTGAGCGTGAGCCCGGGGGTGTCCGAGCGGGCCCAGATGCTCGCGGTGTAGGCACCAGCCCCCGTGGTGCTCACCCAGTTCGGCGAGTCGTTCAGCCCGCAGTTGCCACCGGCCAGGGTGTTCGAGATCGCCGCGGCCCAACCGCCCGAGTGGCCGCCTGCGACCCGGCTGACCGTGTTGGCCGCCGCGTCGCCCTTCCAGCCGGACGTGTCCACCTCGAAGCCCGGGTTACCGACCAGCTCAGTGGGTGGGTTGAGCACGGTCCAGCTGCGCTCCGCGGGGGTGGCGTCGACGTTGGAGGAGCCGTCGGTGGCCGCGACCTGGAAGGTGTGCGTGCCGATGGCCAAGTTCGCGTAGCTCGTCGGTGATGTGCACGGTGCGAACGGGCCGCCGTCGAGGCGGCACTGGAACGTCGCCGGCTCGGTGGCCGAGAAGCTGAAGGTGGCCGACGTGTCGAACACGGAACCCGACGGGCCCGAGTCGATGATCGTGTCCGGCGGGATCGTGTCCGGCGTGGCGAAGGTGATGGACGCGTCGTCGGCCTGGAAGCACACCCCGACGGGTGAGTTGGCCGTGAACGCCTCGAAGTCGAGGGTCGACCCCGGCGCGGCGGGCGTGTAGGCCGCCGTCACCTGTTGCCACGACGAGGTCAGCGCCAGCGACGTCGTGACCGAGCCCTGCTGCACACCGCTCGCGAACTCCCGCATCCGCAGGTTGAGCGTGAGCCCGGGGGTGTCCGAGCGGGCCCAGATGCTCGCGGTGTACGTACCGGCCTCCGTGGTGCCCACCCAGTTCGGCGTGTCGTTCAGCCCGCAGTTGCCACCGGCCAGGGTGTTCGAGATCGCCGCGGCCCAACCGCCGGAGTGGCCGCCCGCGACCCGGCTCAGCGTGTTGGCCGCCGCGTCGCCCGCCCAGCCGGACGTGTCCACCTCGAAGCCCGGGTTCCCGACCAGGTCGCTCCCCGGGTTCACAACGGTCCAGCTGCGCGTCGCCGGGGTGGCGTCGACGTTGAGGGAGCCATCGACGGCGACGACCTGGAAGGTGTGCGTGCCCGTGGCCAGGTCCGCGTAGCTCACCGGTGATGTGCACGGGGTGAACGCGGCACCGTCGAGGCGGCACTGGAACGTCGCCGGCTCGGTGGCCGAGAAGCTGAAGGTGGCCGACTTGCCGAACACGGAACCCGACGGGCCCGAGCCGATGGCCGTGTCCGGCCGGGTCGTGTCGGGCGTGGGTCCGGGGTTCAGCGGAGCGAAGCCGATCCCGGCGTGGTCTTCGTGACCGAAGTTGGCGCCGTCGCTGCCGACCCAGAGACCGCTGGGGGTGGCGTACAGGACCATGGTGCCGTGTTCGCGGGACTTGGTGGGGTT
>Ga0209382_10010998_pt1 | contig 11258 bp, 6 predicted proteins | sample SoiMetdeltSBSDD5_FD_187599 | JGI IMG/M metagenome (GOLD analysis project Ga0209382, IMG submission 187599) | Bulk soil microbial communities from a Populus tree surrounding site in Tennessee, USA - Soil MetaG P. deltoides SBSDD5 (SPAdes) (version 2) | ecosystem: Environmental > Terrestrial >...
AAGTGACGTACTCAAGCGCTTCCGCGCCGAAGCGGTGACGCTCGCGCGCCTGAACCATCAGGGCATCGCTACCCTCTTCGAGCTGCATCGCCACGACGACGACCTGTTGATGGTGATGGAGTTCGTTCGCGGCGAAACCTTCCACGATCTGTCCGAACGTCTCGGCCAGCTGGCGCCACCGCAGGCCGCACAAATGTGCGTGCAGGTTCTCGATGCGCTGGCCCACGCGCATCGCGCCGGCGTCGTGCATCGCGATCTGAAACCGGCAAACCTGATGGTTACCGATGGTGGAACCGTCAAGGTCATGGACTTCGGGATCGCGCGCGTCCTCGGCACAGAACACTACACGCAGAGCGGCTACATGATGGGGACGCCGGCGTACATGGCGCCGGAACAGGTTCTCGGTCGCGACGTGGACGGTCGTGCTGACCTGTATGCCGTGGGCGTCGTGCTGTATCGCCTGCTCGCCGCGCAGCTGCCGTTCGAAGCGGACACCGCGATCGCGATGGTGCAGAAGCAACTGTCCGATGCACCAACGCCTGTCGCCAGAGTCCGCCCGGATCTGCCCGACTGGTGCTCCGTCATTCTCGAACGCTCGCTCGCCAAGGATCCTGCGGACCGCTTCCAGACCGCCGAGGAGTTCCGCGCTGCACTCATCAATGCCACGCATCTCGAGTCGTTGGGCGATCTCCCGACGATGGCCACGCCGACGCCGCCAGGATTGCTGCGCGATCCGGACATGACGATGGCGCACGACGAGGCGTTGTCGCGGACAACGGCAGCGTCCGCCCGTACGAGGCAGAGCGCAACTGGGGCGGCAGTGGCAACACCTCCCGCAGTTGCGGCAAAGGCCACCGGAGCGGCTGCGGCATCGACCGCGCCACGCGCTCCTGTGAGCCCCTCGGTGGAACGAACAACCGGCACGACCGTCGTGCTCGGCGGCAAGCATCTCGCTGGAATCGCGGCGATGTTCGTGGTGCTCGCCGCGGGGATCGGCATACTGGGATTTGCTGCGTTGCGTCGCGGGACGTTCCAGCAGCAGCTGCCTTTGCTTGGAACGCAGCCGCAGCTCGTGACCGACGCGTCCTCATCGTCATCGTCATCGACGCCGACGACCCCTCCGGCTTCTGTGGATGGTCAGGCGGGCGGCGGTCAGGCACCTGGAACACCGCCCACCGCGGCGGACGGGACGGCGACTCCGCCTCCTGGTCCCGGGGCTGTCGCGGCGACGGCAGGCGCTGCTCCCGCGCAACCTGTTGGATCGGTTCCTGCGCCACCAGCGACGCCGACGCCGAAGCCGAACGCACGTGCGACGGCACCCGCAACGCCTCCGGCCCCGCCTCCTGTCGAAACGGCAGCCGCTACGGCGAAATCACCTGTCGCGAAATCGGCGGCAACCGAACCGCCACCTCCAGCCGTCCCGGCTTCGACGGCTTCAGCCGCATCGGTTTCGTTCGAGGGCGTGCGGGTGCTGGTGACCGACGGTGGCGACCGGGCTCGAGAGCGTCAGGGCGTGCTGCAGCTCGGCGGCGGCAGGCTCACGATCGTCGATCGTGCAGGCGGCAATCCGATCGCCGTGCTGCCGTACAACTCGATCGCCGGTGCGTTCTATTCGCGTTCGAAGCAGCCCAGATGGAAGGATGCGAACGGCAAGGACGTTGAAAGCCGCGCCGACCTGGGCCGCATGGGATTCTTCCGAGGCGAGCGCAACTGGGTAATCTTCCTCTCGAATTCCGAGCCGCTCATCATCCGCCTGGAAGATGACGATTTGAAGGCCGTGCTGCCAGCCATTCAGGAACAGACCGGCATCGCTATCAAGCGCTGACGCTTCCCGCGTCAGTATCCGATTGCCAGACCATCCTTTCGGGGATCCGATCCGCCCATCATCACACCCGTCCGCGGGTCGATCAGGATCCCCTGGAACCCTCCGAACGCACCGATGGTGGTGATCAGCCGGTGACCTCTGGCGTCGAGTCCGAAACGAACGTCAGGGGCAATGGCGGATTCGAGCGCGAGACCTGCTGATGAATGCCGAAAGCGCGGCGCGTCACCGGCCTCCTGGACGTTCATGCCGAACTCGATCAGGTTCAGCAGCACCTGGACGTGTCCCTGTGGCTGCATGTCGCCGCCCATCACGCCAAACGACAGCCACGGCCGCTTGTCTTTCAGGACCATCGCCGGCACCAGGGTATGGAACGGACGCTTGCCGGGGGCGATGACGTTGGGATGCCCCTCCCGGAGCGAGAAGAGACTGCCGCGGTTGTGCAGCGCGATACCGGTTTTGCCGGCGACGATCCCGGCGCCGAAGCTCTCGAAGATCGACTGGATCAGCGAGACGACGTTGCCGTCGCGATCGGCGGCCGTCAGATAGATCGTGTCACCGTGCGCTTCCGGATGAATTTCCGGTGACGGCGACTGGCTCTGAATGGCGAGCGGCGTGTAGTCACGCGCCGCGCGCTTCGGGTCGATCGCTTTCCGCCGCTCGGCTCCGTACTCCTTGGACAGCATGCGATCGAGCGCCGCGCGCGGCACCGCCGCCGGATCGGCGAGCCAGGCATCACGATCAGCGAAGGCTGCGCGTTTGGCCTCAACCAGCAGGTGCAGATACTCCGCCGAGTTGTGTCCCAGCCCTTTCAGATCGAAGCCCTCGAGGATGTTCAGCATCTGCAGAGCGGTGACGCCCTGCGTATTGGGGGGAAGCTCGAGAACCTCGTATCCCTTGTAGGTCGTCGAGATGGCCTCGATCCAGTCAGATCGGTGGCCGGCCAGGTCGGCAGCGGTGAGCAGGCCGTTGCGGGCCTTCATGTCTGCCGCGATCGCATCGGCAATCGCGCCCTTGTAGAACGCGTCCCGGCCGCCACTCGCGATCTGCGAGAGGCTGTTCGCCAGATTCGGGTTGCGGAAGATGTCGCCGGTCGCGGGCGCGCGCCCGTTCACCAGAAACGTCGACGCGGCGGCAGGATCGCGCGCGAGCGTGTCTTCCACGTCTTTCCACTGGTGCGAGACGATCTCGCTGACGGCGAAGCCGTCCTTCGCGTAACCAATCGCCGGTTCGAGCGCCCGCGCCAGGGTGATCGTCCCGTGCTTCGTCAGCAGCTCGTTCCATCCATCGACGACGCCCGGAACGCTCACCGACAGCTCGCCGCGGTACGGAATCGACTGCAGGTTTCGGCGGCGGAACTCCTCGAGCGTCGCCGCGGCGGGAGCCCGGCCGCTGGCGTTCAGCGCGCGCACGCTCTTCGTCTTGGCATCGTAGACAATCGCGAACAGGTCTCCACCGATCCCGTTCATCGTCGGCTCGACGACGGAGAGGACCGCCGCGGCGGTGACGGCCGCATCGATGGCGTTGCCGCCCTGCTGCATCACGCGAAGGCCGGCAGCAGAGGCGAGTGGCTGACTCGTAGCAATGATCCCGTTGCGCGCGAGCACGACGGATCGGGTGGAACGCGGATTGGGTGCCGGCCGGTCACCCGGCGACTGACCTGGAGTTGTAGCTGTCATCAGAAGGATGCCTGCAGTCGTGAACGCCTTGCGCATGGGGCATTCTATAACTTCAGCGTCTGGGCCGAAGGCAGGGCCATGCCGTGGTCCGTAGCTCGTCGCTCGTGGCTCGTAGAGCGAATTGACGCCGTCTGTGTTCTGCGAGCTACGAGCGACGAACCACGAACAACGGCAGTATCGAGCCTCGAGCCCGATATACTTCTCTTATGGCCATCCGCGACCGGGTCGCTCGACTTGTCGCTGAGCTGCCGCGGGAGCCGCAGTTTCCGACGCAGGGTGCCACGCTGTTCGTTGACCTCGAGCGCCGCCAGGTGCAGCGCGGTTACACGCCGTTGCCGGTGATCACCACGCTGCTTGCGGGCCGCGGCGCGAACATGTTCTACCTGCATCGTCTGCTCGACGAGTCGCTGACCCCTCTGCACACGGATGTTCCACTGATCTTCGGGTCCGGCATTCTGACCGGCATCGTCCCGAGCGCGGCCCGCGGCAACGCCACCTCCTGGTCGCCGGAGTCCGGCGTGATCATGGACTGCAACGCCGGCGATTACTTTCCGTCGTTCATTAGGATGAACGGCATCGATCATCTGGTGCTGTACGGCGGCGCACCGGACTGGCTGCTGCTGCGCATTCGTTCGGGGACGCTGGAGTTCCTCGACGGCACGCCGTACCTCGGGCTCGACAACATCGACCTGCGCGAACGTATTCCGCAGGACTTCGGCGGCACGTGGACGCGGGATCTGTCGATGGTCAACGTGACGCGGGCAGGCGAGAACCTCGTGCTCACGAGCGCCATCATGGCGGGGCCGAAAGCCTGCTACGCGCGCGGCGGACCAGGCGCGAAGATGGGATCGCTGAAGGTCAAGGCGATCGTCGTGCAGGGTCAGACGCGCGACTTCGAAACGGCGCAGCCCTACAAGGGATACAACCGGACGATCGCGCAGAAGCTGCTCGAGACCTCTGTCGTCAAGCACGCGTTGAAGACGACCGGCACGCCATTTCTGTACAAGCCGAGCCGCATCCTCGGCGCGATGGGTACGAAGAACAACCAGGAGACGACCTGGACCGATCGCCTCGATGCCGATCACATCACGCCGTACCGGCCGGGGATGGCCGGCTGCTTCAGATGCCCGGTCAATTGCCGTCCGCTGAACCAGCTGAATTCTGACGCGTCCGATCGCTACGGCCGCGGCGACGGCCCGGAGTACGTCACGCTCGGGAAGTTCGGGCCGAACCTCGGCATCGATCGCATCGAGTCGGTGATCCGGTTGAACAACATCTGCAACGATCTGGGCCTCGATACGGCGTCGACGGGGTCAGCGATCGGTTGGGCGATGGAGCTGTTCCAGCGCGGGATCATCAACGAATCGCACACCGGCGGCGTGCCGTTGACCTGGGGTGACGCCGGGATCGTCGAACGCCTGCTGTTCATGATGTCGCGCCGCGAGGGTTTCGGCGACGCGCTTGCGGACAGCACCCGCGCCGTCGAGCGGGGGCATTACCCTCCCGAAGCCCTCGAGTACAGGATGGCTGTGAAGGGTCTGATGCAGAGCGATCCGCACGATGCGCGCATTCTGAAGGCGTTCGCCCTCGGACTGGCCGTCGCGACGCGCGGCATGGATCACCTGCGCAACCGCGTGACGCTCGAGATCAACGCACGCATCAACGACGATCCGGATTTCAAGGCACGCTTGTACGGCAGTCCGGTGAGCGCGCCGCCGAATAGTTACGAGAGCAAGGAAGTGGCGGTGCGCGCCTGCGAGAACGTGTATGGCGTGGGCGACGCTGTCGGGATGTGCCGCTTCACGACGAAGCTGTTCAACAGCCCGTCGCTGCCCGGCCTCGACGAGTTCGCGGCGCAGATTGCCAACGTGACCGGTTTGACGATGTCAGCTCCGGCGCTCGATCGCGTCGGCCTGAACATCATGGGCGTCGAACGCCTGATCAATCAGCGCCTCGGCGTGCGCCGTGCGGACGACACGCTGCCGGCGCGCTGGTTCGAGGAGCCAATTCAGGTCGGTTCCTACAAGGGCGAACGCATCGATCGCGCGCAGTTCGACGAAATGATCTCGCGCTTCTACGCGATTTCCAATCTCGATGATGAAGGTGTGCCGGTGAAGGCGTGGCGCGAGGAACTCGAGGCGACGCTGGGGGCGGCGCGGTAAATGATCACTGTGCGGCTGCCGTCGACGCTTCGCGTAAGCGCGAGCGACTCGCTCGAAATTCATGAGCCGCTCGCGACGGTGGCCGACCTGATCGACGTGCTCGACAGACGAATCCCGGGCTTCCGCGATCAGTTGAACGATTCGGTGTTCAACTTCGCCGTGAACGACGAGATGCTGCTGTATCACGCGCGGCAACGCGCGCTGAAACCGGGCGACGTCGTGGAGATTATCCCCACCATCTCAGGGGGTTAGCGGGAGGGCGGCTAGCAGCTCGGCAGGGCCGGCGGCGCGTTCTCGCCTTACGCAAGTGCCACAGCGATGATGGTGCAGACGAGCAGGAACGCAACGATGCGCTCCGCATTGCTGGAGAAATCCCATTCAAACATGGAGGTTTCCGTCCTTTCAGAGAGTTAGACGGCCCACCCCCACTAAAAGTTTAGAGTCCGAAGGTCAGAAAACTGTGAGCTTTCTGTGGCAGCGCTACGGCCTTCATCTGCAGCTACTTGCCGGCAGTCGACGCGGTGCCTGGGCTCGCGACGTAGCTTCGCCGTGCCCTGGCTGTCATGCCCGGACGTTTGACCCGCACTTCGAGTTTGTGCACCTTGCCGTCCAGTGTTTCCGGCGTGAAGCCCATGACGTATTGCGCGTGCAGCTCCTGCGCGACACGCGTAAACGTCGCACCGAGCTCGTCCTTCTTCTTCAGCACGAAAAACCCGCCGCCGGTCTCCTCGGACAGCTTCCTCAGCCCGCGATCGGGGCTGGTCCGGACCCGCTGCGCGCCATTGTAGAATTCGTTCTCGAGCCCCACCGAATACACCATCACTTCCTCGAGGCGGGCGCGATCGAGCGCTTCTCCGGACCCCAGACGGCTGGCCGTGTCCTCGCCGTCGGTGAACACGATCACGACCTTGCGCCCCTGAACGCCCCCGAGGTTCTCGATGCTGAAATCCACCGCGTCGTACAAGCGCGTCGGATAGCCGAAGTCGAGGTCCCTCATCATGCGGATCAGCTGGTCGCGATTGTCGGTGAAGGGAAGACCCTGCTCCGGATGGATCTCCAGCTTATCGTTGAAAGCGCCGATCTTGGCCTTGTCCTCCGGATGCATGCGGATGATGAACTGCTCCGCGGCCTGCTTCACGAAGTCGAGTGCGAGGGTCATGCTGCCGCTCGTATCCAGCATGATCACCGCAGTGATCGGCTGCGGCTCGTTGTAGAAGTTGGTGAGCGTTTGCAGCTTGCCGTTGTCGTAGATCTCGAAGTCCTCCTGCACGAGACCGGGGACCAGGCGACGGTCCTTGTCGGTCACCGTCACGTACACGGGGACTGTTTGCGTCGTGACCTTGATCTGCGCGTTCGTGGGCACGATCAGGGCGCCGGTGGCGATCGTCAGTACTACAAGCGAACGGATCGTCGAGTGCATATTTCGTCCAGAGTCTGCAGAAAACATTCCACGGAAGAGGTGCCGGAGTTTCGCGCGGAACGTCGTGGTGCGGCGCGAAGTGACCCCTACAGGATACAAGACAAAGGGGCTGGAACCTCGAAAGGCTCCAGCCCCTGACGTGCGTCGCGTTTCCAGGCCCGCCCGTCGCCAACGCTACGGCGGGCAAGCCGAGTCCCGAGGCCCGGCCCAATTAGAGTTAGAACCGCATACCCGCCGACAGCAGGAACGTGCGGCCTCCGGTGAATCCGGGACGCCACACCGGGTACTGCGTGTTGGCCGTCGCCTCGCCAAATCGCGCCCCGCGAATGAACCCCGTCGGCAGACCGTTCTCGTCGAGCGGGCTGTTTGGATCCGGCGTCACCGTAGTGTTCCACTGGATGACCTTCTGATTGTTCGTCAGGTTCAGCACCTCCAGCTTCACCCACGGGCTGAGCGTGCGGAACACCGGCACGCGGTAGGTCGTGGCCAGATCGAGCAGGGCGAAGCCATCGAACGACTCCGATCCCCGTTCGCCGAAGAAGAGGGTCTGCGTGCCGCCATCAGGCAGCCGCGCGTATCCGGGGTTCCGCGCCAGCTGAATGTCCGACAGCGGAACGTCGGTCGCAAACAGGCTGTAGGTCAGGCCGGAGTCGACACGAAGGATCGGAGCGATGTCGAGCGCACCGAATCGTCCTATCTCCTGCGTATAGATGGCCCACACGCGCAGCTTGCTGCGCTGGAAGTCATTCAGTCGTCCGACGGGGAAGTTGCGGGCTTCCGTGAGTATTTCGGGATAGTCGCCAACCGATGAACTGATCCCGGGCTGGTTGGCCGCTTCACCCTCGAAGTTCCCCTCGTTCCGCAGCTGGATGGTCCAGTGTCCTTCGAACTGCAGCCTGTCGTAGAGACGGTACTGGCTCTGCAGGAGCAGGGCGTCGTACTTGCGCTGCGGTGCGTCGCTGTTGCGGAACACGATGTTGTCGAACGTGCCGAAGTCTGTGCCTTCGAACACCACCGTCGTCCGGCCCGCATCGGTCGGATTGTCGATGAAGTCCTCGATGAAGTTGTAGTAGTTCCGATGGATGTAGGTCAGCTTCGCCGATCCGCGGCTATTGATCTGATGTCCCACCGACGCCGTGAACTCTCGTGTGACGGGAGAGGAGAGCCCCTCTTCGAGAAACACGTTCGCCGTCGGGAACGAGCCGGAGCTGATCTCGTAGTTCGCCGGATCGAAACCCGGTTCGAAATCCCGTCCCTGCCCGCCTGGCCCGACGTAGTCGAGCAGCACGAACGCCGGGTTGGCGACGGGCGAGTTCTGGCCGATCTGACTCTCGTTGTACTTGCCCGAGTAGTGGGCGTAACTGGCCTGCAGGATCGTGGAGCTGTTGCCGAAGAGATCGTAGGTCGCCGCCAGTCGCGGAACCCACGTGGACGTGTCGACGCCGATGATTCCGCCGGTCGCTTCACTCTTGACGTCCTCGAAGCGCACGCCGAGGTTCACCGTGAGTCGTGGTCCGATCGCCCAGTCGTCCTGCGCGTACAGCGAGAGCGTGCGCACGTCGAGATTGGCGCCGCGCGTCGCGATCCACTGCTCGAGCTGACTCACGCCGGGCGTGAAGACCGGAATGAATCGCCCGTTGGCGTCGAACACGGGATTGCCGCCACCCGTCAGGTAGTCGGTGTCGAAGACGAAGCTGCTCGGGCTCTGCGAGTTGCCGCCCGTGCGGTTCGACGTGAAGTGCTCGAAGCCGCCCTTGATGTTGTGCGATCCGAGGTTTGACGTCGTCAGGAAGTACGACAGGCTGCCGGCGTACTGGAAGTTGTCGCGATCTTCGGGATCGGTCGCGTCGAAGTAATTGCCATTGTAGTGAAGCACGCTCGGCACGTCGCTTAGCACACCCTGCGTGATGAACGGCGACGCATGAATGTCGGTGTCGAAACCGCCGCTGCCCCGGAACCCCAGCTGCTGTTGCGACACCTGAAAGTTCGCGAGAAGTTTTGGGCTCAGCACGCCGTTGTAACTGGCGACGAAGAGGTCATTGGGAAAACTCGGATTCTCCGGGATGTTCGGGTCGATCGTGAAGTTGAACGGTACCCGGACCTGATCGGTGGAGTTCTTGATGTAGCCGGCCTGCAAGCGGTGATTCGTACGAATGGTGCCGGTGCCCTTGATCTCGACCCGCCGGTCCTCGGTGGTCCGGTTGAACGGCAGGTTGCTGATCTGGAGTGTCTGCGTCGTGCTGAGGTCCTGCCAGCGGCCCGCGCCGAAGAACCACATCCGATCGCGAACGATCGGCCCGCCGAACGTGCCCTCGTAATTCTCGTTCAGTTTGTCGGGCCGCTCGATGTCGGCCTCCTTCTCGCGCGGGGTTTCCACCGTCCACGAGTCGTTCGACAAGTTGGCGCGGAAACTGCCCGAGAAGCGGTTGCCGCCGCTCTTGGTAATCATGTTGATGACGCCGCCGGTAAACCTCCCGTACTCGGCCGAGATACCGGACGTCAGCACGCTGGTCTGCTCGATGGCGTCTTCGATGAAGACGTTGTTGGCGGTACCGAAGACGTTGTCGTTGACGTCGACGCCGTTGATCAGGAAGACGTTGTCGTAGGCGAATGCACCCGAGATAGTGACCTGTCCACCGTTTGGTGTGTTGTTCGTCAACCCTGGAGCCAATTCCGCGATCAGCGCTGGCGTTCGTCCCGTGGGGAGTTTCGCGATTTCGGTCGAGTCGTAGTTCGCTCCGACCGTGGGCGACGTCAATCCAGTCGTCGTGACTTCTGCTGTGACGGTCACTTGTTCCTGCACGCCGGCGGGGGCCAGCGTCACGTTCAAGGTCGAGCTGCGGCCGACCTCGATGAGAATCTTTTCGGTCCTCGTTCCCAGTCCTGAGAGTTCGAACGTGACCTGATAGGGCCCTGGCGGCAGCGCGCGCAGAGCGTACGCGCCGTTCTCGTCCGAGACCACGGTCTGCACGCCCTGGAGTGCGGGGCTCGTGGCCGTGATCGTTGTGCCCGGAAGGGTCAACCCGTCGCTTGATTTCACCGTACCGATCAGCGCGCCCGTCTGCATGCCTTGCGCGGTGGCCGTTGCGGCGAACATCACCGGCAGTGCCAGCGCAAGCGCTGCCTGTCTTAGTGCACGCATCTACTTACCTCCGTTGGTTCGGCTCGTGGCTGCGGAGAGATCGCAGCGCACGTCCGCGTTCACAGTGGCAAGCCGCGTTCCTGCTGTGACGAACGTCCGCCGGAGTTCAGATCGACCGCTGACAGACGCGTATGTGGTCCGCAGAGCGCGATTTGCGCGTATGCCGAAGCGCTTTCGTTTTTCGGCGGCAGGTAAGCTCAGGTTGTCAGGGTTGGATCAGAGCGAGGATCGGTTCAACGACTCGGATCGTCGTGTGATGAGTGGCGTGATGAAAGGGCTCGTTCGATGGCTGGGCGGAGCGCGAAAGCCATTCGCCGGTACCCTTCAGATGTGGGATGGAGCTGATCGGGTGAATCGAAAAGCAGATCGGCGCTCGACGGCGAGGCCACGACGGCGCGTGTGTCGGCGACGACGATCGGCACGCCGCTCGCAGTCGATCGTTGCGCGCATATCCAAGTATTGATATGGCGCATGCGATCGTTCTGATCGAGTGTGGCGGTATTGTACGGAATGATCGTTCCTGACACGATCGCGATGCCGGCGGCGGCCGCACGTTCGAACATCAGGCTGAGCTGGTCGATGACGTGCTGGGCTGGCCGTCCCTGATAGACATCGTTGACGCCGGCGATGATCACCACCGCCGCAGGAGCTTCACCGAGGACGTCCCGATCGAATCGTGCAGCAATCTCGTCACTGCGCTGCGCGTTGATGCCTTTGTTCAGAACGTCCCAACCCGGACGCTCCTTCTTCAGCCAGAAGGCGTACTGACTCGTTTCGTCACCGCTGCCGTTTGGTGGCGCCTCGAGCGGAGACTTCCAACCGGGAGTCCCAGCGGTTGTCGAGTCACCGAGCGCCACGATCCGGATCCCTGTTGCCATCGAGGTCAGCGCTACTTCGTGAAGAGCAGCGGCGAGGCCGCGCGCTCTTTCTGCAGCGTGGCTGAGACTTTTTCGGCCCCGCGCATGACGCGCAGGATGTTCAGCCCGAGGATCTTCTTGACGTCGTCGTCTTTGTATCCGCGTCGCAGCAGTTC
>Ga0209382_10010999_pt1 | contig 11258 bp, 11 predicted proteins | sample SoiMetdeltSBSDD5_FD_187599 | JGI IMG/M metagenome (GOLD analysis project Ga0209382, IMG submission 187599) | Bulk soil microbial communities from a Populus tree surrounding site in Tennessee, USA - Soil MetaG P. deltoides SBSDD5 (SPAdes) (version 2) | ecosystem: Environmental > Terrestrial >...
CGCCTTGCTGCACTGGTCGGCGAAGACATGGCCAATTCGCGGTTCGCCAGCGCACAGGGCCGCCAGGCCGCGCTCGATTCGGGCGATCTCATCCCATGTCATCTCAAGGGCCGCAAGCCTGATACGCATTGAGCGAGGTCCAGCGTTTCATCGAGACCGCTGTATCGGCCAGCGTGAGAATTCTTCGATGAATCGCACGAGTTCCTCGACGACTGCCTCGTGGAAACGGGCGCCCGCCTCGGGGCTCGCCAGCGATGGATCGCCCAAAATGCCACTCTCCGACAAATCGCCAAAATCATTGTAGGTCCGAACGCGGGAACCGATGAGCAGGTCCGTGCTGACATAGGCCGAACCGGTGTTCGGATAAGTGACCGTGGCCCGCTTCATGTCTACGAGATCAGGTCGAACATATTGCATCATGGCCGTTTCGAATTCGCACGCATGCCCCATGCCGCCTGTGCTGGATAGTCTGAGTTTTGCGATGCGATCGCGCGCAAGTTGGAAATAGGTGAGGCCCGCAACCCTGGCTCGCCCGTAATATTGGTGCCCGAGCTTGGCGCTGACCACATCGACGAGGCCGGCATTCCCCCCATGCCCATTGACCAGCACGAGCCGCCTGAAGCCATGTGCCACGACGCTCTGCGCAATGTCCTCGACGAGCCCCATCATCGTCTCGGCTCGCAAGGTGACGGTGCCGGCAAAACGCATGTGATGCTGAGAAAGTCCGTACCATGGCGGCGGTAGAACGACGACCCGGCGAGGTATGAGCTTTGCAGCCTCGCGCGACACCGCCGCGGCCAGAATGCTGTCCGTGCCTACGGGCAAATGGCGGCCGTGCTGCTCGACCGAGCCCAGGGGAAGCAAGAGCACCGTTGCCTCGCGGTCTAGCGTCTCGATCTCGGCTACGCTCAGCTCTTCCCAGCGCATGGAGCATGATCCTTGGATGGATGCCATTGCCGAAGGCACAATGCCATTCATATACTCTGGGCGGCGAGCAGTCTGTCAACACGCGCTTGGCGTGGCGGACTGTTCGAAAAACAACGACAGGGAGGTAAACATGAAACCCGCAGGCCTGATTGCTGCTGCCGCGTTGGCATTCAGCATGGTGACGGTCGCTCCTGCCGCCGCAGAGGACATTACGCTTGAGTTCACCGTCTGGAACTACTCGCTCGACACGATTCAGGATAACGCCCGCAAATTCGAGACTGAGAATCCTGGCATCAAAGTGAAGATCACCGATTATACATGGCCCGATTATCATGACAGCCTCGTGCTCCGCTTTAGGGGCAACACGCCGACGGATGTGGCTTATGTCGGCCAGGATTGGCTACCGGCCTGGGCCGCGGCGGGATTTCTGGCCCCTCTTGACGACGTTGCGCCGGCAGATGTGCTGGATGGCCTCAAGAAGGATATTGCCGGCTTCTCTCTGAGCGACATGACCTACAAGGAAAAGCTTTATGGCCTTCCTTACTATGCCGACACGATTTCATTCATTTACAACAAGAAGGTTCTTGAAGATGCGGGCCTGGCCGTCCCCAAGACCTGGGAAGAGGTGATGGCCGCAGCTGAAAAGCTGAAAGCCGGCGGCATGGAGCATCCCATTGTTTACGAATTCGATCAGGAGCTTCCCAACTTTTTCGACGCCTTTGTGTCCCAGGTATACGGCCGCGGCGGCGATCTTTTCGACAAGGACCAGAAGGCCATTTTCGATAATCCCGAGAACGCCGCCTACAAGCAGCTTCAATGGTTGACCGAGGCCTTCAAGAAAGACCTCGTACAACAGGAGACGCATGAATCGAAGATCATTCCTTCGATGAACACCGGCAAGCATGCCTTTACAATCGTCTTCAATTATGTGCTTGCCGCGCTCAACAACGCCGCAGAACAGCCCCTTGCGGGCCAGTTCGCCCTGGCGCCCATGCCTGGAGAAACCCATGCTGCGCTCGGTTTCACCAAGTTCTACGCCGTCACCGCACAGGCCGCGAAGGATCCAGCGCGCGCCGAAGCAGCCTGGAAGTTTGTGAACTTCATGGCGGGCAAGCCCTATACCGTCGCCAAGCGCTGGGCGGTGGAAAAAGGTTTGGGCTTTGGACAAGTGCCGCTTTTTGATGACCCTGACGTGCAAGCAGCCTGGAATAAGTGGGTTGATTCTGCCGTCCTCAAGCAGCAGGTCGCCACCGCCCACGGCGGTGTGTGGACGGAATGGACATCCGTATGGACGGCATATTTCAGGCCGCTCCTGGCGCAGGCCATGGTCGGCGAGGCGAGCGTAGATCAAGTCATGAAGGCCGGTGCACAGCGCTGGAATGAGCTCAGAGAAAAAATGAGGAAGTGAACCGCTCACAGGGAGACAGGCGGAGCCGTGAATACCGCGGCTCCGCTCGCCTTGACCCATGTGGATGACCAGCCGCTTCCCGGCACTTTGGCTGCTGCCGACTCTGCTGTTGGTGGCAACCTTTACGCTTTTCCCCATTGGACATGCCCTATGGACGAGTCTTCACCAGGTCATGCTGCTTTTTCCCGAGCAGGAATGGGTCGGCCTGGCCAACTATCGCGCGGTCGTTACCGGTGAATACTTCGGCGTCGCCCTCAAGAATTCTCTACTCTTCACGTTATGGGCAGCACCCCTGGTGGTCGTGATCGGCACGGCGACCGGCCTCTTTCTTCACCGAAGATTTCCGGGCGCAGCGATTTTGCGCTCCATCGTTCTTCTGCCCTGGGTTCTGCCCGGAGCAATCAGTGCCGTCCTGTGGACCTGGGTCTTTCACCCGAGCTGGGGCGTGATCAACACGCTTCTGCGGAAACTCGGTCTGATCGACCGGTCCATTCCATGGCTCAGCGACCCTGAGCTTGCATTCGTGTCAGTCGTCACCGCCCACATCTGGACACAGCTGCCCTTCACGATCGTCCTCGTCATGGCGGCGCTTTCGACGCTCAATCGCGAAGTGCTCGAGGCTGCCGAGATCGACGGCGCCTCCGCCGGACAGCGCTTCGCGCATATCGTGCTGCCCCACATCAAGGCCATACTCGTTGTGCTGTTGATTTATAACGCTCTCACCGCCTTCACCACCTATGACATCGTCTATGCCATGACCGGGGGTGGCCCGGGAACGGCGACGACCCTGCTCTCTTTCCAGATCTGGAAGGAAAGCTTTTCGATGTATGACTTCGGCGCCGGCGCTTCCGTGGCCTTCATTGTCGTAGCCATATCCGCCCTTCTCATTATTGCGATCACCAAGGCAATGCCTTCCGATCTCTTCACCGATTCATGACCATGCGGCGATCATTGTTGACCATCCTCGGCGCTGGCCTCGTGCTCCTCTTCACCGCCGGCCCCATCGCACTGGCCTTTCTTGGCAGCGTGATTCCCGACCGCGTCATGTTCGCCAGCGATCGTGGCCTCTTCGATGAAGTGACCCTGGAGAATTACCGCTTTGTTTTCACCGGCGAACTTCCGCCCGCCTATCAGAAATCAGGCGCCAACCGCACCATGATTTCTGATGCCGCGCGCCAGGCGCCGCGCAGCCTGTGGAACAGTGCGCAAATTTCCATCGCTTCGCTGGTGATCAATCTGATGCTCGGCACGCCTGCTGCCTTCATCTATGCTCGCTATGCGTTTCCCGGCAAGAAGCTCACTTTCATGTTCCTGATCCTGAGCCCGCTCGTGCCGGCCGTTGCTCTGATTACCCCGATCTATATGCTCATGCAGGAAGCGGGGCTTCTGGGTTCCAAAATTGCCATCATTCTCACCCACGCCACTCGCGCGCTTCCGTTTACGGTCCTCATCCTATCGATTTTTTTCCGCAAGATGCCGCAGGAGCTTTTTGACGCTGCTTTGATCGACGGCTGTTCCCGCTCCCAACTCCTCTTGCAGGTCGCCATGCCACTGGCCGCAGCACCCATGGCGGCGACGGGCCTTTTCGCCTTCATGCTCTCCTATTCCGAGTTCATGTTTGCCCATGTTTTATCTGGCGATGCGGAAAGCAGGCCTGTGTCCGTGGTAATGGCCGCTCTCGCCCGCAATCCGGATGTCTCCTGGAGTCTGCTCAACACTGGTATCTTCATTGCCATCCTCCCCACCCTGATCCTCGTCGTTCTCGTCTGGCGATATGTGCTGGCCGATCTCGTGAGCGGCAGTCTCAAGCAATGACGAGGCGATGGACCGATTCTGATGTTGGACATACCGCCATGGTCATTCACCTTCGCGGTCTTGAGCGACCCTCACAGATCAGAATTGATCGCTGGGGGATCCCCCATATAGAGGCCGAGAACAATCACGACCTGTTTTTTGCACAGGGTTTCAATGCGGCGCGTGACCGTCTCTGGCAGATCGACCTCTGGCGCAAGCGCGGTCTTGGCTTGCTCGCGGCCGACTTCGGCCCGGGCTATTTGGCTCAGGACAAGGCTGCTCGTCTGTTCCTCTATCGTGGCGATATGGATACGGAATGGCGATCCTATGCTCCCGATGCCAAGCCGCTCTGCGAAGCCTTCGTCGCCGGCATCAACGCCTATGTCGAAGCCGTAGAGCAGGAGCGCTTGCCGCTTCCTCGCGAATTCGACCTCTTGGGAACGAAGCCGGCGCGTTGGGCGGCCGAAGACGTCGTCCGCATCAGAACCCATGGTTTGATCGGAAATGCGCAATCGGAGATCGCCCGTGCCATGCTGCTGGCGGCGGGCGCGGAGCTAGCGGACCGGCTACGCCAGAAACGCACACCCGACATTGAAATCATCAACCATGCCCATATCGACCTTGGTCTCTTTTCCACCAAGATCATCGACGTTCTGAAGCTGGCGAGCGCGCCGGTGACCTTCGCAAGGGACCGGCTGAACGCGACACTCACCGATGCCGCACGATGGTCCAAATTCGATGATTTCGCCATCGCCACGGACCTTGGCGCACAAGGCTCAAACAGCTGGGCCGTCCATGGCTCCCGCACCGAAACGGGCCGCCCCATTTTGGCCAGTGATCCACACCGCATACTTTCCATGCCCTCGATTCGCTATCTCGTGCACCTAAAGGCACCGGGGATCGACGTGATCGGCGCGGGCGAACCCAGTGTGCCCGGCATCTCGATTGGCCATAATGATAGGATCGCTTTCGGCCTGACGATTTTCGATGCCGATCAGGAAGACGTCTATTTGTACGAGACGGATCCCGCCGCTCGCGATCGCTATCGCTTGGGTGAAGACTGGGAAGGGATGACGATCCTCGTCGAACGTTTCGAAGTCAAAGGCGCCCCGATCCAGGAAGAGAGGTTCTTCGTTTCGCATCACGGGCCTGTCGTTTTCAGCGATGAGAGCAGGAACATTGCCGTCGCCATTTCCTCTGTCTGGTCGCAGCCCGGGGCCGCTCCTTATCTCGCCAGCCTGTCCACTATGCGTGCCCGTAACTTTCGGGAATTCGACCAGGGGCTCGCCCGCTGGAAGGCGCCTGCCGTCAACAAGACCTATGCCGATATCGACGGCCGTATCGCCTGGACGCCGGCAGGTTTTGTGCCGCGTCGGCGGAACTGGAACGGAATGTTGCCTGTTTCGGGGACAGGTGAGTTCGAGTGGAACGGCCATTTAACCCGGGATGATATGCCCAGGATTGTCGATCCGGCGAACGGCTTCGTGGCAACCGCCAATGAATACAACCTGCCTCCCGATTGGGACCACGCCTCGATGCCGGTCGGCTTTGAATGGGGGGAAACGTCCCGCGCGGTGTGCGCGCACAGCCTCCTTGAGGAGTCCCCGCACAGCCTGAGAAAGGCGCAGGCGCTCCAGACGGATTGTCTTTCCATTCCCGCCAAGCGCCTTCAGCGCCTGATGACCTCGTCCGCTCCCAGAGACTCCAATGCGCGGAAGGCCCGTGACATGCTCACCTCATGGGACGGGATCATTGCGGAAGATAGTGCCGCGGCCGCGCTGTTCGAAATCTGGTGGCTAAGGCATTTGCGACCCGCCGTAATAGCGGCCTTATGTCCCTCGTTGGCCCATAGCGATCTCCTCGGAGCAGGCGATGCCGATGCCATTCTTGACCGTCTTGAAGAGGAGGCTCCCCGCTTCGTATCTCTCTTCGAAGGAACTCTCGCCTCAGCCATGCAAGAGGCACGAGATCTCATGGGCAAAAAGCCATCGGAGTGGCGCTGGGGAGCCATGCATAAAGCGCTCTTCCAACACCCTCTGTCGACTCTCGAGAACTCTGCCCTTGACTTCGATGTCGGCCCCTTCCCCATTGGGGGAGATTCCTCAACGCTGATGCACGCTGCTCCTTGTCTTCTTGATCAGCGCGTGACCCACGGAGCATCGGTCAGGCTCATTATGGATATTGGCGATTGGGACAAGAGCCTGTGTATCAACACGCCAGGTCAATCGGGCGACCCCGCCTCGAAATTCTACGGCAATCTTGCTCCTCTCTGGGCGAAGGGATTCTATGTTCCTCTTCTTTTCAGCAAGAGCGCCGTCGAAGCTGCGACCGACATGGTCATCGACCTCCTGCCGGCAGCCTGACGGAGGTTACGCCGCCTTGCGTCGCGGAACCTTCTTGCCCTTCTTGCGCGCCTTGGAAAGGCCGATGGCAATCGCTTGTTTGCGGCTCTTCACCTTACCACCCTTGCCCCCTTTGCCGCTGCGGGCCTTGCCCCGTTTGAAATCACGCATTTCCTTTTCGACGTCCTTCGACGCGCTGGGCGAATATTTCCGTGCCATTCGTCAACTCCTTTTACGCTTTGCCTCATGCTTAAAACAAAAGGTGGGCCCTCAAGGTTCCCGCTTCCACAGCTTGCCTGGTGCTGGCTCGGGTGATTTGCGATTAAAGCTCATTTAATGTCGCCCACCGCTGGAGAGACACGCACGAAAGAAAAAGCAAGCCCCGCGATATCTCGCATAGTCTGAATCGGAGAAGAACCATGCCTGCAATTCTCATCACTGGCGCTAACCGAGGCTTAGGACTGGAATTTGCCCGTCAATATTCAGGTGAGGCATGGCAGGTCTTCGCTGCCTGTCGTAATCCCTCCAGCGCCAATCATCTTCAAGAACTGAAGAAGGCGCCCAATCGCCGGCTTACGATCCTTCCAATTGACGTGACCGATCTGGCGAGCGTTGTTGCGGCCGCAAAGGAACTCGCTGGAACGGCAATCGACCTACTCGTAAACAACGCCGGCATAGCTGGACCCTCGAACCAAACGACCGGTCGCGTCGACTACCGCGCTTGGGCCCATGTTCTCGATGTGAACACCATGGGGCCCTTGCGCCTCATCGAGTCTTTCGCAGATCACCTGGCGCGCAGCGATCGCCGCCTTGTCGTCACCATAACAAGCGGCATGGGTTCGCTGGCCGACAATACCTCCGGCGGCTCCATTGCCTATCGCACCTCGAAGGCAGCTGTGAACATGGTGACGCGCAGCGCCGCGATCGATCTTGCCTCCCGGCGCATCACCTGCATCGTCGTCAACCCTGGATGGGTCAAGACCGATATGGGCGGACCCGGCGCGCGGCTGACCCCTGAGGAAAGCGTCGCCGCGCTGCGAAGACTCATCGCAAACTTGACCCTTGAGGACTCGGGCAAGTTCTTCAACTGGGACGGTCGGGAATACCCCTGGTGAGTGCAAGATGATGCATTCTTAGGCAGCCCGTGCAACAGCTATATCTGCTATGAGCGCAGGCCTCGAGACTGCAGGGCCTTTCGATAGCATGGTAGCGATCTGCCTTGCTTACATTTCATGCATAGAACCCATATCTCTGCAGTAGAGTCACGCCTTCCTTTAGTGGTGTTCCAATGACAAACGATCCATCCAGCCAAGAGACTAACGAGCAAGCCGAGATTGGCAGGTCTATTCGGTTGATCCGTATCGCAGCCGTGGGGCTTTTCCTCATTGCACTGGTCGGCCTTGTCTACTTTGCCCGAGATTTCTTGCTCCCCGTAGTGCTTGCATTCCTGTTTGCCCTAACGCTTAGTCCAATCGTGCGGTACTTGCAGAAGCGAGGGGTTGCGCCTCCGGTAAGTGCGCTGGTCTTGGTATTCATCTTTGTCAGCCTTTTCTCGGTCGGCGCTTACCTCCTGACGGACCCTGTCACGGAATGGATCGAACGCGCTCCTGAGATCAGCGAAACGGTGAAGCAAAAGCTCACCTCTCTGCGCAAGCCGGTGGAAGCTGTTGTGAAAGCATCAGAACAGGTGGATACCATAACTGAGGGCACGTCCTCCCCTGCGGTGCAAAAAGTGGTCGTTCAGCAGCCGGGCCTGCTGTCGATGGCCGCAAACAATTTGGTCAGCATAGCAAGCACGGCGGGCGTCACCTTTGTCCTATTGCTCTTTCTTTTGGCTTCCGGAACGATGTTTTACGAAAAGCTGATTGGAATCATGCCCAGGTTTGGCGATAAGAAGCGCGCCCTCACCATCGCTTATGATGTGGAGAAGGACGTCTCCCGGTACCTCCTGACCATCTCCCTGATCAACATTGTCTTCGGCATCTACATCGGGATTGTGATGGCCATTGTTGGAATGCCCAATCCTGTTCTATGGGGGGTCGCGGCCACTCTTCTCAACTATATCCCCTATATCGGGGCTCTGGCGGGCATCGTTATGGTGAGTCTTGTGGCATTGATGTCCTTCGAATCCCCGGTTTACTCCGCTATACCGCCACTGCTCTACCTTTTCGGCTCCATCATGGAAGGTCAGTTCATTACTCCAGTGTTCCTCGGCCGCAAATTGGAGCTCAACTCCGTTGCAATTTTTATCTTCATTGCAATGTGGAGTTGGCTGTGGGGTATCGTTGGAGCGATCATCGCTGTTCCATTGCTGGTTTCGATCAAGGTGTTTTGCGATCACTTCGAGAGCTTGGCTCCCCTCGGAGAATTCTTGTCAGGCCCTTCCAAAACCGAAATCGCGGGAGAAGGGGAGACCAAAATCGGGTCGGCCTGAACATCTCACCAGCTCCGGCTTGACGACCACCATTCGCTTTCCGTAAGCGGTTCCATGACCTCCCGATCCAATTTTCGTGGCATCCTTAGCATGATAACTGCCACTGCCTCCTTCGTCGCATGTGACAGCTGCATGAAGCTTGTCATGGCGGATGCCAAGCCCATGCAGGTGCTGTTCATGCGAGGTGTGGCGGCCAGCCTTTGGTGCCTGCCGCTCCTCTTTATGCTTGGCTATCGCCACCAACTGCGCAGCACGTCGAACAAATGGGTTTTGCTGCGAGCGGTTCTGGAAACGATCGCAGTTGGGAGTTATGTGATCGCGTTGGCCAAAATGCCGATTGCCGACATCTTGGCGATTTTTCAAATCTCACCCTTGCTTTTGCTGATTGGCGCGTCATTGTTTTGGAGAGAGCATATCGGGGTCTCGCGCTATTTTGTCATCGGTCTTGGAATAGCTGGCGCCCTCATGGTTGCACAACCGGGCGCCCCAACCGCCACGCCCTACGCCGCCTTCGGGTTTTTGACTGCCTTGGCCGCTGCTGCTCGTGATCTAGTGGCCCGCAATATCCCTCGCGAGATCCCGGTTTTGGTAGCGACATTTACAACCCTGGTGGTGGTCATGGTTGCTGCGGGTATCGCAACAGCGATCTACGAAAACTGGGTATCGCCCACCCCTCGTCACTTGCTTCTGATGGCAGTCTCTGGATTTTTCCTGATCTTCGGACACATGTTCGTCTTTTTGGCATTCAGAATGGCCCGTGCAGGAACGGTTGCGCCGTTCTACTATGCCTTCACGGTGTGGGCTGTGCTCTCAGGCGTCCTCATCTTCGGGTCCTTTCCAAACCTTCTTGCTGCAGCAGGAATGGGCCTCATCATCGCAAGCGGGCTGGCGAATGTAGCTCTTGAACGGCAGCAGCCCGCAACGAAGGGTGAGCCTGCCCCGTCATCCATCGCCTAGACTCGAGTTCTATGGACCTGAACCATTCTTTCGCTCTTCCATTCGTAAACTCGCGTTTAGGAGCACATGCGTGTAAGAATGTGTTGCCTGCCGATTGCGTAGTTTGTCAACTCCCAAGACCTCGACGATCTCACCTTCCTGCATGACGGCGATGCGCATGCACATGTGCGATATCACTGCCAGATCATGACTTACCATGATCATGGTAAGATTGCGCCTCCGGCCGACTCTTTTGAGCAAGTTCAAAATTTCTGCTTGCACCGAAAGATCGAGAGCGGAGGTCGGCTCGTCCAGGAGCAGTACAGTCGGCTCGGTAATCAACGCCCGAGCAATGGCAACTCGCTGTCTCTGGCCGCCTGACAGCTGGTGGGGATAGCGATAGCGATGTTCTGGTCCAAGCCCAACTTCGCGAAGGGACCTGTCCACGCGCTGCTCGACGCTTCTGAGTTTCTGGACTATCGCCGGCTCGGACAAGACTTTATCGACGGTATGTGCGGGATTTAGAGATCCATAAGGATCCTGAAAAACCATTTGAACCAACTTGCGATCTGAATTCTCCCGATAGCTGCCAATCGCCTGCCCTGCTACGGTGATACGACCCTCGGTGAGAGGTGCCAATCCTGCAATCGCTCGAAGCAATGTTGATTTGCCACAGCCTGACTCTCCAACAAGACCAAAGACCTCGCCCTTGTCTACCTTGAACGAAGTATTACGCACCGCTTCCAGACGTCCTCGCCCCGAGCCATAGACAACTGTTGCTTCAGAGACTTCGATCACGTGCTGCCACGCCGATTTCGGAGGGAACGCCAAGCCATGTCGGGTCACGTTTTAGCTGCGGTAGTTCAGACTGCGGCCGTTCGATGAGAGGGCGGCAGGCCAAAAGACCTTGGGTATAAGGATGTTGTGCAGCGGATACGTCTGCTGCATTCAGCATCTCCATCACTTGCCCGCCATACAGGACGAGAATTCGATCGCAGAATGAGGCGACAAGATTCATATTATGACTGATCAGAATGAGACCCATTCGCCGGCGCTGGATGAGTTCATCGATGAGTTCCAGCAACTGGGCCTGTACCGTCACATCCAGCGCTGAGGTTGGCTCGTCCGCAATAAGCAACTCCGGTTCCGGAATGAGCATCATTGCGATCATCACCCGTTGTCCCATTCCACCCGAAACTTCGTGTGGGTAAAGACTGAAGACACGCTCCGGGTCCCGAATTCGCACAGCTTCCAGCATTCCCAGCGCCTTGCGATTTGCCTCCGATTTTGTGGCATGGGTATGCACCCTGTAGCTCTCTGCGATCTGCTGACCGACGGTGAGAACGGGATTGAGCGAGAATTTCGGATCCTGCAGAATCATCGATATTCGTCGTCCTCGAATGGAGCGCATCGTGCG
>Ga0209382_10011003_pt1 | contig 11256 bp, 4 predicted proteins | sample SoiMetdeltSBSDD5_FD_187599 | JGI IMG/M metagenome (GOLD analysis project Ga0209382, IMG submission 187599) | Bulk soil microbial communities from a Populus tree surrounding site in Tennessee, USA - Soil MetaG P. deltoides SBSDD5 (SPAdes) (version 2) | ecosystem: Environmental > Terrestrial >...
GGGCGGCGGGGTCTGCGCGCTGCAGACGTAAGCCACCAGACGCGGGGTCGCGGCCTGCGGCGGCCACCACGCCACCACGACCGCGCGGATCGCCGGATGCGCCGCGACGACGGTCTCCACGTCGGCTGCGTCGACGCGGAAGCCGCGCACCTTGCGCTGCGTGTCCTGCCGTCCCAGAAACTCCAGGACCCCGTCGGGCCGCCAGCGCACCACGTCGCCCGTGCGATACAGCCGCGCGCCGGCGCGGTGCGGATCCGGCACATACCGCGCCGCCGTCGCCGCCGGCGCCGCCAGGTAGCCCCGTCCCACCGCCGGCCCCCCCACATACAGTTCGCCCGGCACGCCCGGCGCCGCCACGGCCCCGTGCGCCTCCAGCACCCACAGCTGCACGTGCGGCACCGGCCGGCCCAGCGGCACCGGACGGGTGTCCCCGACCTCCTGCGTGGTCTCCCACGCCGTCACTTCGAAGGCCGTCTCCGAGGGGCCGTAGAAGTTATAGAGGGCCGCCCGCTGCCGCGCCGCGAACCGCGCCACGACGTCGCGCCGCAGCACTTCGCCCCCGCAGAACACCGTCCGCAGCGTCGTACACGCCGCCAGCCCCGGCGTCTCCAGCAGCAGCGGCAACAGCGCGGGCACGATGTGCGCCCGCGTCACGCCCGCGGTCCGTATCAGCTCCACCAGATACGCCGGGTCCCGGTAGCCGCCCGGGCGCGCCACCACCAGGCTCGCGCCCACCGTCAGCGGCAGCATCACCTCCCACAGTGCCAGGTCGCACCCGATCGGGCTCTTCACCAGCATCCGGTCCGCCGGCTCCAGCGCGTGCTCCCGCGCCAGCGACGCCACCCGGCTGCGCCACCCGGCCACCGTGTTCACCGCGCCCTTCGGCGTGCCGGTCGACCCCGACGTGTAGATCACGAACGCCGCCTGCGCGCCCGTCACCGCGGTCGCCGTCGCCGCCGCCGCCACGCCCAGCCCCAGCGGGCCCGCCGCCGGCACCCGCAGGTCCCCGGGCGCCCCGGCCTCCGCCGTCGTCACCCACGCCCGCACCTGCGCCGCCGCCCCGACCGCGGCCTGCCGCGCCGCCGGCCACGTCGGGTCAATCGGCACATACACCGCGCCCACCTGCTGCACCGCCAACAGCGTCGCCACCAGCGTCGGGCACGGCTCCATCGTCACCCCGACCGGCACCTCCGGCCCGACGCCCCGGGCGCGCAGCCAGGTCGCCAGCTCGCCACTGCGTTGCCGCAGCGTCCCGTAGGTCACCGTCTCCGCCGCGCTCCAGATCGCCACCGCGTCTGGCTGGTGCGCCGCCTGCGCCGCAAACGCCGCCCACGGGTCCGCGTCCGCCCCCGCCTGGACCGCCCCCGCGCCCCAGGCCTGCACCACCGCCGCCTGGGCCGCCGACATCAGCGGCAGCTGGGCCACCAGCGTCGCCGGCGCGTCCACCAGCGCCCGCGCCACCGTCGTCACCTGCGCCGCCACCTCCGTCATCGTCGCCGCGTCGTAGAGGTCGCGGTTGTACTCCAGCCCGCACGCCAGCTCCGCCCCCGCCTCCTCCATCGCCAGCGTCACGTCGAACTTCGCCGTCGCGTTCGGCAGCGCCAACGGCGTCACCGTCAGCCCCGGCAGCCGCAGCGCCGCCCGCGGCATGTTGTGCATCACGCACATCACCTGGAACAACGGGTGATGGCTCATGTCCCGCGCCGGCTGCACCGCTTCCACCACCCGCTCGAACGGCACCTCCGCCTGCTCATACGCCGCCAGCGTGCTCGCCCGGACCCGCGCCAGCGCCTCCCGCCCCGTCACCCCCCGCAGGTCCGTCCGCACCACCACGCTGTTCACGAAACACCCGATCACCCCCGCCACCTCCGGACGCCGGTTCGCCACCGCCGTCCCCACCACCACGTCCCACACCCCCGTCCACCGCCCCAACACCACCGACAACGCCGTCACCATCACCATGAACAGCGACGCCTGTTCACGATGAACCAGATCGCGCAGCGCCTGGGTCAGGTTGGACGGCAGTCGCCAGTGCAGGGTGTGACCGTTGTAGGTGGTCTCCGGGCCGCGGCGGCGGTCCGCCGGGAATGTCGTGATCGGCGCGCCGTCGAGGCGGCGTCGCCAGTCGGCCGCGGCAGCGACAAGCGCCGCGGCGTCGATTCGCTCACGCTCCCATTCGGCGTAATCGGCGTACTGGAGCTCGGGATCCGGAAGCTCTGGATCGCACGCCGAGCCACCATCCACGTACGCCGCGTACAGCGTTTCGAGCTCACCGATCAACACGGCCATCGACCAGCCGTCGAAGACGATGTGGTGCGTCGTGATGAGGACAACGTGTGCGTCCGAGCCACTGCTGCCGATGCTGACCCGCAGCAACGGGGCGCGGGCAAGATCGAAAGGCCGGGCGTACTCGGCTTCGACCAACGCCTCACAGCGGCTGTGTAGTTCACTGGCATCCATCCTCGGCAGATCGACGAACGTGCAGGCAAAGCAGTCCGGCGGCGCGACCGTCTGATACAACGTATCGCCGTCGCGCACGAATGCGCTGCGCAGTACCTCATGGCGATCGACGATCTTCGTTGCCGCGCGGGCCAGCGCGCCGCGATCGAGGCGGCCGTGCACGAGCAGACCGGCCACACCGTGATACATGCGATTGGTGGGGTCTCGCGACTGCTGCAGCCACATCGCTTCCTGGATGAAAGATGCACGGGCGCGGCGGCGACGTGGACCTCGGGGGATCCGCGATGGCGTTGTGACCGGCTCGGTTTCGAGCAGTCGGCGCAGCAGCTCGCGCTTCTTCGGGCCGAGGGCGTCGACGCGATGATCGACGTTGTTCATGGGGACGAGCAGGTCAGACGTTCATGGGGGACGAGCAGGTCAGACGCCGAGGTCAGCTCGCCGCAGTTCGCTGGCGGCCTCCAGCAGCGCCGGCCACGCAGCCATCAGCTGACCGAAGCGAAGCGTGAGCCGTTGCATGAGCGCTCCCGCCTCCGCGCCGGCACGATGCAGCTCCAGCGGCACGGCGACATCGGCGCGCGTCATCGTCGTGCGTAAGCGGGCGAGGAAGGCTTCGAGATCGTCTGCCCAGAATCTCGGCGCCGCGGCTCGCTGGTCGAGCTGGGCCTGAAGATCCGCGAGCCAGAAGCCGAGCTCCTCGCGAACGGCAGTTCGGGCGGCTGCGGCAAACGAGTCCGGGCTCCCCGCCGCCAGTGTAGCGAGCTCGCCGCCGATCGTCTGCAGGCGGGCCTCCGTCGTTGCGGCATCACAGTGCGCAGCGGCTCTCTTCATCAGCGCACCGAGCACCGTCGAGACGTCGACGCCAGTGCTGCTGCGCAACACCTCGCCGGGCCAGAACGACCGGCTCTCGACGGGCAGATGGCAGATCATCCACGGTGCAAAGCCGAAGAGCGCGCCTTGACCGCAGGTCGAGACCGTCGTGCCGTACAACACGTCGCAGCCTCTGGACACGGAAATGAACGGGCCGAGGCAGACGCGGTTGTCGAGACCGAAGAACGTCCCCATCATGTTCCAGAGACGCGGCATCACGGTCCACGTCGGAACCGCTTTGACCTGTCCGCGACCGAGGCACGCATCGCGGTACCGGTGCTCGGACATGACGATCCGGTCCAGCGATGCACCGGTCAGCAGCAGATAGAACGACGGCGATCCCCAGCCGGAGTCGCCGAACAAACCCGTGAAGCTCACCCGCACTGTCCCTGCGCCGGCATCCCCGCCGCCGACGAATCGCCGGCCGAGCAGGGTTTCGTGGATCCCGAGAAAGTCAGCATCTTCGCGGACGACGCCGGCGCAGGCGCGATCGCGATCCGCATAGCACCACAGCTCGCTCGGGTGCGACGCGGACCGCAACTCTGGCGTACACCAGCGCACGGTCGTGTCGATCGCGTCGAGCCGAGCCGTGTCGCAAATGGTGTCGTCATCGACTGAGACAATCGGGGCACCCGCCGTTGCCAGCAGCAAGGCGTTGTAGTTGGCACCGACGCAGTACAGTCCCGTCCGCTCGCTGTCGAACAGGCCGAACTGCAGCGTGGCCATCGGCACGTCCGGTACCCGACGGTGGAGGCGCCTGATCAGCAGTTGCTTCTCCTCCGCGCCGACGTAGCGCGTCGGCACGCCCGCGGCGGCGTAGCCAGCCACCAGGCTTCGATACTCCCGGCGTACCTCGCGCCGCATGGAGTTGTCGCCGACAATGAACTCGGCGCTCCTGCCGAAGCGACGCATGTTCCCGAGATACGACTCCATCGCCCGGCCGAGCGCGCCGACACGATCGCAGGTCGGACAGACCACGTACTGGATCGCGGCGGCCGTGTCGTCAGCGGGACTGGCGGTCACCGATGGCATCGGCGATACCGTCCCGGTCCCGAGCAAGGAGGTGGGGCCGGTCATTGCGTACCGCGTCGCGCCAACTCGGCCTCGAGCTCTTCGTCGGACATCTCGTCAAGGGCGGTGAGGATCCCGTCCAGCGTCTCAGGGTCGGCTACCGCCGCCTTGGCCGTAACCGCGGCCGCGGCAAGCCCCGCCACCGTTGGCGCCTGGAAGAACGACTCCATCTTGATGTGGACGTCGAGTCGCTCACGCAGACGTAACATCACCTGCGTCATCAGCAGCGAGTGCCCCCCGAGCTCGAAGAAGTTGTCGTAGACCCCGATCGTCGGCACGTTGAGCAGCTCGGACCAGATGGTCGCGATCGTTCGCTCGGTGTCGGTTCGCGGCTGCACGCACGGCGCCTCGACGTCCCGCGGCACCGACTCGATCGGCGGCAGCGCCAGCCGGTCCAGCTTCCCGGACGGTGTCAGCGGCAATGCGTCGAGGAGCACGAAATGTGACGGCACAGCGAAGGCCGGCAGGCGCTCGAGCAGATGACGGCGCAGCACGGTCGCCGGCGGGGTCATGCCCGGTGTCGCGACCAGGTATGCAACCAGCATCGGCTCAGTCCCGCCCGTGACGTGGACGACGGCCGCCTGCGCGACTCCGCGATGCTCCACCAGGATGGCTTCGATCTCGGCAGGCTCCAGCCGGACGCCACGGACTTTCACCTGATCGTCAGATCTGCCGAGGAACTCCAGGACGCCGTCCTCGCGGACCCGGGCCCGATCACCGCTGCGGTACATCCTCGATCCTGGACGCGACCACGGATCGGGCACGAATCGCGCGGCGGTCAGCGCCGGTCTCCGGTGATAGCCGCGAGCGACGCCTTCGCCGCCGACGAACAGCTCGCCCTCGCCCCCGGGTATGGCCGCCGCCAGGCTCTCATCGAGGACGTAGGTGCGCATGTGCGGAAGCGGACGGCCAATGATGCTCGCGCTGGGTGACAGTGGCGGCTGGTCCGTGACCATCCACGAGGTGACGTGCACTGTCGTCTCCGTGATGCCGTACATGTTGACGAGGCCAATCGCACCGTCGGATACCGTGCGCCACCGTCGGATCGTTGTATCGTCGAGCGCCTCGCCGCCGAATACGATGTGTGACAGGCGCAGCTCGCGCTGCCGCCGCGCGAGGCTGCCGTCGGCGAGGAGGGCACGAAACGCGGACGGCGTCTGGTTCAGGACAGTGACGCCGAAGCGTACGAGCAGATCGACGAGAGCCACTGGCGACCGCCGTGTCGGCGGCGCGACGATGACCAGCTCGCCGCCGTGGCACAGCGGCACCCACATCTCCCAGACGGAGAAGTCGAAGGCGTGGCTGTGACAGAGGCACCAGACCTGCTCCGGTCCGGCCCACCCGAAGTTGCGCGCGGCGCCAACGACCGCGACGAGATTGGCGTGCGTGACCACGACGCCTTTGGGCCGCCCGGTCGAGCCGGACGTGTAGATCATGTAGGCCGCGCGTGAGCCGTCGATGGGTCCGACGGACGTCGCTGGCGGATCGGCAGCGAGTTGCGTCAGATCGATCCGCAGCGCCCGGATCGCCACCGTGGATTCGTCGATGACGAGACCAAAGTGCACCACTGCCACGCACTCGGCGTCGGCGATCGTCTGAGCGACACGGTGCGGCGGATACTCTGGATCCAGGGGCACGTAGACGCCTCCCGCCATCGCGACGGCAAGACACGCCACCACCAGCTCGATGGAGGGAGGCGCATAGACCGCAACGCGTGACTCCGCACAAACCCCGGCGGCGCGGAGCCGCACCGCCAGCGCGCCGGCCGCGTGCTGCAACGCGCCGTAGGTCATGACACGCTCCGCGTCACGAACGGCGGTGGCCTGCGGACGGACAGCCGCTCGCTCCGCGATCAGGTCGGCGAGCGTTCCACGGTTCATCGGCACTCCTCCAACTGGATACCGCATTGCAGCGGCTCGAGGCATGACTGATCGGGGCGAGTGGCAAGTTCCGCTGCAACCGGCAGCAGCCATTGCTGCAGCGACTTGCCGAGTCGGCCGTCGTGTTTCTCGTTCGACTGGATCTTGAGAATCGTGTCGCCACTAGACAGGTCACCGGCGGTGATCACCACATCCCAGTGCGCCGCTTCGGCTCCCAGCGCAATTGGCTCGAGCGCAAAACCGCCAACCGCAATCGGGCCATCGCCGGCGCCGACTGCCAGTTCGGCGAACTCGGCGCCCGCGGCATGCACGCTCTGATAGCTGAAGAGAACGGGCGCCAGCGTCGCCCCCTGGCCCTGCGGCGACGGCGCCGCCGCGCGCAGCAGCGACTCATAGGGAACGCGCTCGAACCGTGCGGCCCGCCGCACGCTCACCGCCACGCGCCGCACCACCTCGCGAAAGCTCGACGCTCCCTCGATGTTGGTGATGACCGGGATCGGATTCGCGAACAGCCCAACCGTGTGACGCCAGCGGGACTCCCGCGCCGAGAACATCGTGCAGAGCACGATCTCCGTCGCTCCCAGCAGGCGCCCCTGCAGGACGGTCACAACCGCAAGCCAGACCACGAACGTGGTCGTTGCCTCACTGGCGGCGAGACGCTGCATGGCGACAACGTCCGTTCGGGCAAATCGTTGGACCTGCGGCCGCGACAGGACCGGCGTCGCCGCCCAGGCGCGGTGACCGGATCCGCGCCCGGGCGCGCGGCGCCGCTGCCAGAAGCGCCTGGCCACCGCCGCGCGTGCCCCGTGCTCGTACCGGCGCTGCTCCTGCAGGAACAACCGGAAGTCACCGGCCTCCGGCAGGGAGACCGCCGGATCCGCGTACAACTTCACCAACTCCGTGACGATCACCGACAGGGACCACAGGTCCGCGATGATGTGGTGGCACGCGAGGAGCAATACGTCTCCCCCCGCCGCATTTGCGAACACGACCAGGCGCAGCAGCGGTGCCCGGTCGAGCGCGAACGGGCGATACCCTTCGCGATGCAGCGCCCTCGCCAGCGCCGCCTGCGTCAAATCGCGGGCGTCGATCACTCGGTACCAGTCACGAGCGACCTCCCCGAGTCGCTGTACGAGACAGCCGCCGCTGGCGCGGAACGTGAGCTGCAGTCCCGGATGACGCGCAACAACCTGCGCGGCCGCCTCCCCGAGCCGGACGGCGTCGACGGTCGTCCGCAACCTGGCCGCGCGCACGATATGCGTCCCAGCGCGATGCGCGTCGAGCTGATAAAGGAAGTACATCGCCTGCTGGCCAGCCGTCAGTTCCAAATCGGCAGTCGGCGGCAGCGGGTCCTCGGGAGCGGAAGAGGGTCGTCGCCTCCGTTCCGCCATGCGGATCAACCGGCGCGGCGTCGCCTGCATCAGTCTGTGCGGCGCGACATCGATGCCGAAGGCATCCCGGAGATCGAACGACATGGCCGCGGCGCCGAACGAATCGAGCCCAAGCGCGCTGAGCCGCACGTTGTCCGAGAGGCCTTCGAGTCCACCGCCGAGACGCCCGTTCAAGTAGCGTTGGAGTTGCGCGCCGATGTCCGGGGCGAGACGTTCACCACGAGGCGTCAAGACCTGCGACGTCCAGCGCCACAGCACGTCGAGCGCACCGCCCTCGAGCAGGCGGCGGAGCTCTGCCCGCCGCATCTTGCCGCTCGAGGTCCGCGGGATCGCGCCTTTGCTGACGAACACGATCTCGGCCGGCTCGAACTGACAGGCGTCGACCACCGCGGTCCTGACGACACCCGCGAGCCGCTCGCCGTCGCGTGCGTCGCGGCATTCCTGCACCACGACGGGCATCCGTTGCGCCGCGGTCTCGACCACGGCGCAAGCCCCCGCCGTGATCCCCTGCATCGCCTCGTGGACCGCGCCCTCGACATCCTCCGCCGGCACGTTCCGGCCGCCGACGATGAGCACGTTCTTGAGACGGCCGATGACGTAGAGATAGCGGTCGAGCAGGCAGCCAAGGTCGCCGGTCCGCAGGTACGTCGCGGCCTCCAGTTCCCCAGCGGGCCGAGCCGCGAAGATCGGCTCGCTCTCGTCCGACGGACCCCAATACCCACGTCCGACGCTGGCCGAGCGCACCCAGATTTCGCCAGAACCCGCGCATCGCTGGTGCGTCACGGGATCGACAATTGCGACTTCCGGATCATCTTCGAGGAGGCGCAGGCCGACGTAGGCGACCGACGGCTGGTCGGGCCCGGGCTTCAGTTCACGCACCCGTGGCGGCGTAGCCTCGATCCCGCCAGCAACGTAGAGCGTCGCTTCGGCCAGACCATAGCAGGCACAGAACGCCGACGGCGCGAATCCGTACTCCGCGAACGCCGTGGTGAACCGCTCGATTGTGGCCGCTCGCACCGGCTCTGATCCGTCGTACGCCACGCGCCAACTGCTTAGGTCGAGCCCCGCGCGATCGGCCGGCGTGGTTCGCGAGACGCACATCTCGTAGGCGAGGTCCGGGCCGCCGCTGGCGGTGCCCCTGAACGTCGAGATCGCGCGTAGCCATAACCGCGGGTCAGCGGCGACGTGCGACGGCGTCAACATGACGCACCGGCACCCGACGTACACCGCGTGCAGGACATTGCCGATCAACCCCATATCGTGGAAGAGTGGAGTCCACGCCACGATCGTCGAGTGCTCGTCCTGCTGAAACGCGCGGCGGAGCAGCTCCTGGTTGTGATGCAGATTGGCGTGAGTAATCATCACGCCTCGCGGCGCGCTCGTCGATCCCGACGTGTACTGCAGGAGCGCGAGATCGTCGCCAGCGGGCGACGCAGGCTCCCAGCCAGCGGCCGCTCCCGTCACACATTCTTCAAGCGCGAGCCACTCCACCGGCGCTTCACTGGTGCGCTCGGCGACGGCGGCCAGTGCGTCGCGCGGTGCCAACCCGAACCGCGCCGCCGCGCTTCGGCCGATCTCGATCAGCCGTTCCAAGCGGCGGCGGCCGCCGAGTGGCGGCAGCGGCACGACGACCGCACCAGCGTACAAGCACCCGAGCAGCGCGGCGACGAAGTCGACCGTCGTCGACGACGGCAGCAGTACTCGTTCGCCGCGGGCGCCTGCCGCAGACAGCATTCCGCCGATTGCGCGCGCGCGTGTGTCCAGCTCTCCGTAGGACAGCTCGCCGGCGATCCGTCCCTGATTGTCGAGCGTCACGAACGCCTGGCGGTCAGGACGACGGCGCGCCTGCGCCGCCACGGTGCCAACGAATGAGTGGGCCGCCAACTGCTGCATCATCCGCCTCAGCTCGCCGAACGCGTCTGTGACACCGTGGCTGCGGCCCTCGCCCAGGTGCGCCGGATCGCCGAGCGTTGCCAGTGGTAGGTGCTCGCGACGAGCGTGGTCAGCTCGCTGTGCCGCGGCACCCACCCGACCGCCGCGCGAATCCGCTCGCAGCACGCAACGAGCGATGCTGGGTCGCCGTCACGCCGCGGACGCAGGGGCGTCACGACCCGGACACCGGTGATCTGCCTCACCGCGGCGATGACCTCGCGGACGGAGTCGCCACGGCCGCTGGCGACGTTGAACACGGCGGTCGTTGCGGCTGCGGTCTCATGAGCGAGCGGCAGCCATTCGATGCAGCGCACGAACGCAGAGGCCACGTCGCACACGTGGACGTAGTCACGAACACAGGTGCCGTCACGCGTCGGGTAGTCGTCGCCGTAGATGTCGCACGGCGCGCCGGTCTCGGCGGCCGCAACCAACTCCGGCAGCAGGTGCGTCTCCGGGTCGTGCACCTCGCCAATCTCCCCTGTCGGATCGGCTCCGGCAACATTGAACAGCCGCAGCGCCGCACTCCGAATGCCGTGAATGGCAGCGAAGTAAGCGAGCGCCCGCTCGACGACGAGCTTGGTCTCGCCGTACACGTTCACAGGACGGGGCAGATCGTCTTCACGGAACGGGCGGCCGACGCCTTCACCGTAGACCGCGCCCGAGGACGCGACAACGACGTCCGGCACGTCCGCGGCGACTGCCGCATCCAGCACGGCGATCGAGCCGCCAACGTTGGTCCGGTAATAGTGCGCGGGCACCCGCATCGACTCGGGCACAGAGAGCGCCGCGGCCAGGTGGATGATCGTGCGCACGCCGAAATCTCGGCACGCCCGAACGAGCGCCGCTCGATCCTGCACGTCACCCAGCACCAGCGGCACGTCGGGAACGGCCTCGCGATTGCCGGTCGAGAGATCGTCGTACACCACCGCTGTGTAACCGCCACGGCGAAGCGCCTGGACGACATGGCTGCCGATAAACCCCGCGCCGCCGGTCACCAGGACCGTGCGCCGCTCATCAACGACGTCAGCGCACTGTGAGGTCATCGTATCGGCTTCAGCGGATCACTCACGCGCAGCGCACCGGAGGCGAGCTATACTGCGCGCATGTCGCAGCGTCCGATCGTTGCGTTGATTGCGGCATACAACGAACGCCGCTTTCTCGCTCGCTGCCTCGAGCACTTGTTCCGACACGGAATCGCCGTCTACATCGTCGACAACGAATCCACCGACAACACACGCGAGATCGCCGAAGCGGCGTCCACGCATCCGCTGTTCGTCGGCATGCGCACGCTGCCGCGCGATCGCGTCTACGACGAACACTCCGTGCTTCACACGAAGGAAGCGCTGGCGCTCGAGCTCGACGCACGCTGGTTCATTCACGTCGACCCAGACGAGATCCATCTGCCACCGGTGGGGTTCGATACTCTGGCCAGCGCCATCGACGCGGCCAGCGACGCCGGCTACACCGCGATCGAATCGCTCGAGTTCACGTTCGTTCCCACCGAGGAAGCCCGGGATCATGACCACGCCGCGTATATCGAGACGATGCGTCACTATTACCCGTTCGGGCCGCGACAGCCGCACCTGATCCGCGCGTGGCGCAACCTGCACACCCCCGTCGATCTCGTCTCGACGGGCGGTCACGAGGCGCGTTTC
>Ga0209382_10011004_pt1 | contig 11255 bp, 16 predicted proteins | sample SoiMetdeltSBSDD5_FD_187599 | JGI IMG/M metagenome (GOLD analysis project Ga0209382, IMG submission 187599) | Bulk soil microbial communities from a Populus tree surrounding site in Tennessee, USA - Soil MetaG P. deltoides SBSDD5 (SPAdes) (version 2) | ecosystem: Environmental > Terrestrial >...
GAAGAACAAGCTGGCTCATAGAACTCCTCGCCGCAATCGACGCCGATTACTCAAGTTGATTTTCGTGACCAGCGAGTGGAGGGCTTAGATCACGATGGCGATCCGGTTCTCCACCGAGCTGACCCCAGGCGCCGACCACGCCGCCCGCTCCGCTTCTTCTCTCTCCGCCCAGGAACGCACGGTGCCCTTCAGAATCACTTTGCTCCCCTGCACGTCGACCGTGATCCGCTGCGCGTCGGTCTGCGCAGTGCGTATCAGCGCCTGCTCGATCTTCTGCTTGAGCTCCGACGGCGTCACCCGCGGCTTGACCACGATCAAGTTGGTCACCCCCTTGACCCCGGACAGGCGGCGCACGACCCGCTCGGCGTCTTCCTTCTGGAACTGCCACTCGACTTCGCCCTTGAGCGTCACCCAGCCTTTGGAAACCGTGACGTCGAGCTTGTCGACGGACACGAAAGCATCCCACTCTAGCGCGCGAACGGCGGCCGCGGCGATGTCAGCGTCCGTGCGCTCGGCGATGCTGGGGAGCCGCACCTCGATGTCGTTGGCCACGGCTTTGACACCGCGCACCCGGTGGGCGGCTTCTTCGGCAGCCCATTTCTTGGAATAGGAGTCCACCCAGCCCGTGAGCGTGACGATACCGTCTTTGACGATCACGCCGATCTCGTTAGGCTGAAGACGAGCGTCCCACTTCAGCTCCGCCAGTACGTCCCTCTGGATTTGTTCGTCGGTTGGATTTGTAGTCGTAGTTGCGGTGGCAGTTGCGGCGGCCATAGTTATTTCTCCTTTTCAGCCGCTCTTAGCGGCATCTCTCAAAGGCAGAGAGAGCAAGTCAGGGGCCAAGCGGAGGTGATTGAAAATCAGAGGCAAGGCACGATGAAAGATTGCGAGCTATCGTAAATTTGCGGTTTCTCGTGAGGAGACGATGGGGACGAAGTAATAGTGGAATGTTGGAATAATGGAATAATGAATTCGGAAGCCGGTAGCCCAGTCTTTGATTTGTTTCAGTATTTCACTGAGCGAGATCCAATACTCGAAAGTTTCCGAATCCATTATTCCACTGTTCCATTATTCCAATCTCCTCTATGCCAATGTTCCATCATTCCAATCTTCCAGATCTGCCATCCTGGCATCGCTGTTGCTGTCGCTTAGAGAATTGAAGAGCCCTGGATCCGTAACCGCGAGCGATAATTTCGCTAAAGACATCGTCGCTGGCAGACAGGGAGGTAGTGTATGAAAGAAAGCCAGAGAACATTGAGCGGAAGCGACTACAACCAAACGGCAAAAGTCATTTCGTATGGGGACAGCGCAAAAAACTATATAACGCGTCTCGCTCGAAAAGTTAAAGAGATCGCAGGCACGGCAAAGGAGAAGTCGCTTCCGGAAGCCTTGCGCAAGACGACGAACAAGGTTGCGGATGGTCTGGAGAGCGCCGGCAGTTATATTGAAGAACGAAGTTTCGGGATCTGTCGAACGACCTGATGGCGCTCATCCGGAAACATCCCGTGCAGGCGCTCTTATTGTGCGGCGGCTTGGGACTCTATTTCGCTCGCAGACGCAAAGGGTAGCACGGGCCACCCTCGCCCTGCAGTCCTTCCCCGGTCGGGGCGGGTTTAGAACCCGCCCCAGAAACTTCTAATGTTGGACATCTGCTCTCGATAGGCCTTTTATCCATTGGTAAAGCTGTGCGCGGTAAAGATATCCGAGGCTCAAATCCGGGAACGATCTTCGCGTGAGCGCTGCTCATTCTTAGGTTTTAAATGTCAACAGAAACCACTTCAACAAAGTTTATCGCGCCAAGACGCCAAGAGCGCAAAGTACGCGCTTTATCATTAACCATCATCTGCGGCTGAGCTCATCCGCCTGATGTGCGGGGTCTAAAGGCGGGTGCTTGGTGGGGATGAGGTCGGGTGTTTTCCAGAAGGGTCGCGAGCCTTCGTGCATATCCACGTCTTTGCCTCGGTTGCCGACGTCGGCCCCCGGACCGCCGCCGCGAGTGCGCGTTGTCTCCGGACTGGCGCAGGCGGCCAGGCAGAAAATCAAAGCTACGAAAGCGATCCGCAGAGTCATCTCAGAGACTTTCAACAGAGAAAACGATAACAAGACGGAGAAAAAAGCCGCCCAGCAGCACAAGCGCCGCAGTTGTCGTCATATTGCGCTCGCCAAGCCTCCCGCCGCACCAATAAAGCGTCAGAGGCATAGAGACTCCTGTCACTTAACAAAAGCCGGCTTTGCTCGAAAAAAGAATGGCACGACTAAATTAAACTCGAAGGCAACCTTTTCTGGCGAGACGAGATCCCGATACAGGGCGCGATCCAAAGAAAAAGCCCCGGCTCCATGCACGATGATGACGATTGCGAGGGCAATTGCCAGGAGGTGATACTCGACTCCATGGCCTTGCTTGTCGCCAAACCAGTTCAGGAGAAAGCCGAACTTTAAGTGAACTTTGAGCATCGCGACGACCATCGTAATCGCAATGCCTAGAGCCGCAACACGAGTCAAAAGACCAATAATCAAACCGAGACCGCCGAAGAACTCTGCCGCGATCGCCAGATACGTAAGCGGCGGGGGAATTCCCATTTGGTCCCGAAACGTTTTTATCGTAGCACTGAGGCCATGACCGCCGAACCAACCCAAAAGCTTTTGCGATCCGTGAACGAAAAAGGCGACTCCCAAGACGACTCGGGCGACCGTAAGTACCCAATCTCCATTCGTCGCTAGGAGCCTTGCCAACATGTTTATACCCATCCACTGGGGATATTTTTATCGCAATGACATCCCAAGAACTGCCGAGAGCAAGCCAGAGGCCAATCGAAAACGACAGAAAAACAAAGCCAGGCAGAATGACGCGTTGCGAGCTATCGCAAATTTGCGGATTCTCGCGAGGACGGCGTGTGAGGAATTGGAGTGATGGAGTACTGAAGTATTAGATTCCTCCATCATTCCACTACTCCAGTACTCCAATCTTTACCTGCTGGCATATCTGTTGCTCCGTTTCAAAAGCGGAATGGTAGCGGCAACGGCATCGACTGAACACATCGCGGCGAATCTATGAGATCGAGTCGCACGCGTCTGGTCATCGCCGTCGCCGTTGCATTCACCGGCGCCGTCGTAACGGCATGGGCGGCCGATCACGTTGTCGAGGATTGGCGCTCGTATCCCATCGGTACGGGCGGCATCCCGGGCGATTGGAAGGCGCAGAACGGGGGCCGGGCCGCCTATGATTTCGAGATCGTTGTCGATCACGGTCAGCCAGTCCTACACCTCAAGAGCAAGGGTGATAGCTCGACAATCAGCCGTGATCTCAGAGGTCAGTTCAATCTCCGCGAGACACCGGTCCTCGAGTGGAGCTGGAAAGTCATCACGCTTCCCACCGGCGCCAATGCCTGCCAGAAGTCGACCGACGACGAGGCCGCCCAGGTTTACGTTGCCTGGCTGCGCTTCCCGGAAACGGTGCGCTCGCTAATCATCGGCTACATCTGGGATTCGACGGCACGGGTTGGCACGATCTGTAAAGCCAGAAGACCGACACTGTTACCTATGTCGTCCTGCGCTCGGGCCGCGGCGAGCTCGGCAAGTTGATTACCGAGCGTCGCAACGTCGTCGAAGACTTCCGGAAGATCTATGGCGAGGCCCCGGACAATCCCACCGCACTCTCGCTCTCGATCGATTCGGACGATACGGCTTCCAGTGCCGAATCGTTTATCGGACGAATTGCCTTCACGCGGCCTCGACGGGAGTAGAATGAATTGGAGTGTTTGGAGCGCAGCGGTTGAATAGCTTAAACGTTTTGAACTTCAAATTCGCTTCTTTGGAGGTCCCACATGCTGGATTTCAGCAGCCGATTCGGACGGCACGCAAACCGTCGCCTCCGCCAGGAGAAAATCATCTGGTTGACCACCGTCGATTCTAAAAACACGCCTCAACCGCGGCCGGTGTGGTTTCATTGGGACGGCCAGACCGTTTTGATCTTCAGTGAAAGACACAAGGCGAAGTTGCGACATATCCCCGCCAATCCCAGAGTCGCCTTGAACTTCAACACCGATGAGGACGGCGGTGATGTAGTCGTCCTCATCGGTGACGCGCGAATTTTGGATGAGTCCCCCGACCCAAATCGGGTCAAGACTTACCTCAGAAAGTACCGCGCGAGCATAAAGGATTTAGGCATGACTATTAAAGAGTTTAGCGATGCCTATGCCGTCCCAATTCTTGTTACTCCGCAATCCATGCGCGGATTCGTTGACTGACCCCTTCTGTATCTCACCCACCTTGAGGCAGGGGAGAAAAGAGGTTCTGGGAGATTTAGTGGGGTCACCGCCCGCCGGCGCGAACCAGCGGTTCATCAACCACATGTTCCGAGAGAAACCACACCTGCAGTTCGTTCGTGCGAATCACATCGCTCACCAGGAGATCATTGGTCCCATCATCATCAGCTTCGGCAGCTTGTTTGGCCATCGATCGGGCCTCCTGCAGGATGGTTTCATGCGCATGCAGCAGCCAAGAGATTTGCACCGGCACCTCCTGCCGGCCCCGTGGCAGTCGAGAAATTTTTGTCGTCTCTGCCACATCAGGCGCCATTGCGATGCTGATGCCGCCCAGCGTTTGGATCCGCTCGGCGACTAGATCCACCAGCTCACTCTGCTCCTTGTAATGCTTGTCATAGAGCAGATGCAGTTGATAGAAGGTCGGGCCTACGACCTGCCAGTGGTGCTTCTTATACATGTCTCGTAGCGTCATCGTGTCGGCGAGCACCTGGTTGAGATTTTCCACGCTCGCCTTGCAGACATTTTCGGCCAAGGCGAGGGACAGTTTCGCGATCGTGCCATAGGGCTGGATCTCTCTCGAGTCCTGATGCACAACCGGCCGCACGCGATCGATATTGCGAGCTTTCGCAGCATGATTCTTCATGTCATTCCTCCTTCATAATTTCAATTTTCATCTATAAGTTGGATTTTTCCGATTTGCTTACAGCGCTGGCCTGATACTCCGCCTTGCCCGAACGTTTGTGCTTTTTGATGCGACGGCGCTTCTGAGCGCGCGTTCCAGCCTACCTGCTGCGCCAGTGCCTGGGTCAGCATCGCCGTGTCGGTGAAGAAAAGTAGTTGTTCGCGACGGTCGTCCCGGACTGTCCAGACGTGGATGAAGGGCACATCGATTGGCACAGTACCTCCTTCCGTTTCTCCTTTGATATGACCGATCGCGACGACGCGCTCGTCCATCGTGATAAACTCCTCCGCGACAAAGTGGACACCAAAGGCCGCGCAGAACTCGAGAAAAAAATGCTCGAGGCGGTCCCTCATACCCTCGCCTCCAGTGGACATCCCTTCCGGCACGTCGCACATGACGTGTACCGATTGGAGACCAGACAGTGACTGGCGATGGCCGGGAACGGTGGCTGCGTAGAAGGCGCGGACGAGCTTCTCATTGTCTTCGGTCATTCTCTCGTTCTCCGTCCGCGTCTCCAACGTACCGATCCTTCGCGCTAATTGCCCCAACCCTCCGCGAGTTGGCGCTTGCAACAGGACGTTCATCGCTCAGACCCATCGCCGACAACATTTTTCCACTGATAAAGGATCGGGATCGTACGATGTCAGTGAGCAAGTCGAGGGCCAACGGAAAACGATTGAAAGACAAGGGCAAAGCATAAAAAGGAGCCGCGACTTTTCGTAAATTTACGGTTTCTCGCGAACCCCTTCTCCCCGGCAGGCGGCTATTCTGTCTTGAAATGATTCTTCTTGATCTTGAGCAGCTTGATTTTTGACTCCAAGGTGGATGAGGGGATTCCTAACTTGGCTGCCGCCCCGGAACGGCCCGCGATTCTTCCCTTGCTTTCGGCCAGAGCAGCCTCAATGATTTTTTTCTCTTCTTCGTGCAGACTTTCGGCGAGAGTAGATGATGATGGGCGCGGCTGAGACGCCCTTGACAGCCAGCTCTCGTCAACCGAAAAGATTTCGCTCTCGCATAGGATCATGGATCTCTCGATGACATTCTGTAGCTCGCGGATGTTGCCTGGCCAAGAATAGGACTTGAACAGTTCCACCGTTTTTTTATCGATGCTCCGTATCGTCTTGCCTGCTTTCTCGGCGTAGCGTGTGATGAAATAGTCGAGCAGCATTGGGATGTCTTCCTTCCGCTCGCGCAGAGTAGGCACCTCTATGGGGAAAACGTTCAGCCGATGGAAGAGGTCGAGCCGGAACGTCCCCCCGGCGATGGCATCCTCCAAGTCGCGGTTGCTGGCAGTGATGACTCGGACGTCGATCGAAATCGGCTGGCTGCCGCCGACTCGCTCAAATTCCCGTTCCTGGAGAACTCGCAGTAAGGCGATCTGCGTTTCGGCGGGAAGCTCGCCAATTTCGTCCAGAAAAATCGTTCCTCCCGCGGCCAACTCAAATCGACCCAGGCGCCGCTGCTGCGCTCCGGTGAAAGCTCCTTTCTCATGACCAAATAGCTCCGAAGTGATCAGGGTGGGCAGAATACCGGCACAGTTAAAGGCGACGAAAGCCCGATTTGCGCGTTTTGAGCGCTTGTGGATGGCACGGGCGATCAGCTCTTTGCCTGTGCCGGTCTCTCCCGTGATGAGAACCGTGGAGTCCATGGGAGCGACCTTGGCCACGCGTGAAAGCACGGCCCGCACTGCCGGCGATGAGCCGACAATTTCTTCGAACATCGACGTCCGATCAATTTCTTCTCTCAGCGCCACATTCTCGTGGTGCAACCGCTCCTTCAGGTTGTCGATCTCTTCGAAGGCTTGCTCCAGCACGGCTCTTGCCTGGTTCCGCTCAATCAGTTCCGCGGCTTGCACGACATGGAGATCCGTCAAACGGAGCTCCCGCTCGGACGGACGATGGGGTTGGCGGAAGTGCGTCGAGATCATGCCTAGCGGTTCGCCGCGGCGACTGAATAAAGGCGTGGACTGTACAGCGCGAAAGCCCGCAGCGGCGGCGATCTGTCGGTGCGGCTCAAAGGCGGTATCAGTCTCAACATCCTCGATGATGACGCGTTCCCGCCGTTGCAAGGCCCTGCCACAGGCGGAACTGTCTTCGTGCACGCTGCTGAAATAATCCAAAAAATCCTGTTGGAAGCCGCGCTGCGCAACGATTTCCAACGTTTGGGTTTGTGGGTTATAGAGCTGAACGTTGCCGGAGTCGGCATTTTGCAGCTCGATCGTGGCATCGAGAACTTCCTCCAGCATCGGCTCGAGTTCTGTGCTGGCCAGCAGTCGTGTGCTGAACTCGTGGAGGCGGGTCATAGCCGTCAGTTCAGCGGACAATTCGTCCTTGAGAGCCAGCAATTCCGCCTCCGCTTGTTTTCGTTCGGTAATATCGCGCGTCACTTTGGCGAAGCCAATCAGTTTCCCTGCTTGATCCCGAAGAGCTGTGATCAGCGCATCGGCCCAGAACCGTGTCCCGTCTTTGCGCACCCGCCAGCCTTCGTCTTCAATTCTGCCTGTGGCTGTGGCCAACTCTAGTTGTTTTTTGGGCTCGCCTTTGGCAATCTCTTCAGCGGGATAGAATCGCGAGAAGTGCTGGCCTAATATTTCCTCTGCACGGTAACCCTTGATACGCTCGGCTCCGGCATTCCAACTCGCCACGCGGCCTTCAGTATCGAGCATGAAGATCGCGTAGTCCTTCATGCCTTCCACCATTAAACGAAACCGTTGTTCGCTATCGCGCAACGCTTTCCGTACCAGCTCCCGCTCGATGGCGATTCTGGCTACCTGCGCCGCTCGTTCGATTAGGGTAAGATCGCCCTCTCTGGGGTTGCGCGGCTCAGGATAGTACGTGGCAAAGGTCCCTAGCATGTCGCCGGTTGTAGAAACTAGCGGCGCCGACCAACAAGCCCGTAACCCGTAGCTCATGGCCACATCTCGAGACTCCGCCCACAGGGAGTCGCTGGCAATATCGGCGACCACTACCGGCTGCATCCGAAACGCAGCTGTCCCACAAGATCCAGCGCGAGGGCCTATCGCTAGAGGATTGATGGTTCGTCTCCAGCCTTCCGGAACGCGAGGTCCAGCGATGGGCCGCAAGTGTTGACCGTCCGGATCGATCATGGAAACCATCGACATAACACCTGGAGATTGTTCGTCGATTGCGCGGCACAAATCATCCAGGACATCGCGGAGGACCGCCCCTTCAGCAATCATTTGCAGCGTGTGCTTCTCCGCGGATAACAGTGCTTCTGCGCATTTGCGCCGGTTTATATCTTCTACGAGAATCTCCTGTGCCCGTCGCAGCTCTTCTTGCTGCTCATGAAGGGTAAGCCGTGCCTGTTTCACCTTTCCTTCCTGCTCGTGAAGTGCGGGTGTGCCCGTTTCAGCTCTTCGTGTTGCTCGCGAAGCTCGGACTCAACGCGTTCACGTTCACGGATATTGGTCAGAAACCTCTCCACCTCACGCTCCGCATGGTTGGCGCCCAAAAATTCGTCCGGTGGGACATAATACAAATTCCGGCAAACCGCGCCCTGGTAAACCACAATCGGATGCGTCCGAATAATCTCAAGAATCAGTTCCGGCGGAAGAATCCGCCGATTGTACTGCCAGAGCGCAAGACAGTTACTTTCCGCGAGAGCATGGGTCGCTCTGCTTTCATATTCTATCCACCGCTCGCATCCGAGAGCGCCTCTCAGAACCCATTCGGTCTCCCCGGTGGCGCGCAACGCGGAAAACCCTCCGCTCATCGCTGACACCGTGGCTTCCTTCCAGAAGGTAAACATCCAATCGGGGTTAAAACATCCGCGTTTTAGATAGGTCTGATCTTTGGTTGTCAAAACGAGGGCTTTGGATGCAATTGCACGCTCCACGTCGATGCCTTCGGCATACATCGCTTCGCGAACAATGTCTGCCGTACCATCATCGGCTATGTAGATGCATTTTTCGCCACGATCGAGCCCGATATGTATGAACGGAATGGCGACTGAAAACTGCTCTTCCTGATTCTGGTAAATTGAACAGAGGTGGTCGTGTGGGCCGATTTGTTCAAGGGCGGTGATAAGCGGAGTTGCCTGTGCTTCCGGCATCGTCATCGATTAAAGCATCCCTTCTTTAATCAGACTCTCCGGGCCTAGCCGGATCTAATCTTACGCATGGCTCCAGAAACCAAGCGATCCTAGGCAGAAACGATCTTTACACCGGAACAGACCCAGAACAGACCAGGAACGGCAACACACGTCGAATACACTTAGAGGCTACTACGCACCTAGCCACACTGCAATATAGTTTGTGAAAATTTGAAAAATTTAAATTAGTATACTAGTCGGTCAACTCACCATATTTCTAGTCAGAATACTGATATCGTGCTCATTACAATAAGAGCTCTTAGAGATTGAACGCCCTAACCAAAAATCGTACCGATAGCGTCCGTTGAAGCATCATTCAACTCTTATCTCGATCTCCTTCTTTCTTGCTACCGCATCGCTCATTTACGGGGTCTCCAATCCCTAGGCTTCTTTCATCACATAGGTAGGACGTTTCGAGTTTTGATCATGGAGACAACTTAGATATTGATATAAGAGACCTTGGCCCGCCGCGAATGGAATTTTCAGGGTCAAGTCGCGGATCAAACCTGAGTTGTTGACTTGTCAGCCAGAGACCCATTTTCTTAATGGCTCGTGAGTGGTAAGAGACAGTAATCGCATCGACGTTTTCAACGTAAAGGCGGACACCGCGTTTTCACCGCTGAAGCGGTTGGTTTGGAAGATATGAAGATATATGGAAAGAGGGAACGATGGATCTACTCAGAAGTGGCACATTGGCGGCGCTACTATTGGTTTTACCCGGTGCGGCTGGTTGCCAAGCTTTGTTTAGCAAGGCGCGGATTGAAAGCCCCGAGGAGGCGGCTATCTCGAAATCGGTTAAAGCTAGACTAGCGGCTGAAAAGACCGTCAATTTGACCAGTGTAGAGGTCGAAACCAACAGCGGCACGGTTTACCTAAGCGGTGTCGTACCCTCTTTAGCCGCTAGAGAACGGGCGGTGAAGCTTGCGTGGGAGGTAAAGGGTGTTCAGACCGTGATCAATCACCTGGAAGTCGAAAAATAATCACTCATAGCCGCCTCGCTCACAGTTCTCTCCGATCGTGGTCCCCCAAAGCAAATTGCCGGGCCGGACCGTTTACGACAGTGTCCGATGAGGGGATTCAAACGGATAAGAATGATCCGTCTTTAGCTGTGCATTTTCCGCTTGAAGTTCCTGAACCTGCAGCTCGAGATCCGCTGTCGTTTGTCTCGCTCTTTTCAGCGCGTGATCTCTTCCGTGGATGGCCAGCGTTGAAGAAATCGACTTGGCAAAATAAAGAATCCACGCAATGAAGAGTCCGACAAACAGCGACCCCACTATGACCAGGTACAATGGGACTTCCTTAAACGCATATTGAGCAACTTGGATCGTGACCGGGGTCGTATTTTGAGTCGCAAAGTAGCCGATCGCGAGTCCGAAAATGACTCCAACAAGTAAAACCAACATACGTCTTAATCCTTTCTCCAGCCAAGCTGGTTTAAAAGCCTCCGTTGTCTAACTCATCGCCTCACGCTCGCAATATTGTTGCGCGCGTGGTCGATTGTCCGGAACTTTTTTTGGTCAGCCTGTTTTATAAACATCTTTGAGGACAACTCCGCGCGGATCCTGTTTCTGCACGCTGGCGATCAGTGCATCACAGTTGACGTCCTTCCCGAGGCCGAGGTCTCTGGGTTGCAAGGGACTCAAAACCAGCATCGTCAAAACATTGAAAATCTTTTTAAACAGCGAATCAGTCCCGGTCTTGATCGGATCCGGAAAGGCCGAGACGTTCTTGAAACCTCCGGTCACACGGATAAACGACCGCAGGCTCAGCGGGCTAAAATTTTTCGGATCCGGTATTACGACAATATTAACCTTCTCGTCTCGGAGATCGATCTTCCCTTCGCCCGAAATGACGGAATTGGCTGTATCGAAAACGAGAGTTTGAACGCCCATCTGTCCATTCTCTCCTTGGAGATTTAACAAGCCACAGCGGATAGGGATAGGCTTGTCGCCCCGGACCACTACTCCCAGCGTGTGAGCGACGTCAAGTCCGGCCAGCCGAACGAGCAGCTCGCTGATCTCGCCGCCTGACATCACGAGAAAAGTGTTGCCGGAGGCAGTCGCCATGAGTTCGCGAAAGGATTCGCCGGTCCCCGATATATCGATTCGCCCCCCGATAGGGCCGATGGTTTTTTGGGCGAATGAGCTGTTGCCGAGGAATCGCTTCAGGTCCAGCTGCTTAAGCCGGGCATCGATCTT
>Ga0209382_10011005_pt1 | contig 11253 bp, 8 predicted proteins | sample SoiMetdeltSBSDD5_FD_187599 | JGI IMG/M metagenome (GOLD analysis project Ga0209382, IMG submission 187599) | Bulk soil microbial communities from a Populus tree surrounding site in Tennessee, USA - Soil MetaG P. deltoides SBSDD5 (SPAdes) (version 2) | ecosystem: Environmental > Terrestrial >...
AGCAAGATCCGCCGCATCAGGTACCTGCAATCGAACCAGGCGCCCGTCGCACTCGTGTCGGCCAATCCCACGTCGGGTCCGGCGCCGCTGGCGGTCAACTTCTCGAGTGCTGGCTCGACGGATCCCGAGGGCCAGCCAATCACCTACTCGTGGGACTTCGGCGACGGGACATCGTCGACGGCGAGCAACCCCCTGCACACCTACACGCAGCCGGGTCAATACGTCGTTCGCCTGACGGTCTCCGACGGCGTCAGCTCGTCCCTGTCGACTCCGTTGACGATCACCGTCGGCAACCCGCCCACCGCGACGATCACTTCGCCGACCGACGGCCACGTGTTCCGTGCCGGCGATGTAATCAACTACACCGGCGACGCGACGGATCCAGAGGACGGCTCGCTCCCCGCCAGCGCCTATACCTGGAACATTGACTTCCTGCACGACAACCATGTGCATCCAGGGACGGCAGTCACGGGCGTGAAGAGCGGCAGCTTCACGATTCCGACAAACGGGCACGACTTCGAGGGCAACACGCGCTATCGCATACAGCTGACCGTCACCGACTCGAACGGCCTCAAGAGCAGCAAGTTTGTGACCATCTGGCCGGACAAGGTCAACCTGCCATTTGACACTTCACCGAGTGGCCTCACCGTCTACGTCGACGGCATCGCACGTACGACACCGTTCGTGCTCGACACGCTCGTCGGGTTTAACCACGCCATCGAGGCGCGCGACCAAACGTCCGGCAACAACAGCTACGCATTCAGCTCGTGGTCGGACGGGGGTGCTCGAACCCATACGATCACGGCGCCGAGCGCATCACAGTCTTACACGGCGACCTATACGGTCACTCAGCCCTCCGGCCTGGTCGGTGCCTGGGGCTTCAACGAAGACAGCGGCACAACTACAGCGGACGCGTCCGGCAACGGCAACACTGCCAGCCTGACGAATGGCCCTACGAGGGTGGCCGGACAGCACGGCAACGCCGTGAGCCTCGACGGGGTCAACGACTACTTGTCCGTGCCTAACTCGGCTTCACTCGATGTCTCGGGCAACGCGCTGACCCTGTCGGCGTGGCTCAACCCAGCTGCGATCTCGGGCGATTCGGTGTTCTTGGGCAAGTTCTGGGCGTCGTCCATGACCTCGCCCTACTACCAATTCGGAGTCGAGCTGGACGGCGGGACGGTGCCGCACTTCTACGTCGGCACGACGGGCGGCCTCACGGGCGGTTCGATGGGGAGCGCCCTCCCGCTGGGCCAGTGGACACACGTGGCGATTGTCTTCAACGGCACCCAGGCGCAGTTCTACGTCAACGGGTCACTCGCGGCCACGAGACCGGTCAGTGCAAGCATTACTGCGCGCGGCAACCAGCTTCGCATCGGGACGGACGCGAACACGCAGCAGTTCTACAAAGGCGCCATCGACGACCTGCGCATCTACAAGCGAGCGCTGACCGCATCGGAGGTCCAGGCCGACATGAATGCCGGTCTCTAGGGTCGGCAGCGCGGCTCAAAGATCGGGCCAGGCGCGATCACGCTCGGAGATGAGGCGCTCCTCGGCGGGCGGCCATTCAATGCCGAGCGCGAGATCGTCCCAGCGGACCCCGCGGGCGGCCTCGGGCACATAACGGTGTGACATCTGGTAGAGGACCTCCGTGTCGTCCCCAAGGGTCTGGTAGCCCTGCGCGAATCCCTCGGGGACGTACGCCAGACGCTCGTTCCGGTCTGTCAGCTCGACGCCGAGCCAGTTGTTGCGGGTAGAGGAGTCCGGCCGCAGGTCCACCATCACGAGAAAGATGGATCCGCGCGTGCAGCGCACCAGCTTGATCTCGCGGTGCGGCGCCTCCTGGTAGTGGAGGCCCCGGAGGGTATGCCGTCGCAGACTGTGGATCGTGCTGCTCTGCACGATCCGCATCGGCAGGCCGTGGTCGGTGAACTCCTGCTCACAGAATGTGCGCGCCAGGAAGCCACGCTCGTCGGCGCGGCGCTCCACATCGATCAGGTACGCATCCTCGAGCCGGGTGGGGGTGAAGATCATCCTCAGGCGCCCACCGGCACCCGCCACCGCAGCTCGTCGTCGAGGCGGCCGGCCTCTTGGAGCTCGCGCACCCGGTTGACTCGCAGATAGCGGGTTCCGGTGAACTCGTCGAAGGTCAGCGCATTGCGCGTGTAGGCGTGGTACAGCTCTTCCACACCCCGCGGAACCGTCCAGCGAGTTTCGAAGCCGGGGAGCACGCGCGCGATCTTCGAGCAGTCCACCTGATAGGAGCGCTTGTCGGGCCCGCCGCCCTCGGCGAACGACGCGCAGGCGCCCGGCACGACGTTCTCGACTATCGCGGCGAGGTCCCGGATGCGGTAATTCTCGGTGCTCGCGCCGACGTTGAAGGCCTCGTTGTGCACGACCTCACGCGGGGCGTGGAGCGCAGCAAGGAACGCCCTCGAGATGTCCTCGACGTGCACCAGCGGGCGCCAGGGAGTCCCATCACTCTGGATCAGGATCTCGCCGGTCGTGTGGGCATATCCGACGAGGTTGTTCACGACCACGTCGACGCGCAGGCGCGGCGATAGGCCATAGGCTGTGGCGTTTCGCAAATAGGTGGGGCTGAAAGAATCGTCCGCAAGCTCCGCGATGTCCCGCTCGGCGAGCACCTTCGAGTGGCCGTAGGGAGTCACCGGGGCGAACTCCGCGCCCTCGCCCAGCATCTCGTCGTCGCTCCCCTGGCCATACAGGCTGCACGACGACGCAAACAGGAAGCGCTCGACGCCGGCCTCCTTCGCCTTCCCGGCCACTCGGACCGATCCGAGGTGGTTGATGTCGTAGGTCGCCTGCGGGTTCAGGTCGCCGATGGGGTCATTGCAGACCGCGGCCAGATGGATGACGGCGTCGAAGCCGACGAGGTCGTCGCTTTCGACGTCCCGGACGTCGGCCTGCAGCGATTCAACTTGGTGTCCGTTCTGGCCGAACAGGCAGGGCGCGAAGAGGTCGGAGTCGAGTCCGACGACCTCATGGTCAGCCTCCTCGAGGATGGGAACCAGTACCGAGCCGATGTAGCCGTTGTGTCCGGTGACGAATACGCGCAAGAGAACCTCCTAGTGACGTCCCGTCGGCAGGCCGTTGGCCGCCGAACCGTGCGGGGACGTGAAACGAACGGATGCGTCAGTGAAAGAACGACGCGGAGCCCATGGCACTTGCGCGCCGCACTAGCCCGAAGGTGGACGTTCGCCCATGCAGGCGGGGAGGCGACGCCGGTTCCCGTTTCCGTTCGACTCGTCAATGCGCTCGAGCCAAATCTCGCGCCAGTACGCGTAGATGCCGCGGGCGCAGAAGCGATGGTAATCGCCCTCGCATACGACGCCTTCGAGCATGATGCATTCGGACTTCATCTCGATCAGCTCGCCCGTGTGCTCATCGACGATGCGCTCCACCCGTCCGCGGACGCGCGCAGTGCGGCCGCAGTGCCGGGACATCTCGCCGTCGAAGCAAAGGCCGCGGTTGTTGTTCGCCTCGTCGAGCGTGGCTTCGATCTCTGCCTTGCTCTTGATTCGCACCAATTCGCCCGGTTGCAGGTCGAGCCTCCCCGACGGGGTCGCGCCCTTCCTTACCGGGAGCGGTCCACGGATGAACGGATAGGGGCGAGCGTCCGCGATCAAGAGTGTGCGAGGAAGGTGTCGCCTGGCGAACGACTGCCACAAGTTGAAGAGCTCGACAACCAGCCCGCGGACGATCTTCGTGACCCCCCAGTTGTGCGCGTCTCTGACGTACTGATCGAGCTCCCTGAAGCGCAACGGCGTCGATGCGTTGGGTATCTCGGTCGCGTGGCAGCGATAGCGGGGCTCGTTGGCGGTGTCCGATTCCGTCGTCGCCGCAACCAGCGTCTCGGTGATCGTCGACTCGGCACCATTGGGGGATGGGCTCGGCGGCATGGCAGCTTCATCCTCAACTCGCTCGAGCCACGCCTCCTTCCAGAACAACAGACAGGCGGCCTGGCAGCCGCCGTGACTCGCGCCGTCGCAGCGCAGATCTCCGAGGTGGACGGCGTTGTGCATCCTTCGCACCACCCCGTCTCCGGCACATGTCTTGTCGGCGCGGCGGGAGACGCGGAACGTGCGGCCGCAGTACTGCAGCATCTCGGGCATGAACGGCATCCCGTCCAAGGAGCCCTGAGCATCCAGCGTCGGCCCGATTTCCAAGATGGTCCGAACCCGCACGAGCTCTCCGGGTCGGAGGCCTAGAGCCTGCGGACGGGATTGAAGAGGCTGATTCACCGCCATTGCCTGGGTCTCCACGAAATCGGGTCCGTTCTTGCCGAGTAACGGGCCGGTGTTTGGCGAACTTCCGGCCCATGTACCGTTGCGTGCGCTGGAGGCGGCGGAAGCTCGTGCCGCGCCGCGCCGTTGGATGGGTGATGGACGCGCCTCCCAAGAGCGACGTCCCCCAGGGACGGGCGCCAATCCAACTCTGCTGGGTGTGCGGCGCGCCGACGCAGGCTGCCCCGGATTTCCTCTCGGTCCGCCTGAACCGCTGCCCGGACTGCGGATTCCTGTTCCAACCGGAGCTGCCGGTCGAAGAGTTGCGCTCCAGCCACGACGAGGACTACTTCGACCACTACGTCGCCGGCGGCGATTACGACTCCCAAGGCGATCAGCGTCGGCATGAGGCGCGAATACGCCTGAGGTGGATGCGCGGCCATGGCTGCAGCGGCGGGCCGCTGCTCGAGGTCGGCGTGGCGCGAGGCGACTTTCTCGCCGAGGCCCGCCGCGCCGGGTTCGCGCCGGTCGGGATCGAGCCCGAGCCAGGCTCAGCCGCAGAGGCCAGGAGTCGGTCCGGAGCCGACGTACTGGTCGGGTGGGTGGAGGACCTCGAGCTGCCACCGGAGTCGTTCGACGTCGTCTGTCTGTGGCACGTGATCGAGCACATTCCGCAGCCACGGCTGGTGCTGGAAGCGCTGCACCGCAGCTTGAAGCCCGGTGGCCGCCTCTTCTGCGAAGTGCCCAACGCAGACAGTGTGATGGCTCGGACGCAGGGTAACCAATGGGCGTATCTCGATCCGGAGCACCACGTCGGCTTCTTCGACCCAGGCACTCTCCGGCGGGCGCTCGAGGCGACGGGGTACGACAGGGTCGAGACCGACACGATCCCGATGTTCCGTTACGCGCAGTCGAGCGCCTCGGTGTTGCTGAAGCAGCTGCCCCGGCGCTTGGCGTTCTCGCTCCGCAGTCGGGTTCACCCACGGGCCGCGCACCCCTGGAAGCAGGACCTTCTCCGCGCGGTCGCGGTCAAGCCCACGCCTGCATAGGGACGAGAGACGCCCGAGTCAGTTGCTCGGAGCGGACGCGCTCTCGAGCGGCAGCCGAGACTTCCGCCGTGGAATCCGGGGTAGCACCCGACGCGCGAGAAGGAGGAGATCGGCCCACGCGGCGGGCGAGGTCACGCGCAGCGCGAGCAAGTAGCACGGGGCTGCGACCGCAGAGACGAGAAGCACCGTCGTCGGCCGCGCCAAGCCGGCGGCGAGCGTGTGGGCGAGGGGGTAAGCGGCAGCGAACATGATCCCGCTCGACACGATCGCCGGCGCGAGGTCGTGTGCGAGCTGACGTACCGTGACCCCGACCAGGCGGGACAACATGAGCGCGTAAGAGGCCAGCGTCGTGACCACTTGAAAGCCTGCCACTGCGATGCAGACGGTGGTCAACCCATACGGTACGGCAAGCAAGACTGCAACGGTCAGGGCCGAGAGCCGGCAGAGGTTGAAGACGAGCAGGACGCGGGGCCGGCCGGCGGCGAGGACCAAGGCCGGGGTGCCGTTATTGATCATCCGCGCCATGCCCGCAACGGCGAGGATCTGCGCAGGTACCACTGCCGGTTCCCAGCGATCGCCGAAGACCCATGGAACAAGCTCGGGAGCCACGGCGATGAAGAGTGCGAGCATCGGGAAGATCACGACCGCGTTTATCCGCACGATCCTGGAGCGCACCATCCGCATGTGGTCGACGTTCTCGGTCCGCGAGTAGACCGGAAAGGCGACGCGAGCGATGATGTTGCTGATCTTCGTCTCGTACTGGACCCCAAGGGTGTACGCCCGGTAGTAGAAGCCGACCTGCGCCGGGCTCAGCCTGGCTCCGAGGATTAGGTAGTCCACGTTTCCGTAACCGACCATTGCCATGCTGGCGAGTCCAGCGGGCAGCCCGAACTCGGCGATCTTGCGCATCTCCCGCGGACGCCACCTCGGGAAGGCGCCCGGGCCCACGATGACGAGTAGCGCAGCCCACACTGCTAGGCCCGTCAAGGATCCGAGTACGTACGCTTCCGCCTCGAGGCCGATCACAGCAAGTGCAACCGACACGGTGGCGCCCACGGCGACGGTGGCGATCTCGATCACGCTGATGCGACGGAAATCGAGCTCCCGCTCGAGCATCGCCAGGGGGACGATCCCGATTGCCGCAATCGTGAAGGCCGGCGACATCAGCTGGAAGAGATGCGTCGTTTGCTCTCCAAAAAGAGGGGTCGTGACGAATGGGGCCAGGAAGAGGGTCGCGAGCGTCAGCGGGATCCCGACGGCGAGCGCCAGCGTCGCGGTGGCTTCCACATGTGCGCGGTCGACTACTCGCCACTGGACCAGCACACTGCCGGCGCCCTGGTTAGCGAGGGCAAGGGCCAACTCGCTGACCACGATCGTTAAGGCCACACGGCCGAACTCGTCGGGCGGAACGAGGTGGGCCAGCAGTACTCCGGCCGCGAGCGACAAGCTCTCCGCCGCGATCCGAGCGAGAGTCGCCCAGCGGAGGCTCTTGAAGGTGGCCTCCTTGAGTTCGCTTCGGGAGATGGCGCCGGAAGTAGGCGACTCGTCGGCTGTCGCCTGGCCAGACGCGCCGGGGCTAAGAGACGTAGCCTCGACTTTACGTCCCCCTGGTCTCGGGCTGCTCGTACGCGAGCGTCTCGCTGCGTCGGTGAAATGAGTCCCGTGTGCGCCCCAGCGTTCGCGCCGCCCGCTCGCCGAGCAGCAGAGCGATCGCGCCAGCAGTAATGCGCGGGTTGATGAGCGCCGGGGGATAGGCGCGGACCGCGCTTCGAAGCCGTCGCCCGCACCTCCAACGGTCGCCCTGCTCGATGGCGTCGAGCGCCGCCATGATGTACGCGTCGGCGCGCAGTTGGTTGAATTGTCGGGGCAGCCTGATGCCCGGCAGGGCGCGCCGAATGCATTTGCCGTAGTAGTCGTGGTATCGGATCCATCGCTCCCCGTCGAACTTGGACTCGCTCGTGATGCTGGGATGGTGAATCCGTTGCGCCACGTCTCTCGCGGCCAGGAAACCCGTAGGGAAACGCAGCGCGAGCCGCATGTATAGCTCGACGTCCCAAAACAGGAAGGGCAACGTGTCGTCGAAGAAAGGTCCTACGGACTCCAGCGCCGATCGACGGGACATGACCCCGCCGCTGCTGATCGAGGGAGTGTGGATACCACCGAGGCGGTGGCGATACATCTCCCGAAAGAACTCCTCGGGCGCGTAGACGCCTTCGGCGAGCACTTCGGAGACGTCCCTCGCCGCCAATGAGCGCGTTCGCTCAACCGCGACCTCCCTGCCGTCTCGATCCATCATCCGTTCCCCTGAGAAGACGAACGCGCAGGACCGATTCGACTCGAGGAACCTGACGCGCGACGCCAGGAAATCCTGATCCCACACGTCGTCGTCCTGGACGAGCGTGACGTAGGCCGCGCTGCCGGTCTGTATCAGGCGCGTCCAATTCGCCGCCGGACCCAGATTCCGACCCGTCGCGACGCAGCGGATTCGTGGATCGTCGGTGTAGGCGCGCACGGCCGCCTCGACCTCGCCGCCGCCCTGGCCGTTCTCGGATACCACGAGGCGCCAGTTCGTGTGAGTCTGCGCCAGCACCGACTCGATCGCCCCGCCGATGAGATCGGCGCGACGGTAGGCCGGCATGCCGACATCGACCGCGGGCTCGCTTGAGGTTCGCTGCGGCATGGTTCGCGTGAACAACGGCCCACCGGAGGCCGTTCTCGCGCGCGCGTTCCTAGCGCAGGGGGACTTGATCAGATCAGGCGCAGGTCACTGAGCGATCGCCGGCATGCCCAGAGGCTTCGCCTTCGGGAACCGCCACTGCTCGGGAACCGTTTCGATCGTGCCCCCCAGGAGCATCCAGCACCCGACCTCCTTGCGAAATCCCACGACCTGCGGCGTTCGGGGCAGCCGCGGAGCGAGCGATCGGACCTCGGCAATTCGGAGATTGGTCACAAGGACCGGCATGCGCGGAAGCCAAGCGGTGAGCGTGTCGATCACCTCGGGCATTCGTCGCGAGGTGATCATGATCTTCCGGTCGCGGCGCACGAGCTCAATCGGCCCGGGTTGCGCCTCCCCGAACTCAGCATCACGGTCGAGATTGACGACCATGAGCGGCGAATCCGGGAGACTCGCGATCAGCTCGTCGATGTCGAACCGGATGTCGCTCAACACGCAGCGACCGCCGGTCGCCCGGCGCGCCGCATGCGCGACGACCGACTCCCGCAGCCAACGGTAGCGCCACCGGTGAGGAGCGAAAAAGCCGCTGCTGGGAAGGGGACGGGCGCGCGGGGCAATCGTGCCGCAGGGAGTACGCACGGGCAGGGCATCCGGATAGCACTCCGCAAGGGAGCGATGAGCTTCTTCGAGCCGCTCGAGGTTCACCGTGAGGCTGTTGTGCGTCAGGGGTATGTCACAGGCGCAGACCCGCAGGCCGAGCGAACGCATCCGAAGGCCGTACTCGGCCGCATACGCGTGCCAGGCCAGCTCGGGCGCCTCGGACAACGGCGCGCGCTCAAAGACCCGGCGTGGGATGATGAACAACAGCTCGTCGAGGCTGTCGACATCTCGTGGTTCGCTTGCTCGCTCGCCGAGCAGGACAACCCTGTCGCGTACTAGGCCGACGAGCTCGCCGGCCGAGTCGACACCGAAGGCGCCCAGGAGCCCGATCGATTCATCGTCCGCGAGACGGCCGGCGGCCTCCTCAAGCGCGCGCAGCGAGTGCAGATAGACGTCCTGGTGCGCGAAGACGAAGTAGTCGTGCTTTGCCACCGCCGCTCCGCGGTTCAGGGCCGCTGCGGCGGTCGCGAACGAGCCGTCCGCGTTATCGATTGGCAGATACTCGACCGTCGCCCCGTCGCGATGCCTCCAGATTGAACGGTCCAGGCAGCGCCGGCGAACGTCCGGATCGTTGAAGACACAAATGATCGAAACTCGTGCGCGTCGCGGCCCCACCTACCAAGAACGCGGGAGCTTCGGCCGCTCTTGCAGAAGATCTTCGGACCACAAGCCGTTCATCGACCGAGGCCTTGTGAAGGGTGCCGCAATCCATCAATCCCGCGTCGGCAGCCCTGGGGGCCGCTGTCTGGCCGCTTGGGGAGCGCCATGACGCACCTCGAAGGAGGAAAGACCCCATCGGTCAGCGCTCTCCTGCCGTTGAAGATCAGCGGGCGCCACTACGGCGAGAACCTGTCGCGCCTCGACCTGCTGCTCAGCTCGCTCCTCCATTTCGCTCCCGGGCTGCTCGATGAGTTCCTCGTCGTCGTCCGCGCCGACGAGGCCGATCGCATCGGCCGGCACCTCGACCGGTGGCCGGAGTTTCCCCTTCGGGTGATCCTCGAGGACGAGCACTTTTCCGCCTTCCGCCGGTTCAGCCGTCCGTGGCAGATCCGGCCGTGGCAGCGTCAGCAGGTGATCAAGCTCAACGCTCCGGCCATGACGAGTTCCCGATTCGTGCTTACGCTCGACCCGGACGTGCTGGCGCGGAAGACAATCACCCGCGACCTGCTACTGCCGGGGGGCCGAGCTCTGATCGAGCCCGAGCCACGTTCAGTCCATCCCCGGTGGTGGGGCGATTCAGCCGATCTTCTTGAGGTCGAGCCCGGGCTCGAGCGGCCTGGGATGAATGTCACGCCGGCGCTCCTTTCCACGGCCGCGCTCAGCGAAGTTCAGAGGCGGCTGGAGGCGGTCGGAGGACGGCCCTGGATGGAAATTCTTTTGACTAGCTACTGCGACTGGACGGAATACTCGCTCTACCTGCTAGCCGCCGAACGGGCGTCGTTGGTGGCGCGCCATCATGTGTGGGCGGACGAGCCGGCGGCACCCGCCCACCTGCACGCCGACCCGAGCCTGAGCGTCTGGGGTGGGGGTGGGGCGTCGCAGACCGAGGTCAGCCGGCTTTTCGGTGCCGACGATCCAGGCCTGTTCGCCGTGGTCCAAAGCAGTAGCGGGCTGCGGGCGAGGGAGGTTGCGGCCGCAGTTGCGAACCATTTTCCCGTCCGGTCGACGGACTCTGATTCAACCGCACCGGTGCACCGCGCCGCGACGCTGCGCGAGCGTGCCGGCATTGCCTCCCGCCTCGCGGCGCAGCACATCTACCGGGTGCGTCGGGGACTTCGGCGCGTGTGGGTGCGGCACGGCCCGCTGCCAAACGGTGCAGCCTCACGAGGATCATGAAAGGCGGCTTGGCTGGCGTCATCGAGTACTTCGGGCAGCCCGGCGGCGCCGCGTCGGTTCCGGGTGGCGGCGGCTAGGCTAGCCACGGACTGCCCGCGATCGCGGGTCGAGCGTCGGATCCGAGTGAGGTGTGGTGCCGCAAACGACCGGAGTTAGGAGCTGGTTTGTAGGCGCGGATCGTTCACTGGCAGAACGGACGCGGCTACGCCGCTGGGCGCGGCTGACCGAGGAGTTCCCGGGCTTTCGCGACATGCGCGTGCTCGATCTCGGCGGAACGACCATCTTCTGGATCCGGTCGCCCGTCCGGCCGAAGTCGGTTACGGTCATCAATCTGAACGCGCCCGGTGACGGCCTGCCATGGGTCAGGCCAATCGTGGGGGACGCATGTGACGCTCCTGAGCTGGTCGGCGGCGAGGAGTTCGACCTAGTCTTCTCAAACAGCCTGATCGAGCATCTGGGCGGACACGTCCAGCGGGCTCGCTTCGCTGAGGTGGTCCGTTCCATGGCGCCCAGCTACGCCGTGCAGACGCCGTACCGGTACTTTCCGGTCGAGCCCCACTGGGTGTTTCCGGGGTTGCAATTCCTCCCCGTGAGCATCCGCAGCTGGCTCGCCCCCCGATGGCCTCTCGGGCACACCCACGGCTGGGCCGCGTCGGACGCCCGTGACGAGGTCATGTTCACAGAGCTACTGACCCTCACGGACATGCGCGTCTACTTCCCGGACGCCCATATTGTGTGGGAACGATTCGCGGGCCTGCCGAAGTCGATGACGGCGCTGCGCCGAGGGCCA